>Ga0255118_1000378_pt1 | contig 11852 bp, 9 predicted proteins | sample Law_Atlam_RepB_8_2_FD_188584 | JGI IMG/M metagenome (GOLD analysis project Ga0255118, IMG submission 188584) | Freshwater microbial communities from St. Lawrence River, New York, United States - Law_Atlam_RepB_8h | ecosystem: Environmental > Aquatic > Freshwater > River | place: USA: New York... | reverse complement strand
CAGCAGCACAGCGCTGGTTGCCGCTCTTAAAACCTTACGGTACTTCTAGTATGGATGATGTTGGCGGCGGTGCAGATATTGGTCCACTTAATAGAAATTTAAATACACCTCTTTGTGGTTTTTTACCGGATTCACAGCGTTATTTTGATGTACACCATGCACGTTCGGATGTGTTTGAAAATGTAAACAAGCGTGAGTTGCTTTTAGGAGCTGTAAATATAGCTGGCCTTATTTACCTTGTAGACAAATACGGTTTTTAATGCAGGCTGTTACTGCGTTATTCGCTTAGGCTTGTAATAAAAATATAGCGAGGCGTTTATGGATGTCTACCGTTTCTTTTTTCCACTCCGCAACGGTTTTGGTTTTAATCCATTGTGTAGGTGCGGTAATGTCTATAGCGATACAAATTTTTGTTTGCGGATGACAGTATTGTAACAAGTCTTTAATGAGCTGATTGTTTCTATAAGGGGTTTCAATAAAAATTTGCGCCGTGTTTTTTTTATGTGAATCTTGTTCAAGTTGTGCAATGGCTTTCTTCTTTTCCAAACTATCGATAGGGAGGTAGCCATGAAAACTAAAACTTTGTCCATTCATACCACTCGCCATGAGTGCCAGTAAAATAGAATTAGGCCCTACCAGTGGGCAAACTTCAAATCCTTTTTCTTGGGCTGCAGCTACTAGTATTTGGCCAGGATCCGCTACACCAGGGCATCCTGCTTCACTAATGATACCAATATTTTTACCTTGCTTTAATAGGCTTATAAACTCAGTTACTACAGCATCTTCTGCCTTATGAATGGTCCGCCACTGGTAATTGTCAATAACCATTTCACGCCAATATTTTTTTAAATACCTGCGCGCTGTTTTTTCATTTTCTACAAAATAGGCATCACATAATTTGGCCTGCTCAATCACATAAGGAGGAATGCTATTGTCTGCATCTTCATGTAAAACGGTAGGTATTAAAATAACTTTTCCTGCGGCCATTAGTCAATTTGTTTTTTAGGATCCAAGCTAAGGGTGGCAGCAATGACAGCATAACATGGTGCAAATAGCCAACCAATAACTGGAATAAAATGAAGCATATAAAATATAATTCCATTGCCAATAGCAAGACCTTTATTATTGCCTATAAAAAAAATACTCTCTTGTGCTGTTTTATTTTTTCTTTCCATACTATAATCGAGCATCGAAAAGCCTAAGTAATAACATTCAATAAGTAGCGCCATAAAAGGCGTGAACCAACCAACAATGGGTATGAGGCAAATAATTAAAATGGTAAGCAGGTAAACGGTTTGCCATAAACCGTTTCTTACCGCGATATACATACCTCTTACGGCCTGCTTAATAAAGTCTTTAAATACAAAGGGCAATTCTTTTCCTTCTATAATGGCAGCCGTTTTTTCCGACAAATAAGCAAATAGTGGAGCACCTACAATTAAAAATAAATATTTGAAAAGCGCGAAGTAAAAAAGTAAAATCATGAACCAAACCAGGGTGCTACCCACCACAAATAGAAATCCGGCAAAACTGTTGGTAAGGCTATCCATCCAAACTTTAAGACCCGATTTTAATGTCATCCAAACAATAAAATCACTAGCCGTACTGCTAAATAAATTGATTACCACAAAAAAAAGTACGGTATAAATAATACCTGGAATTAAAATCCATTTCCAGAGTTTATGTTTTACAATAAACTGATGGGCTTTAATGTAGGAAACAAATGCTATGATCAGGTCTTTAAGCAATAGAGATTGTTTATTGTAAAGTTAACCAACTACAATTAGAACTTCGGACAAATAATGGGTTTATCAGTTCGGGGTCTTCTGGTATAAATAAGCGAAAACTCAATGCCGCCCATTTTTTGTGACGCCGTTTTTAATAAACTATTGTTGATGTCGTAAGTAGCACCAATTCTAAAATCATTGAATTCGATCCCAACATATGGTATGATGGCGTCATTTAATCGCATCCAACTACCAAAATAAATACTAGCAGCTCTGTTATTTTCGGGGTCGCTACTAATTTGTAGTGCACCGCCCACGAGGGTTTCGGATGTTCCACCTTGCGTTTGATGAATGGCACTAACATGTAGTGTTGCATTTGTTCCAATATAAAAATAGCCACCACCATGCACTGTAAAACGTGGACTCACACTGTAATTGGTACCCAAAAAGGATTGTTTAGGTCTATTAGCATGGTACATACTAAGCCCTATGTAATAATTATTTTGTTCCCCTACAGTACCGTTGAGTAAGAGGCCGGCATTAAGGGTTGTATAACTTGCAGTAAGGGATGGTGCACTAAATAATTCGGTAGTGATACCTGTAAAGCCAGCATTTGTTAATTGGTCTTCAAATTTTATTTGATTGGTATTCACAAGCATATTTGCCTGCGTTATTTGAAAGCCAAAACCAATTTGTGTATTGTTATCTTCATCAATGCCTTTGTGGTAAGCGGTAGAAAAACTGGCGTAATTAAATTTTAAGGCACCATTTGCATGACTATCGGAATAACCTATAAAGCCAATGCCCCAACTATCATTTTCGTTCAAACTTTTTTGCATGAGTTTGGTATCAAATGAACCAGTTGTGGTAATAAAAGCATTATTGATATTTGGCCACTGATTTCGGTGGTTGGATGCAATTCTATAGTTCCCATCAAATTTTCCGGTGAAGGCTGGGTTGATCGTAAGTGGTGATGCAAAAAATTGTGAAAAATGAGGATCCTGCGCGCTTACGGTGGTAAGCGAAAAAATAAAACAACAAACAATTAATATGAAAGTTACGTACCGCAATGTATCTGCAAGTTAGCGCAAACAATTAGTTTTTAAGCTTGGCTTTTGGTGCCAAATGCTAAATCGCCAGCGTCGCCTAGCCCCGGAACAATGTATCCCTTTGCAGTAAGCTCATCATCAATATCGCCGCACCAAATTTTAACATTTGTACCACAGGCAGCTTCGATGGCCGCAATACCAACGGTACTGGCAATGGCTACTACCACATGAAAAGCAGCAGGCGTACCTTCACTTTTCATATGCTCAATGGTTTTTATAATGGATGCGCCTGTTGCAAGCATTGGGTCTGCAATAATAACAATGCGGTTATCAAGTGAGGGGCAGCTCATGTATTCTAAACAAATTTCAAAACTACCATCGGGGTGGTGTTTGCGATATGCCGAAATAAAAGAATTATCTGCTTTATCAAAATAATTAAGTAGGCCATTGTGCATGGGTAAGCCCGCTCTTAAAATAGTGGCAAGCACGGGCTGTTGTGCAAGCACTTTACTTTCGTGGATACCCAAAGGCGTTTCTGTTTTTACAACAACAGAAGGTAGTTCTTTGCTGATTTCATAAGCAGCAATTTCTCCAATACGTTCTAAGTTTCTTCTAAAACGCATGCGGTCGTTTTGTACGTTGATATCTCTTAATTCAGCAATCCAATTGCTTACCAAACTATGTGCTGCACTTAAATTTACTACCATGGGTTAAAGGTATTTGAAAGCTTAAAATATGTCAAAATTAAAATCGTCGCCATTAAATAGCCCCTTGTCGCTTAGTTTTAAATGTGGTATAACAAGTAGTGCCATAAAACTAAGTGTCATAAAAGGCGCCTCTAGCTTAGATCCTAGGGCTTTGGCTGCTAGGTCAATTTCTGTGTACTTGGCGGCAACTTCAAAACCATCTGCGGCGCTCATTAAACCAGCCACCGGTAGTGGCAGTAATTTGCTCGAAGCTGTTTCGCTTACTCCATTAACGACACTCACACCACCACCCGCCTCAATCACCAAATTGATGGCATCTGCAATACTTGCATCATCTACACCCACCGCAACAATGTTATGACTATCATGCGCCACACTCGATGCCATTGCACCATGTGTTAAACCAAAATTTTTAATAAAGGCTTTTGCAATGGGCGCAGCATGGTATCTATTCACCACCACAATTTTTAAAATATCATTTGTAGTATCTGTTACCCAATTACTGTTTTGTAAAGTTCCTGCAAGCATTAATTTGTTGGTAATGAGTTGCCCATCGAGCGCTTCAATAACAGGAATAAAACCATTTTTGTTGGGGTACTCATTTTCTGAAACGACTAATGTGGCAGGTTTAATTTTTTCGCAATCAAAATTGTTGATAGGATTTGTACCCACACTTTTGATGTTTGAAATACCATTGTCCGACACTAATTCGCCATTAATATAAGTGCTACTAACTTCAAAATGTACAAGGTCTTTTACCAAAATAAAATCTGCGGGATCACCAGGGTTTAATAAACCTACTGGAAGCTTGTAATGCTTTACTGGATTGATACACGCGGTTTGTAAAATATTAAAAAAATCAAGCCCTTTGGCAACGGCTCTTGCGCAAATAGTATTGATATGACCCGCAGCTAAACTATCTGGATGTTTATCATCACTGCATAACATGACTTTGTTGGTATGCGTATCAATAATTGAATAGAGCGCTTCAAAATTTTTGGCAGCACTTCCTTCTCTAATTAAAATGTGCATACCGTAGTCTAATTTTTCTAGCGCTTCCTCTACGGTAAAACACTCATGATCGGTACTGATACCGGTATCAATATATTTTTTTGCAGCCTCACCCCTTAATCCGGGCGCATGACCATCTATGGGTTTATTGTGTTTTTGTGCCGCTTTTATTTTTGCCATCACTACCGGATCGCTATGTAGTACACCCGGAAAATTCATCATTTCAGATAAATAATAAATTTCGGGTCTGGCTAATAAAGCGTCTACTTCTTTTTCATTCACCTCGGCACCCGCTGTTTCAAAAATGGTAGCAGGCACACAACTTGGTGCACCAAAGAAAAATTTAAAGGGGGTTTGTTTTCCGTTTTCAATCATGAATTCTACGCCAGCCACGCCACAAACATTGGCAATTTCATGCGGGTCGCTAATGGTCCCAATGGTTCCATGGAGTACCGCGAGTCTGGCAAATTCGGAAGGCACGAGCATGCTACTTTCAATATGCACATGACTATCAATAAATCCGGGCATGATATAGGGTAGGGCTGGGTTAACAGGCGCACTACTAGCCTCAATACGCATGATATGGCCATCTTCTATCCAAAGCGTGGCCTCGTAGATATACTTATTAGGGATGTCTACTACATTGCCGGTGATGGAATAGGGTTGGGTACTGCTCATGAGGGCACTAAGGTACAATAGAAGCCCAAGCTTTACCCCTAACTCAATTCAATTTTTTGGTAAGCAAAATGAGTAGTAAATTACTCATCCAATTTAAACGTATATGAAAAAACTACATTTTGTATTAGCGGCCATGTTGCTGCTAGGTATTAGTGCTACAACAGTGGTTATGGCACAAAAATCAACGGCAAAAAAAGCGAATGTTACAGCACCAGCTGTTCTAGCAACCAACGTCGACTCTATTTTATTTTCCGAAGTAAAATATCGATTGGTTGGTCCTTTTAGAGGTGGTAGAAGTGCTGCTGTTGCTGGCAGTTATATAAATAACAATACCTTTTATTTTGGTGCTACCGGTGGTGGTTTATGGAAAACCACAGACGGTGGAAGCAACTGGAAAAACTTGAGTGATAAAAAAATAGGCGGTAATATTGGCGCTATAGCAGTAGCCCCTTCCGACGAAAATATAATCTATGTAGGAGAAGGTGAGAATACCATGAGAGGTAATGTGGCAGAGGGTTTGGGTGGTATGTGGCGCTCAAACGATGGTGGCAAAACATTTACCAATATTGGTTTAAAAGAAGGCCGTCATATTATTAGAGTGATTGTACACCCGCGTGATCCAAATACGGTTTGGGCAGCAGTGGTGGGTCATTTATTTGGACCCAACCCAGAGCGTGGTGTTTATAAAACCACCGATGGTGGTAAAACTTGGAAACAAACTTTATTTGTAAACAACCAAACAGGTTGTTCCGATTTAGTGATGGAGCCAGGTAACCCATCTGTACTATATGCGGGTATGTGGCGTGTGCAAAGAACACCACATAGCATGGAAAGTGGTGGTGAAGGATCGGGTTTATACAAGAGTACCGATGGTGGTGATACTTGGGTAAATATATCGCAAAACAAAGGCCTTCCTAAAGGTGTTTGGGGCATTGTAGGCGTTGCAGTAGCACCTTCTAACACCGATAAATTGTATACAATCGTAGAAAATGCGGCAGGCGGTATGTTTGTTAGTAATGACGCTGGCGCAACCTGGACATTAACCAGTAGCGATAATAATATTCGCCAGCGTGCATGGTATTATAGTAAAGTATTTGTGTCGCCTACCAACGAAAATTTAGTGTATGCGCTCAATGTAAATTTTATGCGTAGCAACGATGGTGGCCGAACATTTTCTGGCGTAAACACACAGCATGGCGATCACCACGATTTGTGGATTGATCCAAAAAATCCGAGCCGTATGATTGTAGCAGATGATGGTGGTGCGCAAGTTAGTTTTGACGGTGGTAATAATTGGAGTACCGAAAATAACCAACCAACTGCTCAAATTTATAGAGTAAGTACCGATAATTCATATCCGTACCGCATACTTGGTGCGCAGCAAGATAATTCTACCATCAGAATAAAAAGTAGAACATCTGGCGCTGGTATTACCGATAAAGATTGGGAATCTACGGCTGGCGCAGAGAGTGGATTTGTTGTTGCAGATCCTTTAAACCCAGACGTGGTTTATGGTGGTAACTATGGCGGCTACTTGTCTCGTCTAGATCACCGCACCGGAGAAAACAGAGCCATCAATGTGTGGCCTGATAATCCAATGGGAGCAGGGGCTGACGTGTTAAAATATAGATTCCAATGGAACTTCCCTATATTTTTTAGTCCGCACAATCCTAAAAAATTATACACGGCGGGCAACCATTTATTTGCCACAGAAAATGAAGGAAAATCTTGGGATATGATTAGCCCAGATTTAACCACCAACGATAAAACGAAGCAAGGTCCTAGTGGTGGTCCCATCACCAAAGACAATACTTCGGTAGAATATTATTGTACCATTTTTACAGCCGCAGAGTCTGTGCTAGAAAAAGATTTATTATGGACAGGTAGTGATGATGGACTTATTCATGTAAGTAAAGACGGCGGTAAAAATTGGGAAAATGTTACACCGGCAGAAGCAGGAAAACAAATGATGTGGAACTGTATCGAAACAGATCCGTTTAAAAAAGGTACTGCTTATTTTGTTGGTACGAAATACAAGCTAGACGATTACGCGCCGTATATTTTTAAAACAGAAGACTACGGTAAAACCTGGAAAAAAATTACTGCAGGCATAGATCCAATGCATTTTACAAGAGCAGTTCGTGCCGATCATAAGCGTGCCGGTTTATTATATGCTGGTACTGAGTTTGGCATGTATATTTCTTTTGATGATGGTGCCAATTGGAAAAAGTTTCAGCTTAATTTACCTGAAACACCGATCACTGATTTAACCATCAAAGAAAATGATTTGATTGTGGCTACTCAGGGTAGAGCATTCTGGATCATTGATGATTTAGGGATTGTTCAACAACACCAAGTAGCTAACTATGCTAAAAGTATCCATGTTTTTGAAGCCAACCCGGTTGTAAGATCGGAAGGTGGTGGTAGAAGACGTGGTGGCTTTGGTGGCGGTATGGCAGCCAATATGGGCGCCAATCCAGCACTTGGATCTGTTATACATTACTATTTAAAAGGTGTAACCGACAGTAGTAAATTTTCTGTTGCGGTGTTAGACAAGAAAAATAAAGTGATTAGAACGTTTAGTAAAAGCGCAAAAGATGCTCAAGATAAAATTGAATTTACAGAGGGTATCAATCAGTTTGAGTGGGATATGAATTATCCTGCAGCAGAGCGCCTAGACGGATTAATTTTATGGAATGGTGGCGTTGGTACCGTTAAGGCAGCACCTGGAAAATATACGGCACGTTTTGTATTCCAAAAAGATACGGTGCTGGTTCCATTTGTAATTAAGCCCAATCCTAATTATGCAGCAACAGAAGCAGACCTTGATGATCAAACTGCCTTTTTACTAAGTGTGCGTGATAAGTTCTCTGAAATTCAAAAAGCAATTAAAGATATTAGAGCGGTACGTACCCAAGTAAATGAGTTTACTGCAAAACTCGATGGACAAAAAGAATTAAAAGCATTTGCTGATTCGGTGGTTAAAAAAATAACTGGTATCGAAGAAACCTTGTACCAAACAAAAGCAAAAAGTGGTCAAGACGTACTCAATTATCCAATTCGATTAAACGATAAAATTGCAGGTCTGTTTAATGTGGTAGCGAGTGGTCAAACAGCGCCAAGCAAACAAGCTAAAGAAGCATTTGCAGATTTAGCAGCGCAGTCGGATACTGCTTTAAACCGTTTAAAAGCAGTGATGGCTTCTGATCTTAAAGCACTCAATCAAATGATTCACGAAAAAATGGTGCCAGTCATTAGCATCAAATAAATAAGAAGAAAATTAAATTACTCATCTAACAAATCGGGGCGGCGTGCTTTTGTACGCTGCACCGATTGTTCGTATCTCCACGCTTCTACTTTTTTAGGGTCGCCTTGTAAGAGAACATCTGGTACTTTATCGCCTCTAAATTCTGAAGGTCTGGTATATACCGGTGGTGCTAATAAATTATCTTGAAAAGAATCGGTAAGGGCCGAAGTTTCGTCATTTAAAACCCCTGGGATTAAACGGCCAATGGCATCTACAACTACTGCTGCTGCTAGTTCTCCGCCACTGAGTACATAATCACCAATAGAAATTTCCTGTGTAACGTACTGTTTTCTGATGCGTTCGTCAATGCCTTTGTAGTGACCGCAAATAATTAAAATATTGCCTTTTAGCGATAATTGATTGGCGGCACTTTGGTTAAACCTTACACCATCGGGTGTCATAAAAATAATTTCATCGTAAGGGGCAGTCGCTGCCAATTCATCAATAGCATTAGCAAGTGTTTCACATACAATAACCATGCCCGCGCCACCGCCATACTGATAATCATCTATTTGGCCATGTTTATTAATAGCCCACTTACGAAGGCTATGCACGTTTACTTGTAACAGTCCTTTTTCCTGTGCACGTTTCATAATGCTATGTGCAAAAGGCCCTTCTAATAGTTCAGGCAGTACCGATAAAATATCAATTTTTAACATGCTATATTTTTTATTCCATAAAACCCTCAATATCCCTGCGTTGTTTTTTGGTAGGCCTTCCTATTTTACTCAAACGTTTTCCAGTTTGATACGAAGCAGCTTGGTAGGCAACGTGGTCTAGCTCTTCTGGTGGTGTTTGATCTTCGTAATGTAAAATAGCTTCGGGGTATTGAACTCTTTTTTCTAATAAGCCCGTTACTTTTACCACCCACCTGCGTGCTTCTGTTTTAACGTCGTATACATCACCTAGGTTTACTACTTTGGCTGCTTTTACATTATCACCATTACATTTTACTTTACCCTTACTACAAGCATCACCCGCTTGGCTTCTTGTTTTAAACAACCGAATAGCCCAGAGGTATTTATCGATACGAAGTTTTTCTTTACTTGCTGCTTGCATAAAACTGGTGAAAGTAAGGAATGGTTTCAATGCCTTTGTAAAAATTGACGATGTCAAATTTTTCGTTGGGGCTATGTAAATTATCGCTATCGAGTCCAAAGCCCATGAATACAATTTTAAGGCCTAGTTCTTTTTCAAACAATGCACAAATAGGGATACTGCCACCACCTCTTACAGGAATTGGCTCTTTGCCAAATGTTGCAGTAATTGCACTAGCAGCTGCTTGGTACTCTTTAGAATGAATAGGCGTCATATAAGGCTCACCACCATGATGTTCTGCTGCTTTTACAGTTACACCTGCTGGCGCAACAGAGGTAAAGTAGTTGATAATCTTTTCGGTAATTTTTTGTGACGATTGATTGGGGACGAGCCTACAAGAAATTTTTGCAAATGCTTTTGAAGGAAGTACAGTTTTAGCACCTTCGCCCGTGTATCCGCCCCATATGCCGTTTACTTCTAGAGTAGGTCTAATACCCGTTCTTTCGTTACTGCTGTATCCTTTTTCACCCCATAGTTCAGATACGCCTAAATCTTTAGCATATTCATTTGCATTAAAAGGGGCTTCCGCCATTTTAGCTCTTTCTATGTCTGATGATTCAACAACATCGTCATAAAAACCAGGAATGGTAATATGATTATTTTCGTCGTGGCAAGAAGCAATCATTTTTGAAAGTATGGTAATAGGGTTAGCAACAGCGCCACCATAAACACCACTATGTAAATCTCTGTTAGGTCCGGTTACTTCTACTTCTATATAACTTAATCCCCGCACCCCAATATCGATAGATGGATTTTCCATACTTATCATAGACGTATCACTAATTAAAATAACGTTAGCGCCAAGTAAAGTTTTATTGGCTTTTACAAAAGTGGCTAAGTTAGGGCTACCTACTTCTTCTTCGCCTTCTATCAAAAATTTAATATTGGTGGTAAGCGTTCCTGTTTGCACCATGGTTTCAAGGGCTTTTACGTGCATGTAAAATTGTCCTTTATCATCGGCAGAACCACGCGCATAAATTTTACCATCTTTGATAACAGGGTCAAAAGGTCCGCTGTTCCATAGTTCTAGCGGATCTGCGGGTTGCACATCATAGTGTCCGTAAACAAGCACGGTAGGAAGCGCAGGGTCAATTATTTTTTCGGCGTACACAATCGGGTGACCCTCTGTAGGATAAATAGTTACTGTTGTGGCACCTGCATCTACTAAACTTTTTTTAACAGCTTCCGCGCAGGTAAGCATGTCATCTTTATTTTCGGTTCTAGCACTTACACTAGGTATACGTAGTAATGCTAATAATTCTTCTAAAAAACGGTCTTTGTTTTTTTCTTGATAATCTTTCCAAACTTGCATATGATGTGTTTTCTAAGTTTCTAATTGATGTTTTTTATCTGATAAGATGTTATCGAGGGTCCAAGTTAGTTTCTTTTCAAATGTGGCCTGTCTTTCGGGGCAATTTTTATTGCAAATACCACAGCTAATAGCAAGGCACCCATCAGTATGGACAAATAATTCAATGGCGTCCCCAAAATGTGATTTGATAAGGTCCGATAGGCTGTCTATTTCGCGGTGTGCTTCGTGTACATTCAAGTACCAAGGCACGGTTAAGTGACAATCAATATGTAAAAGACTACCGTATTTTATAACGCGCAAATTATGTAGGTCAATCCAGTTTTCTACCTTGTTTTTATTGAGTACCGCAATAAAATTATTTAATAAATCTAGGTCGGCTTCATCCATAATACCTGCAAACGAAGACCTTAGTATTTTGTAGCCGTTGTAAATAATAAGTAGACTCATGCCCAGTGCAATAATTTTATCTATCCAGTAAACTTTCCAAATAAGCATAGCGGCAATGCCCGCAACAATCGCAAGGGTAGAATACGTGTCAATTTGCAAATGCTTACCACTTGCCTGAAGCGCCAGCGATTTATTTTTTTGACCAATTTTAATGCAAACAGCTCCAGCAAAATAATTTATAATAGCCGTTGTGCTCACAAGCCATAAGCCAGTATCTAGTGCATGTAAGGGTTGGTTGGTAAAAAAATTTGCGAGGGTTTCGTAAATGATTAATAAACCCGCTGCAATAATTAGCGTGCCTTCTGCAGCTGCAGAAATAAACTCTGCTTTGCCGTGCCCATAGGGATGATCCACATCTTTTGGTTTAGCAGCAACATATAAACTATAGAGGCCAATAAATCCGGCCACTACATTTACAATACTTTCTAGTGCATCTGTTAATACCGAAAGTGAATGCGTAACCAAGTAGGCCACTGTTTTTACAGCCAGTAGGACCACGCCTAGGCTTGTAATTAC
>Ga0255118_1000368_pt1 | contig 12108 bp, 7 predicted proteins | sample Law_Atlam_RepB_8_2_FD_188584 | JGI IMG/M metagenome (GOLD analysis project Ga0255118, IMG submission 188584) | Freshwater microbial communities from St. Lawrence River, New York, United States - Law_Atlam_RepB_8h | ecosystem: Environmental > Aquatic > Freshwater > River | place: USA: New York... | reverse complement strand
CTATTTATAGGACCAGATGGATTTAATCTACCAGCTTGGTTTCCAAATTGTGTACAAGTTAAAACAGAATTTTCTAATCCAGGTGTTTGATGTGATGTTTCAGTAATCTCTTGCTCACCCCTTTTAAGAACTTTTTTAGTTATATTCAATGGATCATTAGTACCTTTAACAACTATCTCAACAATATTAGGAAATTGTTCATGATGTAAATTATCCACTAAATCTTCAATGTGTTTAACATTCTTTAAATCATCATCAGAAAAACCTATTTTTGCAACTTTACCAAGTCTTTGAGCATAATCATTAACTTTCTGTCCAAATAGTAAAAGAGCATCTTCTTTTGATTTTTCTGGATTAGCTGGGGAACCACCTCTAGACGGAGAAGATACACCAACAAACTCACAACTATCTAAGTATTTTTGCACAAGTTGGTTCTGAGATGGAACACCACTCAGAATTCTTTCCGACTCAGTTTCCATATCGTAAAAATACTCAAACTTTCTAAGATTATTATACATCTCATATAGTTGAGCCTCAGTCAAAACATTATCAATAATCCATTCAACACCTCTTTTCATTGATGGTGATTCATGACCTCTTGCTGTAATAATAGCAAAAATAGAACCATTAACTAAACACTCAATAAAGTCATTCCATGCTGGTCCAAGTTTACCTTGTGAAATTGCTGACCTAGCATCTTCCAAGAAAGCATTATCACCTCTAGACCCTTGGTCTCTAAACTCGATAAATGCGATATCGTAATCAATTCGCCAATTTTCAGTATCACTTCTTACTTCTGCAAATTCGGCAGTAGAAACAGGTTGATTAACCCACTCATCATCCACTCTTTTTTGCATAAGAATCTTTGTAGGCATCATCAGAATATTATCATCCCAGTCAAAGGCATAATACAATAAATACTCAGATACTAAACCCTCTGAAATAAATTTATCGAATTTTAAAATCATTAAATTATTAAATTATTTCTTTTTATTGATAAATGATTGAAAAGATTCTAAAGCTCCGGTAATTTCTTTTTCAGACTCATCGTCATCATCATCATCACCTTCCTCATCATCTTGTCCTTCTAATTCATCTTCTAAATCTTCTTTATCAAAATCCTCTTCTTGAGCATATTCTCCAAATCCTTGAACATCATCACCAAATTCTTCATCATCTTGAGATTGAGACTCTTCGGTTTCAATAGAGAACTCTTCGATAACTTCCTCATCTTTTACAGCATTTACAGAAATGATACCATCATTTTCTTCGATAGAAATTACATATCCGTTTATTTCAACACTTGTTTTCATATTATTATAATTTTTTTATTATATATTAAAAATCAAAACCACTTTTGTGAAAACCAACTTTTTCGGACTTTAACTCTAAAACTAATATAAAAAATAAATTCATTAATGAAAGATTTAAATAAATTTCTAATAAGTCAATCAATAAGTAGTTCATTTCAAAATGACTATTTTTCCAAAATAAGTAAAAAAAGCAACCTTTCTTCATTAGAAACCAACGGATTACCTGTTGATATTTTTGGTAAACTTTTAGATGAAAGAATAATATTTCTATCTACCGAAATAGACTCAGATATTTGCAATGTGATTAAAGCTCAACTAATGTATTTAGACTCATTGGATGATAGTGAGATTTCAATCTATATCGACTCACCGGGCGGTTCTGTTTACTCAGGTCTTGGATTATTAGATGTTATGGACTTTATTAACTCAGATGTTTCTACTGTCAACACTGGATTAGCAGCATCTATGGCAGCTGTTATTTTATGTAGTGGTAAAAAGGGTAAAAGAAAATCACTTAAAAGAAGTAGAACAATGATACATCAACCACTCACATATGGTGGTTGGATGCAACAAGCATCTGATGTAGAAATTGAAGCAAGAGAAATGAATCATCTTAAAAAAGAACTTTATGAGATAATATCAGAAAAAACAGGACAAAACTATGATAAGGTTTATAAAGATGGAGATAGAGATTATTGGATGTCATCAACCGATGCTAAAAAATATGGAATGATAGACGAAATAATATCAAAAAAGAAATAAAAAAACCCACTCAATTGAGTGGGTTAATTTTTTTGTAAATAAATTTACTCAGCTTTTTTAGACTTAGAAGGTCTCTTACGAGGTTTCTTTGTAGTTTCAACTTTAGGTTGTTCAGTCTTTTTCTCAGACGATTGTCTTTTTACCTTAGACTTAATTTCCTTAGCCGTAACTTTCTCTTCAGCTTTAGGAGTAACAACCACAGGTTTAACAGTTTCTTCCTTTTTAGGAGTCTCTATCTTAACCTCAACAGGTTGTTCTTTAACCACAACTGGCTTTTGTACAACAACTGGCTTTTGTACAACAACTTCTTGAACCACTTCTTTTTTACCAAACAAATTCTTGAAAAATGAAAATATTCCCATGATTTTAATTATTTTTTTATTTATATATCCAAGATCATGAGGCCCCTCTATAAAAAACCTGAAAAAAACCTAAATTTAAACACAACCTCTTATTTTATATATAATATTAAGATGAAATTTAAATATGATAAAAATTCTGAAGAAATTGTTGTTACAAGCGCAACAAGAATAGAATATCATCAGTTAAGTCTGTGGTTAACTCGACATGTCAAGGGGTATAGATATATGCCTGCTTTTAAAATGGGTGTTTGGAACGGACAACAAACTTACTTTAAAAATGGAAGAATTAATATAGGTCTTTGGAAAGAAGCAATGAAAGGATGTAAAGAAATTGAAGCTTCTTTTATTTTGGAAAATAAAGATGAATTTCCTTTAAATAGAGAAGTAACACTAGAAAAAGTACACGACTTCTGTTCTGATTATTTCAAAACTCATAAAGTAAGAACTAAATCTGGTGAATGGATTAACTTTACTCCTTATGATCATCAAATTGAAGCCGCTTATAAAATTCTAAAGAATAGATATTGTATGGCTGAAGTTGCCACATCAGGTGGTAAGTCTTTAATTATATCAATTGTTATTTTCTACACATTAAGAAATATAGATCCTAAAGCAAAGTTTTTGATAATAGTTCCATCTATAACACTCGTTACTCAGTTTTATGATAATATATTAGAGTATAATATGGGTGTTAATAACATATTAGAAATGAGAGAGAAGAAGTTAGATCATATTCTAAATGGTTCTCATTTACCTTGTGATATTAGAATTGAGGAAGTAATGTCTGAAAGACCTCGTAAATGGTCAGGTACTTTAGATGCTAATGTTTATATCGGAACATATCAATCATTGGAAAAATGGCCTAAAGAGTTCTTCAAGAAATTTCATACGGTTGTAACCGATGAAGCACACGGAGCTAAAGCTAAAACAATAACTACTATATTAAATCACACATTTGGAAGTGCTTACTCGCGATTTGGAGTATCTGGTACATTTCCAGAAGAAGATACGTGTGAAATATTAACAATTCAATCTGTCTTAGGTCCTAAAATAACAGAGGTTTCAGCAAATGAACTTAAAGAAAAAGGCATAATAACACCAATGGAAATCAGAGCTGTTATAATGAATCATAACGATAAAGAATTTGATGAAAGAATCCAAATAATTAAAAAAGGTGGAAATGGAAAAGACGCATTTGAATTAGAAAAAGCTTATATACACGTATCAGATAAAAGGTTAGATTTTATTAAAAAGATAGTTGATAAATGCGACTCAAATACACTTCTTTTATTTCATACTATAGAATATGGTCAAAAAATATTTAATAAACTAAAAGAAGAGTTATCTGATAGAGACTTTTATTATATTGATGGTGAAGTCAGTGGTAAAAAGAGAGAGGTTATTAAGAAAGAGATGGAAAACACCGATGATAAGGTAAAGATTTTGATAGCTTCTTATGGTACTTTATCAACCGGAGTTTCTATCAACGCTATATTCAATGTTATATTTGCTGACTCTTTTAAATCAGAACAAATCATTATACAATCAATAGGTAGAGCGCTTAGATTACACTCTGAGAAGAAAAAAGCAAATATTTTTGATTTAGTAGATGTCTTTGATGGAAATAATATGTCAAATATACTTTTTAGACATTTTAAGGAAAGAGAGAAATTTTACACAAAAAGACAGTATCCATACAAAATAATAAAAATAAATTTATAAGATGGAAGCCCATTCTTAAAATATATAAGATATGGGATCAGAAGCAGCAAATGGTAAAATTACATTTAACAATAAAAATATTGGAACTTACGAAACTCAAGTAATCAGCCAAAAACCAAAGATTGTTAAGGTAGTTGGAAACTATGACTTAAATATAGTGGGAAAACAATCAGATGGTGATGCAATGCACTCATTTGAGAGCAGAAAAGTAGATAATTTTGGTGGTAAATTTAACACAATTGTCGAACCCGAATTGAAGAAATTCTATAATGAAAAGATAAATCCATTCATTGAAAGCATCAAAATAGATATTGATAAAGGCAATGTTAAATGGGAAGTTATAATTAGAGAAAGCTCAGATGGAAAAGCATGGATAGGTGTACAAAGTAGAGGAGGAGCAGGTGGTAGTGCAACATCACTTCCCGGACACGCTTTGGGTAATGCTAATGATAAAAAGAAAGAATATAAAGGACTTGGTTACGAACAACAAGATATTTTAGACTTTCAAGTATTTAAAGGAGTAAAGGGAACACCAACCGCCATAAGACAAATATTCTGGCAATACACTAATAAGAAAAGTTACCCACCACATCCACCAACAGGAACAGCAGTTAATTCATCCACAATAACCGGTTCATCTGGTTCTTCAGGAACTTCTGGATCGTCTGGTACATCAGGATCAGCTGGAACTTCCGGATCGTCTGGTACATCAGCAACAAAAGTAGGAACGGTAACTCCAAAAATAACACTAAAAAAGAAAACTGGACCAGGTCAAATAATGGGTTCAATCGAAAAAGAAGTTTACTTCAACGAAGCAATATTTAGAGACTTACAGTTTGACACACCAGGTGAGTATGTAATATCAGTTGTTCCATCAACCCCGGATATTGAAGCAACAGAATGGCAAATTACTGTTAAACCAGACCCTAATGCCGCTCAAGAGTCTAGAGCTAAAGAAGAAGAAAAAGTAGATGGAACAAGACCTGTTATAACACAAATAGACAAGACAACAATGACTCTTCCAGCAATAGAATGGGGCACGTCTCCTGATAAACAAATGAATGCTGAGATAGCAACAAGTATTGGATATCAACCATTCTTTTGGTATGCTGGTTATCAAGTAACACCAGAGAATATAACAAGTCTTATTTTATACCATGATGGTGTTGTTCCAAATGTTGCAATTATTTTTTACGACTCAATTGGATTTATCAAAAAAGAAGGAATGCCCCTTGATAACTCAAAAATAGAAGTTTTCCTAAATTCTGGATCTGATAATTTAAAGTCTATACATTTAAGATTTAAAATTGTTAAGTTTCAAGAAAACAAAGGAGGAACATATACAATACATGGTATATTAGACTTAAAAGATTTTTATAAACAATCTTATAAGTCTTATACAGGAACATCATTTGAGGTTTTAAGAATGATATCTAAGGAAAATGAACTTGGGTTCAACTCTAACATTGAATCAACACAAGATTCAATGAAATGGTCAAATACCGGTAAAACACCAGCTCAATTTATGAGCGAGGTAATGAAACACTCATACATATCAGATGCAGCTTTCGTAGGAGGTTACATAGATTACTACTATTGTTTTAATTATGTTGATATAGAAAAGGAGTGGACAAGAGACATATCAGGAGATATTGGTATTGATAGTCAAGGTCCGGCGTCAAAGGCTCTTGTAGATCCACCAGGGGGCGAGAAATCACTGATTAGGTCATTATCATTTACAAATGATAAATCTCAAGCAGGTTCATCTTTTCACATCGCTAAGTTTGAAGTTAACAATAACTCAACAAGCAAATCACTTAAAAAGGGTCAGTTTACAATAACAAAGTATTATGACTCATCAAAAAAGTCCTTTTTAATATTTAATGTTGACTCATTAACAAGTGATGATGGTAAAAATTTAATACTAAAAGGATCAACTACTGATAAGACTGAATTAGAAACGAATTATAAAACAGAGTATTTAGGTAGAATAGAAACAGAAAATGTACATGCAAACTATATGTATGCCGAAATACAGAATAAAACTAACTTTAACAACTTAACTAGAATAACAATTGATATGGAACTATCAAATGCCAATTTTAACATTTATAAGTTTCAGAAGATAAAATTAATTTTAGTTAATCCAACACCAACCGCATCTTTAGAAGAACTAAACTATGAAAGAATATCAGGTGAGTGGATAATTGCAGATATTGAATATGTCTGGACTAACAATAGAATGTCTCAAAAACTAGTGGCGGTAAGAAAAGAGTTGGGTAAGACTAAAGAAGAAAGAGAAACCCAAAAAGAAGAGAAAAAAGAAGAAAAAGGAGATGTGGAAAGAAATGAAAATCCTGTAGATACTCCAACTGGAATAGTGCCAAATACTGTATATAAAGTAGGTGAATATTATAGTGCTGTTGATAAATCAGGTAGAATATTTTCAATTGAAATCACAGAAGTTTCCTCTAATGGAATTGAGGTCACGGGTAATGTCATAGAGATACCTAAACCACCACCTCCACCACCAAGACCTCCAAATCCACCAGTGGAAGCTCCAAAATTAGAAGACAATTCGGAGGAAACATCTCCAGGTAACTCAGGCACTGGGTCAGATATTGACGAGAAACCTAAGCTGAAAAGATCTGATACTCCACCACCTGGTGTTATAAAGGCTATGAAAAATTATGGAATAACAAAACCATTAGAACAAGCTCACTTTATTGCACAAATAGCACACGAGTCTGGTCAGTTTCAATGGTCAACGGAATTAGCATCAGGAAGTAGATACGAAGGTAGAACCGATTTAGGAAATACAAGTAAAGGAGATGGTGTTAAATATAAAGGTAGAGGTTATATGCAATTAACTGGAAAAGCTAACTATAAAGATTACGCTAAGTACTTGAAAGAAAAAGGAATAAAAGACTGGGATGTTATAACTAACCCTGATTGGGTTGCTTCAAAATATCCAGCAGATGTTTCTTGTTATTTCTGGAAAGTATCTGGTCCAAAAGGTGTGAAAAAATTCTCTAAAAAAGCAATGGAAGGAAGTGATATTACTACTATAAATAAAGTAGGTACTTGGATTAATGGCGGAAACCCACCAAATGGAGCAAGTGATAGAATTGAAAGATTCAAAAAATATTGGGGCATATTACAGTCCGACCCAAAAAAATATTCATAAATAAATGGCTAGTTTTAATTTTATTGTAGGAGATAGTATAGCCGCTGGGACAGCTATTGCCGCTGGCCTTAAAAGAAGCGGAGCATATGGAGTTAAGTCAGTAGACGATAAAGGAATATCTAAGGTGGGTGCTCCACCTCAAGAAGTACTAGGATTCCTGAAAGAAATAGGTGACTCAAAACTAAAAGATAAAATTGTTATTTTATCTTCTGGAATATCAAATGGTCCGGATGCATTAGAAAAAGTTAAAGAACAGCTCAAGTATTTAAAAGGTTTAAATTGCAAAGTTTACATTATTGGAGTAAGTAATGATCCAACAAATGCTGCTGGTAAAACTAAATTTCCAAAATTAGTTGGAATGAATGAAAAACTTACTGAAGTGGCTAAGGAATTCAATTTTGTCTTTTTGGGAGGATTCAAACCAAGTAGTGATAACATTCATCCATCAAGTTATCAAACTTATTATAAAAATACAGTGGTCAAAAAAATAGCAGAACCATGGCCAACATCACCAACACAAACACTTTCTGTTTCTGGTGATACCCAAACGAATGGCCTTACTCCTAGTGGAATGAGTCCAAGTGCTGCTGGTCTAACACCATCTGGGATGACGCCTAGTCCACCACCAGAACCACCAATAAAAGGAGTTTTTGTTTTAAATATTGAAAAACCAGGAATACTATCTTGTACAGCGTTAGGTGATTTAACAATAACACAAAAAGAACTTGGAGTAGAAGATTTCTTTTATTTTGGAGAAGAGTCGGATTATACAAATGAAGAAATAGATGATGAGTATAACGAAGGATCTTATGCAGGGGCTGAAGAAGATTTAGCCTTTGAGGTAGCAGAGGGACAACGACTATCACAAGGTCAAGAATTATTAACGAATTTTGACATGAGCAATCCAGCAAATCTAACAAATACCGATACTAAAAATGGTGATCCCAATGTAGTTGAATCAGCACCTAAGGTTAGTACAACAGCAACTGGTAAAATTAAAAAAATGATTGAAATAGGACTAGGACAAGTAGGTTATCAGGAAACAACAGGATATCCACAGCACAATGGTAAAGATAGTAAATACGGAGCTTATTTTGGGATGAACGGTTATCACTGGTGTGGAATGTTTGTAGGTTGGTGTTGTAATCAAGCAGGTATGATATTAAGTACAAAGGACTTTAATGCTAAGAATGGTAATATATGCAACGCAATAAGTTGTGAATGTGGGGTTTCAGTTGCTAAAAAGAAAGGAGTCTGGGTATCAAATGGTGACTCAAAATCAGCAAGACAGAATAGTTCAATTAAACCCGATCCAGGAGATATAGTATTTTTTTCCTGGAATTTCAATAAATCAGTCGACCACGTGGGTATAGTTGTTGAAGATGCTGGTGGCGGATTTGTAAATACAGTTGAAGGAAATACAGCGGGTGGTTCAAAAGGAGGAGCTAATCAAAAAGGTGCTGGAGTTTGGACGAAAAAAAGACAAAAAGCAGTTATCATTGGTTACTGTAAAACAGCTTTGTATGACCCAACAAATCTTAATGAATTTCTCGCAGTAGCATCAAAGAAGTCAGCTAAAGCATCTGAAGCATAAAATAAATCTTTTATATAAAGGTAGTTAGATAGTAATATATATATTATGTCTGATGAATTCACAGGACCTGTAGGAAAAGCAGTTAAATCAGCTTAAGACAATTAATAAATTAATATATAATTTATGTCAATAATAGGTGGTAATCAAAATCTACAAGATGGTAATATTTACCTCGATGGTCCTCAATTAAATCCGGGTGTCATGTTGAATGAGCTTGGACTTGAGTTATCAGAAGCTAATCAATTATCAAAAGCCAATGCCGACTATGGTAAGTCATTGGAATTCCTTAATGCTAAGATTCAACAAGCTAAGGACATGCAATCAGGATTGATAGCAACAGCTCAACAAAGTGGACTTTATAGTATCGACACCGACTCGCCATCCAAAGGGGTTTTACCAGCTGATGGAGCAAAGTGGCCAAACCATGTTGATGTGGCTGCTAGTGATTCACTTAACTTTCCACAGGTAGTGGCAACATTTGACGGTAAAGGATTTTTACATCCAACTTTAATAAAACCAACAATTAATGATACGATATCAAGTCCTGAGAGTATTTCTTATGAAATTAAAGATTGGAGAGGACAAATTCTTAAAGGATCACCGGATAGTGAAACTCAATTCACAAAAATAAACACAGAAGAAAGATTTAAGTTAAGTAGAGATTTACCAAAAAAACCAACAGAATTAAAAGACAATCCTTACTCACAAAGAGATATACCTGTGATATTTGGTGATTATAGACAGGACTATTTCAGACATGGTTTACAAATTTTAGATGGCATAGGAAATCCAATAACTGGAGATGATGGAACATCAAAAGCAAGATTTGATAGTTTTAGAGGAACACCTTGGGAAAATAATGATCCTATTATGATGGGATTTGATATTGTTATTGATGTTGTTAGTTCTCCTTTATTAAATGGATCGGTTATTGATTTTATCAATCAGTATTCAAGCGTAAACGAAATAGCAGCCAGAAGATATGTTTATGAAGATTTTAAAAATCAATTTGTAAAGTTTTTCAGAACAAAAGGAACAGTGAGAGTTGATAACGAAAACACATACATGACAAGAACACCTATCAATCCAGCTAACTTAGACGCAAATACATCAATTTTTTGGCCGGGTAAAAAAGCTTATTTAGGATATTATGTTAAAAAAGTTGGAGGATTGGATTTACTAAGTGAAGCTAATAAAGGAGATACATTTAAGTATTTACCCGATTATAGAAAGGATATGATAACTATTGACTTTTCTGAAGATGTCACTATGAGTATCGGAACTTTAATACATTTATATAAGTTACTTTATTGGTCAAAACCAAATGCAAAAACAATTATACCAGAAAATCTTCTAAGATTTAACTGCGATATTATAATTTCAGAGTGTAGGAACTTTGTCAGAACAAGAAAAGACATCGAGTCTGGTAACTTAGAAGTTTTAAAAGATAATTTATCCAGGCACGTTTTCCAACTTAGAGACTGTCAATTTTGGTTTGATAAGTCTGTAGTATCAAATGATGTAGATATAACTCAACCCGCTGTACTTGAAACACATACCGTATCAATCGACTATAAGTATGTAACCGAAAGATTCGAGAGATTTGTTCCTACTGGTAATCTAGCTGGTGGAACTGCTCAATGGGGAACTTATGTTGGTTATAATGGAGGTGCAATTTGGAAAATTGGAAATGCTGGTGAAAGAGAAAATAGAAATACTGAATCAGGAGGAACACAGAGAGACTCATCCTTACCTAAATTCTTAACAATAGGGAATAATCCATTTAACGAAGAAGGAGTTAAGACTCCATTCTTAATTAAAATTGTCGGAGATGGAGCAATAGATGACGAAATAAATGTTGGTGAAGCACCACCTACGCCTCCAAGTTTGGATGTTGTTAAGAAAAATGCAGAAGAAGCTTCTACTAAAACAACTAAAGAGAAAGAAACAGAAGAACTAAAGAAAACTTTAGATGAAACAGATAAGTCAAATAAAAAGAATAAGGCTAAGAAAAAATTTGATATTAAAAGTATCGCTAATAAACCAGGAGCAGGAGCTTTACAAAAAGCACTTACTTCAAATACAGTAGGTAAACTTAAAAACTCAATAAGTAAAGGATCAGGTGACATTATGAATTCATTACAAAAAGGTTCATTAGATGATGTTAAAAACTCATTCAAGGGAGGACTAAAAAATCAAAAAGATTTAATATCCGAGAAATCTTTACTTCAATCACTTGGTGGTGTAGTTAAAGGATCTGGTCAATTAAAAGACTATTTAGTAACTAAGTCAATCAATAATACAATATCAGGATTCAAATCAGGAACAGCAAACTTAAAGGCGGATATAGCAGCTAAGAATCTACAAAAAGAAAAAGAAAAAGAAGCAACCGGAAACGTAAAAGATAAAAGACAAGAACTTTTAGATAAATCGGTTCAGAAGTCAACAGGAACACCAGCACAGGTACCTAGTAATAACAATGACGCAACTAAACCAGGTGATCAAACTCAACAAATTATTGACTTTTTAGGAGGACCACTCGGAGGGCAAATATTAGGAATAGCATGAAAAGAAAAAAAGTAGATGTAGGACGCACGTATTTAGGTGTTGTTGAGGACAATCAAGATCCAAAAAAAGAAGGTAGGGTAAAAGTAAAGGTAATTGATGTATTCGAGGATATGAAAATCGAAGATATACCCTGGGCTTCACCTTGGAAAGATTTAGCTGGTAATCAATTTGCCGTTCCTGAAAAAGGAAAAGTTGTTGTTGTTGTGTTTGAACAAGGTGATGTTTATAAACCTGAATTTATTTTCACAGACCACTACAATGTCAATCTTGAAAGTAAATTAAAGGCTCTTGGTGATTCCGATTATCTTTCAATGAGGTCGTTAATATTTGATCATAAGACACAATTTTATGTAAACGATACAGAGGGATTAAAAATTGACCATAAATACAATAATATAAATATAAAAGAGAATTCAATTAATTTAAATTTAAAAGACAATAACCGAAGTCTTAATATAGGAGATTCAGCAGCAAGTCAACAAATGATTCTTGGAACAAATTTTCTAAAATGGTTTGATGAGTTTGTAGAAATGTTAATGACTCAACCATATCTTGGTGTGGTTCCAAATCCTGCATTTGTAAAAACTTTATTAAGATACT
>Ga0255118_1000360_pt1 | contig 12259 bp, 17 predicted proteins | sample Law_Atlam_RepB_8_2_FD_188584 | JGI IMG/M metagenome (GOLD analysis project Ga0255118, IMG submission 188584) | Freshwater microbial communities from St. Lawrence River, New York, United States - Law_Atlam_RepB_8h | ecosystem: Environmental > Aquatic > Freshwater > River | place: USA: New York... | reverse complement strand
ACACTTGGCTTGCTGATCTTTTGCTAGATGGAAATATCGAATATACTCGTCATAGTATTCAGTGAGTTCCACGCAGATAATCTTTCATATTTTCAAGAGTCATCGTTACGTTACGAAAGTCATTCCACTTTCTGTTACGCATCGAAGGATGACCGATCTTGAGGTGATCTATGCCAAGCTTGTCGAGTACCTTCGAAGGAAAGTTGCCGAGAGCAATCACCTTCTTGTCTCTAAACTTGCTTAGCTTAGTATTTATATCCTCAAGATTGACGTTCGCCATCTTCGGCTCTGCGTCGAGAATATCAGGAATGACGTTGTGAAAATCGTATGCGTATTGACCTACGATGTTCATCCAGTTCTTCAGCCTCCAGTATGTGTCAGATCTCGAACGAACATCGTTACTTGACGGGCACAGACCAACGACCACGACATCATCACTGATCTCATGGCCTACCAAAGTCGAATAATATAAAACGTCTTTCATTACTTTACCTTATCAAAGTGTCTTTCGTACACGTGAAGACTACCAACATGCCAGATAATCTTCGTGCCTATGATGTTGAGTTCTGCTGCTAACTTATCAATAACATGCTTTTGCCACGCATAATCATTGCGATATCCGAAGACGACGTCATTCGAACGCATCTGTACAATCGCAATCAGTTCTCCATCACGAATCATATATTGAACTGCATTGGTGCACATGAAGTCAGACATACCATTGAAGTTATAGTCGTACCACATCGTAGGACGAGTGTAGATCATCACAGCACGACGACTGTTTGGATTATCACGAAGTTCTTTCAGAACATGATTATATTGATCGAAGTTATCTTCATGCCAGATAGCCCAACCATAATTCGAGTTAATGTAACCGTACTTGTCAGCAACCTGCTGCCAAATTGCAGGAGTCTTGCCAGGAATATCGTTGATACTGAGTGACATCGACTGATACCATTGAAGTTCGCGCTCGACATACTCTTCATTGACTTCACCGAAGATGGTTGGTTCATCAGCTTCGAAAGTAGCACCAATCATCTCGATGGTCTTGACACCAGTCTTGTCAGTGACATAATGATCGTCGAGAAGTTCGTTGATGAAGTGTTTACGAATATCTTCAACCTTCAACATTCTTCATCGCTCCTACTGGACGGTTGAGGAAGTCACGATCAGATGATTGACCGTCCATCTTGCCACGACAATAGGATACTACGAACGATGCGTAGTTGATCAGATCCATTGCCGAATCTTCGATCGATTCGAAGTTAGGCTTGTACGTAGGATCTTTTTCCATGGCTTCGATGACAGACTGCATACGCAGAGTCTTGGCATAGATGAGATCAGTGATGGTTGCTACGCCACGAGGATAGTAGTCAGCTTGACGAATGCGACTCGCATCATTCTGATAGTCTTTTGACTTCTTCAGCTGAACTTCAGCACATTCTTGGAGGACTCGGATTGATTCTCGTTCTTTAGACATTTGTAACCTCTTCAAAATTAAAACGACCGTTTACTATTTTTGTCAAAGCTTCTTCAGCAGAAACAATTCCTAGGATAGTATACCTAATTTCTTGATTTAAGTACAACTGTTTATAGCCGTCTGTCCATTTCCAGACAACTAAATGCTTGATCTTACCATCAGCAATCTGCTTTTGAATATAAGAACTAACCTTTACACCTTCTTTCGAATACATCTTATAGTCGAGATTACCATATACTTCGTGAGTGGTATCGTATTCATAACCTTCGTACATCGCTTGCATAGGATCAGTAATACTTTGGTGCCATTCGACAAACTCGGCATCCCATTGAAAATACGGGTTTACATCTGTACGATCATCTTCATCAATACGTTCTTGACGCCTATCAATAAAATCTTGAAGGACAGTAGCGGTATAAGTTTTAATCATTATATAATTTCACACTTCCAATTCGGAAACTTACCACGTTTATCTCGAGTGCACCTGTTCTTAACAGTCATTAAGCCAACATTATGGGCCAGTGCAGCATCAGTAAGTGTACTATACTGAATATCATCAATAATGTACATAGTAATTTTCTTCTTAACCATTATAATCTTAGCTGCTTCATATTCGGCTTGTTGTACAGGTTTTGGCTTTAGAAGGGCGTGCGTGTCGTGCTTCTTAAGCTCAGTATTTTCTGTTGAAGTAACCTGATGGCAACGTGATCGAGAAGCAATAATATACGCAAGACGCTTTATCGATGCACCTCGAAGGGCGTATCGATAAAGCAAAATGCCAGAAGATTTACGACCGAAGTAATGGTCGTCGGTAGGAGTCTTAGATGAATTTAAAGCTTCGACTGAAATATATCCAGAATGCCGAACAGGATTACGGAAAATCCACTCGGCTAGAATGCCAGAATATTCATCCATGACATCTTCATCTTCAGCAATGCCATCAGCAATGAGACCGTTCACGTTTGCGCGAATCATGCGCGCGGAACGGAGGTTACGTTCCCACTTTTGTTGCTGAGATAGTTTCTTTCCCATTACAGTACCTTTCCGTCAAGGGTGAAGAAGGCACGACCGAGATCGTCCTTGTCGAACACTAAGATCTCATCGTTCATGAGGATCTGCAGAGGTGCTTCACCTTGAGCATTGTAGGCTCCACCGAGGCGAGCGAAGTACTCTTCGACGGTGTAATGTTTGATCAGAGTCTTGATGAACTTGGCTTTGGTTACCGGTCCGCGATGTTTGAAGCGAGCGACAAACCTGAGGTCTTGGCAGGAGTCGTCGGCGGGAGGCTGGTAAAAAACATAATCTCCACTAACGACTAAATTTTGTTTTGTAAAAGCAGTCATGATCATTTCCTTCTTGATTATAGGTCCACTATACCAAGAATTGGATTAATTGTACATGTTTATTTTCGAAACAAAACTATTTTTTGAGTTTTGTGAGCAGTCCATGGTTGTCAGCATGGCTTGGGGCCTTCCAACCTGCGGGCTTGATCAAATCTGGAAGACCGAGAGGATTCGGCCGTTCTGGTTTGATACCAACCTCCTTTGAAAGGTTTGCGCGTAGAACACGATTCCAGGCCTCATACGAATCGATGCCCATCGAATCGAGAGTGCCGATAGCCACAACACAAAGGTCGATCAGACCATCGACGATTTCCTCGGCTTCATTGGCGTTCACCGCATTCTTTGTTTCAGTCAGTTCTTCGTCGAGGAACGACATACGAAATTGAAGGTACTGTTTGAGTTTCTCAACATCAAAATCTTGAACCTTCTCATTGACACCGTAATACCGATGCATATCAGAAATATCTTCAACCCAATTTTCACTCATGCTTTTAACCACTCCATCATTTGTTGTACTTCTAAAGATAACTCATTTTTTGGTTTAAGTACACCGTTTTTTCGGTTTATTTTCGCTGCTAACTTTTTTGCTTGCTCCATATGATATGTATTCGCTCGCTTGGTATGCAAGATTCCATTCAAATGGTCGAGTTCATGCTGAAACACTCGAGCAGTAATACCATCAAACTTCTTCGTTTCGGTCGTACCATCAGGATGTGTAAAGCGAACCTTGATAAACTTCGGTCGCTTGATCTTCACGAAGAGATTTGGATACGACAAGCATCCTTCTTCGAGTGTCACCGTCTCAGATGATACGTCGATGATCTTCGGGTTGATAACACCGATCACGTTCTCTGCTCTCATCACAAACATACGAGTACGTACACCAATCTGATTGGCCGAGAGTCCCATACCTTCAGCATCGATCATCGTCTCAGCAAGATCGTTGTAAAGTTCGACTGGATTGATGATAGGATTATCGAAGTCAAACTTCGGCATCTCTTCCTTCAGAAGAGGATCTGTATGCATTAAAATATCTCTGATCATTTGATAATCCTATTATCTATGATTGCAAGCCACCGGTTCATGCTGCAATCCGACTGAAGTTTTTATGCTTCTCAAACTTGATTACGCTATGGAACTTATCATACAGCTGATCACCCTTATGACTAATCACAAAAGTGTTCGTATCTTGTGTAAGACCTTCGAGAATCTTCATGAATTCTTCTGTTCCTCCGACGTCGAGCGAAGAGTCGAAGACTTCATCCATGAGGAGGAGGTTAGTACTAGCACTATTACGGAGCTTAGCAATAGCCCGCCAGGTAAACATAAGGCTAAGATCAATACGCATTTTTTCGCCCTCGGAGAAAGAGGCATAGCTGAAATCATCTCTGTAACGCGATTTAATAGTTTCATTAAAATTTTCATCCAATTCAAACTGAACAAAGAAGTCCATGGCTGCAAGATATTTGTTGATGAGCTTATTCATGACGGGAACATACTGCTTAATGATCTTCGTCTTGATACCTGTATCCTTGAGTAGAACACCTGCGACTTCAAGAACCGAACGATGATGTGTGAGTTCTTCTTTGCGAGCCTTCGTATTCTTGAGTTCAGTTTTAAAAGTATCAACATCATCATTACTTGTATCGATCGCAAGCGTATTGTTACGAATCGATTCGATCTCTGCGCTGAGAGTCTTAATCGAATTCTGCCAAGAACGAATGTCTGCATTATGACCAGTGATTTGTGTATTGTAAGAAGTAATCTGTGTGTTGATATCGGCGATCTCGTTCAATCGGGTTTCGATGTTTTGCATCTGCTTCTCGATCTCGGCCATGGCGTCTTCGATCTCACTCGTCTTATTTGTACGACTACTAATCCATTCTTCTTTAAAACCATGATCGATACCTTGACGGCATGTCGGACAGTTATCATGGTCGTGAAAGAACAAGATTTCTTTCTTAAACTTACGAATCTTATTCTCGAGATCAGTTTCCATCTGTCGTAGCTTGAGCTTACGCTTCGATACCTTGTCATGATCTTCGATCTGTGCGCTGAGAGATAGGATACTATTAGATACTGCCTGGATAGCAACTTCAGTCTCTTCTACACGATCTTCGAGTTCTTCAATCATACCTTGCTTGGCTTTAATCAACTCGTCATTATTGGTACGAAGAGAAACGATGTGCTTCTCTGCCAATTCAATCTTATTCTCGATCAAGTTAATCTTATGATCAGACTCATGGAGTTCATTTCGATTCTCAATGACCTTCTCTTTCAAAAGAGTGTTCATCGTACTAAAGATCTGAATGTCCAGAAGATCTTCAATGACTTCTCTTCGCCCATGAGCTGGGAGCTGCATAAAGGGCAAATAGTTTGCAGAGCCTAATACTACGATTTGGCTGAAGGATTTAAAACTTAATTTCAATACCTGCTTCTCAAAGTAATCTTGATAATCTTTATTGGAGCTATTTTGATTTAATAGTACACCATTTTGATAGATCTCGAATAGGTTAGGTCGTATACCTCTTTTTACAAGAAAAGCGTTTTTTCCTATCAAGAACTCACATTCGACCAAAAGGTTCTTATTTGTCATCGAATTAACAAGCTGAGGCTTATTGATGTTACGGAAAGCTTTACCATACAAGACATAAGAAAGCGCATCCAAGATCGTCGACTTGCCTGCACCATTTTCACCGAGAATGAGTGTCGACTTGCTGCGATCCAATTGGATCTCAGTCATTTGATTTCCAGTCGACAGAAGATTCTGCCATCGGAGTTTGTTAAAATAAATCATGATTACTCCACGCTTAAAGCTTCACCATACAGCGTTGTTAAGAAATTGTACAATCTTTTTTTATCCACTGGAGTTTCCCATTGGTCGACTACCTTGGTGAGGATTGTGAGTGTATCTTCCGCTTCATTGACAATATCACGGTCATCTTCCAGTTGAAGATTAAGATTGTCTTCGACCACCTGTATGTCAAGAGCACCTGCCTTTTCGAGCTTATCAATATATGTATCGAACCAGAAAGGATTGTTCTTATTCTTGACAATCACTTTGATATAATTACCCTTGACCGAACTAAAATCTAACTTGTGAATCGATTCGAAGTTGGGCCATTTGGCATCATCATAGAACCACTTCTGAAACATCGTATAAGGATTCTGTATGAATGTTAGCTCACGAGTGTCTGTGTCAAATATATGAAAACCCCTTGGATCATCATAATCAGACCAAGACATTTCGTAGGGTGCGCCAAGATAATTGATATTACCACGCGTGGACTTATGATGCAAATGCCCACTACACACGACATCAAACTTATCAAACATGCTAGCGCTAAATCCATGATCATTCACTGCACCCTTATACATCTCGAAGCCAGCAAGCTCAAGATGCCCAAATAAAACCTGCGCAGAAGTCTTATCGATAAACTCCATGCTTTCATCGTAGTTGCCAGAACAAATCCAAGGAAGTACGGCGATATTCAAGCCGTCGATATCGACTTCTGTTGGATCTGAGTAATAATGAATGTTATACGTCGAGTGATCAAACAACTCGCGCATCGAATTCACTTCGTTGGTATTCTTAAAAGAAGTATCATGGTTACCAATGATCACGTCTAATCGAATGTCGGAAGTATCACAGTATTCGACGAATCGCCGTAAATTTCTCGCTGTGACAAAGTTGATATACTTTCGTCTATCGACAATATCGCCCAAATGAAAAATGCGGCTAATACCATTAGTAGAAAGATACGGGAAAAAGTAGTCATAATAAAACCTATTAAAATATTCTGCGAAGGCCGCAGAATCTCCGCGTGCACCCCAATGGGTATCCGTGATCAAAGCAATTTTCATTTAAAAATCTTCTTCTTATCACTATGATATTCACGTAAAGACATATCCGCAAAATCGCGAATCAGTTCCATGATCATCATGTAGTTATACCGAATGTGTTCAGGCGTTTTTTCATTCAGCATGTTTTCTCTGATCTGTTGAACCAGAACTGGAACATTATCCTTCATCTTCTTCGTCCTCAATAAACTTCTCTACGCCTTTCTTTTCGACTGGCTTTGGTGGTTTCTTTGCTTCAAACTTCTCTACTAATTCGCCAAGCTTTTCTGAGACATTGACAAATGCTGCATTAAAGTGTGATCGATCTTCTGGTGCCATATCCACGAGTGTATTCATGATCATACTATTCTCAAAAGCTTTATGCTTGATGTATGTGTGCTTCTTTTCTTTTTGAATTCGACGCAAGAATGCATAGTAAATGATCTGTGTAAAGTAAGCGAATGGATTCGAAGATTTTTCTGGATTGAAGTTATGAATGTATGTCAGACAGTTCTCAATACCATCTCCTACCATTTCTTCACGATACGAGTATCCGATAAAGTTAGGTCGAGTTGAAAGGCGCTGCGCAATCAACATAATGCATTTGCCTACATAATTTGGAATAGCTGGTCTCGGTTCACCATTCTTCTTCGCTTCTTGACAAGAATTCCAGAACTTGACCATCTCAGTGTAGAATAGTTTATTATCGATATAATGGGTAGTCGATTTCTTTTTAATCATCATTCAACCTTCTCAATTTATTGTACTTTTTCCTACGAGTCTTTGTGTCAAGAGAGATTGCAATTTACGCTCCATCTCATCCATACCCTCGAGGGTTTGTTTTAGACTTTCATCATTCTCACGTTTGGCCGTAAATTCGGAAAGTCGACTATAATATTCTTCCATTCTATCTGAAGGATTATAGTTATACAATACAGCATTTTTCTTTATATGTACACAGTTATCTTTCGAAAATGCTAACAAATAATCCATACGAATACCAGAACTTTCATTTGAGTCATCGATAATTTCCATTAGGAATGGATGCGTAATAATATATTCGTTTTGATTTTCTTCAACTTTTCCGATAAGAACTTCGCCGCTAATAAGATGTGTTACTTTTATCATATTAAACTTTCACATTATAAATTTCGTAGTCAAACTGCTCTGCATCATAAATCTTCGTACGTTCAATAAAGTGAAGAAGAGTAAAGTTTTGATGAGATTTATAAGAGAGATTGTCGACAATATCATAAAGCACAGCTTGTTCTTTTGATTCATGTATCCGAAGCATGCGACCGATAGACTGTAGAACTTTAATCTTCGATTTCGATGGAGAAGCGGCGATCATATGATGTAACCGATTGATACTAACTCCAGTCGATGTAGTACCGAGCGATGCGAGGAGAATGGCATTTTCTTCTTCTTCGATCGCCTTTCGTATCGATTCTCGAGTATCACCGCTGACAGAACCATCAATATAAAAAACGTTATGATTTGTACTTTTAGTGATGAGATCATAAAGTATTTTGCCATGATCCACGATTCGAAAGAAAACAAGTTTATTACCTTTTAACGAGAGACTGAGATTGCGAATAAATTTATTTCGAGCGTCGCAATTGATGAGGAAATCGATCTCTTCTTGGTATGTCTTTCCTTTGACTGCATGGCTAGTTGATTCATCATACTTGAGAACGATGCACTTAATTTTGAGTTTCGATACGTATCCTTGGTCCATAAGATCTTTTGTACTGACGGCTTTATACTTTGGACCGAAGAGACCTTCGATTGTTGTCTCGTTAAGAGGTGTACCATCGAGAGTTCCAGTAGTACCAAAGCGATACTTGCAACCAGTAAGACTGCTAAGAATTTGTATAAGCGAAGTCGCTTTTGCTCCGTGAGCCTCATCTCCGAAGACGACTCCGAACTGTTGATACCAAGGTTTTGGCATCTTATTCTTACCATTGTTCAATGACTGCCACGTCGTCACGACCATATCACATTCAATATCATTCGACTTACTCAAACCTTGAGTCGACATATGAATATCACCCGTATATCCATAATCTCGAAAGTCACTCTCCATCTGATTGACGAGACCGATGGTAGGAACAATGATCAAAGCTTTATGCTTTTGATACCATCTCATTAGAATGTAGATCATCAGAGATTTACCAGAAGAAGTTGGAGATACCAACGTTCTTCGATTCGATCGAATACATTTCAAGATAGAATCGAACTGATAATCTCTGATGGTATACTTTTCAGGAATTCCAAGAGTATATATGAATTCTCTGAGCTCGTGCTCAGAAACACCATCATAGTACAACTGCTCGTCAAACGAGAACGTGTAGTTTCGAGCATCGCAGAATTTCTTGATATGTCTTGCTAATCCAGCGTATACCTGTCCGGTCAGATTATTAATAAGACGAATCTTACCATCCCACATTCTCGCTCGATATTTTGGATGGAACTTATAATTCTCTGCATAGAACGTGAACTCGTCTGCCAATTCCATGACAGTCGATGGTTCTGCCTCCACTTTGACGTGAACATTATTAATAAATTTAAGGTGCACTGAACTCATTAAATACCGACCTTGAAACGTTCCCACTCGATTGCTGCCTTAATATTAAAACCACGAGCAGTGAGAGACTTGATAATGGATTCAAGGAGATCGATCTTCTCGTGCTGAATGCCGAGTTTCAATGATAGATTTACCATATCCGTGTCTGCTTCGATATAGTTATTCACTTCAGATTTGAGTATTTTGCCCTGTGGCGGTAAGCGCCAACCTTTCTCATGAGACTCTTCTGTCGGTCCGAGAGTGTAGAACTCTAACTTTTCAAGTTTCAGTTGCTTGAGTTCGACTTCTTGCTTACGAAGCAGCAGACGCTCATGCGTAAAGATCTTAAAATACTTGTGATGAAGCTTTGGAATGTTGAGCGCCTCGTCGCCGAGCTCAGAGCGATTAATCTGGGAATCTTTTTCCCATTCTGCATAAATGTCATCAATTTTCATAACTCATCCTATAAAACTTCGATATCATACCTTAGATATTTAAACTCTACACTGCATTCTATATAATTGACACTAGTATCTGTGCTATTAAACTCCATATCTCCGATACTGATTGGAAATGCATCATAAAAAGTTATCATAATATTCGAGTTCATGCTACTATTCATAATCTGTAAGTTGAGATCTGAATACAAAGTAGATGCACCGCCAACCTGAGAATTCCGTAAAGTCCTATAACCATCAAAACTAGTAGGCGATGACAAAGCCACCATCCAGTTATAGATCTCGAGATAATCTGTCATATCTTCATTGACTCGAAACGTTAAATCGAGTGGGCTATAAGTCAATTTACCTGTGACTGGAATCGGAACGAACGGAGTTGGACTCTCGCCGTTACTCATCTGTACACCAGGAAAACGAATAGTCTGTACATTGTAACTGATCGCAGGCGCTCGAGCCAAAGTAAACTTATAGCCTAAAGGTGACAGAAAGTTTTTGTTTATATTATTTACGGCTGTCATATCTTTCCTTTGGCTGCAATACCCATTATACACACTATTTATATATTGTACATGCCAAAAAGAAGGGGAGCCTTTCGACTCCCCTTCCAGTTTTTAGGTTGGTTATTCCAACTCTTATTACATCAAGTTGTTAACAAGAACGCGACGATAGTACTTGTTCGAATCTTGCTCAAGAACAGCTGTTGCAGAAGCAGCAGTTGTACCCTTGGCGAATGGATTCGGTGCCATGCCGTAACGTGTCTTGAAGCCAATCTTCGGTTGGAACGAACCTGGATCAACCGCACGAACCATCTGAAGCGGAACATATGGGCAATAGAAGAGACCGGCGTCGAACGGATTCGAACCCTTATAGCCTACTACCAAGAAGTTTGAACCAGCATAAGGATCGATATAGACCTTAATGCGACCGCTGATAACACCAGCAAACGTGTTGCCTGTGTCGTCGATATTCAACGAAGATGTGTTCAATGCAGGAGCGTAATCAAGAACGCCTGCCATCTGAAGTGCCGAAGCAACGTCTGATGAGCAGATGATTACGTTACCCTTACCGCGACGTGTTTGTTTTGCAATCTGATTGCATTCACGTTCGATCTGGAACAGAAGGCCCTTGAACTTTTCAACTGACCAACGACCGTTTGAATCGGTGTCGAGGTCGAAGATACCAGCAGTTGTGGTACCATCGGCTGCACCCTTTTCAGCAGTGATGATGATCGAGCGAACAACTTCACGGTTGATTTCAGCAAGAATTTCTCCCGAAAGGATGTTCGAAAGTTCTGATTCTGCGTCAAGACCGTGAATTGCCTTCAGATCTTGTGCGAGTTCGAGTGTATATTCTGCCTTCAGAGCACGTGTCTTTGCAGATACGGTAACCTTCTCGATTGAGAAGCCCATTTCCGGGAAGATGAAAGTGCTGTTGGCGCCGAGCAATTCAGCCGAACCAACGAGAAGACCCATGGTGTAGTTGTAGAATGTATTGCCAGCGTTATTTGACGAATCAGGAGCTGTACCAACAGTGTTAGCACCAACCGCAGTTGCACCAGCAGCACCGGTGTTTGCAAAAGTAAGACCAGCACCGAGACGCGAAGCGTGACCTGTGTTGGCTTCGTTGTAGAATGCTTCTGCAACACTCGGATCTGACGAGTTAGCATACTGCGAACGCATTGCAAAGATAAGCCCGGTTGGACCGTTCATTGGCTGAACGCCGCAAACATCATAAGCAATTAGATTTGGCATCGAACGACGTACGAGCGAAATCAGTACCGGATCGAAGTTTGCAATATTTCCGCTGCCTACAGTATTGGTAGATTCAGCTTCACCAAGCAATTGCTGTCCGCCACCAGCTTCGCGAAGTGCGCGCTCTGTGTTCTCAAGCACTGTCGCAGTGACAAGGCGCTTGTGAGCATCTTTAATTTCTGGAAGATCCGAGTGCTCGAGCACTGGCTTCCACTTGTTATTTAGTTCCTCAGCTAACATTTTATTCTCCCTTTATCCTTAGGATTAGTTTATTATTTATCAAATTAAAACTTTTTGGTTCTTGAAATCGCGCTGACATAGTTTGCCATTTCGCCAACTGCTACGGGTTTCGTATCTTCACGAAAGCCTTCTGCCGCTTCTTCTGTGATAACGCCAGTGTTGACTTCCTTCCTCTCAGAGAAGTACTTGCTTTTCAAAATGCCGAGTTTCTTTACATAAGACTCAGAATCTGTGAACTCGATACCTTCTGCAAGAGTACGAAGCTTTTCTACTTGTGTAGCAGCAAGACCTTCGGTCACTTCGTCGAATGTCGCTTCCATTGTCGCTTCATCGATCATTGACTGCAGTTCTAGTTGCTTGTTTACAGACTCGTCGAACTTTGTTTCAAGTTCTTCGATCTGTGCCTTTAATTCGCCGACTACATCAAGCTTCTCTTCAGGCACTGTAATGTATGATTCGGCAAACAGATTGTAAAGACCTTCCATGAAGTTCTCTGCAATATCGGCGCGTAATGTGGATTCGACAGCAAGCTTGTTGTCTTCCATCCACGATTCTACTACATAATCGAGATACTGATCGAT
>Ga0255118_1000309_pt1 | contig 13291 bp, 14 predicted proteins | sample Law_Atlam_RepB_8_2_FD_188584 | JGI IMG/M metagenome (GOLD analysis project Ga0255118, IMG submission 188584) | Freshwater microbial communities from St. Lawrence River, New York, United States - Law_Atlam_RepB_8h | ecosystem: Environmental > Aquatic > Freshwater > River | place: USA: New York... | reverse complement strand
GCGAGCGGGCCGCCGTCGGTCGCGCGGAAATAATACGGCACCTTCAACTTACCTTCGGTCTTCCATTCGTAGTAGCCGTCGAGCGGAACGACGCAACGGCGCAGCCGGGCGGCATCGCGGAAGGTCGGCCGCTCGAAGATCCCCTCGACGCGGGCGTTGGCGTGGCCGGCCGGCTCGTCGGCCGCGGCCCACGCGGGGACGAAGCCCCACGGCAGCGCCTCGGTGCGGAGGACGCCCTGTTCCCGACGGACGCTGAGGAGCGGCGTGCCGGGCGAGATATTATAGCGGGGAGCAACGTCGGCCGACGGGGCACCCAGGCTTTTCACGATTTCGGCCCAGCGAGAAAACTGGGTGACGCGTCCGCACATATCCGGGATTTACCAGTGAGGCGGACGTTCGTCGGCGGGCGCAGCCTGGTCGCCGGCGTCGGCGGACTGGGTCAGCTTCGCCTCGGCTCGGACGAGCCGGTCCGCCAGCTTCGAGACCTCGCGGGAGAGCTCGAGGATGATGCGGTCCTGCTGTTCGACATGGCGTTGCAAGAAAGTGAGGCGTTCCTCGAGGGCGCGCTGGTGTTCATCCATGTCGGCAAGATGGAGGCGGGTCCCGGCAGGGCAAGACGCTATGATAATTCCGACAGTGGGTGGCCGGGGTCTAGGTTTGGGGGTTGAACCACTGGGACAGACCTAGTGGAATACTCCTATGTCCGAACCCCAGGACAAACCCCCCGTGGAAACCGGTGCGGAGCCTTTGGCCCGTCCCCGTCGCACCCTTTGGCAACGCCTCGGGGGCGAGGGCCTCGCGCTGTCCGTGCTCGTGCACATCGTCCTCGTGCTGATCGCAATCGTCTGGGTGGTCTCCACCGTCACCGACGGCGCGGGCAAGAAGGACCCGAACGCCTTCGCCACCGGCGCGGGCGGCGGCGCGGGCGGCCCGAAGGCCAAGGAGTTCAAGACCAAGCTTCAGCCCAAGAACATCAAGTCGCTGGCCAAGACGAACACGCGCATCACCAGCAAGAACGCCAACGCCTCGCTGGCGGTCGCCAGCCTGCCGAGCATGTCCAATCCCCTGCTCTCCGCGGGCGCAATCGGCGGCGGCGCTTCGAAAGGTTTCGGCGGCGGCTCCGGCGGCGGCATCGGCGCCGGCAAAGGCGTCGGCGCGGGCGGCGGCCGCAACTTCGTCTCCTTGTTCGGCATGAAGGGCTCCAGCCTCGGCGCAAGCGGACTCATCGGCACGCTCTACGACCTCAAGCAGACCGCCGACCGCAAGCCGACTTCGGCGGCGCCCGCGAACACCGGCATCGCGCCCTACCGTACGTCGGTCCGCGAGTTCCTGGAAAGCGGCTGGAGCGCAGGGCGTCTGCAGAGATTCTTCAAGTCGCCGGACAAGCTCGTCTCCGGCCAGCTCTTCATCACCGGACGATCGGCGGACGACGCGCCCAAGGCCTTCGAGGTCGAAAAGCTGATGAAACCCTCCCGCTGGGTCGTGCATTACCGCTGCTACGTGGAAATGCCGAGCTCGATGCCCTTCCGTTTCGTCGGCTCGGGCGATGACTTCCTCATCGTGCGCTGGAACCGGAAGATCGCCCTCGACGACGGCTACGAGACCTACCTCGCCGGCGGCGGCAACTACAAGGACTTCGGGGTCAAGGTCACTCAGGAGTTCAAGGTCGACCGCCGGCCCGGTGGCCTGCATCGCCTCAAAGCCGGACCGTGGATCCAGGTGACCAAGGGCACGAAAGTGCCGGTCGAAGTGCTCATCGGGGAGACCCCGGGCGGCGTCTTCGACTGCTACCTCGCGATCGAGGTCGCGAAGTCCTCGACCAAGGTGAACGGCCAATACGAAGGCGAAGGCAAGCTGAAGCTCTTCCGCTGCAACTCGGACCCGTTGCCCGCCGGCGTCGGCCGGGATAAGCGCGGCCTCGACATCGACATGGAGGCGAAGGGCTGGATTTTCAAGGTGACGCCGGACTCCAACACGCTCCTGCGCTAACGCTTCCCGGCGAAGTAGAACCGCGCGCAGTTGCCCCCGAAGAGGCCGGCGCGCTCGGCATCGGTCAGCCCGCGGGCATGATCATCGACGAGCCGGAAAGCCTGCTCGTAACTGCCAGCGAAGAGACAGACCGGCCAGTCCGAGCCATACATCAGGCGCGACGGGCCGAAGGCCTCGAAGACCGTGTCGAGATACGGACGGAACTGCGCAGCCTGCCATTGCTGATGGTCGGCTTCGGTGAGCAGGCCCGAGACCTTGCAATGAACGTTCGGGAGTTTCGCCAACCGCCGGAGCTGGGACTTCCAGGGCTCGAGGGTGCCGTCCTTGATGGGCGGCTTCGCGCTATGATCGAGGACGAAGGGCTGGAGCGGGAAGTTCTCCGCGAGCCGAATCGCGGCCTCGAGCTGCTTCGGGTAGATCAGGATATCGTAAGTCAGTCCGTGGGCCTGGAGCTTCGAGATGCCGCGCTGGAAATCCTTGCCGAGCATGAAGTCCGCGTCGGGCTCTTCCTGGACGACGTGACGGACGCCGACGAATTTCGGGTGCGCGGCGAGGCGGGCCAAGTCGGCCTCGACGCGGTCAGAACGCAGGTCGACCCAGCCGACGACACCCTTCACGTTCGCGTGCTGGTCCGCGAGGGAGAGCAACCAGTCGGATTCGCCGACGACCTGACGCGCCTGCACGGCGATCGAGCCCTCGAACCCAAGCGGCTGCTGCAAAGCGGCGAGATCATCGGGAAGCCAGCTGCGGTGCAGCGGCGAACCCGGCGGAATCCACGGGTATTGCGCCGCGTCGTACGACCAGAAGTGCTGGTGGGCGTCGAGGCGCATGATGTCAGACCACGTCGACGATCGCCTTGATGACGCCGGACTCCGGCTTGAGCCAGGTCGGGAAAGTCGCGATCAGGTCGTCGAAATTCGCGTGGTGGGTGATCCACGGCTTCGTGTCGATCACGCCGTCTTCGATCAGCTGGATGATGCGGGCGAAGTCCTTCGAGAGCGCGTTGCGGCTGGCCATGATGGTCAGCTCGCGGCGGTGAAGGTGCGGGGCGTGCGGGAAGGTCAGGTCCTGCTGCGTGATGCCCACGTAGACCACGCGGGCCGCGAAGGCCGCGTAGGCGAAGCAGGCCACCATCGACTTATTGCTGCCCGTGGCGTCGATGACCACGTCGGCCAGCTGGCCGTTGGTCAGGGCCGCAAGCGCGGCGACCTCGGAGCCGTCGCCCTTGGCGAGAATGACGCCGTCCACCTTCATCACGTCCGTGCAGAACTTCAGGCGGTCGGCGTTCATGTCCATCACCACGCACTTCGCGCCGGAGACCTTCACGAATTCGACGGCCGAGAGGCCGATCGGGCCGGCGCCGATGACGAGGACCGTCTCGCCGGCTTTGGGCGCGGCGCGGTCGACGGCGTGGCAGCCGATGGCGAGCGTCTCGACGAGCGCGAGCTGGTCGTAGGAAAGCTTCGTGGAGAGGTGGAGCTTGCGAGCCGGCAGCAGGAACTTCTCCGCCATGCCGCCGTCGCACATCACGCCGAGCGTCTTGTGGTTCTCGCAGCAATTGGTGAAACCGCGGCGGCAGCTGTAGCACGTCTGGCAGTTGATGTAGGGCTCGACCGAGCAGCGATCGCCGGGTTTGACGTTCGTCACGCCCGGTCCGACCGCGAGGACCTCGACGCCGAGCTCATGGCCGGGAATACGCGGGTAAGAATAGAACGGCATCTTGCCGAGGTAGCCGCCGTAGTCGGTGCCGCAGATGCCGATGCGGTGCACGCGGACGACTGCTTCGCCGGCCGCGGGCGCGGGCGGTTCCGGGATGTCGATGTGCGCGAACTGACCGGGCTGGTCGAGACGGATGGCCTTCATCGGCTCAGTTGTTCTCCTTCAGACCTTCGAGGTGGCCGAGGTTCTTGACCGGGGCGAAGATCGCCTGGACCTCGGCGAGCAGCTGCTGGTCGATCGGTTCCGCGGCCCACTTGGCCCAGTTGCGGATATTCGTCGGATTGGCGCTGCCCGAGACCGTCGTGGTGATGTCGGGATGCTGGAGCGAGAACTGCAGGGCGAGCTTGGCGATGTCGCTGCCCTTCGCGGCGCAATGGGCGGCGGCGGCGCGGGCGGCGGCCTTCACTTCCTCCGGCTCCTTGAGCCAGGCCGGGAGCGGGGCGTTGGTGAGCAGGCGGGCGCTGAACGGACCGGCGTTCATCACGCCGACGCCCTTCGCCTTCAGGTAGGGCACCGTCTCGTCGGAGAAGCGGGTGTTCTGGAGCGTGTGCTGGTTGTAGCTCAGCACGCAGTCGACCTCGGCCTGGTCGCAGATGAACTTGAAGATCTTCTGGGGATAGCCGCTGAAGCCGATGGCCTTCACCTTGCCGGCCTGCTTCGCCTTGCGGAGGGCCGGGATCGTCTCGTCGACGATCTGCTGCATCGGGACGAACTCGATGTCGTGGCAGAGGACGATGTCGAGGTGGTCGGTGCCGAGGCGGTGCAGGGAGACGTCGATGCTCTCCGCGACGCGCTTGGCGCTGAAGTCGAAGTGCGGGAGATCGTAGCGGCCGATCTTCGTGCAGAGCTTATAGCTGTCGCGCGGCACACCGCGGAGGGCGATGCCGAGGAGCACTTCGGACATCCCGCGGCCGTAGAAGGGCGACGTGTCGATGAAGTTGAGGCCGCAGTCGAGGGCGACCTGAACGGACTTGAGGGCATCGTCGAGGGCGACGCTGCGGAATTCCTGGCCGAGCGACGAGGCGCCGAAGCTGAGGATCGGGAGTTCGATCCCGGTCTTACCGAGGGTACGGGTCTTCATAGGGCGAAAGTTCAGGCGGTGCGGCAGCCGACGGTGAGGAGCACGTTACCCCAGAGCGCCTGATCGCCGGTCTGGATGGTGAGGATGTGGTCGGCGGATTCGACGGCCTTGTAGAAATCCCACTTCAGGACCGGCTGCAGTTCGAGCTTCAGGCCGGCGGCCTTCACTTCCTGGCGGAACTCGGCCCACACGGGCGGCTCGCCCTTCTGCGCGTAGGAGTCGTCGGGCGGGATGCCCATCGTGTTGACGGCGTCGACCGGCACGGCGCTGAGCACCGCGCGCAGCACTTGGGCGACGGTCGGGATACCTGGCGAAAGATTGAGCGAGACCAGCTCGGCGTTCGGTCCCTTCTTGCCCCAGACGGGGTAGTTGCCGTCGGCGATCAAGATCACGGAGTGGTGGCCCGCGCGGGCGAGCACTTCGGAGATCTTCGGATGGATGAGCTGGTGCTTGAGCATGGTCTTAGCGGGGTAAGTGGGTGCGGATGGCCTTGATCGTCTGCGCGGCGGCGGCCTCGGAGTCGGGCAGCGGCAGGATCTCGCCGGAGAGATAGCCGGCGAAACCGATGTCCTTGAGCGCGGCGATGGCCGAGGCGGCGTCCGTGTGGCCGAAGCCGATCGCCTGACGATTACTGTCGGCGAAGTGGACGTGGCCGACGTGACGTCCGCAGGCGCGGAGCGTGGCGGCGTTCGAGACCTCCTCGATGTTCATGTGGAACAGGTCGCAGAGCAGCTTCACGTTCGCGACCTGGCGCGCTTCGAGGAACTGCGCCGCGTCGAGCTGGCGGTTGAGGAGATTCGTCTCGTAGCGGTTGAGCGGCTCGTAGAGCAACGGCACGCCGTAGCGGGCGGCATGGGCGCCGAGGTCGGTCAGCGCCTCGGCGAGCCAGGTGAGCGCCTGTTCGCGGGAGACGTCGCCCTCGGCCTTCCCCTGCATCGAGCCGATGATCGCGGGCGCCTTGAATTCGCCGCCGACGTCGATGATCGCGCGGATGAACTCGCGGGCCTGGGCTCGGATGGCCGGGTCGGCGTGGGTCAGGTGCCACTTATGGACGAGCCAGCCGCCGCCGGTGCCGAAGGCCGCGGCGACGAGACCATGCTGCTTCAGCAGGGCGTGGAGCGCGGGGCGGTCGATGGAAGCGGCGGACGGGGCGAAGACCTCGATCGCGTCGAACCCCAGCTTCGCGGCGGAAGCCGCGGCGGGGGCGAGGCCGTCCCAATAGACGAACGGTCCGCCCTTGGCTTGGGCGACGAGCGAGACCGTGATCGCAGATTTAATCACAGGGGAACTCTGCCCTCACCGTGAAGGTGGGGCAAGTTCCGCTTAAATGACTTTAAACGAAAAACGGAGCGAGGAGGCCGAGAAGCGGCAACTTACTCCGTCATTCCCTGCGAGGTGCGGCCCTTCACGAGGCGTTGCACCAAGGCGAAGCGGAGGATCTGCTCCATCTTCGCGATCTCGACCGGGTCGATGTCCTTCTGGCCGCGGGCGGCCGTGACGGCTTCGCGGGCGCGGGCTTCGGCGTTCTCGACGGCCTTCAGGTCGATCTTCGCCTCGTCGATCGCGGCTTCGGTCACGACCGAGACCTTATCGGAGACGACGCGGACGAAGCCTTGGTCGATGGCGAGGCGCGTGACCTTGCCGTCGACGGTGAGGATGACCTCGCCGGCGGCGATGACCGCGGTGATGGGCTGGTGGCCGGGCAGGATGCCGATGCTGCCCAGCGCGGTGGGCAGGGTCACCCGGTCCGCGGTGCCTTCGTAGGCGCGGCGGTCAGGGGTGACGATTTCGACCGTAAGGGACATGGAGGCTTATTTCTTGGACTGGCCGGAAGCGGCGAGGACCTCGTCGATGCCGCCCTTCATGTAGAAGTCGTTCTCGTTCACGTGGTCGAGCTCGCCGGAGAGGATCATCTCGAAACCGCGCAGCGTGTCGTCGAGGGCGACGTACTTACCGGGCGAGCCCGTGAAGATTTCGGCGACGTGGAACGGCTGGGAGAGGAACTTCTGCACCTTACGGGCGCGGAAGACGACGAGCTTGTCCTCGGGGGACAGTTCGTCGAGGCCCAGGATCGCGATGATGTCCTGAAGGTCCTTGTAGCGCTGCAGGAGGCCCTGCACGCCGCGGGCGACGCGGAAGTGGCGGTCACCGACGACTTCGGGCGCGAGCGCGGTCGAGGTGGAAGCGAGCGGGTCGACAGCCGGGTAGATACCCAGTTCGGCGATGCGGCGCTCGAGCACGACGGTCGAGTCAAGGTGTGCGAAGGTGTTGGCGGGAGCCGGGTCGGTCAAGTCGTCCGCCGGGACGTACACGGCCTGGAAGGACGTGATCGAACCCTTCTTGGTCGAGGTGATGCGTTCCTGGAGGTTGCCCATTTCGGAGGCGAGGGTCGGCTGGTAACCCACCGCGGAAGGCGAGCGACCGAGGAGAGCGGACACTTCGGAACCGGCCTGGGAGAAGCGGAAGACGTTATCGACGAAGAGGAGCACGTCGCGGTTCTGTTCGTCGCGGAAGAATTCAGCCATCGCGAGAGCCGAGAGGGCGACGCGCATACGAGCACCAGGCGGCTCGTTCATCTGGCCGTACACCAGGGCCACCTTGGACTTCGAGAGATCCTTCTGGTCGATAACGCCCGCTTCGGACATTTCGTGGTAGAGGTCATTGCCTTCACGGGAGCGCTCGCCGACGCCGGCGAAGACGGAGAAACCGCCCTGCTTCATCGCGATGTTGTTGATCAGCTCCATGATGACGACGGTCTTGCCGACGCCGGCGCCACCGAAGGCACCGACCTTGCCGCCCTTGACGAAGGGACAGATCAGGTCGATGACCTTGATGCCGGTGCCGAGGAGTTCGGCGGAGGTGGACTGCTCGGTGAGGGGCGGGGGCAGGCGGTGGATCGGGTAGCGCTTGCTGTGCTCGACCGGGCCGCGTTCGTCGACGGCGTCGCCGGTGACATTGAAGATGCGGCCGAGGACGCCGTTGCCGACGGGCACGGTGATCGGGGCGCCGGTGTCGACGGCTTCGCCGCCGCGCACGAGGCCTTCGGTGGTCGTCATCGCCACGGCGCGGACGAGGCCGTTGCCGAGGTGCTGCTGGACTTCGAGGATCAGCTTGGTGGCCTTGCCTTCGACCTTATAGTCGATCTGGATCGCGTTGTAGATCTCAGGGACCTTGTCGACGGGGAATTGGACGTCGACGACGGCGCCGAGGACCTGGGTGATCGTTCCTTTAGTGCTCATGATATTTGTAGAAGTTGGGAGGGGAAATTACTGGGCGGCGGCGCCGGCGGTGAGCTCCAGGATTTCCTGGGTGATCGCGGCCTGACGGGCCTTGTTGTATTCGAGGGAGAGGGCGGCGCCGATCTTCTTGGCGTTGTCAGTGGCGGCCTTCATGGCGACCATGCGGGCGCTGAACTCGGAGGCCTTGGACTCGAGGACGGCCTGGTGGACGGCCTGCTTGAAGAAGAGGGCGGGCAGCTGGTTGAGGATCGCGGCGGCGGACGGCTCGAAGAGCATGTCGCGTTCGTCGTCCTCGACCTTCGGCTCGGGCAGGCCGAGCTTGGCGCGGAACTCGCGGGCCTGGTCGACGAGGCTGTCGGCCGGCAGGAGCTGCTGGACGCGCGGGGTCTGCACCATGGTGTTCTTGAAGTGGGCGTAAAGCACCTCGACCGTGTCGACGACGCCATCGGTGAAGGCCTTGATCAGGTATTCGGCGGCCGGACGGACTTCGCTGAAGTTCGCGCGGTCGGTGACCGGGAAGTCGGCGAGGATCTTGCGGCCGGAGCGCGCGAGAGCCTGGGCGCCCTTGCGGCCGATGCACACGAAGACGGCGCCCTGCTGTTCGGCGGCGAGGCGGATCAGGTTGCCGTTGAGCGCGCCGGCCATGCCCTTGTCCGGCGTGACGAGGAGGATACCGCGGACCTTGACGTCGCGCTTGGTGAGGAGCGGGTGGGTGAAATCGCCGACCTTGGCCTGGGCGGTGTCGAGGATCTCGCCGAGGAGCTCGGCGTAGGCGCGGCCCGCGCGGGCGGAATCCTGCGCGCGCTTCATCTTCGACGACGCCACGAGCTGCATGGCCCGGGTGATCTGGCCGGTGCTCTTGACCGATTTGATTCGGTTACGGATCTCGCGGAGTCCCTTAGGCATGTGGCGTGGCGGTGTTCAGGAGGAAGGAGGAAGGCTTCGCGGCTCAGGCCTTGAAGCTGCGGCGCCAGGTCTCGCAGGCGGACTTCAGTTCGGCTTCGCCGTCCTTCTCGATCTTGTTGCCGAGGCGGATCTTGGCGAGGATGCCGGGCTTGGCGGTCTCAAGGTGGGCCTGGAGCGAGGCGGCGGCGGCCTGGACGGACTTCACCGGCATGTCGTTGAAGAAGCCGTTCTGCATGGCCCAGATGATGCCGCACTGGATGTCGGCGGACTTCGGGGCGGTCGGGGGCTGCTTGAAGAGCTCCACGAAGCGGTCGCCCTTATCGAGGATCGCCTTGGTCTTCTCGTCGAGGTCGGAACCGAACTGCGCGAACGCCGCGAGTTCGCGGTAGTTGGCGAGTTCGCCCTTCACCTTGCCGGCGACCTGCTTGAAGGCCTTGATCTGCGCGGCGGAACCGACGCGGGAGACGGAGAGGCCGACGGAGACCGCGGGGCGGATGCCTTGGTTGAAGAGGTCGGTCTGGAGGAACACCTGGCCGTCGGTGATCGAGATCACGTTGGTCGGGATGTACGCGGACACGTCGCCGGCCTGCGTCTCGATGATCGGCAGCGCGGTGAGCGAGCCCTTGCCGGCGAGACGCGCGGAGCGCTCGAGGAGGCGGGAGTGGAGGTAGAACACGTCGCCCGGGTAGGCTTCGCGGCCGGACGGGCGCTTCAGGATGAGCGAGATCTGGCGGTAGGCGGCGGCGTGCTTGGAAAGGTCATCATAGACGATGAGCGCGTCCTGGCCGTTTTCCATGAACCACTCGCCGATGGCGGTGCCGGAGAAAGGCGCGAAGACCTGGTTGGCGGCGTTGTCGGCGGCCGAGGCGGCGACGACGACGGTGAATTCCATGGCGCCGGCCTTCTCGAGGGTGCCGATCGTGCGGGCGATGGAGGAGTTCTTCGTGCCGATGGCGACGTAGATCGAGTACACCGGGCGGAAGTTGGCGTCGCCGGAGGCGAGGCCGACGCGGTTGGCGTTGGCCTGGTTGATGATCGTGTCGATCGCGATGGTGGTCTTGCCCGTGGCGCGGTCACCGATGATGAGCTCGCGCTGGCCGCGGCCGATCGGGATCATGGCGTCGATGGCCATGATGCCGGTCTGCATCGGCTGGTCGACGGACTTGCGGGGGATGATGCCCGGGGCGATCTTCTCGACCGGGTAGCGTTCGCTGGAGGCGATGGGACCCTTGCCGTCGAGCGGGTTGCCGAGGGCGTCGACGACGCGGCCGAGGAGGCCCTTGCCGACGGGGATGGAGAGGAGGCGGCCGGTGGTCTTGGCTTCCATGCCTTCCTTGAGGCTGGAGATGTCGCCCATGATGACGCAGCCGACGGTGTCTTCGGCGAGGTTCAGCGCGACGCCCTGGAGGCCGCCGGGGAGTTCGATCATCTCGTTCATCATGACGCCCGAGAGGCCGTCGATGGAGGCGACGCCGTCCGCGAGGGAGACGATGGTGCCGACGTTGGATTTGCCGGCGCGGGTATCAAGGCCGGCGATGGCTTTCTGGATCTGGTCGATCGCGTTGCTCATTGTGTTTAGTAAAGCGGGTTAAGGTTGGGGGAGGTGTTCAGGAAAGGGACTTGGCGAGGTTGGCCAGGCGGAGCGAGGCCGTGAGGTCGGTGACGTCGTCGCCCACGCGGACGCGGAAGCCGCCGAGGAGCGCGTCGTTGCGACGGGCGACCGGGCGGACGGTACGACCGAGTACTTTGGAGAAGTGCGCGGCGATCGCATCGGCGTCGGCCGCGGCAAGCGGACCGGCGTGCTCGATGCGGGCTTCGCCGCGGGCGAGCTCGCGACGGACGTTCGCGAGATAGGCGCGGAGGAGCGGGCGGAGCTGGTGGGACGCGCGGGACTTCGTGAGCGCGGCGAGCACGGCGCCGACCAGGTCGGCGGAGACCACGCCGCCCTCGAGGGACATGGCGAGGAGGCGCTTGGCTTCGGCTCGGACGGAGGCGGCGGACATCGGAAGAGAAAGGGCTTAGCGGGCGAGCTGCTTGACGGCGGCCTCGTTGAGGCGGCCGCGCTGGGCGTCGTCGAGGTTCTGTTCGAGCACCTTGGCGGCGGTCTCGACGACGAGACGGGAGACTTCGCCGCGGACTTCGTTCATCATCTTCACGCGGTCGGCTTCGATGGCGGCCTTGGCCTTGGCGATGACTTCGGTCTGGGCGGCCTGGGCTTCGGCGCGGGCGGCTTCGATGGCGGCTTTGGCGGAATTACGGGCGTCGGCGAGGATCTTGGCGGCTTCGTCGGAAGCGGCGACCAGCTGGGCTTCGGCCGTCTTCTGCGCGGAAGCGAGCTGGGCTTCGGCGGCGGCGCGGTCCTTCTGGAGCTGCTCGGCCTGACGGATGCGCTCCTCGAGCTGGCCGAGGGCGGGCTTGATGGCGAACTTGTAGAGGACAAAGGCAAGGATCGCGAAGTTGATGATCTGGACGAGCAGGTGCGGGCCATCGACGCCGAAGTCGCCGAAGAGCTTGATGATGTCGCCGAGGGGGCCGGAGGACCCGGCGGCGGGCGCGGCGGCCTTGGCGGTGTCGGCGGCGAGGAGGGCGGAGAGGAAGGTCATGGTGAGGACTTTGAAATAGGTGTGGGTTTCAGCGCTGGGAAAGAGAAGTGGCGGGCCCCTCGCGGGGCCACGCCACGTGACCGGTTACTTGGCGAGGAAGATCGCGTAGAACGCGACGGCTTCGGCGAGAGCCATGCCCAGGATGGACTGGACGAGGATCTTGCCGGACGCGTCGGGATTGCGACCCACGGACTCGACGGCCTTGGCACCGACGAGACCCACGCCGATGGCGGCGGCGAGACAGCCGGCGGCGGCAGGGAGGGAACCAGTGATTTCAGCGATGATCATGTTGTTGTGTTGTTTTTGGTTTTTCCTTGGCGCGCCGCCGGGGGACTCCCGGCAGGTCACGCGCCTCGAAAGCGAAAAGGTCAGTGGGCGTGCTCCTCGTCGTGGCCGCCTTCGTGGTTGCAGATGAGGCCGATGTAGACGGCGGAAAGCAGCGTGAAGACGAAGGCCTGGATGAGGCCGACGAGGACTTCGAGCAGGCCCGCGACGGCGGGGATGACATACGGGGCGATGCCGCCGAGCGCGTGGATCAGGTTCTCGCCGCCGTAGACGTTGCCGTAGAGTCGGAACGAAAGGGAGATGAGGCGGAAGGCGATGGAGACGACCTCGATGCCGCCGACGCCGAGGAAGATGAAGCTGAGCATGATCCACAGCGGGATGCTCAGCTCCTTCTTGTCGGCCTTGTTACCGAAGAGGTCGAAGATCAGCGCAATGAAGCCCGCGTAGCGCAGCACGAAATAGGTCCAGGCGACGAACGAGATGATTGACAGCGCGAGGGTGGTGTTGAGGTCGGAAGTCGCCGGGCGAATCGCGTCGAGCCAGTGGCCATCCGAGTTGTACTTGATCGTGCCGACTCCGGGGAGGAGGCCGCTCCAGTTCATCAGGAGGATGAAGACGAAGAAGCCGCAGAGGGTCGGGAAAACCTTGCCGATCATGCTCTTCCCGACGATCGGTTCAAGGGCGTCGCGCAAGCCGGAGGCCATGTTCTCGACCAGGGCCTGACCCTTGCGCGGGACGATCTTGGGGGTGCCGACGAGGACGCGGATGGCGATGATGATGAGGGCCGTGAGGATCCAGGTGGTCAGGATCGTGTTGGAGACCGGGATGCCGCCGATCTCGAAGAGGTCGGTCGCCTTCGGATTGACGCCTTCCTCGCTCGCAAGAACGAAGGCCGGGGCCAGGAGACTGAGGAAGAAAAGAGGGCGCATTTAGACGCGGGAACCGATTGGTGAACGATTCCGTGAAGAATGGTCAATCCTGCGAGCACCCCCCGCCCCAGAGTAAGCACCCAAGGATATCCCTATAAGGTGGGCTTATCCTATCCGGCCTTCAAGGCGAGAGCCGTACGATCTCCCAAACCCCCGACTTAAGGGTGTATTGGAACCGGTCGTGCAGTCGGTTGGTCCGGCCCTGCCAGAACTCGAAGTGGGTCGGAATGAGGCGATACCCGCCCCAGTGCGGCGGCTTGGGTACCTGCCCTTCGGCGTGCTTGGCCTGCAACTCGGCAAGGCGCGACTCCAGGACCTGCCGATCAGCGATGACATCACTCTGGTCGGACGCCAGAGCGCCGAGCTGGCTACCGTAGGGGCGACGGGCGAAATAGGCCACCGACTCTTCATCGGAAGTCTTTACCAATGAGCCAGTTATGTGAATCTGTCGCTCCAGGGCGAACCACGGGAAAAGCAGCGTCACGCGGGGATTGGCGGCGATTTCGTCCCCCTTCTTACTGTCGTAGTTAGTAAAGAAAG
>Ga0255118_1000303_pt1 | contig 13457 bp, 10 predicted proteins | sample Law_Atlam_RepB_8_2_FD_188584 | JGI IMG/M metagenome (GOLD analysis project Ga0255118, IMG submission 188584) | Freshwater microbial communities from St. Lawrence River, New York, United States - Law_Atlam_RepB_8h | ecosystem: Environmental > Aquatic > Freshwater > River | place: USA: New York... | reverse complement strand
GACACCGGCCTTCGCCATATTTTCAATGTTACGCTTATTGACCGCACGCAAATTCACCCGTGTGGTGAGCTCAAACAAGCTTTTGAACGGTCCATTTTTATCGCGATCCATCAAAATCTCCTCCACAGCGTTATCGCCCACCCCTTTTACAGCACTTAAACCGAAACGAATTTGTCCGCTAGGCGTTACGGTAAACACATTTCTACTTTCATTCAAATCGGGCCCCAACACTTTGATTCCCTGCCTGTGACACTCTTCCATGTAGAAAGTGATTTTCTTGATATCGCCCATGTTGCTCTTCAATACCGCCGCCATAAACTGAGCGGGGTAATTGGCTTTCAAATAGGCTGTTTGAAACGCGATGACAGCATAACAAGTTGAATGCGATTTATTAAAAGCATACTGGGCAAATTCTTCCCAATCCGAATAGATCTTTTCTAATACCTTTTCTGGGAAGCCTTTCTCAAGTGCACCGGACATGAAATCACCTTTCAACTTATCGATGATATCCTTGTTCTTTTTTCCCATCGCTTTCCTCAGTTCATCGGCTTTCCCCTTTGAAAATCCCGCCAATTTCTGACTCAGCAACATCACTTGCTCTTGATAAACAGTAATACCATAGGTTTCACGCAGATAATCCTCCATTTCGGGCAAATCAAACACCACAGGTTTTCTACCGTGTTTCCGGTCAATAAAGTCTGGAATATACTTCAACGGACCGGGGCGATACAATGCGTTCATGGCAATTAGATCGCCAAAGTGCGTGGGTTTGAGTTCACGCATGTATTTCTGCATACCTGGACTTTCAAACTGAAACACACCATTGGTTTCGCCCCTCTGGAAAAGTTCATATGTTTTCTCGTCGTCTAATGGAATTGTATCTAGATCAATGACATCGCCTACGGTTTCTTTGATTAGATGGATTGCGTCCTTCATGATGGTAAGGGTGCTCAATCCCAAAAAATCCATTTTCAATAAACCGGCTTTTTCAATTTGGTTTACATCGTATTGCACCTGAATCCACTGCGATTCCTTGGACAACGCCACAGGCACCAATTCGTCAATATCTTGAGGCGCGATAATAATTCCGCAGGCATGCACACCGGTATTCCTTACACTTCCTTCCAATTTTTCTGCGTCCTTAAGCACTTTGGACGCATCGTCATTTCCATTGTAAATTTTTTGTATTTCCCGAATACTGTCGATTTCTTCAGGCTTCAAGTTTTTGGAATCGTCTTTGGCAAGTTCGTCAGGATCCACATGCAAAAGCGTCTGAAGGTTGAGGTTCCCCACCACCATTTTCGCCAATCGATCGGTATTTTGCAATGGATATTGCAGTACCCTACCTACATCGCGAATGGCACTCTTGGCGGCCATGGTTCCGTAGGTGATAATTTGGGCGATGCGACGCTCACCGTATTTCTTGGCTACATATTGGATTACACGATCCCTGCCCACATCATCGAAGTCAATATCGACATCGGGCATGCTCACACGCTCAGGATTCAAGAAGCGCTCGAACAGCAAATCGTATTTTACGGGGTCTACGTTGGTTATTCCCAAACAATAGGCCACCAAACTTCCCGCAGCTGATCCTCGACCCGGTCCAACCCAGACATCCATTTCACGGGCTGCCGTAGTAAAGTCTTGTACAATCAAAAAGTAACCCGCAAATCCGGAGTGTGTAATGGTATTCAATTCAAAATCCAACCGTTCTTGCACAGGTGTTGGAATGGCCCCTCCATAGCGCTTTTTACAACCTTCATAGGCCAGGTGTTTGAGAAAAACATTCTGGTCATCGAAGCCTGTTGGCAAAGCATAGTTGGGCAGTACGATATCCCTTGACAATTTGGGTGGATCAATGGAATCAATTAAACGATTGGTATTATCGAGCGCTTCAGGTATATCCGCAAACAGAGCCTCCATTTCTGCCTGTGTTTTGAAGAAGAACTCATCGTTCGGAAATGCAAAGCGGTAACCCTTTCCCCCCTCTTCATTGTTGGCCTTTGGCGTACTTTGAAACTCTCCAGTATTGATGCACAACAAGATATCGTGGGCATTTGCATCCTTCTTATCCGTGTAATGCGAATCGTTGGTAGCAATGATGGGAACATTATACTTCCGGCCCCACTTAATCAGCGTCTGGTTTATGTCTTCTTGAGAGATGCCTGTCCCGTCCAAATTCTCCAATCCATGTCGCTGTAATTCAATGTAATAGTCTTCTCCAAAGATCTTATGCCACTCACAAAAAATGCGTTCTGCTTCTTCTTCACCTTTCCATAAAATTGCTTGTGGAACTTGGGCTCCTATACAACAGGTTGTTGCAATCAACCCTTCACTGTATTGTTCGATCAGCGCGCGATCCACACGGGGATATTTACTGTATAACCCCTCCAAATAGCCCAGTGAACACAGTTTGCTTAAGTTGGCATATCCTTGTTGATTTTTTGCCAATAGCAATTGGTGAAAGCGTTTGTCCTTAGCACCTTGAGTGAACGACTTCTGAAATCGATCCTCTACCACATAGAACTCGCAGCCAATCACAGGCAACAACCCCTCTTTCGTTACGGCTTGATAAAACTCAAACGCACCGAACATATTGCCGTGGTCAGTGATGGCCAACGCGGGCATACCATCGGCTTTCGCCTTTTTCACGAGACTTTTGATACTCGCCGCACCATCGAGCAGTGAATATTGAGTATGGACGTGCAAGTGAGAAAAAACAGGCATAATTCGAAGCAAACGAAGATAAATCAAACCAAAAAAACTCATCGCCAATGTGGACAAAATGGAATAACTCTATTCCTGCTTTAATTCCACAACACCAAGGCAATTGATTTACTTTGCACTGTGCATTTGCAACGACTTCAATTGTTTCACTTTAAGAACCACAGCGAGCGATCTCTGGAGTTTTGCAATGGCATTAACACAATTACCGGTGCCAATGGCGTTGGCAAGACCAACATCTTGGACGCGGTGCATTATTTGGCCAATGCCAAGAGTTATTTCAACGGAATAGATAGCCAAATCATCGAACATGATGCGTCGTTTTTTACCATCAAAGGCCATTTTGAAGGGGAAGCGCCGGCCGATATCCTGGTTCAATTTGAAGGTGGCAAAAAAAGCATCAAAAAGAATGACAAGGCCTATCCCCGACTGCTCGACCATGTTGGGATGATCCAGACGGTTTTCATCACACCGTACGACATTGAATTGGCTTTGGGAAACAGCGATGATCGCAGGAAATTCGTGGATTTGAGTTTATGTCAGATCGACAAAGCCTATCTCCAAAACCTAAGCATTTACAAAAAGACCTTAGAACAGCGAAATGCCTTGCTGAAATCGATGCAAGGGCGATACATTGACCCGGATTTACTTGGAAGTTTTGATGCCAAGTTGATTCCTGCGGGCCTCTTGATATACGCGCGCAGAAAAGCCTTCGTGGATGATTTGCTTTCCCATTTTGTGGGCATTTACCAATCGCTAAGCCAAGGCACCGAGAACCCCAGCATCTCTTACGAAAGTCCTTTGCATGCAGGAGACTTTGCTACACTGTTGCAGGACACTTACCGCCTGGATATGGCCTCTCAGCGAACATCGGTGGGTATTCATAAAGATGATTTACAGTTCAATTTGGGCGAATTTCCATTGAAGAAATTTGGATCACAAGGACAGATTAAAAGCTTTATCATCGCCCTAAAACTTGCACAATACAATTATTTCCAAAGTGTTACAAACAATCATCCCATTTTGCTTTTGGATGATATTTTTGAAAAGATCGATGAGCAACGCGCGCAGCGATTGATTGAAATGGTTGGTGCTTCAGGCTATGGGCAAATTTTGATTACGGATACCCACGCGAGCCGGGTAGAAACCCATTTTCAGCATATTGATGCGAATAAACTGCATCACCATTTGTTGTGATTACATGTAAAGTCCCACCATCAAGTCGATGTCGTGGTATTTGATCGAAAATTTATCAGCCAAATTCTTATTGGTCAGACTGCCACGATACAGATATGTGCCTTTGCGTACGCCGGCTTTCATGCGCAAAAACTCTCCAAATCCACCCAACTGTGCCATTTCATCGAGCATGGGTGTGAATACGTTACTCAGCGTGTAACTGGCGGTTCGACTGACGCGTGAAGCGATATTAGGCACACAGTAATGTATCACATCGTGTTTGTGGAATATGGGTTTCTCGTGGTTGGTTACCTCGGATGTCTCGAAATTCCCTCCACGATCGATTGCCACATCGATCAAAACGGAATGGGGTCGCATCGACATAACCATTTCTTCCGTAATGACAATTGGACTTCTTGCGGTATTCCCAGATAGGGCTCCAATCACGACATCTGCACTAGCAACAGCACTTTTGATGACTTGTGGCTGCAAGGTGGATGTATACAAATGAAAACCGAACGACTTTTGGATTCTTCTTAGTCGATACATGTTATTGTCGAATACTTTGACATTGGCACCGAGGCCAAGGGCTGCTTTGGCCGCAAACTCACCCACTGCACCCGCGCCAATCACAACCACTTGTGTTGGAGGAACCCCCGCAAATCCACCGAGCAACTCGCCCTTTCCAACGTGGGTATTGTTGAGGTATTCCGCAGCGATAAGAATACTTGCCGTCCCCGCGATCTCACTCATGGCGCGAATAATGGGACGGGTACCACCGTCGTCTTCCAAATATTCATAGGCCATGGCGTTGATTTTCTTTTCCATGAGTTTTCGCAACAAAACCGAATCCAACTGATTGATTTGCAATGCAGAAATCAACAACTGTCCGGGCTTCATCAATTCAATTTCCGCCAATGTTGGAGGGTCTATTTTCAAGATGGTTTCACATTCGTATACTTCCTTGTTGGAATAGACAATTTGTGCACCGGCCTCGCTGAATTGAATGTCCGAAAAATTGGCATTTCTACCCGCTCCCGACTCGATGGTAATAGAATGTCCGTTCGATGTAAAATAAGCTACAGCAGCTGGTGTCAGTGGCACCCTGTTTTCTTGGAAGGTAACTTCTTTCGGAATACCGATGCTCAAGCCGCCGTTTTTTAGGTTCAACTTCTGCACTTGCGCCAAGGTCTGTGCTTCATTTTCAGGCGATAGGATATTTTTTGACAATGCCACTGGGTGTATAATTTATTAGCAACTCTAAGATAGCAAATACTTCTGAGATTAACGCGTCTTCAATTATTACAAATATACACATTTGTTTGTTGGTTAATTTTTGGCTCAGTCTTTGCTTATGGATGGAGGCGCACAATTCTGCGTTAATTTTGAAATCTATGATAAGGTCGTTTATACTATCGATATTGCTGGTGGGAAGCAGCGTGAGCACTGCGTTGGCGCAGGCACCGTTGGATCCTGAAGGTGGCAATCATATTTCCCGTATCGATAGTCTCACCCAGATTTTATTGGGTAATATTCCATCGCACAGTCCGGTTGGACATGATGAAGCCAGGTACAGAAATGGTCGTGAGTTCGAGGCGATGATGTCGCAAATTGGCAGTACGATTCCTTTTGAATACCACCGTATGGTGGAACAACACATTCGATATTTCATGGGGTATGGCGAGGGATATTTCAACCAAATCCATGAGCGAATGAAGCTGTACTTCCCCATTTTCGAAGAGATTTTGGACAAAAACGGTTTGCCCACTGAATTGAAATACATTTCGGTGATTGAATCCAACTTGAATCCAAGCGCCGTTTCTTGGTGTGGTGCAACCGGTCTGTGGCAATTCATGCCCTATACCGGCAAATTGATGGGCATGCGCATTGGCTACCCTTGTGATGATCGAAAGAGTATCGTAGAAAGCACCCAGAAGGCCTGCGAATATTTTGCCAATTCACAATCCATTTTCAACAATTGGTTGATGAGCATAGCGTCATACAACTGTGGTCCCGGCAACGTACAAAAAGCCATTCGCAGGAGTGGTGGCAAAACCAATTTCTGGGAAGTCCTTCCCTTTCTTCCCAAAGAAACCCAAAACTATGTACCCAAGTTTATAGCCGTTGCCTATGTGTTGAACTTTACTGAGAAAGGCAAAAATGCAGCACACAACGACCAAAGCATCGTGTTGGCACCTACAAAGATTGACTCTACCATGCATTTGGGCAAGATCAATGAATATTTGGGCAGTCAACACAACCTAGTGGCATTGAACCAAGAATTGCTAAATCAAAACACCGATATGGCGCATGGTAGCGTGATATTAATGCCATACAATGCCAGCATGCAGTTTATTGACCGATTTGATAGTGCGGCTGCTTTCGCCAAATACAACCACAATGTAGTGCCCACCAATTATCGCGCACCCTATGCGTACCCTAAATCGGTGCCGAGAGGCGTTCAGGTTGCAGGTTCAACGGGTGTTTCTACTGTAAAATCGGGTACACTGCGTGTTGTGCACGTTGTAAAGCGTGGACAAACCTTGAGTGCCATCGCCAAAACCCATGGTGTAACGGTAACACAAATCAAAACATGGAACCATTTGAGATCCAATTCTATTCAGATAGGACAGCGCTTGATCATTCAAAAAACCCGCAGGGGTTGAAGTAAACCATGCAAAAAAATAGGCTCGGCCTCTGGCTATCGTTCATTTTCTTCACTTTTAGCGGAATCTTACAATATGGATGCCAAAGCAGTGAACATGGCAACTTAGATACTGCGAGCGGTAATGCCGCAGAGATTTACGTGTTCTACCCAGAAAATTGGGAAGATTCGATTAAAGACATTTTCACTACTACCGTGTTTTTAGCGGATAGCAGTTTGGTGCGATTTGAAGAAAATCGTAAAAAAGAAGACCCCCAATATTTTGAATCGTTGTTCACTTTTGCGTTGCATAACATCAAACAACTCGATCAAGAAGATCCACAAACACTCGAACCCCTGCATGCAAATCCTTTGGTATGGGCGATTGACCCCAAATCGACATTGGATGGTGATTTTCATCGGGAGGGAATAAATTCATTAAAAGATACTGTTATTGACAATGTAAGCTGCCAGTGGGTAAGCAACGTTTGGGCGAAACCACAGGTCGTTTTATGGATTCACGATACCCATTCGGCGGGTGAAAATTTGGATGGCCCGTGGATTAAAAAAAATCAGGCTTTCTTGTGCGCAGAGTCGCACAGGCTTGAACTCCGTTCTGTTACAAAAGAATCTTCACGTCGCCACGGCGCCTTGGAACAGAATCGTTATTCTGACAGTATTACCCGTTTGCTTGCCGGCAAATACAACGTTGATTTATTCTTAAATGCGGATTTGAAATTGGTTCAAGCCACAAATGACTTTGTCTGGTTGCGCAATGAGAATAGCCAATTCCACAACAATCTCATGGTGAACATCTACCCCTTGTCATCATCAGAAAACATGATCATGGATTCCGCGGTATTGAATCGCAATCGCTTTACCCAGAAATATTTAAAGACCATTGAAGGCACTTGGGTTGAAGTGAGCAGCAGTGGCATTTTTCCCAAATCTTTTTATTCTGTTATTGAAAATCGCAACAAAGTGTACTACTTGCGTGGTTGGTATACAGAGTTAAACACAGACAGACGGGGTCCATTCATTCGAAAAATCATCATTGACAAAGCCAACCAGCGCTGTATCGCGATCGATGGATTCTTATTTGCGCCCAATCAACCGAGGAATACATTGATGCGCGCGTTGGAAATCATGGTTCATCAAAGCAACGTAAAATCATGAAAATCGTTGTTTTTGCATCGGGCAGTGGGAGCAATGCCGAGAATATCATTCATCATTTTGCAGGTAGCAGTGTAACAATTGCTGCGATTTTCTGCAATGTAGAAGGCGCCGGTGTTTTAGAAAGAGCCCATCGATTGGGCGTACCATGTGAGTTATTCCATCGAGAGGAGTGGAAAACCGGAAATCGCGTTGATGACTTATTGGCTTCATATTCCCCAGATTTGATTGTATTGGCAGGATTTCTTTGGTTGTTTCCCCAGCGTTTATTGGAGCGATTCCCTCACGTGATTAACCTACACCCCGCTTTATTGCCAAAATTTGGTGGTAAAGGGATGTTTGGTATGCACGTTCACGAAGCGGTGGTTGCAGCCCATGAAACAGAAACTGGCATTACTGTGCATTGGGTTACCGAACGGTACGACGATGGAGCGCCTATTTTTCAAGGTCGATGTGCTGTTTCACCAAATGATGATGCGCACGCCGTCGCTGACAAAATCCATGAGTTGGAAATGGCCCATTTCCCTCGCGTGGTGGAAGAAGTGTTGAAAGACATCGCACCGAAACGGTAAATTCTTGGTCTGTGGAGCGTTACTTTGTAAAAGACAAAAGCGCATCGCACAATGAACTCAAACCACATAGAAACCTTGGTATTGCACGCAGGCATCGAGCCTGATCCTACCACTGGGGCCATCATGACGCCCATTTTCCAGACAAGTACATACGTACAAGCCGCACCGGGCGATCACAAAGGCTACGAATATGCGCGCACGCAAAATCCAACGCGCGATGTATTACAGAAGAACTTGGCGGCTTTGGAAGGTACCAACCATGGTCTTTGCTTTAGCACGGGTATGGGTGCTGTTGACGCTTGTGCAAAGTTGCTTTCGCCGGGCGATGAAGTGGTAAGTACCAACGATTTATATGGTGGCACCTATCGCTTGTTTACGAAGATTTTCGCTCAGTATGGCATCAAGTTTCACTTCGTGGACATGAGCGATGAAGCGGCCGTTCGCAAGGTCATGAATGAGAAAACAAAAATGGTTTGGGTTGAAACACCCACCAATCCTTTGTTGCGTATTATCGACATCGAGCTCATGATTCAAATCGGTCATGAGTTTGGCAGCATTGTGGTGGTCGACAACACTTTTGCATCGCCCTACTTGCAGAATCCAGCGAAAATGGGTGCTGACATTGTGATGCACTCAGCCACCAAATATATCAACGGTCACAGCGATGTGGTGATGGGCGTATTGTGCACTTCCAGCGACGAATTACGCGATCGTTTGGCCTTTATTCAGAATTCTTGTGGCGCTACTCCCGGTCCGATGGACTGTTTCTTAACCCTTCGCGGTATCAAAACCTTGCACATCCGCATGCAGCGTCATTGCGAAAACGGTGCAAAAGTGGCTCATTGGTTGAAATCGCACCCAAAAGTGGGTGAAGTTTATTGGCCTGGCTTTGAAAGTCATCCCAACCATGCAGTGGCGAAGAAACAAATGAAAGATTTTGGCGGGATGATTTCTTTCACATTGAAAGACGACGCCATTGAGAAGGCATTGACATTTTTGAAATCTACGCAGTTGTTCGCATTGGCTGAGAGTTTGGGCGGTGTGGAAAGCTTGGTAGGTCATCCAGCAACGATGACGCATGCCAGCATTCCGAAGGCTGAGCGCGAGGCTAACGGTTTGAAAGACAGTTTAATCCGTTTAAGTGTGGGCATTGAGCACGTGGATGATTTGATCGCTGACCTAGAAGGCGCTTTGGCAAAGGTTTGATCCGATTTACGGGGCGATGACAGACTCAGAAATCAAGGAGTTGCTCGATTTTTGGGCCAAAGAGGTGGAGGAAAATGCGTTTATCCCCCACGATCCGGTACAGATTCCGCATCGATATAGTCGTTTGCAGGACATTGAATTGGCTGGCTTTTTCGCTGCGATTATGGCATGGGGACAGCGGAAGACCATCATCAACAGTGCACAAAAATTGATGTTACTGATGGATGATGCGCCTTATGATTTTGTGATGCAGCATGAGGAAAGCGATTTGCAGCGGTTGAGGTCGTTTGTGCATCGTACTTTGAACGGTGAGGACGTGATATCGATGATTCGGTTTTTCCGACAGTGGTATTCGGGGGCGCCGAGTTTGGAGGATTTGTTCTTTAGCAAGGTTGTTCTCGAGGCGCCAATTGGGGATCAAGTTTTTTGTGCATTGACCTCATTTCAACAGCAATGGCAAGCATTTCCGCATGAGAAACGAACCGACAAACATTTGGCATCACCAGCAAAAGGCAGTGCATGTAAGCGATTGAACATGTATTTCAGGTGGATGATAAGACCCCACTCCCCTGTTGATTTTGGGATCTGGCGCAAAGTATCTCCGGCGGTGTTGATGTGTCCGCTAGATGTACATGTTGAACGCGTTGCCCAAGAGTTGGGATTGCTGCAGCGCAATAAGTCAGATTGGCAGAGTTGCTGCGAACTGACCGACAGATTGCGTGCATTTCGTCCTCAAGACCCTGTTTATTATGACTATGCTTTGTTTGGCATAGGGGTTGCGAGAAACAAAGAAATTATCCCATAAGCGAAGAGAAAAACTTAAATTTGAACTAATAATAAACAATACAATGGCAGAAAAATTTACAAGCAGCAATTTCAATGAAGTTGTTTTGCAATCAGACAAACCCGTATTGGTAGATTTCTGGGCAGAATGGTGTGGTCCTTGCCGCATGATCGGTCCGATGGTGGATGAATTATCCAACGAATATGCAGGCAAAGCGGTAATTGGAAAATTGAATGTGGACGAGAATCCCGACATTTCCATGAACTACGGTGTACGCAGTATTCCTACCTTGTTGATTTTCAAAAATGGTCAATTGGTTGACAAGATCGTAGGTGCTGTTCCTAAGCAGAACATCGCATCGAAGATTGATGCACAATTGTAATCATTCAACGCTTGAAAAAAAGGCCGGCTCGCCGGCCTTTTTTGTTCATTAACACACCGTGCTACTCGAAGAAATTCAATCTTTCACCAACTTTGAATTATTGGCCCAAAAAGCCAAGGAAGGATTCATTGCTGGGATGCACAAAAGTCCGTTTCGGGGATTTTCGGTTGAATTTGCCGAACACCGACCGTATAATCCTGGTGAGAGTGTCAAAAACATCGATTGGAAATTGTTGGCGCGGACAGACAAAAAGTACATCAAGCAATTTGATGAGGAAACCAACTTAAAAGCCCATTTGTGGGTGGATGTGTCCAAAAGCATGCATTACCCCATAGAGCAAGGTTTAAAGTTGAAAATGGGGGTATTGGGTGCCGGGGTTGTGGCACATATCCTACAGCAGCAAAAGGATGGTTTTTCTCTGGGTTTATACAACGAACAGGGATTCAGTTACCGCTCGCCCATCAAGAGTACTCGGGGCCATTTACAGCAGCAGATTGGGGTATTGGGATCTTACTGGCAGTGGAACTCCAAAGTTGAAGCAACCCTTACTCAAACGAACACGACCCAACAGGGCATGGAGAGTGCGGTGCTACAGGTTGGTCGCCGGCATTTGGTGGTTATTTTAAGTGATTTGTTGTGGGATCCGGCCGAGGCGGCAGCCGAGGCCTCATTTTGGAAACACATGGCCATGCTTCGCTTTCAAAAGTGCGAAATCCTCTTGCTCCAAATTCATCACGCCCAACATGAAATGCTATTAGAATTGGGCAATCGCCCAGTTCAATTCATCGATTTAGAAACGGATGCACGCATCAAATTGCAACCTGATGAAATTCAAGATCACTACCTCAAATTCGAACAGGAGCGACAATCCATGATTGCACAACAATGTCTTCAATTGGGCATCGATCATCACTTGGCAGATGTGTCCAAACCCATCGAACAAACCCTAACGGCATTTTTTGTAAAGCGTTCAAAAATGATGTAATCGCTCTATGCGATCTCACTCAGCGGACAAATAAAAGTCGTTGTGGATTCAATTCCCCAATCACACCCTCATTGTAACTCAGTGTACCGTTGACCCAAACTTTCGATGGCGCATATTTAAACGTATGCCCTTCCAACGGGGACCATCCGCACTTATACAACAAATCTGATTTTGTTACTGGGTTGTGATTTTCCTTTAGCAACACCAAATCAGCAGCATATCCTTCTCTCAAAAATCCACGACCTTCAATCTGATACAAAATTGCGGGGTTGTGACACATTTTTTCAACCATTTTTTCGATGCTCAATTTGCCTTCAACCACATAATCCATCATGAGTGAAAGTGCGTGTTGCACCAGCGGCAATCCTGATGGCGAAGTTGGATATAAATTTTGTTTTTCCTCCCAAGTGTGTGGCGCGTGATCGGTGGCAATCACATCAAAACGATCGTCTAATAGGGCTTTCCAAAGGGCCTCCCTGTCTTGAGCCGTTTTCACCGCTGGATTACATTTAATCAAGTGACCCAAAGTTTCATAATCGGCCTCTGAAAAATGCAAATGATGTACGCAAACCTCTGCGGTAATGCGCTTTTCTATCAATGGGATATCGTTTCTGAATAAATCCGTTTCTTTTTCCGATGTGATGTGTAAGATATGTAATCGGGTATTGTGTTTTTTCGCCAATTCAATGGCAAACGAGGAAGACAAATAACAAGCTTCTGCGTCGCGAATCACGGGATGTTCACGCGGTGGAATGTCATCGCCAAATTTGGCCAACGCATCTGCATATCTTTGTTTCACGCGACTCTCTGATTCACAGTGTGTGGCAATCAAGATTGGCGAATGAGCGAACAAACCGTTCAATGCCTCTTCTTGGTCTACCAACATGTTACCCGTACTGCTACCCATAAAAATCTTAACTCCGCAAACGTTTCTTGGATTTACCCGTTTAATTTCTTCCAAATTGTCGTTGGTTCCACCGAGATAGAAAGAATAATTCACCGCAGAGGAGTTTGCGCCTAAGCCATACTTTTCTTCTAACAAGACATTGGTCACGGTTTGCGGATTTACATTGGGCATTTCCATGAACGATGTTGTTCCGCCAACCAATGCTGCCCTACTCTCAGTATGTATATTCGCCTTATGCGTAAGTCCCGGCTCCCTAAAATGCACCTGGTCATCAATCACTCCAGGGATAAGAAACTGTCCATCAGCATCAAAGACAACAACGTTTCCATCCACAGAAATGTCTTTGTCGATGCGTGCAATTTTGCCTCCTTCAATCAACAAATCGCCTTCAATGATGTGGTTATCAGTGACGATTTTCGCATTTTTAATCAGCTGTAGTGTCATACGGAATATTGAATTGTAAAATTACAACATTCCCCGCAGTAGAATTCTGAATCACGTAGGGTAATTATCGAAGTAGGGTAAAATTCCCTTGGAGCGATCGCTTTTCGTTATCGCAACCAATCCAATACGCCATGAATATATACACCCCTTCCGGTGCCGGCTTTCCATTGACATTGCCATCCCAATTGATATCAGGACTTTCCAATTCCATGATTTTCTCGCCCCAACGGTTGTACAATTTGATGTTGTATTTAGCGCCCTTTACTTTGTATTGATTCAGGGGATATAAATCGTTTCTACCATCGCCATTGGGCGTGAACGCATTGGGCATAAAGATGTTTGATGGGAACAAGTCTTTGCGTTTTTTCATGTTGATTGAATCCGATGAAACACACCCCTCGGGATCTTTGATCCTCACCCAATAGTTACCACTGTCGAATGCCGTGATGGTCTGGGT
>Ga0255118_1000288_pt1 | contig 13783 bp, 14 predicted proteins | sample Law_Atlam_RepB_8_2_FD_188584 | JGI IMG/M metagenome (GOLD analysis project Ga0255118, IMG submission 188584) | Freshwater microbial communities from St. Lawrence River, New York, United States - Law_Atlam_RepB_8h | ecosystem: Environmental > Aquatic > Freshwater > River | place: USA: New York... | reverse complement strand
CCCTTATTCATAGGTTATTCATAAAGGAAACCAACCCAACTGATGTTCAAGCGCTTCCCCGGGCTATTCACGCAAGCCATCGGCATCGACCTCGGTACCGCCAACACGCTCGTCTTCCTCAAGGACCGCGGCGTCGTTCTCCGCGAGCCTTCCGTCGTGGCCATCCGCTCGAGCACGCGCAAGCCCATCGCCGTCGGCAATGAAGCCAAGATGATGCTCGGCCGTACGCCCGGTGACATCCAAGCCCTCCGCCCGATGAAGGACGGCGTAATCGCCGACTTCGAGATCAGCGAGCACATGCTCCGCTACTTCATCGGCAAGGTCGCCCGGAAGTCCATCTTCACCAACCTCACCGTCGTCGTCGCCGTGCCTTACGGCATCACCGCCGTTGAACGCCGTGCCGTCATGGACTCGGCCTACCGCGCCGGAGCTGATGACGTCATCACCATCCCCGAGCCGGTCGCCTCGGCCATCGGCGTCGGTCTGCCCGTCGAAGAGCCCACCGGCTCCATGATCGTCGACATCGGTGGCGGCACGACCGAAGTCGCCGTCATCTCCCTCGGTGGCATCGTCCACGCCCGCTCCATCCGCGTGGGTGGCGACGAGTTCGACCTTTCGATCATCAAGTACATCCGCTCGTCTTACAACCTGATCATCGGCGAACGCACCGCCGAAGAAATCAAGATCAAGATCGGCTCCGCCTACGCCCTCGAACAGGAGATGACCTACGAAGTGCGCGGTCGCGACGCCGTCACCGGCCTCCCCCGCTCCTTGCACCTCACCTCGCAGGAAGTCCGCGAGGCCATGGCCGACAACGTCAACCAGATCATCGAAGCCGTGAAGAGCTCGCTGGAGCGCATCCCGCCGGAACTTTCCGCCGACCTCGTCGACCGCGGCATCGTCATCGCGGGTGGCGGCGCGCTCATCCGCCGCATCGACCGCGCCATTTCGGAAGCCACGGGCCTGCCGGTGATCGTCGCCGAAGATCCGCTCTGCGCCGTCGTCAACGGCACCGGCAAGATCCTCGCCAACGCCTCCCGCTGGAGCGGCCGGGAGTAATCCCCGCGGGCTGACCCGCCATGGACAACAACCGCCAAGGAGCCAAAGCTTCCTATGTCGCCCTGGTGTTCTTCATCGGGCTTTGGTTGATCCTACCGAGCGCCGTCCGGCGCTTCAACCGCGAAGCCTTCGCCGAATTCCAAGCCCCCGCCTTGCACCTGGTCGGCAAGGGTCGCGACCTCGCGCGATACTGGGAACTCAAGAGCCGCTCCCCCGAAGAACTGGCCGCCGCCTCCCGCGACCTCGCCCGCATCAACGCCGCGCTCGAGTTGAAGCTCCATTCCCTGGACGATGCGCGCAAGGAGAACATCCGCCTCCGCGAGATGCTCCGCTACCCGCAGTCGACCGAATTCGTCACCGTCGTCGCCCGCGTCTCCATCCGCGAAACTTCCTCCTGGTGGCAGCGCATCGTCATCCGCAAAGGCCGCAGCGACGGCATCCGCCCCGGTTGCCCCGTCGTCTTCGGCGACCGCGTCATCGGCCGGGTCAGCACCGTCCACCTCACCACCAGCGAGGTCGACCTCGTCACCAGCCCCGGCTTCCGCTGCACCGCGTTCCTCGAAGGGGACGACCAATACCACGTCGTCCATGTCAGCGGTCGGGCGGGCCTTTCGTTGTCCGCACCCCGCGCCGTGGTCTCGATCATCCCGCTCGAGTATAACCCGCCCGCCGGCCAAATCGCGAAGGTCATGACCACCGGCTTGGGCGGCGTCTTCCCCTCCGGCCTCACGCTGGGCACGCTCGAAGCCGGCGTCCAGTCGACCGCCGAGAAACACATGCAGACGGGCGCGCTCACGCCGGCGAAAGAACTCAATTTCATCCAAGAAGTCTCGGTGCTGATTCCGAAGTACCCGACGGCGGGCGAAATCCTCCTCACCCCGGCGGGTAAACCGGAAGAATTTCGATGAGCCTGAGCTGGGCTTGGCTTTTCCTCCTCCTGGCGACCTTCCCTTGGTTGCTCGGCGTCGACCTGCTTTCGGACGCCATGGCCGCCTCGGGCGTCTGCCTGTTCGTCTCCGGCGCCGCCATCATCGCGCCCTGCCGGCGTCTCCGACGCTGGCAAGCCGTGCTGTTCTCGGCCTGCGTCGGCTTCCTCTTCGAATCGCTGCGCCCGATCCCCGATGGCTCGCTGGCGCTCCTCCTGGTCTTCGTCGCCATCTACCTGACCTCTCATCGCGACGAGATCCGGGACATGCCGAAGATGTTCGGGGCGGCCGTCGTCGTGAATGCCCTCGGCTGCTCGGCTTGGTTCATCGCCGCCGGACTCGCCCACACGGCTGATGTCCCCTTGCTCTCGCTGCACTTCCTGGGGCAGTGGTTGCTGCATCTGCTGCTGGCGACCATCCTGGCCGTCCTGCTGCTCGTACCCCTGACCTTGGTCCAGAACTTCGCCATGGATCGGGTCGGCGTCCCCCAACCCGACGAAGCCGTATGAAGGACGTCGACGGTCAAACCCCTTCCGCGCCGTCGGATCCCATTTCCGCCTGGCGGCTGCGGGCGATTTTCCTGCTTTTCTCCGCCGGCTTCATCTACGTCGCGGTGGGGCTCGGCTACCGACAGCTCATCCAGAACGACGCCCTCACCGACCAATCGGAAAACCAAAGCCGGCGCGTCGTCATCCGCCCGCCCTCGCGCGGCAAGATCTTCGACCGCAACGGCTATGTCCTCGTCGACAACCGCGTCCGGTGGAGCGTGAAAGCGGACCTCCTCGCGCTGCAGCCCGAGTTCCGGAAGGAGTACCTCGACCTGCTGAACAAGGAGAAAGCCCGCTTCCCCGATCGGCGCCCCGATTACGACCAACTCCAGCAGACCGCGCGCCTGAACGTGCTCAACGCCTGGCTGACCAAGATCTGGTTCGTCATCGACTCGACGAACCAGAAAGCCGCGAAGGGCTCCGCCAAGGTCAAGTCGACCCCGAACCTGCATCCGGAAGAGCGCATGGTGCACCCGGACGCGCTGCGGAAGCACCTGAACGAGCGTCGCGCCCTGAAGTTCCCGCTCATCCTCGACCTGGCTTTCCCGAACTCCGGCCATGCCGTGACCCCCGAGGAAGGCAATCGCGCCGTCGCCCGCTTCATCGAGCAATTCCCGGTCCATGGCCCGATCACGCTCGAAGCCGACATGGTCCGCTCTTACCCGAACGGTAAGCTGGCCGCCCATGTCCTTGGTTACGTGCGCGACTCCGACATCCTCAAGGGACAACTCGACGACGTGGTCGAGAGCGAGTTCGTCAACTTCCAGAAACTGGGCTACACGGGCAAAAAAGGGGCGGACGGCATCGAAGCGACCTACAACGAAGTCCTCTCCGGACGCAGCGGCTGGGAACTGTGGACCAAGACCTCTTCCGGCTATAACAAGGATTTGCTGAAGTCTTCCGCCCCCATCCAAGGCGCGAACGTCGCGCTTTCGCTCGACACCAAGATCCAAAAAGCGGCCGAGGAGGCCTTGGCCAAGATCGTCGACTCGCAAGGCAAGCCCCTGCCCGCGGCCGCGGTCATGCTCGACGTCAACACGGGCGAAATCCTGGCGTTGGCGAGCCAGCCCTCCTTCGACCCCAATGAGATGGCGGACCGCGTCACCCAGATTTACTTCGATCAAGTGAACGCGGACGGGGGCTGGCTCAACCGCGCGACCCAAGGGCTTTACGCCCCGGGCTCCACGTTCAAGTTGATCACCGCCACGGCCGGCTTGCGGGCCAACAAGATCGACTGGGACGACATCCTGGACTGCGGTCCCAGTTATATGGTCGGTGGGCGCGCCTTCCCCGAACACGATCCGGTGGGCTACGGGCAGGTCGACCTGGAGAAGATGCTCGCCGTTTCGTGCAACGTCTGGAACTACCAAGTCGGCCTCCGGACCGGCCCCGAAAGCCTCGCGAAGGAAGCCCGCCGTTTCGGCTTGGATGCCCCGCTGTTGCGCAAGCCGTCGGAGCACGACAACCATTCGACCACCGAGCTGCCGAATCCCGCCACCCGCATGGTCATCCCCGATCGGGCCTACAAACAGCGGGTCGCGGGGGAACCTTGGACGGATGGCGACACCGCCAACACGTCGATCGGCCAAGGCTATCTGCTCACCACGCCGCTCCACATGGCGTGCCTGATCGCTTCCATCGCCCGCGGGGAGACGCGCACCACCCCGAGCATCATCCACGACCCGGGTCGCGACGGCCGCCATGCCGGCGCGGAGCCGATCGGCCTGACGACCCCGCAGCTCAACGCCCTCCGCGAAGGCATGGTGCGCTGCGTGGAAGAAGGCACCGCCAAGATCGTGCGCATTCCGGGGCTCCCCTATGCCGCCAAGACGGGGACTTCGGAATACTTCAAGAAAGGCGAGAAAGCCCACCTCGCCTGGATCGTCGGTTACGCCCCGGCGGACAATCCCGTGGTCGCCTTCTGCGTGCTCGTGGAGGGACAGCTCGACACCAGCACCTGGGGCGGCAAGACGGCGGGACCGGTCGCCCGCGACATGATTCTCTCCTGGCGGTCGGCGGCCGACGAAAAATAAATCCTAGCGGATGTAGACCTGCGCCCCGACCGGCACCCGGTCGAAGAGCGCGATCGCATCGGCATCGGCCAGCAGCACGCAACCGTGGCTATTGGGCGTCCCGAGCCGGGCGTGCTGATTCGTGCCATGGATGTAGACGTAGCGTTGCTTGGTGTCGACGACCCGCCCGGCCGCATCGGTGCCGGCGTTATGGCCGGGCTCCAGGCCAGCCAACCAAAGGATGCGCGAAGTGATGAGGTTGTCCTCCGCGGACGGCCAATCGGCCCAGAGTTTCCCCGTGGCCTGCCGGGCCTTGAAGACCATGCCGCTGGGCGCGCCTGCGCCGATCTTCTCGGAGACCTCATGCAAGCCCGTGGGGGTCTGGTGCGAATCCTGGACGCAACCCCGGCCGGCCCGGGCTGTGCTGATGGTGTAGGCATCGCACCCGCCACCATGAAAATGCCAGAGTTTTTGCTGGTCAACCGACACCAGAAGGCAATGTTCCGACATGGATACACCCAACGCCTGAAGGCGTTCGGCGAACTCCTTTTTCAAAACCAAGGATAACTCAGAACATGGCATATCGAATTGGCATCGTGGGCGTGACCGGCGCGGTCGGTCAAGAACTGCTGGCGTTGATGGCCAAGCGAAAGTTCCCGGTAGCGGAGCTCCGCCCCCTCGCCTCGGCCCGTTCGGCCGGGTCCAAGGTCAGCTATGGCGGCCGCGACTGGACCGTCCAGGAAGCCCAGCCAGAGGCCTTTGCAGGCCTGGATTTCGTCGTCTTCAGCGCCGGCGGCTCGGTTTCCGTCGCCCTGGCCCACGAGGCGGTCAAACGCGGGGTCATAGTCATCGACAACAGTTCGGCCTTCCGCATGGACCCGACGGTCCCCCTGGTGGTCCCCGAGATCAATGCCCATGCCCTGGATAACCACCAAGGCATCATCGCGAACCCGAATTGCTCCACCGCCATCGCCTTGATGGGCCTCTTCCCCCTGCACCAGGCGTTCGGGCTGAAGCGCTTCTTCGCCTCGACCTACCAAGCGGTCTCCGGCACCGGCGCCGAAGCCATGCGCGAACTCGACACGCAGGTGCGCGCTTGGGCCAAAGGCGAGGCGTCCCCGCCCAAGGTCTACCCGCACACCATCGCCTTCAACCTCATCCCGCAGGTCGACTCCTTCCTGGAAGACGGCTACACCAAGGAAGAGATGAAGATGCTGCACGAAGGCCGCAAGATCATGGGCCTGCCCGACCTCAAGGTCACGACGACCTGCGTCCGCGTCCCGGTCTTCCGCGCCCACTCGATCGCCATCAGCGCCGAGTTCGAGCGCCCCGTGGACCTCGCCGTCGCCCGCGCGGCGATCGCGGCCTTCCCCGGCGCCGAAGTCTGCGATGAACCTGCGAAGAAGGTTTACCCGATGCCGCTGGATTACGCCGGCAAGGAAAAGTGCGGCGTCGGTCGCCTGCGCAAGGACACGCTCTTCGAGAACGGCCTCTCACTGTGGGTGAGCGGCGACCAGCTCTGGAAAGGGGCGGCCCTCAACGCCATCCAGATCGCCGAAGCCCTCCACGCCCGCGGCCGTCTGGCCCGCCGCTGATCCATGGCTCGGTCCAATGATCGAGCGCCCCGCCACGCGGACCTCCATAAGCCGATTCGGCTGTTGGATGAAGCGGACATCCCGGCCCTGCTCGCGCAGCACAAGGACCCGCTGATCCTCGTCCTCGACGGCGTGCAGGACCCCCACAACCTCGGGGCTTGTCTCCGCACCGCCGATTGCGCCGGGTGCGCGTTCGTGGTCACGACCCGCAAGAATTCCTCACCGGTAAACGACACCGTCCGCAAGGTCGCCGTCGGCGCGGCCGAGCACATGCCCATCGTCCAGGCCAACAACCTCCGCAACGCCTTGGTTAAACTCAAGGATGGCGGCGTGTGGATCGCCGGGACGAGCGACCACAAGACGAGTCAATCCCTCTACACCGCCAAACTGACCGGCCCGCTGGCGATCGTCATGGGTGCGGAGGGCGACGGAATCCGCCACCTGACGGCGGAAACCTGCGATTTCTTGGTGCGGATTCCGATGCTGGGTGCCGTGCCGTGCCTCAACGTGTCCGTCTCCGCGGGCGTCTGCCTGTTCGAGGCCGTTCGGCAACGCGGTCACCGCTAAGGGCTATTTATCCTTTACCCTCGGCAGGCAAAGCCCTTTGCTGGCAAGCGTTCAAGGGCCAGATAGCTCAATGGTAGAGCAGTTGACTTTTAATCAATTGGTTCCGGGTTCGAGTCCCGGTCTGGCCACTTTGAACAGCCCTTTACGGTCGGCGGCCTTGGCCTGTTTTCGTGCTTGAAAAAGTCCCGCCGCTCCGCACTCATTCACCTTCCGCTGTCTGGCTGGATAGCTCAATGGTAGAGCAGTTGACTCTTAATCAATTGGTTCGGGGTTCAAGTCCCCGTCCAGCCACCAGCGGATTTTAATTTCCGGCCCCCGCCCTTCTTGCGAAGGTAGCGGATCGCCATGTAGGCGGAATGGCAGGCCCGACAGTAGCTGTGGTAAGCCTTCGAGGCTTTGATCCAATGGAAATGCCCCAGCGGGAAAGCCTGCTCGCATTGGGCGCAGGTGCGCAGCCGGACGAGGTTGGACTTCCGCCGTTCCCGCTCTTTGGCGAGGAAGATCAGGCTCAGACAATCCGTGCAGAACGGATGGCCTTCGCCGTCTTGCCCGACGGGATAAAAACTCAGGGTCGATTTGGTTTGGCGGCAACGGCCGCACGTCTTGTTCGCGGTATTTTTCATGACGCCATCGATATGAAAAAGTCGCGCTACCCCCTGCAACGGTGGGCCCCTAGGGTTGATGACCTATTAAATATATCAGTTTCACTCCACGGTCACCGACTTCGCGAGGTTGCGCGGTTGGTCGATCGAACACCCGCGCAGACGCGCCACATGATACGCCAAGAGCTGCAAAGCCACGGTCGCCGGAATCGTCGCCACCAAGGGATCGCAGTCCGGAATGACGATCGGGTCATCCGCCAGGTCGGCACCCACCTGACCGGCCGAGACGACCGCGATGATCCGCGCACCCCGCGCTTTGCATTCTTCCGCATTGCCCCAAACTTTATCCAACTGCGGCGAGCGGTTCGCCAAGACGATGACAGGGGTACCGGGCGTGAGCAAGGCGATGGGGCCATGCTTCATCTCCGCCGCATGGTAGCCCTCCGCGTGGACGTAGGAGATTTCCTTGAGCTTCAAGGCGCCTTCCAACGCCACGGGATGCATCGGACCTCGGCCCAAGAAGAAGGCATGCTCCGCGGCGGCCATCCGCCCGGCCACCGCCGCGATGGCGTCAGCCTGCGCCAAGACCTGTTCGATGAGTTCCGGTAGTCGCGCGAGTTCCGCGGCGAGCGCCCGGCCACGCTCCAAGGAGAGGCGCCGCCCCCGCCCCAACCGCAAGGCCATGAGCAAGAGCACCGCGACTTGTCCGGTGAAGGCTTTCGTCGAGGCCACGGAGATCTCGGGGCCGGCGTGGATGAAGACGCCTTGGCCCGTCTCCCGCGCGATCGTCGAACCGACCACGTTGACGACACCCAAGACCAAGGCGCCCTTGACCTTGGCTTCGCGGACCGCGGCCAAGGTGTCGGCGGTTTCGCCCGACTGCGAGATGGCCAAGACGAGGTCCCGGCTCCCGACCAAGGGATTTCGGTAACGGAACTCGGCCGCCGGTTGCACCTCCGCGTTGAGGTCCGCCCAATCCTCGAAGGCGAACTCCCCGACCTGCCCGGCATGCAAGGAGGTTCCACACCCGACCAGGATGATGCGCTGGATTTCGGCGAGGTCACGCGCGGAGGTCGCCATGCCGGCCAAGACCGCGGTGCCATGCTCGGCATCGAGGCGCCCCCGCAGGGCATTCCTGACGGATTCCGGCTGCTCGTGGATTTCCTTGAGCATGAAGTGTTCGTAGCCGCCCTTCTCGACCGCACCGGGATCCAAGCCGAGTTCCGCCACCTCGCGTTCGCGAACCACATCGTGGCGGTCGCGGATGTCGACGCGGTCGGCCGTGACGACCGCGATATCCCCATCGTCCAAATAAATGACGCGGCGGGTATGCGCGACCAAGGCCGCGGCATCCGAGGCGACAAGGGTCTCGCCTTCGCCCAAACCCAGGACCAAGGGACTCCCCTTGCGGGCCACGACCATGACGCCGGGTTCATCGACGGCCAGCACGGCGATACCGTAGGCACCTTCGACTTGCGCCAAGGCCTGCCCCACGGCTTTGCGCAGGTCGCCTTGATAATGATCCCCAACCAAACGGGCCAAGGCCTCGGTGTCGGTTTCCGAGACGAAGGCATGCCCCTTGGCCTCCAAACGGGCGCGGATCGCCCGGTAGTTCTCGATGATGCCGTTGTGGACCAAGCAAAGGCGCCGATCGCCGGAAAAATGCGGGTGGGCGTTCGGCTCGGTCGGTGCCCCATGCGTCGCCCAGCGGGTATGCGCGATACCGACCTGCGCCGCCAGCACGGGTGTGCCCGCGAGCTCGGCCTGCACTTTCTCGGTCAGGCGCATCACCTTCCCGACGGCGCGGACGGAGGTCAGTTGACCGCCGGACTCCTGCAACGCCAAGCCGGCGGAGTCGTAGCCACGATACTCCAGACGGCGCAAACCACCGAGCAAAACGGGCGCCGCCGCCTGGTGACCGACATAACCGATGATGCCGCACATGTCAGACGAGGTCGCGGTCGACCACCGCCGCCGGGCGCGTGGTTTGACCTGGCCAGATTTTCCGTCCGGGGTAGATCGCGGTATGGATCCCCGTGTGCACGCCGTCTCCGATGATGGCCCCGAACTTGCGTCGGCCGGTGTCGATGAGTTCCCCCTCGACCATCGTGCGATGGGCTTTGCCGTCGTGGCGCAGGTTCGAGATGATCGTGCCCGCGCCGAAGTTGACCTTCTCGCCCAAGATGGAATCGCCGACGTAGGCGAGATGACCGACGTTGGTCTTGTCGAGGAGGAGCGAATTCTTGAGCTCCACGGCCTGTCCGACGTGGCAGCCGTCACCGACGGATGTGGCCCCACGGATGTAACAGTTGGGTCCGACTTTACAGCCGGCGCCGATGACGACGTCGCCTTCGATCACAACCCCCGGCAGGATCCGCGTGCCCAGGCCGACGGAGAGCCGTCCGTCGACATAAAGCGAGGCATGGCAGTCGCCTTGGTTCCGCCAATCGGTCCGCGCCTTGAGGGCCCGTTCGTTGGCGACCAAGAGATCCCACGCGAAGCGAATGAGGAAGCTGCTGGACGCACGGCACGCCGGACCGGTGGCGCCCGGACGCAGCATCAGTTCCGACCCATGGACATCGACCAAGGCCACCGCCTGCGGAGCGGCCATGAACGCGGCCACGTCGGCCGGCTCCAACCACGCGTGTGGATAGACTTCGATCACGGCCCCCTTCGGCCAGTCGCCGACCAAGGCCAGCCGCTGGTGTTCCGCCAGCGGGATATTGCCGATCGGAAAAGCCTCCAAGGCCCGGGTAGCCGTCAAGGGCTGGCAACCCACCGCCGGCGTGGCCGGCAAGAATCGGAAGGGTCGCATGGCTTCAAGCGAGGTCGAGTTCGACGGCTTCGCGGAAGCGTCGGGCCCAAGCGGCGACGGCCGCTTCGTCCCGGTGCTCCACCAGAATCCGGATCTTGTTCTCGGTCCCCGAGTAACGGATCAGGTGGCGGCCGTGGACGCCGAAGCTGGCATCCGCTTCCTGCACGGCGGCCTGCAGACGCGCCAGCGTCGCCAGCGGTGGCTTCGCCTTGATCCGCAGGTTCTCCAAGGATTGCGGGTATTCCTGCATGGCCGCGGCCAAGTCGGACATACGGGCGCCCTTCCGCTTCATGATGCGCAGCACCTGCAAGGCGCTGAGGATACCGTCGCCCGTCGTCGCGTGATCGGCGAAGATGAGGTGGCCGGAGTTTTCGCCGCCGAAGGAATACCCGCCGCGGCGCAGGGCTTCGATCACATGGCGGTCGCCCACCGGCGTGGTCAGGACCGTGACCCCGGCCCGGCGCATGGCTTCATGCAGACCAAGGTTGCTCATGACCGTGCAGGCCATGGTCGACCCTTTCAGGCTGCCTTCCGCCTGCATCGCCAAGGCGCAGAGGGTCAGCACCCGATCGCCCGCCACCGTGGCCCCCGTCTCGTCGGTGAAAATGACCCGGTCCGCATCGCCGTCGAACGAGATGCCGAGGTCGGCGCCTTGCTCGCGGACCGCCTGGGCGGCGTGTTCCGGATGCAGCGCGCCCACGCCCGCGTTGATGTTCGGGCTCGACGCCGAGCTTAGTGACCGTCGCGCCGAGTTCCTTGAAGATCAGCGGAGCGAGGAGGTACGCCGCGCCGTGCCCGCAATCGACGACCAGCTTCAGGCCGCTGAGATCCGTCGGCCCGAGGCTCTGCTTGGCATACTCGATGTAGCGTCCGCGCGCATCATCGATCCGGTAGGCCTTCCCGATCTTATCCGGACTGACCGACATGGGTTTGGCTTCGGACAGAATCGCGCGCTCCACCGCGGCTTCGAGTTCGTCGGACAACTTGTGGCCATCCGGGCCGAAGATCTTCAGCCCGTTGTCTTCATAAGGGTTATGTGAAGCCGTCAGCATGATGCCCGCGCCGCAACCCATCGACTTCGTGAGGTGCGCCACGGCAGGCGTCGGGATCGGCCCCACGAGGAACACATCCATGCCGCTGGCCACCAAACCGCTCGTCAACGCCGTCTCCAACATGTACCCGGAGATGCGCGTGTCTTTCCCGATGATCACGCGGTTGTGGTTGGCGCCCGATGATTTGAGCACCCGGGAAATGGCCTGCCCCGTTTTCATGGCGATTTCCGGGGTGATGGGGTATTCGTTTGCTTTCCCTCGTATACCGTCCGTGCCGAAGAGTTTGGTAGCCATAGGGAAATTCCATCATTTTAGCCCTAAAACGCAAGTTAAATGAACGATAACCATCCTTTATGACAGTTATGATTGAAGTAGTCATAAATATTACCATCGAAATGGAACCAGGTCTCTTTCCTCCTATCATACCTAAAACATAGGAGCGTTTATCGTCCCTTTGCTCATATCCCATGTCTTCCCGACTCCCTTCCGCCCTGCTTCTCTTCGCCGCCATTCAAAGTTTGGCCGCGACCTTCACGATTCCAGCTCCAAGCCAACCCAAGGCCAATCAGGTGGTGGAAGTCTCCGATGCCTCGCTCGATCGCTCGCTCAGCTACGTCATCGCGACGCAGACCACGCAAGGCGTGAACCTTCTGCCGGCCCAGTGGGATGGCAAAAAGGAGAAGCTGAGCTTCATCCTGCCCTACCAAGACACCGGCAAGGCGTTCACGGGCTTTGCGACCATCGGCAAACCCAAGTCCCCCTTCGAAGTCCAAGCCTTGCGCGGCAAGGACACCATCGAAGTGTCGGAAGTCGGCGAAGCGTCCCGCCCCATCTTCAAATACCAGGATTCGGAGATACTCCCCGCGGGCGTGAAGGAACTCTACCGCCGCGGCGGATTCATCCACCCGATCTACACGCCGGAGCAGACGTTGGTCTCCGACAGTTTCCCCACCGACCACCTGCACCACCACGGCATCTGGATGGCGTGGTCGAAAACGTCTTTCCAAGGCCGTAAGCCCGATTTCTGGAACGTCCACGAGAACACCGGCCGGGTCGCCGCGCTGGGCGTCGACCGCGTCTGGTCCGGACCCGTCGAAGGCGGCTTCACCGCCAAACTGCGCAGCCTCGACACCGGCGTCCAACCCGCCGTACCGGTGCTCGACGAAGCCTGGACGGTCCGCTGCTATGCCGGCGGTCCGCAGGCCCGGGCCAACGTCTTCGACGTCGAGACGACCCAAAAGAACATCGCCACCGACCCCTTGGAACTGACGAAGCATATCTACGGCGGGCTGGGGTTCCGGGGCCGCTCGGACTGGGATGCGAAGGCGAAGCTGCGCTTCCTGACGTCGGAAGGCCTCACGGACCGCAAGAAAGGCGACGGTCAGCGTGCCCGCTGGTTCTACTTCGGCGGACCCGCCGACGGCAAGACCGTGGGCGTGGCCATCCTGTGCCACCCGGACAACCTCAACGCCCCGCAAGCGACGCGCTTCAACCCGACCATGCCGTTCGTGGCCTACACCCCTGCGCATGCGGGCAACACCCGCATCGCGCCCGGCGAGAGCTTCACCCAGAAGTTCCGCTTCGTCGTCTTCACGGGCGAGCCCGACCCACTCTTACTGGAATCCTATTGGCAAGGTTTTGCGGGTCCAGCGAGCGTCACCGTAAAATAGGGTGATTCACGGATTGAGGTCACTGCGCCAGCCAACATATCTTCCTTCATGAGTCCCACCCCGCTCACCCTCGCGCTGCTCTCCCTGTCGGTGAGCGTGCTCGCCACGGAGAGCGCGGAGGTGGACTTCAATCGCGAGGTCCGCCCGATCCTGTCCGACCGATGCTACGGTTGCCATGGACCGGATGGCGACAAGGGGCGCAAGGCGGGCCTCCGCTTGGATGAGTTCGCGGGCGCCACCAAGAAACTGAAGAGCGGGGATACCGCCATCGTCCCGGGTAACCTCGCGCAGAGCGCCCTCATCGCCCGCATTAACGCGACGGATGAGGATGAAATCATGCCGCCGCCCGAGCTGCACCGGCCGCTGAGCGCCGCCGAGAAGGACATCCTGACCCGCTGGATCAAACAAGGGGCCAAGTACGCCCCGCACTGGGCCTTCGTCTCCCCGCAAGCCCATCCGCTCCCCAAGGTCGCCAACGCAGCCTGGCCCAAGGACCCGCTCGATCACTTCATCGCCGCCAAGGCCGCCCAAGTCGGCTTGCAGCCCGCCGCGCCTGCCGACCGCGTGACGCTGCTTCGACGGGCATCCTTGGCGCTGACCGGCCTTCCGCCGACGCCGGCCGAAGTCGATGCGTTCCTCGCCGATAAATCGCCGAACGCCTACGAGAAACGCATCGACGCCCTGCTCGCCTCGCCGCGCTTCGGCGAACACCTCGCCGTCAGCTGGCTCGACCTCTCCCGCTACGCCGACACCTGGGGTTACACCGGCGACAAGGAGATGTTCGCCTGGCCATGGCGCGACTGGGTCCTGCAAGCCTTCAACGAAAACAAACCTTACGACCAGTTCCTGACCGAACAGCTGGCCGGCGACCTGCTGCCCAATCCGACCCAAGCGCAACGCGTCGCCACGGCCTACAATCGCCTGCACCGCATGACGT
>Ga0255118_1000286_pt1 | contig 13839 bp, 9 predicted proteins | sample Law_Atlam_RepB_8_2_FD_188584 | JGI IMG/M metagenome (GOLD analysis project Ga0255118, IMG submission 188584) | Freshwater microbial communities from St. Lawrence River, New York, United States - Law_Atlam_RepB_8h | ecosystem: Environmental > Aquatic > Freshwater > River | place: USA: New York... | reverse complement strand
ATTCAGCATATAAGGGAGTCTACAGCATGTATGAAGAGGCGGCGGCGGCTGCGCCTGGGCCCATAGTTGAGCCCGGGCCGGCGCTCGCGGAGCAAGGGGGCGGGTGCGACAGTACTGGCGAGAAACGCCCGAAGACCTCAAAGGTGCGACGGGTGGACGACGGGGTGCTGGGCACCGATTGGACCCAAGAGCTGTGGAGCTGCGACGAGAGCTACCGGGTGGAGTGTACGTTTTCGGCGTCTACGACGCACGAGTGCGGCATCATGCAAGAGCCGACGCATCTAGTGGAACTCGACGACCTGCCGCGGGCGTGGCCGCGCACGATCGCAGGCGCGCCAGCCGCCGTCTCGGACATTCACGACCGGCCGGCGGCGCAGGGCGTCGGCGCGAACACGGCGCATCTCCCGTGTGGACACACGTTCCACGCGTGCGCGCTGGCGCTGCACTTCCTCGTGCAGGACATGCGATGTCCAATATGTCGCTTGGGGAGCACGGCGCGCATGAGCATCGAGTGCGTGCCCGCGGCGATCCGGTTGTTGTATGGGAGCAAGCTGGACAGGGTAGAGCAGTCGGAGCTGGTCGTGGACCCGGCGGAGATCATGGATTTACTGACGCAAATGCATTTGCAAGTGCTCGTACAGTTCCCGCGCCGGCTCTCGCACGCGACGAGGCGGATCGCGCCGGAGAGCATGCACGCTGAGTCGCTGATCCAGAGCCGGCTCTTGGTCGACGAAGAGGAAATCGGGCGGCGCATCCGCGAAATGGGCGACACGGCGCGCCCGCACGCGCGCGCAGGGGCGCGCACAGGGCAGTCTGCCGAGGCGCGAGTCGAGACGCGCGCGCAGGCGGTTGCGGAGGCGGTTGCGGAGGCTGTTGAGGAGGGACTCGCCGAGGCGCCAGCGCAGGCGCCAGCGCAGGCGCCAGCGCAGGCGTCTGTGGGCGACAACTTCTCAAGTCCTGGAGTGACAGGCGTCTTCCGCACACACCGCTCGTTCCAGCGAATTATCCAGAGTATCCTCGATCGACAGGAGCCCTCTTCAAACGTGATCTTCATGCTACAGCATCCGTTAGTACCTTTGGATATAGTGAGCGCCGGGGTTGACATACGTCGGGCGCAAGCGCTGCTATTCGGGAAAGAGAAAAATCCACGAGAGTCTATCCCACTGTTCTGCAATGCCGTGAGCGGCGTAGAACCTATAGCGTACATACACAGTGTGTATGACGAAACACATGGCACCGTAGAAATCAGCGTCGCGATCAATATCGCGTTGATTGTGAACATGGCCCTATATGTCACCGAAGTCATCAGTCAGTTACAAGGTATAATAAGTGATAACTGATTCTGTTTTAAACACGGCTAGTTTGGCAAACTCTCACTTGCAGATGGTCGTAGCGTGCGCTTGACATCCGTCATGATCGTCGCCAAACAATCGTCTTTAAATACTCTGTTCTGTTCTTCAACCAATGTTTTTTGATGATACCTCAAAAAATTAGACTTTCCTCTGAATGTGATCCACCATTTACAGTTTTGTAAATCATGAAAATCAGCATTTTCTGTGTCTTTGATACTACTGTGTTGAAAAATTGTGTTTATTGAATCTTGAGTAATTTTTTCCAGATAAAAGTCAGGGAGAGTAAATAGTGTAGATGATTCTTTTAACGAACTCAATGAGTATGCTGTTGTGATTTTTTCAACTTGAGTTGTGAAGACATTGCTAGTGTTAAATGCCCACTGCAGACCGTTATGGAACACGTCCGACACCGTTCGTATTTTTTTTCTATTTGGATTTAGATTTAACGAAATATTTTTATAATCTTCCAAATAAATAGTGTCTTCTTTACTGTCCAATTGAATACTTTTGAACCAATTACATCTTCTTGTATTGAATACTGTCATGAAATATTCAGTTCGTAAAAAGTCATGTTTTGTTTCAAGTACAAAAGTATCTACATCATCTCCCGAACTACTATTTTTACGTGCACGGATTACAAAAGAGCATGGAAACTTGATAAAATAATCGTTGTTTACGTTGATTATCTGATATGATTTTTCGCTTTCAAAATATAAACAATCTCTGTAAACATAATGATCCTCGTCAAAATTGAGAGCGTGAGCATCTTTGACTATTTCTTTGTCTTCAAGTCGTCTGTCAATTCGGAGATACCTACAGCTCATCATTGGCTTTATTTTTGTCTCGTGCGTCTTCGTGTATAACATCCACTTCAGTTGCTTTTGGATTGCTGTAGATTTACAGCATTCCAAAGTATTATATTCAATTTGATCAGCTACACCTACGTACTTTCTACATTTATAAGAATGTAATGTCATCATTACTGGTTGATTTGTATGCAGTTTCATGTGCTTCCGCTCTCTACAATCTTTGGGTAGCCAATTTTGGTTGCAACCCAGGTCACCAAATGTATCTTGTGTATTTTTGTTTGTCTCTTTCATAATGTTCATTATTTCTGTGTATTTTAAGTTATCATTATCAGTGTACATGGATAATAGTGTTTTTGTAGTTGTCAAAATTTTTCCGAAACTATGAATAAAGATCATTTTAATCATTAGTCTTTTCCAACACCATGTTCTCAATCCTGCGTATAGAGGTTTCCATTTGTAAACCAGTCCATCTACTTCATGCGTAAAAAAATCAGGCCATTTTTTCTTTAAAAATAAACTTGCACATTCTTTTGGGATATAAATAAGTTTGCGGTCTATAGATTTAGGAATTAAAGCCTGGATGTAAACAGGAAATTCATTTTCTTTGTCACTTTGATAACTCCTTTCGTACCGTTCGAAATACAGATCTTCTTGAACCCTATGAATATAACATGAAAGAACACGTTTGTTCTCGATAATTTCTTCTTCGTAATGGAGCTCTATATTTTCACAATCACCTCCAGCTGACGAATTTCTGACAAATTTTTCCTGTGTAATTCGAACGTTCGGTTCAGATTCTACAGTCGAACATGGTCGTGCATAAGACAATAGCATCCACTTTCGCAATTCTTCATCTGTCATTTCATCATGGATGTCTCCTGTAATATCTTTTTCATCCCCATGACATAGTAGAATTTTTTGCTCGTTCGACGTTTCTTTTTCGACTGTTATACCATTTTTTTCAAATAATGAAATTATTTCTTCACATATTCCTTGATTATTTTTATCATTGTCATTATCTTGAGAATTCTTAGATTTTTTTAAATCGCTGATTTTGTTCAAATCCCGTCGCGGCCAGCCTCTTCGAGACGAATTAATCACACATGGTATAAATTTTTCTGTACTATGAATACGAAGTTTGAATTTTAAAAATATTGGTGCACACGTATCTACTTCCGTTTTATCTAATGCAAGATACAAATTATCATTTGCATGTTCACAATCACATACATCCTCAGACATTAGAATTTTGTTCACAAGCGCCAGTTGTAATAGAATGAATTTTAGAGGACGTTGACTTGCAAAATTCAGAAGATTTCTGGAACAAAACAGATTTTTGATAATATGCAAAGTTTTTGGCTTTAAAAACATATCGTATTTACATTGAAGAGGAGTAACATTGCTGAGCATTCCAAGACTTGTCGCAAAAGATGAGCATTTGACAATTTCTCTCATCCACTTCAGCATTTGAGTCTCTGTCAATATCAGACGTTTGCTCGGGTGTTCTTCTGGTGAAGTGACATACACACTTTCATCAGTTTGAACAAATTTGAGCATGACCTCAATCTCAGATTGAACAGCAGGGTCGAAGAATTGTAAAACCTCGCGCATGTGTTTCTGTGGTTCTGGTGAGAGGTGTTGTCGCGCAAGCTCACGTAGCGCAAGTATATTTGGACACCGTATGATTCTGAGAAAAAGCTCAGAGTCAGGGATGCGAAATTTCTGCACATATGTAGCCAAAGTGGGGTCGAGGTCTGGAAGTTCGTCGTGAAGCTGAGACATGATTCGATCTCTCAGTGGAAGGTTTGTCTGAGTTCTTGCGTTGTACTTTCGAAAGCTAAGTCCCGTCGATACGTTTCCGAGACCAGCAAATGAGGATCTATTGTTCAAAAGACTCTTTTCTCTATGATATACATTGCGTGCCACAGTTTGAAGACCTATTTGTTTGTCTACATCTGGAAAATATCCTGCAGTACTGTTCATATCAAAAAGTTTGTAGTTAATTGCTGAAATAGCGTTTCGAAAATTGTGTTCCATAAAAAAACACATCTGAAACCATGTCTGGTTGTAGTATTTATAGTCAGGTGAAGACGTAGAACTTTGAAAGTCAAATTGATGAAAATCACTCTGCTGATCTCCAGTGCAGCTTGCGCCGAAGTATTCTAAAAGCCACTCTTCCCATCGATATCTACAAGCACCATCATCTCTGCAATTAAAGAAGAAACAAAGTACACTGTAAATATGATACGCTAAATCCTGCTGTGGAGACTGTTCTGGCATCTTGAGTGTATATGAATTCATTGGATTTTTAATAGTCCATTTTATCTGAATTCCGGTTATGGATACTAACATATTTTTAATTTTTGTATAATTCCCTATTTCAAAATCAACAGGTTCAAAATCACCACTAGTTAAATTTTTAAAATCATCAATTATTTTACCAAAAAAAGAATCTACTGTTTGATCCAAAAATTTTAGTTTACGTATATTATAATAAATTGTAAACGTTTGTAATATTTGCAATAATGTAAAAAAATTACTTGAAACTGCATCATTTTCATATCCTATGTACTTGACTTTGAAGGTTCTTTCTCTATTATATAGAGAACTTGTATTAGATAATTCTGCAAAGTGAAATGTACATTTTTTGGGGTTTTGTTTGTTTGGCTTCGCAGTCCTAATTGGTATTAAAATTTTATTTCCAATAATATACGTAACAATCTGATCTTCGATAAATTCACGATTTTTTGCCACACTAATGTCATCTATTTTTTGCTTCAAGAAATCTAATATTGAACTAAATGTGATCAGTTCAATGTGTTGCTCAAATTTTGAATTTTTTGTTGATTGCCAAAACAGATCAATAAGATGAACTTCCTTTAAAATACTTACTTTTCGTGTTTTAAAATTATGCAAACGGAGTCGATACTTAGTGGATTCTACAGCCAATTTAAGATTTTCCGTATGAGTCTTATCTTTGTTAGGATCAGGATTTTTTGTAAACTCACATTTATCCCCTTGAAAAATTTGTGCGCTTGTTGGTCCTTGTAAAGATTGTAACATTCTAAAAAATGATATATAATCTTCTGTATACCATATACCATTAGAATATTTTTTCCATTCTCTTTTGTTCATTTCATTGTAGAAATAGTGCATACGAATATCAACTTGGTCCCATGTACACTCACCTATATCAGATGGGAATATATGATAATCTCTAATCTTTTTTGGGGTTTCGTAGCCAAAATTGAGCTCGATTTGATCATCCTCAAGAGTTTCTGAGTAACACCTTAATCCGATACCGGGTGGTCTAAGTTCATTTTCTCTACATAGTTCGTTTGGTAAAACTTTGTTAGTATTACTAGGAGCTCCTAATTGTCGATTCCACCATTTATCTCTATCTAGTTGTTCTCTTCTTGTTAAGTAACATCGATCTGGAAAATCTCTGCGTTTAAGTTCATCATCTTTTAATGAAATTATTCTTGAATTACAATATTTGTTAAAAGATTCTGCAGCAGCTACTTTGATAATTTCACATAATTTTTTAATATCTACTCGCTGTAATGTAGCATAGCTTATAGGAATAGATGTATTAGATTCATTTGGTAAAGTAGGAACTTGACCCGAGATAACTCTTGCACTCCAATCTTCCATATTACTATTTCCTGTCGACATAATAGGGGCAGCAATCCATTTTGACTCTGGTGGAACACCTTTTTGTTTTGGTTCTGTGTTATCGAAAACTTTGATTTTTACGATCGACTGAAGCATTAGTTTTTTTTCCAAATATTTTTTGATCTTGATAGAAATTTTGTCTGTAAAAAATAAAGTGGTTGGTATACATGTACCAGTGAAATTGATAAAAAAGTGATGATCTTTCATATTTTCATTTGTGACTTTGTCTATGTTATTTTCACCAAATCCATCTCGAATATCTATATCATAAACTTCCCGCATATAAATAAGATATGCAACCTTTACATGTGCGCGGAACATATGCCACAAGATATGTATCATTCTTGTCAGTTGATGAAAATCATTTAGTCCGCTATCTCGTAAATTGGAACTTGTAAGTCTATTCAAAATATCTTTCAAACTAGGAATTTCAAAATTTGTCGTGTTTAAAAGTGATTGATCCACTGTTTCCTTCAAGTATGAGTAAAAATTACTTCGGATGTTATATGTATGAGGTTGTAATACTGATTGTACACTAGTAGATTGCATCATTTTTAAAGCTAATTTTGCAGGATTTATATTAAAAATTTCAGTCTGTGTCATGTTCTCATCGGTTCTATTTGTCTGATATGTCTTTTCGTCTCCGTCTATTTCTACAAATACAACTCTTTTTTTTTGAAAGTGAAGTTTTGGACATGTATACGTAACTTCCATGACCAGGTCAGGTCTTTGGATAGAAGTAATGCTCATATCCTTTTCATTAATTTTATATTTTTTCAATTGAAGTTCACCCCAATCTTTTTTATCTCTCAAATCGAACATCCAATATGGTTCAATTGCACTTGTTGAACATGGTTCTATACTATAATTGTCCACCGACTTCGTTTCCCATCTTTGAATTGCTTTTTTGGCATTACCATGTGTTTTGATACATTCATCGTACGGTGCTGAAAATAAATTACGTGTCCGATTTTTGTTACTGTGGCGTACTTTGGTATTAACAGTTGGTGTTTGCAATGGACTCCACGCATAATTTGGATCTTCTTGTTCAGATGAAGTTTTTGAAACCGTGTCATATAATTTAAAATTGGCACGCTCTGATCTTCCTAAAACAGTATTTTGAGGATCATTGTTTTGAATCGGTTCACAGAACCTTTTAAAGACTTCATCTTTATCCACTGGATAATATTTCTGCCACTCGACTTCGGATTTATGAGCGCTTAAGCCTATTTTATCTATATTATTCAGCCAAGTACCTGAGTAGTCCCAATGACGATCCACAGGCTTATCCTGTTCCACCCAAGGACCTTCAGGGTTTGTCAGTACACTACTGAGATTTGAGTACTCAGATTTGTTGATTCGGCGCACAAAGCCTCCTTTATCGAGCACCTGGCTAACCAGCTGAAATGCGGAAAAGCATATTGTGGCGCCACATTGATCGAGATTCTGATTGATGAACGAGGTCATTGTGTCTTCTAGTGTTATCCTAGCCTCTACTTTTTCCCAGTTTGATTGAATCAATTGAGCCACAGTCTCGTCTTTCATGTTTACAAGGATTGCTAAATATTCATTTGCTTTGTAACATTATATTTAGAGGGTCTCGTGTGATCATTTAGTAAATTAAGATTATATTCGAAAAGGAATATTGGTAGACAAAAGGGCATTTTATGTTTGATCAAAATATTTATTATGTAGAAATCACGAAAACGTGTTAATGAACGTATTAATAGAGACTGTGCTGAAGGTGCTGTAGACGCCCGCAATTTCTCCAGCAAATGTTATCGGAATTACGTACGGCGACATGTGCATTCCATTCATAAGCGCCACACTGAAGATGACGGGAAATATGTACATGGCAACAGCGCTGCCATTCTTGACGTTTCGATTGCCTGCAAACAAGAGGCGGTCGTTGGCGGCCTCCTGCCACACGTAGAAGGAGGCGTAGCAGACGCAAAACTGCATGCAGTAACACACATGCTCGACCGACACGATGTTTTCAGTAGCGGCGAGAACGAGGTATGTATAGAATGTGAACAATGAGATGACGCGGGAGATCACGTAGTTGGTTCGCTCCCTGTCTTTGACACTGATCATGAGAGACGGCGCGAGGAGCACGAACATTGCTAGCAAGTAGAGCACACAGATTCGCAGCATGGTCCCGTACATGAGGACCTCAGGAACCGTTTTCCCGATCATACCAGACGACGCGTCTTGCTCGGTGCCGCTGTGTGGGGCGTCGCGGCGTGTCTTGGAGTTGACCATGTACGTCAGCGTGTCGAAGCCGATGATAACGGCCTTGGCGTGCCAAGGCAGCGTCAGGAGCATGTGTCCAGTGGCGTAATATAGGCAGTGACGGCGCGCGCCAGAATCCATGCGCTCACACCGCAGTCTGCTTTTCGAAGCCGCCGTCGCACACGCAGTCTGCGAGGCTGCTGCTGCGCTGCGCAGCGGCGCTGTGGCCTGGACAGGCGTGCTTCTGGTTATCGCCCGGGCAGTAGAAGTCAGCGGGACAGTCGAGGCAAGAAGCCTCCTGCATGAACATGGCCGCGGCGCACGTGCACTGCTCGGGCGCCGTGGCGCCGGGGGTAGAGATGCTGTTCGCCGGACAGGGGTGCTGTGCGCGCTGTCCCGGACACCAGCTGCCGGCGGGGCACGCGGCGCACGTGAAGGCGGCGCCGGACGAGTAGTCGTGCACGAAGCCGGGACCGCACGTGCAGTGCTCGCGCGAGGAGCTTGCGGGTGGAGACGTGGAGTTGACGGGACATGAGGAGCACGCGGCGCTGGCGAGTTCGGGCTTGTACGTGTCAGACGGACACGCGGCGCACAGCGTCGGGGCTGGGTGGTATCCGGGCTTGCACACACAGTCTGACTCGGCGGTGGCTCCCGGCGCAGGGGTGCCGGCGTTGACGGGACACGGGCGGCAGGCGCTGTCGGCCGCGGCGCGGAACGAGTCGATTGGACACTGTGTGCATCCGCTGTTGTACGCACCCTCGAAGCCCGGAAGGCAAGTGCAGTCGGACGCGAAGAGCGAGCCCGTGACTGCGGTGGAGGCATTTGCTGTACACGCGAGACACGAGTTGTTGCCTTTGAAGTTCTTGTAGAAGGCGAGCGCGCACGGCTGGCACGCGCCTGCGGCGGGCTCGTAGCCGAACGTGCAGAGACAGTCGGCGGCCTCGGAGGCGTTCGGGAATGTTGTGTGGTGTGGAGGACAGGCGGTGCACGGGTGGTCGCCGGCGTCCTCCTTGAAACTGCCGAGGGCGCACGAGGTGCATGCGCCTGCGGTGAGCGTGAAGCCTGGCGCGCAGGTGCAGGAGTTGTTTTCGGCGATCGCTGGATACTCGCAGGTGAAGACACGGCCGGCGTCTTCGGTCATGTTGAGGTCTTCAGCGAGAACGACGGCGCCCGCGCGCGGGAGCGCGGTCGCGAGCACGAGGGCGGCGGCGAGCGCGGCGAGCGCGGTCGCGCGGGGTGCCACACGCGCTTGGCGCGGAGTGAAATGAGTGCGCGGTCTCATTCTCGGGCAGTCGTTATATAGTGCGCGGATGGCGGGAGTGTTTCGGTCGAGGACTGGGACTACACGAGGTGTGCACCCGAGAGGCCGGGGAGGCCGTGCAGGCCAGCGACGACCGGGCGGAAATCGACGCGCTCGCGGCGTGGAGGGCGCGGCGGCGCCGCGCCCGGCGCGGGCGCGAGGCGCGGCGCGAGGCGCGGCGCGGGCGTGTAGTCGGAGATTTCGACAGGGGACGGCCACGGCGCGCGCCTCGGCGTCGCCAGCGGAGACGGCGCGGCCGGCGGAGACGGCACAGACTGCGGGCATGGCGGGTGTAGAAGCACCGGCGGCTGCAGCGCGGGCGCAAGGAGCCTCTCTTGGGCGACGGCGTGCGGCTGGGACTGCCCTGGGACCGACGCGGGCGCCGCGGGTCGGTCTTCTGGATCGTCGCAGGGCTCGCCGGAGCTGGCGCCCGCGGGCTGCGCGCCGCCAGCCCGCGATGCGTTGAGGAGCACCCAGACGGAGATGCAGGTCGGGATGAGCGCGTTGAAGATAATGACGAACGCGTAGAACTGGCTGTCGGCAGCAGAAGAGCGCGACTGGGCGATGGCGTGGCCCAGGGTCGCGTCCCGCGCGGAAGCCGCGAGCGCGCACGCGGCGGCGAGCGCCACAAAGCGGACCGCGCCGACTGCTGGGGACAGCGCGACGGCGGCTTTCACTGCCATGGGAAGTGACGAGAGCTGCACGAGCGCAAGGTATGCGTTGAAGAAGGTGCTGCTGTGCAGCGCCTCGGCGCGCACGACGAGACTCTCAAGCACACGCGGTTCGCGCCCGCGGCAGTGCAAAAAAACAAACAGGAAAGCGACCGTGAGCGCCGACTCCCAGCAGCTCGATATTAGAAGCCCTGGCACCGCTCCGAAGATGTACCCGTACATGGTCCTCGTGATGTTCGGGAGCGGAAAACACAGGAGCAGCTGGACTGCATGCACGGCAAGCATGACACAGAGCGTCTGCAGTTTACCGACAGACGCCAGGGTGTTTCTCCACCCGGCGACAGAGCGCGCGAGGCTGTCCAGACTGAGAGCGCCGGGGAATTCCGACTGCCAGAGCACGAGGACGAGCACCAGGGAGAGCGCGGCGGCCGCGCACGGGGCTGCGAGCGGCCGTAGGCTGCCGCACAGGGCCCGTGGCGAAGGACACGAGTTCATGTATCGCGTGTGTTAATTACAGAAAGCGTGGGTGGAACCGATATTCACAGGGCTGGTCTGGAGCGAGTGCCAGCGCGGGTGACGAGCACGTGGACAAGGCCGTAGAGGAGCAAACACAGGTCGACTTTGTTTCGTACATTTCATATTTAAGATATACATAAACATGTCGTTCCAAACACCAGAAATGAGTGCTTCCCGACAGCCAGCAACTCTGCGGTCAAGTGGATACGCGACGCAGGTAGCCCAGAGCCCGTACCCCGCACTGAACATGGAGTTTGGTGCCATGAACCTGCAGGTGCCCACGAAGCGCGCCGCGACCTTCACGCCGTTCGAGTCTGCGCTCCCGAAGAGCCACGAGACACGCACGACCGCGGCGCCGCCGGTGACTTTCCAGTTCAACGACGCCACGCAACTGGCGGACTTGCTGGGCACCACGTCAAAGCACAACCTGGACCACTTCCACGAGGGGCTTTTGAACCACACGGACGCGATCAACAAGATCGCAAACAACATGCAGAATTCCAACAGCAAGTTCACGGATCTACACCAGCAGCTTGCTACCAACAACGCTTTCACGCACGAGGTCTTTGACAACCACACCGGCGCTCTCAAGCACCTTGTGACTGAGTCACAGAATATCAGCGAAGGCGTCCTGAACCACAAGGGGGTGCTCGAGCAGCAGGCGCGCATGCTGGCGGAGAACAAGGTGACGATTATGCAGCAGACAAGCAGGATCAATGATCTTGAGGAGCAGCTGCGCGGCCATCACAGCAAGTTCCACACTGGCATGGCGAACCACACCGACGTTCTGAAATCGCACGTGAACCAGCTGCAGAGCCTCAAATCGCAGGTGGGGTTGTACGACACCAAAATCAGCATGCACACGGACACGATTGCCAGGACCGAGGACGGGCTCCGCAGTCTGCAGCAAAAGTCGCTTCGCCAGCACAATGAGCTGAAGAACCAGTCAGCCTCGATCGCCTCCGTTACAAACACCCTGAATGACGTCCACCTTGGACTGGTGCACCACACGGAGGCGCTGAACTCAGTGGGTGGTACCCTGAACGATCAGGCCAATCGTATGCAGCAGCTCAGGGACTCACACGCCGCGCTCGGCACGCGCCTCGGGAATCTGGAGGCGAAGTTCAACACTGGCGACGTCTATACGCAGAACGAGCTGCAGATGCAGATCAAGGATATCAAGACCGCGATCAACTCGAACGCGATGCTCCTCGACGAGCTCCTGAGCGAGCGCAGCACGGCGGGCGCCGACTCGATGACGCGCTTGATGGCGACCGCACCGCGCCGCTAGCTGCGCCAGCGCCAGCTCTGCGAATGCGTGCTCGCGCGCGACGCTTGCTCGCGCTGCGCCTGCTTTTCGCACAGATCTTAATTTATTCTATGAAAACATTAAAGCATTTTGCATATATATAGGGTCTGAGTTGTAATGGCGTGCCCGCGAGAGGCCTTCCTATTTGTCTGGTTCTACAAGCAGCAGGGGCGGAGTGTGCGCGACGCGTGCTCTGGGGCCATTGTGAACGTGCTGGTGACGCAGGTCGATCCGCCCTTCTGCCACGTGGAGCTGGCGTTCGAGGACGGGACGGCGATCAGCGTCACGAAGAATCACAAGGTAAGCATGCGGCGGCGCACCTTCGACCCCCAGTATTACACATGCATCCGGATCCCGGTGTCGTTTGAGGTGTCCATATACGCCAAGTCGGAGGCGAGCGCGCGCGTGGGACAGCCCTTTGGGTACGTTGGCAAGAACACGACGTTCTGCAGCAAGCTGGTCTGCGAGATTCTGAAGACGAGCATGGCGGTGCGCGACCTCGGGAGCCCGGGGTCGACGTCGCCGAGCGCGCTGTACCGGCGGCTTGTCTCGAAGGGCAAGCTGCTGAACCCGAGCAAGAGCTGCGGGGGCTTCCCGATCGCGTTCCGGAGCGAGCTGGCGCACCTGCTCCCGGAGTCGCCGTGAGCGCGGCGCGCAAGCGCTGCGGCGCAAGCGCGGCGCGCTCAGCGCTGCTTCTTGGCGATCGCGGGGGCCGCGGTCTGGAGCGCCGTGTACGGCCAGGCGCTCCGTCCGCCGAAGGTGAGCATGAAGCGCTTGCGGCGCGTGTTGTCGATCGAGAACGGGGCGACGCGCTGCTGCTTCGCCTGGTCCTGCAGCGGCACGAAGATGCTCGACATGGAGGACGGCGGGGCCGCGGGCGCGAGGCCGAGGATGCGGAAGACGCCCTGCAGAGCCGGGAGCTGCGAAATCTGCTCCTGGGGGTGGGACAGGGTCTTGGCGAGGGCCTCGCCGATGTCCATGAGCCCGAGCGCGCACGCGCAGCCGAAGATGACCCACACGACGACGTCGGGGATCTTGAGCTCGAAGTAGAGCACGACCGCCGGCGCCGCGACCATCTGCGCAAGATGCACGAGGATGAAGAGCAGCAGCGCGACGACGCTCGCCCTGCTGAAGACGAGGGCGGCGAGCACGCCGGTGACGAGGTCGCTGCCGCCAAGGGCCGCGGCGACGAGCAGCACGCGCACGGACATGACGCTCCTGGCGCCCGGCTTCTGGTCGAAGAAGGAGACGTCGTCCTCCTCGGGACAGCCCTGCTTGCAGCCGAGCGCGAAGTTTTCCTTGACCGTGTACGTCGAGAGGAGCACGAGGACCGTGAGCACGTTCACGACCACGAGGCGCCGTGCGGACGTCTGCGCGGTGATCTTCGCGGAGACGAACTTGCCCGCGACGACGATCTGCAGGCCGCCGCACCACACGAGGAGCGGCAGGAGCACGGCGAGGTAGATCGAGTACGAGTACTGCCAGAGCACGGTGCCGGGGTCCTTGCACGTGGTGCCCCACAGCTGGCAGAGCAGCAGCGGCCAGTTGCGCCGGTGGTACGTGTACACGATGGCGCTCTGGAAGCACACCCAGAGCGCGGCGCTGGTGACGAGGCGCCCGGCGCTGCGCGCGAACGCGTGGCAGATGTCCTCTGCGAGTTCCCCGAGGCGGCTGGCCGTCATCACGCTGCAGAAGAGCAGGAGCAGGAGCGCGTACGCGAGGAGCACGAGCACGCTCGTGCCGAAGACCGGCCACGTCTCGCCCTCGGGCCACGCGAAGACGTCCATGCGCTGCGCGGTAACGACGGTGGCGAGGAGCCCGAAGACGAGCGCCTCGACGGTGAGCACGTACACCCACTCGTTCATGCCCCGGCGCTCGTTAATACCGCGCGGCGGCGTCGGAGGAGTTTGCGCGCGCCGCGCGGCGCGTATATAATGCGCGCGCGCGTATATAATGCGCGCGCGCGCATTATATA
>Ga0255118_1000276_pt1 | contig 14084 bp, 4 predicted proteins | sample Law_Atlam_RepB_8_2_FD_188584 | JGI IMG/M metagenome (GOLD analysis project Ga0255118, IMG submission 188584) | Freshwater microbial communities from St. Lawrence River, New York, United States - Law_Atlam_RepB_8h | ecosystem: Environmental > Aquatic > Freshwater > River | place: USA: New York... | reverse complement strand
TGTTCCAGTTGGAATTAAATACGTTGTATTACCATAAATACTTGTTACCGCTACTATGTTCGGGTTTGCCATTTTATTTCCTTAGAATCCAAATACTATTGCCATTGCAATAGCTTTACCAGTTGACGCTTTTGTGTTTGCAGTTTCAAATGCAGAGTTAGCTTGTATGTAGGCTGAGTTGGCATACGATGATGCAACAGTTGCACTATCACTGCCGTATGACAATTCTCTAATCTGAATCTTAGTGCCAGACGTTGGTGCAACTGCAAATGTTAGAGTTGTTCCAGTCAATGTATAGTCGGTGATTGGTGTCTGTACGACACCGTTCTCCATTACCATAACACTGTTTGCACTTGTTCTTGCTGAGACTGTGTAGTTTACAGTTGTGCCGTCACCAGTGTAGTTTCTATTTTGATATTGGCCAGAACCTTGTTGACCACCATAATATGTAGAAACATCGATTGCAACACCAGTATCAGGTGCATCTGAGAATGTTAATATATTACTGCTGACGTTATATGCAGATTTGTGTTGTGAAATGCCGTCTAACGTAACAGTTGTAAAGTTTTTACTGAATGGTGTTACACTTAATGTAAATGCTGTGTTTGATCCATCACCAGTGAAACTATCTACAGCAACATTCAAAGACACAGCAGTATTTGCTTGAATGAATGCCGCATTAGCCTGATTTCTTGCAAATGTATCTGTTGTACCACCGCCACCACCTGTATTAGCAGCTGCGAAGGCCGCATTGGCATGTAAGTATGCGGCATTAGCATAAGCGCTTGCAGAGTTTGCAGTGCCGATTGTAATGAAGTTTGCTGATGCATTGGCTGCGGCAAATGCAGAGTTAGCATATGAAGCTGCAGAATTAGCAGTACCAATTGCAATGAAGTTTACAGAAGCATTGGCTGTTGTGAAGGCTGCATTTGCGTAATCTTCTGCTGCGGATGAACCAATATTGGAGTAACTTGTGCCGTCATTGGTAAATGTCCACTTATCAATAGACTCATTCCACTTCAACATTACTGGATTAGAATCGCCACGAACAACTCGTATACCAGCATCAAGTGCAGGAACACCAGTTACATCCCATGCAACATCAACAATAGAATCATGTACTCTTAATGTTTCAACAGTTAAGGTTGCAGTGCATCCAGAAACTGTTATGTTGCCGTTGATTGTCAAGTCACCAGTGATTGTACCACCAGATGTTGATAGTTTTGTGTTAGCCGCAACGAATGCACCATTTGCATAAGAACTTGCAGAGTTGGCAATACCAAATGCGGCATTGGCATATACACCAGCAGATACTGCCTTTTGGTCTCCAGTATTGGCTGCAACAAAAGCACCATTAGCATATGAACTAGCAGAGTTAGCAATACCAAATGCGGCATTGGCATATGTACCTGAAGTTACCGCACGTTGATCGGCAGTGTTTGCGGCAAGATATGCGGAATTGGCGTAGGACTCAGAAGCTGCAGAACCTATGTTACTGTAGTTGGTGCCATCATTTGTGAACGTCCACCTGTCTGTGGTTTCGTTCCAGAGTATCGCTGTATTTGTAGAACTTCCACGTGCAACTTCAAAACCGGCATTCTCTGTTGGAGCAGTTGCCGCAGGAATGTCAGCGTTCAAGGTAATAATATTATCACCTAAAAGTACTGTTGTTGTATTTGCGTAAGTTGTTTGGCCGGTGATTGTCAAGTTACCAGTGATATTAACATCACCAGAGATAGTACCACCAGTAGAATTAAACTTAGTATTAGCTAATGTATATGCTGAGTTAGCATAAGAACCACTTGTTACTGCACGTTGGTCGGCCGTGTTGGCTGCTTCGAATGATGAGTTAGCATAGACACCTGATGTTACTGCTCTTTGGTCAGCAACGTTAGCTGCGGCATATGCAGAGTTTGAATAAGAACTTGCCGCATTTGCAGCCAAACGAACCCAAGAGTCAATAGCAGAACCAGAAGCAACTGTGTTTGCAAATGCATAAGATGAATTAGCATGGATGTATGCAGAGTTGGCATATGCACCAGAAGTAACTGCTCTTTGATCAGCAGTAGCTGCATTAGTTGTAGCAGTGTTTGCTTGAATGAATGCACCATTAGCATACGATGACGCAGAGTTTGCAGTACCAAATGAACCGTTGGCATATGAACTTGCTGAATTGGCTGCGTTGCGAACCCAAGTATCTACTGCATTGTTGGCAGCTGCAAAGGCTGCATTAGCGTAAACACCAGCTGATGTTGCTGTGACATTTGCAGTATTGGCCAAGTCAAACGCAGAGTTGGCATATGAAGAAGCAGAATTAGCCGCATTTCTCACCCATGTATCAACAGCATTATTGGCAGCTGCAAAGGCTGCATTGGCATAAACACCAGCACTTGTTGCCTTTTGGTCTGCAGTATTAGCCTGAATGAATGATGAGTTGGCATAAGAGCTAGCCGCATTAGCTGCGTTTCTTACCCATGTGTCTGTTGCATTGTTAGCTGCCGCAAAAGCTGCATTTGCATATGCACCAGCGGAGTTGGCAGTTTGGAATGCGGAGTTAGCATAAGAACCAGCAGAATCTGGAACACCATAATAAGTTACAACATCAATTGGTAAACTAGTAGATGGCGCCTCAGAGAATGTAATTACGTTGCCTGTTAATGTGTATGCAGACTTATGTTGCGTTACACCATTCAATGTAATTAATGTGTAGTTCTCATTTGCTGGTGTTGTTGAAAGTGTAAATGTTGTTGTGTTTCCATCAGCAACAAAAGAATCAAGTGCAACACTTAAGTTGAATGCACCACCAGATGCCGCATTGGCCGCATCAAAAGCAGCATTCGCTTGAATTCTTGCAAACGTATCGGTAGTACCACCGCCACCAGAGTTAGCAACCGCAAAAGCTGCATTTGCATGAATGTATGATGCATTAGCTTGATTTCTAGCAAATGTGTCGGTAGTACCGCCACCGCCAGAGTTAGCAATTGCAAAGGCTGCATTAGCATGAATGTATGCTGAGTTAGCATATGCACCAGATGTTACGGCACGTTGATCTGATTGAGCAGCATTTGTTGCAGCAGTATTTGCCTGAACGAAGGCACCATTTGCATAAGAAGCTGCAGAGTTGGCAGTGCCTAATGTGATGAAGTTGATAGAAGCATTTGCGGCTACAAAAGCTGCATTAGCGTATACTCCAGAACTTATTGCCGTTGTGTTTGCACTGTTAGCCGTAATAAAAGCACTGTTAGCATATGAACTTGCAGCGTTAGCAGTATTTCTAGCGAAACCATCTGTAGAAGTACCACCAGATAGTGAATTGGCCAAGTCGAATGATGCTTGTGCTAAAGTTGTTCCAGTGTTTGCTTGTGTGTATGCTGAGTTAGCATACGAACTAGCAGAAGCAGAATTTACATTTGCAGTGTTTGCTACAATGAATGAACTGTTAGCATATGAAGATGCTGAGTTGGTAGATGTAAAAGCTGCATTAGCATACACACCAGCACTTGTTGCGGTTGAGTTTGCTGTATTTGCTAATGTAAATGATGCATTTGCGTATGTGCCAGATGTTACAGCTTTCTGATCTGATATGTTGGCTGCAGCAAAAGCAGAGTTAGCATAAGAACTGGCAGAATTGGCAGTACCTAATGCAATAAAGTTGATTGAAGCATTAGCAGATATAAAGGCTGCATTAGCATATACACCAGCACTTGTCGCGGTCGTATTTGCTGTATTTGCTTGAGTGTATGCAGAGTTAGCATATGAAGATGCGGCATTGGCAGAATTTCTAGCAAAACCATCTGTAGAAGAACCGCCAGATAGTGTGTTAGCCAAGTCAAAAGATGCTTGTGCTAATATTGTTGCAGTGTTTGCCTGAGTATTTGCAGTGTTTGCAACAATAAATGCCGCATTTGCATAACTAGAAGCCGAATTGGCAGCATTTCTTACCCATGTATCTACTGCATTGTTAGCAGCTGTAAAGGCAGCATTGGCGTATACACCAGCACTTGTTGCGGTTGAGTTTGCTGTATTTGCTAAGGCATATGAGGAATTAGCATAATCACCAGAAGTTATCGCTTTCTGGTCAGCCGTGTTAGCCACAACAAAAGCAGCATTGGCATATACACCTGATGTTACTGCTCGTTGATCTGCTGTATTGGATGCCAAGAAGGCACTGTTAGCATATGAAGAAGCAGAATTTGCGGTACCATTTGCAATGAAGTTTGCTGAAGCATTAGCAGTTGCAAAGGCTGCATTGGCGTGAATTAAAGCTAACGCGGTATTTGATGCAACAAAAGAAACTGGTTGTTGAATAACGATGTTACCAACCATACCTGAGTGTACTGAGCATTGATACACATAAGTTGAACCGATCAGATCAAACGGAACTTTCCAATAGATAGTGCCGGTGGTTTGAGATTGTGCGGCAGAACCTGTTGATACCACACCAGTAGTACTAACGTGTGTTAAACCTGTATTGTAATTGGTGCCGCCTGCTGATTCACGCAACATGAACGGATGGCCAGATACATTATCTAAAAAGAATGCTATCGTTTCACCGGCAGAAATATATATTGTAGGATTATTTCCTGAGTATTGGTCAATACTATAGTGCATGCCAGGAGCTGTAACCACCAGCTTAGTGACAGCACTTGTGAAATTAGAATTAGCTTGTATAAAAGCGGCGTTAGCATATGAACTGGCGGCATTTGCAGTAGTCAATGCTAAGTTTGCTGTACCTAATGCAATATAATTAATCGATGCATTAGCGGCAAGATATGCTGAGTTCGCATAAGATTCCGCATCTGCTGAACCTATATTGATATAGTTTGTACCATCATTTGTGAATTGCCACTTGTCTGTGGTTTCGTTCCAAAGTATTGATGTATTTGTAGAACTTCCACGTGCAACTTCGAAACCGGCATTCTCTGTTGGTGCAATTGATATTGGAATATCGGCGTTCAATGTGATAATATTATCACCTAAAAGTACCGTTGTCGTATTTGCATATGTCGTTTGGCCAGTAACAGTCAAGTTACCTGTGACATTAACATCACCGGAAATCGTACCACCTACGGAAGCAAACTTAGTATTAGCTAATGCGTATGCGGAGTTAGCATATGAACCAGAAGTTACAGCTCGTTGATCGGCTGTTGCTGCATTTGTATTTGCGGTGTTAGCCTGTGTATACGCTGAGTTTGCATAAGAACCAGATGTTACCGCTTTAGCATCAGCTGTGTTGGCTGCAACAAAAGCACTATTAGCATATGAACTTGCGGCATTGGCAGAATTTCTAGCAAAACCATCCGAAGATGTTCCACCAGATAATGAGTTAGCCAAATCAAAAGATGCTTGTGCTAAAATTGTTCCAGTATTTGCTTGAGTGTATGCTGCATTAGCATATACACCAGAAGACACAGAATTATTTGCAACAGTATTAGCTACATCGAACGCAGCATTGGCATATACACCCGATGTTACTGCTTTCTGGTCGGCTGTTCCAGCATTAACTACTGCTGTATTAGCAGTTGAGTATGCAGAGTTAGCGTAATTTGAAGCGTTGTTTGCAGATGTAAATGCTACATTGGCATACACGCCAGCACTTGTTCCAGTTTGATTTGCAGTATTAGCGGTTGTAAAGGCTGCATTAGCATATACACCAGCACTTGTTCCAGTTTGATTTGCATTATTAGCAGCTGTAAAGGCAGCATTGGCGTATACACCAGCACTTGTCGCGGTTGTATTCGCAGTATTGGCTATATCAAAAGCACCATTCGCAAATACACCTGATGTTACTGCTCGTTGATCTGCTGTATTGGCTGCCAAGAAGGCACTGTTAGCATATGAACCACTTGTTACTGCTCTCTGATCGGCCGTATTAGCAGCAACAAAAGCACCATTCGCATAACTGAATGCAGAATTGGCAACACCAAATGCGCTATTCGCAAATACACCAGATGTTACTGCTCGTTGGTCAGCAGTGGCCGCATTTGTATTTGCGGTATTAGCCTGTAGATACGCAGAGTTCGCATATGAACTTGCAGAGTTTGCGGCAATATGTGCTGAGTTGGCATATGAACCAGCAGATAAAGCATCCTGAGATGATGTATTGGCTTGTACATATGCCGCATTAGCGTGCAGGTGAGCAGCGGCCGAACCAGAAGATACTGTGTTTGCTAATGTATATGCAGAGTTAGCATAAGATTCTGCCGCAGCTGAGCCAATACTACTGTACGATGAACCATCGTTTGTAAATTGCCACTTATCATCAGTTTCATTCCAAAGTAATTGTGCTGCTGATGAATCACCACGAATAACACGAATGCCAGCATTCTCAGTCGGCACACCTGTTGTAAAATTACTATTTAAATCGATTATGTTATCAGCAAGAGTGATTATTTCTGTATTGATTGTCGTTACTTGGCCAGATACAGTTAAGTTACCTGTGACGTTAACATCACCAGAAATTGTACCACCAGAAGAAGATAGTTTAGAATTTGCAGTTGTGAAAGCACTGTTAGCGTATGAACCTGCAATTACTGCTTTCCCATCAGCCGTATTGGCAGATATAAAGGCTGCGTTAGCATATGAACCAGATGTTACTGCCTTCTGATCGGCCGTATTTGCTGCCAAGAAGGCACTGTTAGCATATGAAGATGCCGAGTTGGCAACACCAAATGCGGCATTGGCAAATACACCAGCACTTGTTGCAGTTGTATTTGCTGTATTAGCCGTTGTGAAAGCACTATTAGCATATGAAGATGCGGCATTAGCAACATTTCTAGCAAAACCATCTGTAGAAGAACCGCCAGATAGTGTGTTAGCCAAGTCAAAAGATGCTTGAGCTAATGTTGTTCCGGTGTTTGCTTTACTAAATCCTGCATTGGCATATACACCAGCAGACAGTGCATTTACATTTGCAGTGTTAGCAACATCAAAAGCTGCATTTGCTTGTGGTCGTGCAAACGCATCAACAGAAGATGTTACGAGAGTATTCGCTAAAGCATACGCAGCGTTAGCATATACACCAGCACTTACACCTTTTTGATCGGCAGTATTAGCCGCATTGTAAGCAGAATTTGCATAAACACCGGCCGAAACTGACTTTTGATCCGCCGTATTAGCCGCATCATATGCACTATTAACTTGAGTGCCAATCGTAGTAATTAAAGCTCTAGCAACATTATCATTTGCAGCAGTTTCAGCAACAGAAAGTTCTCTGATTTGAATATTTACATTTGAACCTGGTGCTTGATTAAATGTTAATGTTGTTCCAACAACTGTGTAGTCACTAAATGGAGCTTGTAAAACACCATCTTCACTAACAATAATACTACTTTCAGATGCAGTATTTGAAACTGCAAATGTTAATGTTGAACCATCGCCTGTATAATTACGAGCGGTAAATGTGCCTCTAATTGCACCACCAACAGTATTTGCATATTGATATGATGCATTAGCATGTAAGAACGCTGAATTGGCATAAGAACTTGCAGCTGCAGAATTTACTATACCAGTATTTGCTTGAACAAAAGCACCATTGGCATAAGAACTTGCGGAGTTTGCAACATCATAAGAAGCATTTGCATATGCACCAGATGTTACAGCACGTTGGTCAGCCTGTGCAGCATTAGTAGTTGCGGTGTTAGCTTGAGCATATGCTGAGTTCGCATAACTACCAGTGATAGTTATATTTGTTGCATTAGTATTTGCAAGTGTAAATGCTGCATTAGAATGGGGTCTAGCATACAAATCAATTGCTGATGATACTAAAGTGTTTGCTAAATTATATGCCGCATTAGCGTGAATATATGATGTGTTGCCTTGTGCATATGCGGAGTTGGCATATGAACCAGATGTTACTGCTCTCTGGTCGGCCGTATTAGCAGCCGAGAAGGCACCATTCGCATATGACGATCCAGAGTTGGCAACACCAAATGCGCCATTAGCATATGACTCTGCTGATATCGAAGCTATGTAACGAAAGTTTGTGCCATCGTTTGTGAATTCCCAGCTGTCGGCCGCTTCGTTCCAACGAAATTCAACAGGTAATGAATCACCACGGATGACACGAATGCCTGAATTTTCTGTTGCTGTTTAACTCAATTGTATTATCTGCAATCTTAACGATTTCAGATGACACGGTTGTTGTTGCACCACTGATTGTTAAATTACCAGAAACAATAACATCGCCGGAGATTGTACCACCGGCCGATGCAAATTTTGTGTTGGCTAATGTATACGATGCATTAGCATAGGCACCAGCTGCCTGAGCAAATTGAGTTGCAGTATTTGCCTGATTGAAACCAGCATTGGCATGAATATAAGATGAGTTGGCGTGCAAGAAAGCACCAGCTGCTGAACCAGAAGCAATTGTGTTGGCAAACGCATATGCCGAATTGGCATACACACCAGCTGAAACTGCTTTTTGGTCAGCAGTATTGGCCGCCGCAAAAGCAGAATTTGCGGTGTTCGATACTCTTTTTGCTTGACTCTTAGCCTGATCGCCGAGATAATTTATTGTCATTTTTTAACTTATTTCAAGCACACTCAAAATAACATCTGCTGATGATGGTGTGTTGGTTTGAACTCTTAGAAAATCACCATTTGTTAATACTAATTTTTGTAATTGACCAACTGGAACCATGGAACTTCCAGGTTCAATTGTTGCTTGTTTAACCATAAATGAAGTGTTGCCAGCAGAATGTACTGTTACATTTGCAGTAATGTCAGCTGATGTCACATTTGATATTGTAAAACCAATAACAGTAGATTGTACGCCAGCGCCTGCTGCATATACGTTAACTGCTGCTGTTCCAATTGCTTGTACTAAACTATTTTTAAAACTGTTTGCCATGTATAACCTCTTGAATAATTTATTTATCCGAGTGCAATTGAGAATGCCAGAGAATCTGCTATAATTGTGTTAGCAGTATTATATGCTGCCTGTGCAAGTATAGTGCCTGTATTTGCTTGACTGTAAGCTGAATTGGCATAACCTCCTGATATTACAGATTTTGCATCTGCGGTGTTTGCGGCAGCAAATGCTCCATTGGCATAAGAAGACGCACTGGCCACAAAACCAGTAAGTGTGTTTGCTTGATTGTAAGCTGCAGCAGCCAAAATGCCAGCTAAAGTGGCATCACTTTGAGCTGAACCAGCATTAGATGTGGCAGTATTTGCCTGAGTGTATGCAGAGTTGGCATATGAACCAGCACTTGTTGCATACTGTGTTCCAGTATTTGCTTGTACATATGCAGCGTTGGCATATACACCAGAAGTAACAGCTCGTTGGTCAGCAGTATTAGCAGCAGCATAAGCTGCATTTGCGTGTGGTCTAGCATAAGAATCAACAGAAGTTGATATCAAATTATTAGCTAAAGTGTAGGCTGAGTTGGCATGAATGTATGCTGTGTTTGCAGCACTATATGCACCATTCGCAAACAATCCAGAAATTACAGCTTTCTGATCTGCGGTTGCAGCATTCGTATTTGCAGTGTTAGCTCTACCATAAGCCGAATTAGCAAAGAATCCTGCAATGGTCGCTTTACTATCTGCGGTATTAGCATCACTTGTTGCGGTGTTTGCTTGAATGTATGCAGAGTTAGCATAATCACCAGCTGTTACTGCTCGTTGATCTGCCGTGTTGGATAATATGTAAGCAGCATTTGCATGTAAGTGAGCCGTATTGGCGTATACACCAGATGTTACAGCACGTTGATCGGCAGTGTTTGCAGTATTATAACCAGAATTAGCATAAGAACCGGCTGTTACTGCTCGTTGGTCAGCCGTAGCCGCATTTGTTGTTGCCGTATTTGCTTGCACATAAGCCGCGTTGGCATATACACCAGCAGATACTGCCTTTTGATCGGCTATTAAAACATCACTTGAAGTCGTATTTGCTTTACTGAATGCTGCGTTGGCGTAAACACCAGCAGACACCGCTTTCTGGTCAGCAGTATTTGCGGCAACAAATGCACCATTGGCGTATGAACTTGCAGAGTTAGCTACATTGAAAGCACCAGCCGTATATGTGATTGGATCAAAACCGCGAATAAAAGCAACATCGGTAATCAGATTGGCCGTTAGATTAGCAATTCTGAAAGAAGCATGTGTTGTATCAATATATGGTGATGCATCTGGTTCTGGATCATAATTGTAAAAGAATTTCCATGTTCCATCGGTTGCATCACGGAATACACCAGTGTGGCGATAAGTTCCATCGTTATAATTACCAGCAAATCCGAGATCAACATTAGCGACTGTATTGTTGGCATTGAGATAAATCATATTATCTTCAATGGCCAAGTTTGTTGCATTAATAGTTACAACATCACCTGATACCGTCAAATTACCAGTAACAGTTACATCACCAGAAATTGTGCCACCTGAAGCTGAGTATTTTGTATTAGCTAATGCGTATGCAGCATTTGCATATGTGCCAGAAGTTACGGCTCTCTGATCGGCTGTATTTGCTAAATCGAAAGCAGCATTAACATGCGGTCTGGCATATGAATCAACCGATGTTGATATCAATGTGTTTGCTAAGGCATATGCTGAGTTGGCATATGAACCGGCTGAAACTGCTTTCTGGTCAGCCGTATTAGCTGCAACAAAAGCACTATTAGCATATGAACTTCCAGATGTTGCAGTTAAATTTGCAGTATTTGCGACAACATATGAGGCATTAGCGTATGCACCAGAAGTAACAGCTCGTTGGTCAGCAGTATTGGCAGCAACATAAGCTGCATTGGCATGTGAGTAAGAAGAGTTAGCATAGTCACCAGCAGACACCGCCTTTTGGTCGGCCGTGTTGGCCGCTGAGTATCCAGAATTAGCATATGATCCGGATGTTACAGCTCTCTGACTTGCAATGTTGGAATTCGTATAAGCAGCGTTGGCATATACGCCAGCCGAGACTGCCTTTTGGTCTGCAACATTTGATGCCAAGTATGCAGAGTTGGCATAGTCACCAGAAGTAAGTCCAATTAGTGTGCCAGTATTTGCCTGTTCGAAAGCAGCATTCGCATATGTCTCACCAGAATCAGAACCAATATTACGATAATTTGTACCATCATTTGTGAATTGCCACTTGTCTGTGGTTTCGTTCCACAAAATTAACACATTTGCAGATACACCACGTTCAACTGAGATACCTGCACTCTCTGCTGGCAAACTTAATTGTGGTAAGTCAGCATTCAGATTAATAATATTGTCGCCAATATTAAGTTGTTGTGTATTTAAATAAGTTGTTGAACCAGAAACAGTTAAGTTACCTGTAACATCAACGTCACCAGAGATAGTACCACCAGTGGAAGCAAACTTGGTATTTGCGTGATCGAAAGCTGCATTAGCGTATACACCGGCACTTGTTGCATACTGAGTTCCAGTGTTTGCTTGTGTGTAAGCTGCATTAGCATAAGCACCAGATGTTACAGCACGTTGACTTGCTACATTGGAATTTGTGTATGCGGAGTTGGCATAAGAACTTGCTGAGTTTGCAAATTGAGTTCCAGTATTTGCTTGTACATATGCGGAGTTGGCATAATCACCAGAAGTTACTGATCGCTGGTCAGTTGTATTGGCTGCAGCAAAAGATGCATTAGCGTGAGCATAACTAACATTAGCATATACACCTGATGTAACAGCTCTTTGGTCTGCCGTGTTGGCCGCATCAAAAGCACTGTTAGCTTTAATGTATGATGAGTTGGCGTATGAACCTGATGTGACAGCTCTTTGGTCCGCAGTGTTAGCTAGATTATAAGACGCATTGGCATGAGTGTATGCTGAGTTGGCATAATCACCAGATGTTACTGCTCGTTGGTCAGCCGTAGCCGCATTAGTGTTGGCTGTGTTTGCTTGAGTAAATGCAGCATTGGCATATGAACCAGATGCATCCGTTCCAATATTTAAATAATTGGATCCGTCATTTGTAAATGTCCATTTATCAGTTGTTTCATTCCACAATATTGCAACATTTGCAGAAGACCCACGTTGAACAGAAATACCAGCACTTTGTGAAGGTAAACTAAATTGGTCAATATCAGAATTCAAGTTAATAATATTATCAGCAATATTAACTTGTTCTGTGTTTAGATATGTTGTTGTGCCTTGTACTGTTAAATTACCAACAATACCAACATCACCAGTGATTGTACCACCAGCAGAAGCAAACTTGGTATTCGCGTGAACATATGCGGCATTGGCGTGATTAAAGGCCGCTGTAGCTGAACCTGATGCAATAACATTTGCAAAAGCAAAAGCTGAATTGGCATATGATCCTGCACTTACACCTTTTTGATCGGCAGTATTAGCAGCTGCGAAAGCTGAGTTAGCGTATACACCAGCAGATTCTGCATACTGAGTACCAGTGTTTGCCTGGTTATATGCAGACGCTGCGTTTAAAGTCGTTACATTTGCTTGTGTGTAAGCAGCATTTGCATAAACCGATGCAGAGTTAGCAGTATGACTTGGTGTGTTTGCTTGTACAAAAGCCGCATTAGCATGTAGATATGCAACGTTGGCATATGACTCTGCGGATGAAGATGAAATGTTGGAGAATAAAACACCATCATTAGTAAATTGCCAATATTTTACCGATTCATTCCAACGAAGTAAAACTGGATTCTCGTCTCCACGGATAACACGAATACCAGAGTTTTGTGTTGGTACTCCAATCGTTTCAGAACTAATATCAATAATCGAATCTTCAACTGTCAATGTTGGAACACTAAATCTTGCTGATGTGCCAGAAATTAACAAATTACCAGAAACTGTCAAGTCACCAGAAATTGTACCGCCAGCAGCAGAAAGTTTTGTGTTTGCAGTAATGTATGCTGAGTTAGCATAATCACCAGATGTTACTGCTCTTTGGTCAGCTCGTGCCGCATCTGTTGTTGCCGTATTTGCTTGCACATAAGCTGCATTTGCATAACGGCCAACAGTGTTTGCATTTTCAAAAGCTGAATTTGTATGTGTTCTAGCGAATGTATCAACAGCTGTAACTGATAAACTATTAGCATATGCAAAAGCACTTGTTGCAATTATAGTTGAAAGATTTGCTGTATCAAAAGCAGCATTGGCTTGATTTAACGCTTGAACACCTGTCGCCAAATCGATAACTGAGTTTGCTTTTGAATATGCAGCCAAACCGATTAATATTGCAGTATTGGCCTGTGAAAAAGCAGCATTTGCAAATAGTGAATTTTGTACACCAGTATTTGCCTGAATGTAAGCCGCATTGGCGTGACTGTATGCTGATGTTACCGTATTTGCTCTGATGAATGCTGCATTAGCATAAGAACCAGAAGTTATCGCCCGTTGATCGGCCGTAGCACCAATTGTATTTGCAGTATTTGCTTGATCGAAAGCAGCTTGTGCAAATGTAGGACTTAAAGTGTTTGCTGCAGCAAAGGCTGCATTAGCATGTGACCAAGCCGAGTTTGCAACAAAACTTGGAGTGTTTGCCTGTGTGTATGCTGCGTTAGCATAGTTACCAGAAACGACAGCTCTATTGTTTGCAATATTGGCTTTACCGAAAGCTTCTTCTGCGTGAATAGTTACAACGGCGCCAACTGCAAATGAGGCATTTGCTTGTAGATAGGCTGAGTTAGCATAGTCACCAGCACTCGCAGCACCAATTTGAATAGAACTGTTGCCATCGCTATACAGCCATCTGTTTCCAGTTTCTTCCCAAGTGATAGATGCATTTGGTTCGATACCACGTTCAATCTCAATGCCTGCATTTTGTGTTGGTGTCGCAGATTGTCCTAAGTCAGCATTCAGTGTGATGATGTTATCACCAATGTTTAACTGATTGGAGTCAATATAAGTTAGATTACCAGATACAGTTAGATTGCCTGTGACAATTAAACTGCCAGCAATTGTACCGCCAGATGCTGATAGTTTCGTATTTGAACTTGTGAATGCAGCATTACTGTGTTGATATGCAGAGTTAGCATATGACCCAGCAACACCAACATCAGTTGAAGTATTCTGTGCAGTATTGTATGCTAATGTTACCGAAGTTGCTAATGACGTTATTGTATTACTTAATATTGTCGTTAAATTTGTTGTAGCTAGTGCAGTAT
>Ga0255118_1000272_pt1 | contig 14113 bp, 15 predicted proteins | sample Law_Atlam_RepB_8_2_FD_188584 | JGI IMG/M metagenome (GOLD analysis project Ga0255118, IMG submission 188584) | Freshwater microbial communities from St. Lawrence River, New York, United States - Law_Atlam_RepB_8h | ecosystem: Environmental > Aquatic > Freshwater > River | place: USA: New York... | reverse complement strand
GGGTCGTAACCTGTCCGTCTTAATTGACACCTAAATCTGGCGCTGTTGGGCGAAGCGGCTTTGTGTCTATCCATGGCCACTCAAGACGCTGAACACCTCAAGCGCATCCTCGTCGTCGACGACGAGACGGACGTCACCGAGCTCTTGGACTATAAGTTCCGTCAGGCGGGCTATGCCGTGCGCAGCCTGAACGATCCGCTCCGGGCGATTGGCTTGGCCCGCGACTTCCGGCCCGACCTCATCATCTTGGACGTCATGATGCCGGAGCTCACCGGCGTGCAGCTGCTGCGCATGGTGCGGGCCGATGCCTTGCTCCAAGATACGCCGGTGATTTTCCTGACGGCGAAAGGGGAGACCGCCGATAAGGTGACGAAGCCGTTTGATGTGCGCGAACTCATGCTCCGCGCGCAGGCCTTGCTTCGCCGCGCCAAGTCGGCCGCCGCCAAGCCTTCGACCCGGCTCGCCGCCGGTGCGCTCTTGCTCGACATCGAACGCCATGAAGTCACCGCCGCCGGCAAGCCCCTCGAACTGACCGCCACGGAATTCAAGCTCCTGCGCCTCCTCTTGGAGCGCAAAGGCCGCGTGCAGTCGCGCGAAGAATTGCTGTCCGACGTCTGGAATTATTCCCCAGACCTGGAAACGCGCACCGTCGACACGCACGTCCGGCGCCTCCGCGAGAAACTCGGGCCCGCCGGCGACGTCATCGAAACCGTCCGCGGCGTGGGCTATCGCGTCACCGGATGATAGCTTTGCGCTCGCTCGGGACGATGACTGCGCGCACGCTCTTGGTTCGATGAGCTGGCTTCCTTGGATGATCCTCGCCATCGGGCTCGGCCTGGTTGGCTGGTGTGTGGCCGAACTGGGCCACTGCCTCCGTTGGTGCCGACGTTCGCTGCTCGGCGGCGGTTCGTCCGTCCGACCGCACGGGTGGCTCATCAGCTGGCTCAAACTGGACGAACTCTTCACGGCCATCGAAGGCCGCACCTTGACCGAAGCGGAAATCCGCTCGGCCGCCGCCAAGCGCGTCGAAGCGCTGTTGGCTCCGCTGACGGACGCCGTGTTGGTCGTGGATGCCCAGGATCGCCTCCGCCTCGCGAATCCTGCGGCGCGCGCCTTGTTCAGCTTATCCGACGCGGAACTCGGCGGCTCCATCGTCCCCTTGGTGAAAAGCGCGGACTTCATCGAGTTGATCCGGCAAGTGCGCCGCGAGGGCAGGGCGGGGAACACCATCTTGCTCCATCGCGCTCCGCTCGCCGATGCGTGGATCCAAGCCGCCGGGGCGCGCACCGACCCCGAGGCGTTCGGTGAAGGCGCGGTGATCTTCGTCTTGGCCGAAGTGACCGCGCTCAAACGCCTCCAGGCGATGGAACGCGATTTCGTGACGAACGTCTCGCACGACCTGCGGACGCCGGTGACGATCCTCCGTGGCTATGCCGAGACGCTGGCCGACGACCAGGCGACGATGACGCCGGAAGATCGCGCGCGCTTCATCCAGAAGATCGTTTCCTCGGTCGGTCGCCTGCAGGGCCTCGTCGAAGGCTTGCTCGCCTTGGCCAGCTTGGAGAGTTCGCATGACCTCATGCGGCGCGAGGCCGGCGCGTTGCATCGGGCCTGCCGCGAAGTCGCCGAAGAGCTCGGCCCGCGCTGCCGCTCGGCGAAGGTCTCCGTCGAGCTCGACCTGCGCGCGGAGGAGAGCGCCGCCGTGGATCCCGTGCAAGCCCGTCGGCTCGTGCAGAACCTCATCGAGAACGCGCTGGCGCACGCCGCCGGCGCGACGCACATCCTGATCCGCACCTCGCACGTCCCGGGCGGCGTCGCCTTGGAAATCCAGGACGATGGCGCCGGGGTCGCCGCGGTGGATCTGCCGCGGCTGTTCGACCGTTTCTATCGGACCGACAAATCCCGCCGCGCGGGCGGCAGCGGCCTGGGGCTCAGCATCGTCCGACAGGTCGCCGAACTGCATGGCGGGTCGGTGACGGCGGACAACGTCCGACCCAAGGGCCTGAAGATCACGGTGACCCTACCGGTCGCCACCTAAAACAAGAAACCCACCGGTTAAGGTGGGTTAAAGTGGAGCGCGCGACTGGACTTGAACCAGCAACAGCCACCTTGGCAAGGTGGTACTCTACCATTGAGCTACGCGCGCTTTCGGAGAGTGAGCAGACCAATCTGCTTAGCGGCTGTCAAGCCTTTGGGCTAAACGCTCGCGGATGGCCTTGGGGGCAGGGTAGAGGCCCACGGAACGGATCTGCTCGGCGGCGGCCTCGGAAAAGAGCCATTTCAGGGCTTCTTTATGCGTCTGCTGCTTATCGCTCCGTACATAAAGATACAGGGGGAGGCGCAAAGGGTAGTCTCCGTTATAGATGTTCATCTCGTCCGGGGAGTAGGCCGTCGACGACTTCCCTGGCCGGCCATCGGACACTTGGAGTAACCGGCCTTCCGAGCCGGCGGGAAGGGAAGGGGCGAGGGCCAAGGTCGCCGGACGGGTCGCCAAGCTTTGACCGACCGGAGCCCAATCCATGACGAGGTTCACTTCCTGACGGAAAGGCTGCTTGCTCAAGGGAACCCCCTGAACGAGCTCCCGGGCAAAAGCTCCATGGGGAGCGTAAAGGTAAGTGAGGATGGTTTCGGAAAGGTTGCCACCGGCGAGGTCGTTCCAATTCACGTGATAAACCTTCGGGTCCTTGGCCAACAAGCTGTTGAGGTCGGCGAAGCTGACCTGGTTCAGTCGATTGGACTTATGGACCGCCACCACGACCGCCGCATTGGCCAACAGGTAACGTTGCAGGCTCTGCCCGGCAGGCGCCGCTGGCTCGGGCTCGCCTTCCTTCAGGAAGAGCAGGGCCACCGCGGAACGTCCATCGGCCAAGCTACGCCGTCCCGGCAGGGTGCCCGCAAAGTCGACGCTGGAGGCGGGCGCCGCCTGCCGGAGTCCCTCGGTCAAGGCGCCTTTCAATAAATCGGACCCCGCGATATCCGCCGCCAACGAAACGGCCGAGGTCAGGACACCAAGCAACCAAGGCTTAAGCATGCGGAGGTTGGCCGACTTCGAGTTCGGGCCATTGCAGGAGTTTGCGGTGCAACGTGCGGCGGGAAATCCCCAACAGCTCCGCGGCCTTCGTCCGGTTGCCGGCGGCCGAAGCCAACGCCTGCTTCAGGAGCTCCTTCTCGTTTTGCTCCTTGTCGAACATGCCACCGGACGCGGCGAGCAGCCCCGGGCGGACCATCCCGCCGAGGTTCGTCGGTTGCGCGTAGCGCGGATCCAAGTCCCCCGCGGTGAGCACCTTGCCCGGACGCAGCACGGCCAAGTTCTCGCACGTGTTGCGGAGCTCGCGGATGTTGCCGGGCCAAGGGTAGCGGGCCAGGACGCCCAAGGCATCCGCGCCCAAGCGAACCTCGGCCAGGTGATTCTCGGCGGCGAAACGTTTGAGGTAATGGGCCAACAACAAGGGGATGTCGTCTTGCCGTTCGCGCAGGGGCGGCATGCGCAGCGGCACGACGGAGAGACGGTAGTAGAGGTCTTCGCGGAATTTACCTTCCTTCACCATCTGCAGCAGGTCGCGGTTCGTCGCGCACACCAAGCGGAGGTCGAGCGCGATGGGCTTATGCGAACCCAAGCGTTCGACGCTGCGGGTCTCGAGGAAACGCAGGAGTTTGATCTGCGTGGTCGCATCGATCTCGCCGATTTCATCCAGGAAAAGCGTCCCGCCATCGGCGGACTCGAAACGACCCACCCGGCGCTCGTTCGCGCCCGTGAAGGAACCCTTCTCGTGGCCGAACAGCTCGCTCTCCAACAAGTTCGCGGGGATGGCGGCGCAGTGCACGGCCATGAACGGACCCTTCGCGCGGTTGCTCGCCTGGTGGATCATCTGGGCGAAGAGTTCCTTGCCGGTGCCCGTCTCCCCGAGCAGGAGCACGGTCGCGTTCGAGGTCGCCACGGAGCGCACCTGCTCGATGGCATGCTGCAAGGCGGCGGAGGAGCCCACCACCTCGCCCAACGAGAACTTGCGGTCGAGGCGCGTCTTGAGCACGGCGACCTCCTTCTCCGTCGCGCGCGCCTTCAGGCCCCGCTCCAAGAGCAACTCGACCTGCCGGAGATCGACGGGCTTCTGCATGAACCAATAGGCGCCGCGGCTCATCGCTTGGACGGCGGTCTCCACGTCCCCGTAAGCCGTCATCATCAGGCAGACCGGTTGGGGCGACAACTTGAGCGCCCGATCGATCACGGCCATGCCATCCTCGCCCGCCATGCGCAGGTCCGTCAGCACGGCGTCCGGCGGCACATCCTGCATGAGGCGCGCGGCCTCCGCGGCATCCTTGGCCACGAAGGTCTCGTACTTATCCTCGAGCGCCGCGCGCAAGCCATCGCGCGTGTGCTTCTCGTCATCGACAATCAGAACCGTGGGTTTCATGGGGTGCCAGTTTCAGGTCGTTGGGCGGCGCCCCAGACGCGGGCCGCCTTCTCGGTCAGCGCCGAGCGGGCCCGGGCCACTTCGGCGAGGCGGGCTTGCAGGTTGGCGTTGGCGACGGCCGAGAGGTCGTCGAGGTCGCAAAGGTAGGCGCCCTCGACCGAGCGGGCGGCGGCTTCGAAATTGCGCGGTACGCCGAGGTCCACGAGCAACAACGGCCGGCCTTGGCGGCGGCGCGTGCACGCGCGAATGGCTTCCGCATCGAGCAAGGCGCGCTCCACCGCGGCGCAACCGATGACCACGTCGTGGGCGTGCGCTTGCTGGAGGGCGTCGGCCAACGTCAACGAAGCGCCGGCGAACTCCTCCGCCAAGACGCGCGCGTTTTCGAAGGTGCGCGAAGCCACCGACACCTGCGTCGCGCCGCGCGAGACCAACGCCTGCACCACCTGGCGACCGACGTCGCCGGTGCCGAGCACGAGCACCCGGGCATCGGCCAGCTGACCGAACACGCGCCCCGCGAGCTCGACCGCGACGTTCCCCAGGCTGACTTGGCCCTGCGAGATCCCCGTATGGGTCCGCGCCCACGCGCCGGCCTGGAAGGCGCGCTGGAAGATGCGGTTGAGCATCGGGCCCGTCATGCCCCGCGCGAGCGCATCGGCGTAGGCATCCTTAGTCTGCCCGGCGATTTCGGCCTCGCCGATCATCTGGGAATCCAAGCCCGCGACGACCGCGAACAAATGCTCGACGGCCTGCAGGCCGGGGATCGGCCGGAGGTGCCGATCGAGTTCGGCGGGCGCGACGCCGGTCGCTTGGATCAACGCGGCCCGCGCATGCAAAGCGGCGGCTTCGTCGCCGACCGCATAGGCCTCCAGCCGATTGCACGTGGCGAGTAAGACGACCTCGGCAAGCCCGGCCTCGCGGGCGGCCCGATAAAAACCCTCGACGCCGGCGGGCGACACGCTGAACGCCGCGCGCGCATCGAGTCCGGCCGTATGGTGGGTGGCGCTCAACGCCACCAACGTGGTGGGACGGTCGCTCATCGGGCGGAAGGGAGGGAAAGCCACAACGCCGCCAGCGCCGGGAGGAGGAGCCACAAGGAACCGCGGGCGAAGGCGGCGCCGCCGATGGAGGCCCGGCGGCGCAGGGCGAGGAGCACCACCGCCAGGAGCAACGTCACGCCGGCCATCACCAGCTTGGGGAAGTTCGCGAAGCCCGTGACGCCGGTGAAGACATCGACCGCCCCGATGACCACGGACAAGGCGAGCATCCACACCGCGGCGCCCATCAGGTTCGCGCCGATCTTATCCATGGGCACCAAGGCCGGCAGCAAACCATAGATGCCGCCGAACTTTCGTTGGGCGAGCGCGCGATCCTGCAGGAGGTAGGCGAGGGCGTTCAGCGCTTGGGCCGCCAAGAGACAATAAGCCAAGATGGCTGCCCCGATGTGCAGGAGGATCAAGGGCTTGACCGAAGAGGTGAAGGCGTGCGTCTCGCCCCCCAGGCGACTCGCGGAGAAAACACAGGCGGTGGTGGCGGAAGCGATGACCCAAATGGGCAGTCGATGGTCGAAGGCCAGGTCCAAGAAAATCGCCAAACCCGCCAAACCCCAGCCGATCGACAAGAGCATGCCCGCAGACGAATCGACGGGGAAGGTGTTGCGAGCCAGACCGTCGGCCGCCAAAGCCACCGTGAGCAGCAACCACCCGGCTCGAAGCAACCAAAGCCCACCCGCAGGACCGCTGCGGGAGCCAGGGGCGGACTTGGCCTGCCAATCCCAGGCGGCACTCAGCAAGAAGATGAAAGCGCACGCCATGGCCATGACCCCTTGTGGAAGGGGCAGGGGGGTATCTCCGGCGAGAAGGGCCATGGACGGATTAAAGCGGGGTGTGACATTTTGGCAACCCCCCAAAATTGGGTATTTTTCCCTGTTTACTTGCGAATCAGCGGCTTTTAGCTAATTTTCGTGAATTATGGCCTATAACCCCTACGACCTGACCCAGCACCCCCCTCGGAGCCCTCGTTGCCGCCTGGGTGGGCTGGTGATCCTCCCTCGCATGCTGGATAAGGCCCGCGCCATGCTGGAGGGGAAGAATGGGGAATACACCTATAACTGCTCCCTTGACCAGAATGTCCTCAACTTCCTGGGGATCGACGCCGAAGCCCTCAAGGCCCAGGTCGCCAAAGGCCTCGGGGATGGGGAGATCCTGACGTGGATGCTGGCCAACGCCAAACACCCGCGAGCTGGGTACGAAATCGCTGCCTTCAGCTCCTTCCACGAGCAACGCGCCCCCTCCGCCCCGGGCGGTCGTGAACGCCTGACCCATTACCAGTCGTCGACCCCTGCGGGGGCCAAGCGTGAAGACATCACTTCGTGGTTCGACGTCCTCGACCTCGATGACCACCAGAGCTTCGGCGGTAAGGTCTGATTTACCTTAGACGCTCTCCGGAGAAAGCGATAGCCTCCATTAGAATTATCGATGTACTGTAGGGGGTATCTCTCTGTTATACTTAATCACAATGAAATCGTTCCTCGCCACCCTCAGCCTACTGCTCTGCGCCACCCTCGCCTCCGCCGCCGACTTCGATTGGAAGACGCGCTTTCCTCAAGGCCTCGTCGATGCCGCCGGCAAGACCGTCGACCTCGCCACCCTGAAGAACAAGACCGTGGCCGTCTACTGCTCCGCGCATTGGTGCCCCCCGTGCCGAGTCTTCACCCCGCAACTCGTCCAGTTCGCCAACGACAACAAAGACCAACTCGCGGTCGTCTTCGTCAGCAGCGACCGTGACCAGGAGCAGATGTTCGCCTACATGAAGGAAACCAAGATGCCTTGGCCCGCCGTTCCTTACAAGTCGGCAGGCGGCGCGGCGATCAAGAAGGAACAGGGCGTGAGCGGCATCCCTACGCTCCTCGTGTACGGCAAGGATGGGCAGCTGCTCACCAAGAATGGCCGCGACCTGGACGGCCTCAAGAAGCTGCTCGGCAAGTAAGTGCCCAGCCCGCGCCGCATCCTCCTCGTTTGCATGGGGAACATCTGCCGCAGTCCCACGGCGGAAGTGGTCCTGCGCGATAAGGCCAAGGCACGGGGTATCGATCTCGTGGTCGATTCGGTCGGAACCGAAAACTACCATATCGGCGACGCGCCGGACGCCCGCTCCATCCACCACGCCCGACTGCGCGGCTACGACCTGACGACCCTCCGCGCCCGGCAAATTTCCGACCGCGACTTCGCGGAGTTCGACATCATCCTCGCCGCCGATGCCGCCAACCTGCGGGAGATCACGCGGCGATGCCCAGTGGAGCACCGGCCGAAGTTAGGCCTTTTCCTTGGCACGGACCCGTTACCCGATCCTTACTATGGAGAAGCGGCCGATTTCGAAGAAGTGCTGGATTTGGTCGAAAAACGCGTCGATTTCCTCCTCGCGAGCTGGTGGAGCTGAAAGAGTAAGGTTGCGACCATGTCCCAAGGGCGGTTCCCTTCTCCAACGATGTACCAAGTGAATTTCAGCGACCAAGCGATGCGGGAGTTGGCCAAGCTGCCGACCCTCGAGCAGATGGAAGTCGTCGAAGCCTTCTCGTCGCTGACGCCGGAGGCCTTGCTCCGGGGAAGTTCCGACCTGGGCACCGTGCGCCGCGGCGGTCACGTCTACCACCGCCTGCGCGTCGGCGAATTCCGCATCTACTTCGAAGCCAGCGACGGGTCGTTGCTCGCCAACTACGTCCTCCACCGCCACACCTACGCGGATTTCGCTTTCCGTTCCCACCTTCCGTTCGCCGAAGATGAAGCCCGCATCGAGCAAGAGGGCGGCTTCTGGAAGTACCTCGACGACAAAAAATCCTAACCGTGAGCTCCCCCAATTCCCCGCGCTACAACTCTCCCGAAGAGGCCGCGCGCATCTACCTGCTCCCAAATCTGTTCACGGCGGGGAACATGCTCTGCGGCTTCCTCGCCATCAAGGAATGCATCGAAGCGCGCTTCACGACGGTGAACGCCAGCGAACAGGCCGGCCACTACGTCATGGCCGTCTGGTTCATCCTGTTCGCCTGCCTTTGCGATCTCTTCGACGGCCGGGTCGCCCGCGCCACCCATCGGGAATCCCTGTTCGGGGCGGAATTCGATTCCATCGCGGATACCGTCTCCTTCGGCGTCGCCCCCGCATTGATGGCCTGTTTTCTGATCATCAACCCAGGGGTCAACGACGACATCAAGCTCGTCACCTGGCTCTTCGCCTTCATCTACCTGCTATGCGTCGGAGTCCGCTTGGCCCGTTTCAACGTGCTCACCAACCCCTTGGTGCCGGGTAACGAAAAAAGGGCGGCCGGGGGTGATTTCGTGGGCCTACCGTCGCCCGCGGCCGCCGGGATGATGGCATCGTTGGTCTTGGTCTTATCCAAGATCATCAAGGTTTCCCCGGCGACGCAGCCCGACGTCCTGCCGCTGCAGTCTTGGTCGTGGACGCTGCTACCTTTGATGCTGATCATCTCGTACCTGATGGTCAGCAACGTCCGCTTCCCGAGCTTCAAGAAGGTCGATTGGAACACCAAGACGCGCTCGCGTGGTTTCATCCTCATCATTCTGGTCGCCGTCGCCGCCTATCGTTACCGGGAGTATGCCTTGCCCGCGGTCTTTCTCGGCTACATCTGCTGGGGGGTCATCCGACACTTTTTCTTGCTCCGAAAAGAAGAGACGGACCCCGCTCCCGAGGATGAGGATGAAATCGAGCCCAAGGTGTGAATAAGGGGTGAGTGATTGGGGCTTCTGGTCGCTTGTGAACAAGGGTGCCGTTATTCGCAGGCTGGACACAGGGACCGCAAAACCACATCCCGCCTGTTTTCAACGCCTTGGGAAACTATCCACGCCCTTCCGAGACTTACGGGTACTACTGTATTTAATTCAAAGGGTTATCTATTAATACAGTCCCACCGGAAGTGGGCATTGATTGGTTGCCACTGACCCCTCTCCGCCTCAAATCTGTCAACATCATGAAGTTCAAGGTAAACCGTAATCATTTCTTCAACGGCCTCTCCAGCGTCACCAACGTCGTCGGCAACCGCGCCACGATGCCGATCCTGCAGAACGTGCTCATCGAAGCCGAAGGCGATACGGTCACCCTGACGACGACCAACCTCGATCTGGGCATCTGCTGCCGCATCAAGGCCACGGTGACTTCGCCCGGCCGCATCACCTTGCCCGTCAAGAAATTGGTCCCGATCGTGCGTTCGTTGTCGGGCGCCGAAACGGTCGTCGAACTCACCGGAAAGGACCGCGTCAAGGTCACTTCGGGGAGTTCCGTCTTCCAGATCGCGGGGCTGCCCGCGGATCAATTCCCGCCCATCGCCAGCTTCTCCGGTCAACCAACGATCTCCATCGAACAGGAGGACCTCGGGTCGATGTTGCGCAAAGTCAGCTACGCCCAATCGACCGACGAAAACCGTTATATCCTCAACGGCGTGTTCTTCGAATTCGCCAACGGCAAACTCACCGTGGTCGCGACCGATGGCCGTCGCCTCGCCAAGTGCGAACGCGAACTGGAAGGCCCCGACAAGCCGCTCGCCCTGATTTTGCCCGCCCGCACGATCGCCGAATTACAACGCCTGCTCAAGGTCGGCGGCAAGGCCCACGTCTCGCATAACGAGCGCCAGGTCGGCTTCACGATCGACATCCCCAAGAACGACGAAGGCCTCGTGGACCGCATCCAGCTCGTCTCCAAGGTCGTCGAGGGCAATTACCCGAACTACCGCCAGGTCATCCCGAAGGAAGCCGGCAGCAAGGTCCGTCTCGAACGCGAGAAGCTCCTGGACAGCGTCACGCGCGCCGCGCTCATGTGCGATGACCGCAACAACACGATTCGCCTCACGGTTTCCAAGAAGAACCAGAACCTGGAGATCAGCGCCAAGTCCGATTCCGGCGAAGCGCATGAACCGATCGCCGTGAAGTACGATGGTCCCGAAGTGAACATCGCCTTCAATCCGCAGTACGTCGTCGAGCCCCTCAAGGCCGTCACCGAGGACGAGATCGATTTTGAATTCAAGGACGACATGTCCCCCGGCGTCATCCGCGGCCTGAAGGAAGATTTCCTCTGCGTCGTCATGCCGCAGCGGATTTCGTAAGCCCCTCAGAGACCGAGGTCCTGCGAGTCAGGGAGCGCCTTGATGGCCTCCAGGATGCGTCGGGACGCTTCCATGGTGCGACCCGCGACGCCTTCGCCGGGATCGTAGTCAGCGGGCCCCAGGGCGCGACCAAACCGCACGCGGACCCGCGCGCCGCCGACGGGGAAGAATGCCCCGCGCGGGAGGACATCACGGGCGCCGCGGATATGGATCGGGACGACCGGGGCGCCCGACTTGCAGGCGAGCAAACCCGCGCCCGCCTTGGCCTCCCCGATGACGCCATCGGCGCTGCGCGTGCCTTCGGGGAAGATCAACAGTCCCCGGCCTTGGGCGAGGGCGGCGAGCGCCACGCGAATCGCGCCGATGTCCGCTTCGCCGCGATCCACGGGAATGGAATGACAGGAACGGATGACGGCACCAAACACCGGGTTGTCGAAGAGCGAGCGGCGGGCGATGAACGAGATCTCGCGCGGCAGGCACGACCCGATCAAGGGCGGGTCGAGCATGCTCTGGTGGTTCGACGCGAAGATGCAGGCCCCGTTCGGGACATTCTCCCAGCCCTCCACTTCCAGGGTCGAGAAGACCTCCGCGAAGGCCCGCGCCCCGTGGTACACGGCCTTATAGACGAGGTTGTTCGAAGTGAGGATCATGCCCGACGAGCCGCATGCTGGACCAAAGCCTTCACTTGGGCAACCACCGCCCCGAGCGCGAGGTGGGTATTATCGATGCGCGTGGCGCCTTCCGGACAAACCAGCGGGGCGGTCGCGCGGGTGGAATCCAACAGATCGCGCTGGGCCACCGCATCGGCTTGGCCTTCCGCGGCGCGGCGTTGGGCCCGGGCCACCGGGTCGGCTTGTAGGAACACGCGGACTTCCGCCTGCGGCAGGACCACGGAACCGATGTCGCGGCCTTCCATGATCACGCCCGCGAAGCCGGCGGCTTGGCCGAGCTCCACCTGCGACCGCTGGTAGGCCAAGAGGAAATTACGCACCGCCGGGAGGGCGGCAAACTTCGAGACCGAGCCATTGACATCTTCGGTGCGGAGCGAGGCGTCCGCCGGACGGCGACCGTCGAAGGTGAGGCCGGACGAGATGCCCGAAATTTCCGAACCGAGGTGAAGCCGCGCCAAGGCCGCGCCGACGGACGCGGGATCTTCGGCCAGGGCGCCCGCATCGAGCAGCGCGCGGGTGACGGAGCGGTAGTGCGCGCCGGTGTCGACGTGCAGGAGTCCGAGGTCGCGGGCGACGACCTTGGCGGTGCTGGATTTTCCCGAGGCCGCGCCCCCATCGACCGCCACGGCGACGAACCGGGTGCGCAGGGCTTCGAGCGCCTCGAAGAATTTCGGGAAGGTCTTGCTGGTGCAGGCCGGATCCTGGATGGCGATCCATGGACGGCCATCGCCGAAGAGGTCGTACGAACCCAAGACCCCGAAGCTCATCGCCATGCGATGGTCTTCATAGGTGTGGATTTCGACGGGACCACGGGCGGCGGCTTGTTGCAACGCCGCCCGCGCCGGATGAATCGTGAGGGTGGAGAGCGTTTCGTCGGCGCGGAGTTCGGCCGCGGTCGGTACGACCTTGACGCCGAGGCGTTCCAATTCCGTGGCCATCGCCAGGACGCGGTCGGTCTCCTGCTTGCGCGTGTGACCGATGTTCCGGATGGTCGTCGGCGACGAAGCCAACGGCGCGAGCGTGGCGAGCGTCAGGAACGTATCGGAGAAGTCGTTGAAGTCGAAATCGCCGCCTTGCAGGTCGGGCCACGTTTGGACGACCAACGCGGAACCCTGCGCCGTGAGGTTCGCCCCGCAGCGTCGCGCGACGTCGGCGAACGCGGTGTCGCCTTGAAGCCCGCCATTAACGTAACCTTGCAGGCGTACGCCCGCCCCGGCGCCGGTCACGGCGGGGAGGGCGATGAAGTAGCTCGCGGCCGTGGCATCGGGTTCGATCGCATAGGTGCCGGCCGCGCGGTAGGCGCCGGGTTGCGGGCAGCGCCACGTGCCGGCGGCATCGCGGACCAAGGGCCGACCGAATTGGGCGCACATCTTTTCGGTCATCACCACGAAAGGCTCGGAGACCGTGGCGCCCTTCATGCGCACGGAGGCGCCCGGCGACAACGGCAGCGCCATCAGCAACGCCGATAGGAGTTGAGACGAGGCCGAAGCGTCCACCACCAGATCGCCGAGGCGGCCGGCGGTATGGAGCGTGAACGGGAAGTGCGTGGCTGGTTGGCCATCGGCGCGCAGGGCGCGGCAACCAGCGCCCGTGAGGGCCTCCAGCAAGCCTGCCATCGGCCGGGCCCGCATGGCCTCGTCGCCATCCAGTTCGTAGCTCCCTTGCGGCGCTAGCGCGAGGAAGGCCGTCAGAAAGCGCGCCGCGGTGCCGGCATTGCCCACGTGCAGTTTGGCTTGGGCCTTCGGGATGCGCCCTCCGAGTCCGCGGATGCGGAGGGTTTGCGCGGTTTCGTCGTCGGCGACTTCAAAGCCGAGGGTGCGAAGCGCGGCGATGAGGATGCGCGTGTCGCGGCTGAAGAGGGCGCCCGTGAAGAGCGTTTCGCCGTCGGCGAGGGCGGCGAGCAGGAGCGCGCGATTGGTGATACTCTTCGACCCCGGCACTTGCGCGACCCCGCGGGCGGGCGTGCGGAAAGGCCGGATCGTCAGGGTAGGGCTCATGCGGGGCGATCGAGGGATTGGCGCAGGACACGGGCGTCGGCCAGCAGTTGGCGGACTTTCTCGGCGTCACCGGCCTCGAGGGCCTGCCGAAGGTTAGCCGTTTGGTCTTCGGCGGCGCGGAGGCCGGCGATGACGTGCGGGGCGTTGGCCATCAAGATGCCCACCCAAAGGTTTTCTTCGCCCGCGGCGATGCGTGTGGTGTCCTTGAGGCCGGCGCCCGTGGTGGCGGGATCAAAGCCCGGCAAGCTGCCCACGGCCAGCATCAACGCGGACGCGCTGGCGTGCGGGACGTGGCTGATCGCGGCGACGATTTCGTCGTGGCGCTGGGCCGTGCATTCGACCGTGCGGCAGCCGAGGGCCTGCCATAAGGCATGGGTGAGGCGTACGGATTCGCCAGGTTCGGACCCGGTGGGCGTCACGAAACAGGGCCGGTTCGCGAACAAGTCGGCCGAGGCGTGCGCCGTACCCGCTTTTTCGGAACCAGCCATGGGGTGAGCCCCGACGAAATGGACGCCCGCAGGGAGGACGCGGGCGGCGACCTGAATGGCGGCTTTGACGCTGCCGGCGTCCGTCACGAGGGCGCCCGCGGAAAGCCCCGGGCTGATGGCACGGAAGGTTTCCTCCATCTTGTCGACCGGAGTGGCTACGATGACGATGTCGGCTCCCCGTACGGCGTCGACGGGGTTGTCGAAGATCTCCGCCACCGCATATCCCTTGAGGAGGGCCCGGGCTTCCGGGGACCGCGACCATCCCGCGAGGGACCCTGCCAGTTGCCGGCGAGCCGCAGCGAGCAGGACCGAGCCTCCGATGAGGCCCGCTCCGACGACGGCGATGCGTTTAAATTGAGGCATTTAGAGGGTTGAAGGTCCTTCTTTCATGAACCAGCCTAGCAGACTATTAAAGCAAACAATCTGCCGGTGATGAAAC
>Ga0255118_1000249_pt1 | contig 14979 bp, 16 predicted proteins | sample Law_Atlam_RepB_8_2_FD_188584 | JGI IMG/M metagenome (GOLD analysis project Ga0255118, IMG submission 188584) | Freshwater microbial communities from St. Lawrence River, New York, United States - Law_Atlam_RepB_8h | ecosystem: Environmental > Aquatic > Freshwater > River | place: USA: New York... | reverse complement strand
GGTCAGGGGCATGACCTTGGGATAGCCGAAGACGGCCCGCGTTCCACCCCAATCTGCCTTAACCGGCGATCAGCCAGACCGCCGCGAAGGCCGTCAGCCAGGCCAGGACCCCTTCGAAGGCATCCTGCTTGATGCGCTTGAGGATCTGCCAGCCGAGCAGGACGCCCAGCAGGACTCCGGGCAGGAGCACGAGGTTCGTCCAGAGCGAGGGCGCGGTGATGATACCGGCGTTCTGGCTGAACGGCAGTTTGAAGAGGTTGATGAAGAGGAAGAACCGGCAGAAGACGCCCAGGTGCTCGCGCTTCTCGAGGCGCTGTGAGAGCAGGAAGACGGTCATGACGGGTCCGGCGGCGTTGGCGATCATGGTGACGGTCCCGGCGAGGAAGCCCATGCCGTGCGCGAAACCGCGATGCTCCGTGAGCGCGAGGAACTGCTCGCGGCGTCGGCGGAGAATGAAATTGAAAGCGAGGAGGCCGAGGATGATCCAGCCGATGACCACCCGCGCGACGGCGTTATCGATGCGGTCCAAGAGCAGCCATCCGACGATGACGCCGGCGATGGCGGGCGGCATCATGGGCACGATCTGCCGCCAACTGCCGCCCTTGCGGTTGATGAGGTAGCCGAGGAGGTCCGCGACGATCAGCAGCGGCAGGACGAGTCCGACCGAGGGTTTGGCGCCGAAGATCCACGCCATGATGACCACGTTGAGCGTGGCGGTGCCGGCGAGGCCTGACTTCGACAGCCCGATGCACATCGCCCCGAAGAGGGCGAGGAGCAGCATCCAGCCGTTGGCGGGCAGGAGCGTGTGGGCGGAGAGCCAGTCGAGCATCCGGGGCTACTTACCAGCGCCGGTGTCGAATACCAAGACTTCAAATGGCTCGAGCGTGACGGTCACTTTCTCCCCAGCCACGAGACGCAAGGAACGCAGGCGTTGGTCGGCATAGGGTGAACGGAGGTCGAAGGCTGGGCTAGCTGTCCGGGTCTGGTTCGGCAGGTCGAAGACAACGTCCGCGTCCAACTCGATCGTCCGCGGCTGGTCATCGGGATTGCGGAGCATGAGCGTCGCCGCGCGCGGGTTCCAAGCAGCGTAGCCGTAAGGCTCCAGCTTCAGGGGGTCGCCACCGACCCAATGCGTATCGCGCAGGACGTCCGCATGGGCGTGCGCCCACTTAGCCGACTCGGCGACGTGGTCCCAGGCTGCAGGGGTCATCATCGAGGGCGTGAGGTAGAGTTCCTGCAGGGAGGCGCCGTTGGCGAAGTAGGAGCGGACCTCGTTCTTCAGGTCGTTGCCGGCCTTGCCGACCTTGTCGCCTTGGAAGGCGCGGCCATGCACGACGCCGTGGTGCATGACGGAATTCAGCGGGTAGAGCGGGGAGGCTTGGACGAAGAGCTTGTGGCAGTAGCCATCGCGGAAGGTCAGCCACTTCTCGCGGTCGTCGCCCTTGCCGGCCCAGCCGACGTCGGCGCTGTGCATGCGCCAGGTGGTGTCGACGTGGTTGAGCCAGAATGGCGAGGGCCAGGTGCCGACGGTGACGTTGATGAAGACCTCGGGGTTCTCGACCCGCAGGCGCTTGGCGACGTCGAGCAGGGCCATGAAGTGCGGGCTGACGCCATCGCCGGCCCGGTCCCATTTGAAGGAGTTCACGCCGCCCTCGCGCATGAGCTCGAGGCAGCGGTCCGTGAACCACTGGCGGTATTTCGGATACGAGAGGTCGAGCTTCGCGCCTTCCGGGATGAGGCCGAGCTTCTGGGCGTGCGCGGTGCGTTCCTTGTCGCCGCCGTAGCCGCCAAGGGGCGAAATCCAGATGCCGAGCTTCGCGCCGAGTGGCTCCATCTTCGCCTTGGTGCCGGCGAAGCCCAAGGGGAAGCGCTTCGTGTTTTCGATCCACAGGCCCTTGCCGGGGTTGTCCCAGCCATCGTCGACGAGGTAGGAGAGCACGGGCACGCCACGCTTCTTCACGAGCTCGGTGTCGAAGGCCCGGACAACGTCGAGCATCTTGGGCTCGTCGACGCTGAAGCCGAGGTCGTACCAGCAGTTGTAATGCAGGAACGGCTGCGATTGGCGGGCGCGTTCGCGTTCGATGTAGCGCAGGAAGGAGCGGCGGAGCTGGCCACCGGCGACGCCGACGACGGAGCCGAAGGCGTAGGACTGGGTCGGATTGAGTTCGAGCGCGCAAGCGAAGGCGATGCGTGCGCCCGTGGCTCCTGTCCGGTTCGTCGCACCGGGCATCTCCACGCCCGCGAAGAAGCCGGAGCCCGCCACGGGGCAACCTGGGGCCGTCCCGATGGTGGTGAGGTTGGGTAGGCGCAGGTCGGCGAACTCCACGCCTTGCAGCGCGAAGGCCTGTTTAGGTGAGGCGAGCGCAATGGTCTGGCGGAAGTAGTGGGCGCCGTTGCGGAGTTCGGCGCGCCAGCGGACGCGGACGCCTTGCGGAGAGGTCAGTTCAGCTTCGAGGGCTTGGCCGTCCGTCATCGTCGCAGCCTTGGGCGGGGACGTGAGGGTGAAACTTGAGGCGGCCAGGTCGCCGGCAGGGAAGGGCGAGAGCTGCGGGGATTTTATTTGCTCACCTTTAGCGGTGGTGAGGTTGAACGTCCCGCGCTTGTCGCGGACGCCGACGAGGATGAAGCTCACCCCCTCTTCCCAGATGAGCGCGATGGCTGGGCTCCAGGACATCGCGCTATCGGTGCCCTTATCGATGCTGGCGCTGAAACGCGTCGTGCCGGCCTTCCAAGCGTATTCCTGGGTCGCGGCACGGTTGGCTGGGGCTTTGAAGGCATAGACGTCGCGCTCGCCGGCGGGTTGGAGGTTGAAGACGCGGCTTTCGCCGACGTCGCCCGCTTCGCCACCGCTGTCCTTGGCGAGGGCCTTGAGGTTCATCTTGCCGACGCGGACGAGCTTCGGCTCGCCAGGGAAATCTGCGCGGTGGAATTCGCCGAGCGTGGCCCAGCCCTTGCCGTCTTGCCCGACGCGGACGATGACCTTGTTCGTGGTGAGCTCGACCTCGACTGGGAAGCTCCCGTCGCCTTGGGCGGTGGGCTTAGTGGTCAGGCGGAAGACCTCGGCTTGGGATTGATCGAATGTTTGGCCGGTGATGCCGTTGCGCAGCGTGGCGGGACGGAGCTGTCCGTCGCGGAAAGACCAGCTGGCGGAAAGCACGCTATTCTGCAGGCCAATCGTTTGTGCGTCGGACTTGGTGATCTCCGCCTTGCCCGGAGGCGGCCCGGCGAAATCGATGTCCGGGTTGGTCGGGATCGCGAAGGCGAGCGCCGTGAATAGGCCGAGCAGGGCGGACGTCAGGAGGCGCATGGTGGCGGTAAAATGCGCTTAGCCTACTTCGCCCGTGCGGGTGGTTTCCTCGGCCTTCCAGAAGCGGTAGCGCACTTCATAGCCCTCGGGCACGTAGACCACGATGGGCAGGCGGCTGTTGTAGCGGACTGGCCCATGGGGCCTGAGCGTCACGAACTGCTGCACCTTGGGCTGGTTGGGGTCGACTCCGATGCGGGTGGAGATCATGCCATCCGCTTTAACCTGAGCTTGGTAATAGTTGTAGCCCCAGCCTTGGACCGTGCGCTCCTCGATCGTGCCCATCAGCGCGACGCGATTGACCCCGTCGGTTTCCATCGTCTTGCCCACGATCAATTCGACCTTCCAGGAGAACTCGTCCTTCTGTGCATCCAGATGGATCACGATACGCTTCATTCCCTTTTCGGCGGCCGGGTAGGCCTTCTGCCAAGAACTCGCGTCATCCGGGCGGGCGTGGAGTGTGGCTGAGCTAAAGAACGTCAGCAGGGCAAGGCAGGCGAGGGGTAGCAGGCGAAGCATCCTGCGATACTGTGCCCTTCGCTTAGACCCTGCAACGATGCAAATGAGGTAGGGGCAGCACCGCGTGCTGCCCTAGGGTCTTTATGGGTAGGGGCACGACGGCGAAACGTCCGTTGACCCATATGGTCTCCTGTTTCCGCAGATGCTTGGGCTAAACTGTGGTAGAGGTTAAAGCCATCGAACAGAAAGCAGACCCGCCGACTCATCGTACGCCGGAGGGGTTCGCCAAAAGAAAACCCCGCGGATCGTAACCCGCGGGGGGCTGCAAGGGCATGGCACTAAGTCCAGCAGACTTGCAGGGATGATGTTGGGAAGTAGATGGATTCTTGCTTCTGTCGCAAGGGCATTCCAGAGGATGAGCTAAAGCCATTAGACCAGAATGTCTCGTGGTTTATTCGCTTCAATGCGTTGAACCTAAGCTTCATTCCCTGAAAGGTTTCTTTGGACGACTGGTAGGGGCAGCACCACGTGCTGTCCTAAGTGTTGCGTCCGATGACCTTTCAAAAGGGTGGTGGCGCAACTCCGTCGCGTCCGTTGACCATTCATTGGTAGAGGCGTGGTTTACCGCGCCCTCCTAAGGTGGAGGGCAAGGAGAAGCCTTGCCCCTACCTAGATGCGGCTAGGTCAGCACGCAGTGCTGACCCTACCTCGATCCGACGGACGCGACGCAGTCCCGACCCTACCTGATTCCGCTTACGGCTTGGCCCAGTGCTCGGTGAAGGCCACTTCGGCGATGAGGCCGGCGTCCTTCATGGCCTGTGCGATCACCTCGGCCTCGCGACGGATGGTACTTCCGTTGCTGGGGTTGATTTGCCTTGGTTGGAGCCAAGAGGTCAGTTCCCATTCCGTCGCCGAAGGTACGTGCACGAGGCACAGCATGAAGGAGTGCTCGTCGTGCTTGGTGTTATGGTTCGGGATGACCTTCAGCTGGCAGGCGCTCGTGGCGTAGGACTGCTGGACCGTCCGTTGGGGCCAGAAGGACCACGTCTTTGTTCGCACCATGGTCGTGCTCGCACCCTCTGTTTTCAGCGTGGAATGGATGCCTGTTCTGGAAATATGAGGGAATAACAAGATGACGAAGATACCGAAGCCTCCGAAGCAGAGGGAGAGCGGTAAGATCCCCCAGTCGAGGTTGTCTCGGAAAAAGGAGATAAACATGACTAAGCCGATATAAGCAAACAGCAGGCCGAGAAGGAGGCTGGCGAGCGCCGCGCAAAAGTTAATCACGGCGTCTAGGCGTGATTTCCGTGACTTCGGGTTGGGGGCGTAGCTGAAAGATCCGGCTGAGACCTGAAGGAAGGTGCCGTCATCCATGAGGCAACTGTAGGGAGTCATCGCGTTGGGTTGCTTGGGATCACCATCCGCTGCAGTCGTTGGACCTGGTGATGGACGGGTCCCTCTGGGTGGCAGGAAACGTTTTTTCGAGCCGGTCCATTTCGCTCTTCATGGCCTCATGGCTGAATTCCCACAACTGTCTTCCTTTGGTTGGGGTGGTGCGCACGTAGATGATGGGCCGGACCGTTTGGCTTTGCCGGCACTCGCTCAGCAGGCAGATGAGGTTCTCTTCCATGATGCCGATTGATCGGGCGTGGGCGCGGATACGGTTTTCCATCGCGGCGACGTCGAGTCGATTGCTGTAGTTTCCGTATACATGGTGATGGTAATACTGCGGTTTGAGCGCTTCGGAGTCTTGGAGGGGGCCCGCGAGGATGGCAGCGATCAGCACCGCCGCTGCGATGCCTGCCCAGATGGAGGCCAGAAAGGCCGTCACTGGCCAAAGTGGATTGCGGTCGGCGTTCACCATGGCCAGCGCTTGATGGGGTGTGGGTTTTCGGTCCGCATCTCTTGGATGACCTCAACCCTTAGGTCTTCGGGTCGCACCTGGACCAAGTCCGCGAATTCCTTTGTCAGTAGGCTCTCAATCCGGGCTAGTTCTGCTGCCGGCGCCTTGAGGTCATAGAGGCAGTGGACCCTTCCGTCCTTGATGCAGACATGAACGTATGGGCTGAAGTACGGGAGCCCTTGTGAGGCCCTAGCTGGCTCTCGGATGTTGGTCCGATACCTGATCCTCTCGCCTTCCCAGTGGAAGTCGTATTTCGCCGGCAGCTCGTGCTGCAGCTTGACCAGCCGGGTTATCTGGATGAGCGGCCGTTCGTGTTCGATGTAAGCCGTCGTGTCTCGGTAAAGGATCGCGCCGGTGACGAGCATCGAGACCAGGAACGCCCCGGCACAAATGAGCCGAAGGGCTCGTTTGGGTCGTTGGGCAGCGGGGTCGTCCATGGGTGGGCCGTACTTTTATAGTCTGTTTACATAAGCAGCGGGTCAAGGACGCAAGAGGTCCTGCGTCGGTGGTATGGTTGACTGGGGTGTCTCCATGCCCCAGGGACAGGATGTCGTCAGCCTCGCCATCGGATTTTCGCAAGTCCTGACGGGAATTCTCCTTCATGCACATTTCAAGAAGCATGGGTTCCGTCCAGTCTGGAGAATCCTCGCTGTCCTCGTGACGCTCTGCGGCTTCTATGTGGCCTGCGGGGAATTCTTCTACCAGCTCGGCCGGCATTCCCGTTGAGCTTGAGGGTGGGGGCGTGACGGCGAAGCGTCCGTTGACCCTTAAAGGGTAGGGGCGTGGTTTGCCGCGCCCTCCTAAGGTGGAGGGCAAGGCGTAGCCTTGCCCCTATCTAGATGCGGCTAGGTCAGCACGCAGTGCTGACCCTACCTCGATCCGATGGACGCGACGCAGTCCCGACCCTGCCTCGAGGCAAGGGGTTGGGGGATGGGAATAGGCGGTGGGGAATCTGAGGCGGCTAGGTCAGCGCTCAGTGCTGACCCTTGAGATTTAAGGGTAGGTTGGCATCGCGTGCCAACCTAGTTCATTCTCTGACGGAGTTTAGGAAAGCTCACCCACTTCCCCTTTAGGGTTTTTCCCTTCTTGTGATTTCCGATTAATACTTTCCAATCTATTTCAGGACAGGGGCTATCCCAGTCGACGCGGGTCCGGCTTGCCGGCCCGCGTATTTATTTTACCGTTAGGTTCAGGCGGTCGCGAATCGTTTCGAGTGCTCGGTTTGGTTGTTCAGGTCTCAGAACGCTAAGCCCAATCGGACGCGCAACCATATCCGTCATCTCAAGGCCAGGGAGGCCGCGGCTTTTAGGCACGAACTCCCAGGTGTGAATGTCATGCGGGGTAAGCTGGGCGAGGGCCTGTTCCATGTTTGCATCTTCTTTTTTCCCACGTTTTTCAAACACCCAATGCATGGACTCCTGGGATGCTTGGCAGGCTTTTGAGATGAGGGTTTCCAATGCTGATATCGAAAGATCGATGTTCGCGGTGGATGGCCTTGCCGCCACGGCGATGATTTCAGGGACATGACGCTTCAGCGTGTTGGCGATTTCAGATAGGAAGGCTTGCTGCTTGGGTTCGTTTCCTTCGAACCGAAACGGACCTAAGCGCTTACGCATTTCCGCTTCATGTAAGACAATTGAGTCGGAGCCGAAGTAGCGGAATTTGAGACGGCAGACTGTATGGGCTAATCCATCCGCGTATCGCTCTGGATTGAAGACGCAGCCTGCCAACACGAAGACCGGGTAATGCGGGTCTGGGCGGCCTGTTTGCGGCGACCCGGATTCATCCACGTAGATAATTCGCACGCTTACTTATCGAATGTTTAGCCGCTCTCATCAAGGTGGCGCATCTGGGTACGTTCACATCGGGTCGTTTCAAGGGTACTAACCGGGGGAACGACCTCGTCTAGTGTCAGCCGCACCACGTCTTTGTGCAAGGGTTCGCGGTGGGTGCTGCTAGGACCCGACGCCGTCCCGAACCCACCAAGTGGCGCTGGTTACTTCGTCGCGTTCTCGAATTGGCGCATCACGATGGTGTTGAGGACGCGGATGTAGAGCTCATCGAATTCAGGGGTCCAGCCTTGCGCCTCGACCTTGCCGTCGATGTACAGGGTGTAGTAGGGGCCGTCGGCGTAGTCTTTGCGACGCTTGAGCGACTCGGCGTGTCCATGCAGGTCGAGGCCCGCGACGGTGAGGTTGAAGGCCCATGCGTTCCGCGGCGAGACGGGGATGCGTTGTTCCGCGACGACCTTAACGTGGCTACGGAGGTCTCCTGAGCCGGTCGGAACGCTCTTGCGGATGATGATGCCCTCGTGGTCAGCGGAATACGACATGTAGTACGTCTCCTGGATTTCGCCGTATGTGGCGAAGAGTTCGGCGTGCCGGTTCGTCCCATTGGGAGGCGACCACTCCGCCGTTTGCGTGGCGCAACCGTTTAGAAGCAGCAAACTGAGGAGGGAGAGTACGGCTGGTCGAATCTGGAGCATCATTGGGTTAGGGGCTTTGGAAGGGACAGCCAGCCGTCCTGCATCTGCTGGCAATTTAGGCTACGATGGGTTGCCTTCCCGTCTTTGGGATTCACGTAATAGCCTTCGGTGTATCGCGCCCATCGGAGGCGTTTTCCTGATTGGACTTCACCGGCCGGAAAGAAGTAGCAACCGTCTGGCGTGACTAGGAAGTGCCGCTTGGGTCCCGGGATGTCGTTGTTCCCGTTCCTCCTTAGGCGTGAGCATTCCTCTTGGGCGAGGGACCAGGCAGCACCAGGCTTCAGTGCGCATCCTGCCACGAAGGTCGTGGCTTCATGCTTGGGGATCCCTATCAACTCTTCGCGGAAAAGTGAGTATGCCAGGCCAGCCCCGAAGAAAGTGAGCACCATGACTCCGGGCAGCCATCCCGGCACTCGTGGCTTGAGAGTCATTCGTAGGTGAACTCGATGAGCAAAAGGTAATCCTTACCGGGGATGCCGTAAACCATCGCTTGGTCGGGTGCCAAGGTGACGGCGGTCTGGACCTCGTAGCTTGATCGCAGGGGGATACGAATGACGCTTCCGTCCTCGACTTTGAACGGCACCTCGCGGTCCAGTGCGGCATATTCCACGGCTAAATCGAATTGGATGAAGCGACCATTTTTCCGGAAGTTCTTCGCACCCAAGGTGAGGCCGATGGACATCGGCTGATTCGGACTTCCTGCCGTCGGAAGAATCGTGTAGCCGTTGGTGACGGAACTGTCCGTGAGGTGGGGCAGGGTAGCGAGCGCCACCACAGGAATGTCTCGCCCCTTTGTAGCGCGAAGCTCCGCGATGCGGAATGAGCCCTGTACGGTCTGGGTCAACTCACCGACATCGAGTTGGGCTTGGGGCAGTACCGTGCATCTTAGTCCAGTGGGCCTGTCGGGATGCTTTGGGGTGGTCGCGCTGACGCTGCTTGCCCAGGTAGGCCCTTTGTAGGGCTGGACTTCCGTCGGTTCAGTCAAGCAACCGGTGAGACACGCCAACGCTACACCCGCAAGAAGGAGGACTGTTTGCGGGTGACAAGACGGTCGTTGGTTCATCAGGTGGGGCTGGTATTTATAACTATTATACATGAGTCTCGGGTCAACCTCGCAGGTTGGCTTGCTTCGCGAGGATGAGAGGGATAAGGATAAGGCATGCCCCTCCGCTGGTACTTCATCTCGGTCGTGCTCAGGTTTAAGCCATCGGCTACCAAGGCCCGCAAAGCCTTCCGACAGCGTCAGCCGGTCGAGGAGAACTGGGAGATTCATCGGGCGACAAGCCTTGCGGCGGCACGCGCCAAGGCGAAGAAGGCGGCCAAGGTCGCCTGTGCGACCCCGATGACCAACTTGAAGACGGGAGAGAAGGGCCTATGGACCTTTGTCGGCATCAAAGAGTGTTGGCTCATTTATGACGACCTCGCCGACGGCTGTGAGATCGCCTGGTTCCAGCATGGTCGCATGACGGATAACCAGTTGAGGCGGTTGATGTGCAATAAACCAAAGTCGTCCAAGAGAGACGGGCGTAATGCCCGATTGGGTTAAGGCAATCCATCGATGCCTGCGTTTGCTGCCGCCGGTGTATCGGGCCTATTCAGCCGTTGGGGCCTTCCGTCCTTGGTGTCCTCTTCTGCCTCGTGTTGCTAATGTTTGTCGCCGTGAGGCTATTGGGGATGTTCCGCGAGTGATGGTATGCGATCACGCTGATCAACCTGGCCATTACTTCGCTTGGCTTTGGTGGGTCCAGTGGCGTCTGGAGCTGATAGGTCAGGCGTCTTGAGCGGCGACATGCGCCTCGGCGAGGCGGTTTGGGCGCTTGCCTTGAGGAGTATGGACGTTAACTTATACCAATGTCCGCTACCCCTCCAGAATTGCCTGGCGTGCGTCGGAAGCGCATCTTGTTTTGGGCTTTGGGATTCTGCGTGGTGGCGGTTGTGGGTTTGCTGGCGCGTGGGTGCGTCGTCGATGACCGTCGCTATGAAGCCCGGCTTCAGCTGCAGCAGGCCAAGAACATCGCCGAGGTCGAACAGGTGTTGGGCAAGCCCATGCAAACTTGGCGTAAATATGACCATATCAATCTGCACTACAGCCGAGATGTCTTCACTCCAGAGGACGAAGCTGCCGGACTTGTCCTCCAGCAGTATATGCTTTGGGGGGAGGTCCTGACCTTTCACCCCGGGTACCTGACCTTGGTCGTGAAGGTCCGTCCGACGGATGGTGCCGTGCTCGCCGCCAAGGTCGTCCATGAGTGAACAAGCTGCCAGCGTGACCTCGCTGGGCCGGTTCTTGGCTCGGCTTGGGCCACCGCGCGTTCGCGTCGTACTTTGGCTGTTCGTTCTGGTGCTACTCTCCCTGCTGTTCTCGCCTTTCATCTTGAAGGGTACGTATTCCGACCCAATGGGAGGCTTGAATCACAGCCAGGTCATCAACAAGTTAATGAGGCTGTTGGCGTCGGTTTGCCAGTCGATCGCCCTCTTGGCTGCCTTGCCTCTATTGTTCTGGCCTACGCTGAGGTTGCTATGGGTCCTGTCCGCCTTCTTCGCCTTTATCCGTCTCGCGGCGGTATTCGTTGATTGGTACGCCTACTGATCTGGCGCTGATTCTTAAGGTTGCGTCTGCTGATTGTCCCTGCCGCGCTTGGCCGGCAAAAGACCTTGCTTCAGACGTACGCCATGTTTGCATACGCCCATGCCTGCAGGTTTAGATATCGTCAGTCTGGCCATCGGACTTTCGCAAGTCCTGACGGGAATCCTCCTTCATGCGCATTTCAAGAAGCATGGGTTCCGTCCAGTCTGGAGAATCCTCGCTGTCCTCGTGACGCTCTGCGGCTTCTTTGTGGCCTTCGGGGAATTCTTCTACCAGCTAGGCCGGCATTCCCGCTGAGCTTGAGGGTGGGGGCGTGACGGCGAAGCGTCCGTCGGCCATTCATTGGTAGGGGCGTGGTTGACCGCGCCCTCCTAAGGTGGAGGGCAAGGCGAAGCCTTGCCCCTACCTAGATGCAGCTAGGTCAGCACGCAGTGCTGACCCTACCTCGATCCGACGGACGCGACGCAGTCGCGCCCCTACCTAGAGGCAAGGGGTTGGCGGATAGGAATAGGCGGTGGGGGAATCTGATGCAGCTAGGTCAGCACGCAGTGCAGACCCTACCCGAGGCATGTCAGAGTTCTTGTTAGAGTTCGGGCTGGGGAAATAGAACAAAGGAACGATAACCCTTTAATGGTTATCGTCTTAGTTCCAGCTGGCGGAGAGGGAGGGATTGATTGCGCTTTGCTTCAGGCCTCCGGCCCGATGCCTTTGGCATCGTCTGTTCGGCCTAAAGTCCCTCACCGAACCCAGGGGTTCTCATCCCTCCACTGGCGGAAATGGGGAGGGCCGACCCGGCTTGTTAGAGTTTTTGTTAGAGATGATTGAGCCGACCGTAATTTGGCGGCATTTTTACCTCTAAATTCAGCTGGCGGAGAGGGAGGGATTCGAACCCTCGGTACCTTGCGGTACACAGCATTTCCAATGCTGCGCAATCGACCACTCTGCCACCTCTCCTTGTTGACCAGCTGAGGGGCGTATCAAAGGCGGGGAGGGGTGTGCGTCAAGGTTGGAGATTGGGTGGGATGGCGGGTTTCCAGCGTTCCTGCGGTATTCCGCAAGCGAAGCGGTGCTCCGTGGGCCACTTTCCTCTTCCCCCAGAGGGGTTTCTGCGTCCAAATGCTGGCTTATCGCTTCGGCGGGGTTTTCCCGCCGGCACCCACGTTTTTTCATGTCCCAAGTCCGCGTCCGCTTCGCCCCTAGTCCCACCGGTTTCTTCCACATCGGAAGCGCCCGCACGGCCTTGTTCAACTGGCTCTACGCCCGCCACACGGGCGGCAAGTTCATCCTGCGTATCGAAGACACGGACAAGGAGCGCAACTCCGAGGCTTTCCTCCAGGTGATCCTGGATTCCATGCGCTGGCTGGGGATGGATTGGGACGAGGGTCCCGAGGTCGTCGGCGCCTTTGGCCCGTACTTCCAGTCGCAGCGTACCGAGCTCTACCAGGCTAAGCTCAAGGAGCTCGCCGCCAAGGGTCGCGCCTACGAAAAGGACGGCGCCTGGTGGCTCCGCCTCGAGGGCGCCCGCTCGACGGTCTTCGACGATCACCTGAAGAAGGAGATCGAGAAGGTCGACGCCGCCCCGATGGTGCTCGACGACATGGTGCGTGGCCGCGTCGAACGCGCCGAGGACCGTGACTTCGTGATCTTCCGCTCCAACGGTGAACCGGTCTTCCACTTCGTGAACGTGGTCGACGATATCGAGATGCAGATCACGCACGTGATCCGGGGCGAAGACCACCTATCCAACACGTCGAAGCACCTCGAGCTCTTCAAGGCCTTCGGCGTCGAGCCGCCCAAGTACGCCCACATCCCGCTCATCCTCAAGACCGACGGCCCGGGCAAGATGTCCAAGCGCGACCGCGGCGCCCTCATCGAGGAATACCAGCAGCGTCGCTACCTGCCGGCCGCCGTGCGCAATTACCTCTGCCTCCTCGGCTGGACGCCCGCCGACGGCAAGGAAGTCCTGCCCATCGACGAGATCGTCCGCCAGTTCGAGATCTCCGCGGTGCACCAGTCCAACGCCCGCTTCGACGAGCGCAAGATGTCGCACGTCAACGCCCAGACCTTGCGCGGCCTGCCCGCGGCGGAGTTCGCCACGCTGGCCCGTCCGATCCTGCTCGAGACCAAGGTCATCGACGCCACGGTGTCCGACGCCCGTCTCGCCGAGGTCCTCGGCATCGTGCAGGAGAAGGTCATCTCGCTCGAGCACTTGCCTGAGTTCATGGGCTTCTTCTTCACGGATGCCTTCAAGAAGGACGAAGGCGCGGTCGCCAACCTGACCAAGAAGGGCGGCGATCCCGTGGCCCGCGTCCGCGAGCTCTTGCCCGCGCTCGAGGCCGCCGAATGGACCGAGCCCGCGCTCGAAGCCGCCTTTGCCGCCGTCGGTACCGCCAACAACCGCAAGCCGACCGACTACTTCGCGCCTGCGCGTTTCGCGATCTCGGGGCAGGGTGGTGGTGCCCACCTCCTCGGCGTCCTGCGGGTCCTCGGTCGCGACACCACGCTCGCCCGTCTCAAGGCCTACGCCGCCTAACCTCTTTTGCCATGTCTACCGAAGCGCATCGCCACTTCATCCAGCAGATCATCGACACCGACCTCGCGGCCGGTAAGCACGCCAAGATCGTCACGCGTTTCCCGCCGGAGCCGAACGGCTACCTGCACGTCGGCCACGCCAAGTCCATCTGCCTCAACTTCGGCCTCGCGCTGGAGTATCAGGGCAGCTGCCACCTGCGCATGGACGACACCAACCCGACCAAGGAAGAGGTCGAGTACGTCGATTCGATCCAGGAAGACGTTCGTTGGCTCGGTTTCGACTGGGGGCAGCACTACTACCAGGCTTCGAACTACTTCGACCGCATGCATGCGGACGCCATTAAGCTGATCAAGCTCGGCAAGGCTTATGTCTGCTTCCTTTCGCAGGAGCAGATCCGCGAATACCACGGCGACGAGAAGCATGGCGGCAAGGCCAGCCCCACGCGCGATGCGTCGGTGGAGGAGAACCTCGCGGCGTTCGAGCGCATGACCCGCGGTGAATACGACGAAGGCAAGGCCGTGCTGCGCGCCAAGATCGACATGGCGTCGCCGAACATGCACATGCGCGACCCGGTCATCTACCGCATCCGCAAGGCCCACCACCACAACACCGGCGACAAGTGGTGCGTCTACCCGATGTACGACTACGCCCACCCCTTGGAGGACGCGTACGAAGGCATCACCCATTCCATCTGCACGCTCGAGTTCGAGGTGCACCGTCCGTTCTACGATTGGCTCCTGCGCACGCTCGACACCCCGGCCAAGCCGCAGCAGATCGAGTTCGCCCGCCTCAACCTGACCTACACCGTCATGTCGAAGCGCAACCTGCTCGAGCTCGTGCAGGAAAAGCGCGTTTCCGGCTGGGACGACCCCCGCATGCCGACGATCTCAGGTATGCGCCGTCGCGGCTACACGCCGGCCGCCGTCCGCAAGTTCTGCGAGACCGTCGGCATCACCAAGCATAACTCGCTGTCCGACGTCGCGCTCCTCGAGCACGCCGTGCGCGACGACCTCAACAAGACCTCCTCCCGCTTCATGGCGGTGCTGGATCCGGTCCGCCTCGTCATCGAGAACTACCCGGAAGGCCAGGTCGAGCAGCTCGAGGCCCAGAACAACCCCGAGGACCCGGCCGCGGGCAGCCGCCAGGTGCCGTTCTCCAAGACCCTACTCATCGAGCGGGCGGACTTCATGGAGATCCCGGAGAAGAAGTATTTCCGCCTCACCCCTGGACAGGAGGTCCGCCTCCGCTGGGGCTATTTCGTCACCTGCACCGGTTGCGTCAAGGACGCCGCCGGCAAGGTCGTCGAGGTCCGTTGCACCTACGATCCCGCCACGCGTGGCGGCGACGCTCCGGATGGCCGTAAGGTCAAGGGCACGATCCACTGGGTCGCGGAAGCGCAGGCCGGCGATGTCGAAGTCCGCCTGTATGACCGCCTCTTCGCGCATGAGGACATGAAGCACATCCCGGAAGGCTCCGATTGGCGCACGCTGTTGAATCCGGCTTCGCTGCAGGCCATCCGCGGCAAGGTCGAGCCCGCGCTCCTCGCGGTGGCGCCTGGCACCCGCGTGCAGTTTGAGCGCATCGGTTACTTCTGCACCGACACCAAAGATTCCCAGTCCGGCCAGCCCGTTTTCAACCGCACCGTCACGCTCAAGGATTCTTGGGCGAAGGCGAAGGCGTAAAGCCTTCGAGGAGATAGGGGATAGGG
>Ga0255118_1000246_pt1 | contig 15067 bp, 7 predicted proteins | sample Law_Atlam_RepB_8_2_FD_188584 | JGI IMG/M metagenome (GOLD analysis project Ga0255118, IMG submission 188584) | Freshwater microbial communities from St. Lawrence River, New York, United States - Law_Atlam_RepB_8h | ecosystem: Environmental > Aquatic > Freshwater > River | place: USA: New York... | reverse complement strand
GGTGGGCAGTAATTCTCTCGAAACTGTCATCTTCGTATGGCCACGGAATTGTTTCGAGATCCATAATCTGATCGGGATTACATTTACCTTCTGAATCAACATTCCAATGATCGTTTAGTTTGCGGAAACCGCACCCGATATTTAATTTTGTAGATTCCACTTTCATTATTCATTCTCCATAGATCTATGATCATTAATGCCTTTACGTTGGCGTTGCGTAGTAAATCCGTCATCTTTATCGAAAGCATAAAATCCATCTTGGATTATAGCCACACTGTCACACATAATCATCACATCCGCAGATTCAAAGATACCTCTTTCTAAAACATTTACAAAAAGTTTATTTGCAGTCGATGGATCGATGCAATACGCATGCGCTCGATTTATAAAATTCCAATTCTTATTAATTGAACTGTGTGCCGGGATTGTAGGCAATGAATCAACACTCAGTTGTTCTTTCGAACCTAGATATGATATAGCATTATAATATTTGTGTATTTTATATGGCTTTACCATTACAGCGTCGTGTTCTAAAATAACTATTGGAGCGTCGACTTCCATACACTTCACCCATAAGGCGATATGACTTAAGCTAACAGCAATTTCGGATGCACTTTGGAAATGATCTGTTACTTTCAACCATTTTAACCAGCTTTGGTTTTTTAAAGAAACAGGAATTTTAATATTCTCTTTATCTCCATCTGTGCCATCAAAACCTTCAAAGAGTTCAGCTTTTTGGCCAACACTATTGCATGTCTGAAGACATCTTTCTGCCATTTCGAGTGATTTGCGATGCATAGGTAGATGTATGATGTATGTATTAAATACATCTCTATTATAGCTCTTATATAAAGAGTGCATTTTTAAATCCAAGCATTCCAAAAAATTTCACGATTATATTGTTCAAAAAGATCGAGCCCTATATACTTGACACAGTTTACGGATGTCTTCGAAACCTCGGACTTAATTTTGTGTAGATCTGGCAACCCAACACCGTGGTCATTATAAATTTCATGTTGTTCAATTTTCTTGAAATTATGTTCAAACTCAGGCAATTCGAAAAAATCATAAATTCTTTGTGTTTGACTTTTCGGATTACCACAGAAGCGATTATAATCAACAAATAGGAATCTATCAAGATACCCCATTGTTATTGCATCCTTAATAGAAGTGTGGGCGCGCCCTAACGGACCATCCGGTCCAGCATAAAAGAATGCTCTGTTAGCTATAGAAGATGCACCCATGCTACGATCAAGGCTTGTGGAAAACAATGGATTGTTTGATCTAAGACGTTCGAAGGATGTTACAATTTCTGCTGGGTTACGCACACATATTAGAATTTTCTTCAACAATAGGTATCAAAGAAACCCAACCACGATCCTTGTCGAAAATAATGGGTTTATCTATATGACTATAATAACCTTCAAGTATAGACTTCAGAACTCCCTTCTTGGCTTCATAGTTAGGATATTCAATATTAGGCTCCAGTGATTCCCAGTTATAAGCGACATTGCCCATAATTGCTGACAGAGAGCTAACAGCCTCTGAATAAACTTTAGGATTTTGTTTTAGAATGTTGCTAATTAGAGTGGAACCAGATCTCGGAAGACCAGCAATAAAGTTTAGTGTTTTCATAGTAATCCTTTCAAATGTTACAAAGTAATATCAATTTCTTCAACTTCCGTTTTATTTATATTAGGCTTGAAAAGCGTTTCAAGTTCTTGTTTCAATATTTCAAAAGGCTCATCCCACTCTCCGAATTTTTTCTGTCTTAACACCTTTGTATTGGTGCTATACCACGGTGAGTGATCACCTCCATATGCCCAAATATGATAAGGTAATAGTGGTACAATAACCCAAGTGGGTATACCCATCGCAGATGCCAAATGAGCAATACTCGTACAAGAAGTAATAACAAGATCGAGATTTTCGATACATGCCGCGGTGTCTTCCCAAGAAATTAAAAGGTGATTTAAATCAATAATTTCTTCTGGCAATTCAAAAAGGTCATTATCTCTTTGTAGAGAATAAAACTGTATGTGTGGATTATCTTTATAAAGATTAATTAACTTTTCGGGAGGGAAAATTCTAAACTGCTGGTGTTCAAATTGTGGATTGCCACTCCAGCGGATGCCTATCTTAAATTTTTTCTTTGTATTGATTATACTTTTCCACACTTGAACGCTCTCGCTGCGCGCAAAAATATATGGATCGTTTGGTAAAGTTTCAAAAGTATGATTGAACAACCAACTACAACTAAATGATGGTATCCAAAAATCATGATATGTGTGGGACACTTCATTTAAAGTGATACAGTTAGAAACGCCTGGTATTCTCATGAACAATGAATGAAGGTTTTTATCGCAGCAAAGAATGCATGTGCCTCCTCTTCTCCAGACTTCAGTCGCATAGCGAGCATAAATTATATTATCTCCATATCCAGCTTCCATATTAATAATTACAATCTTTTTATTCAAATCACTTTGATCCCAAATGGGTTTTGTTGTATTAATTTTAGGAGCCCCGTAAACATTCAAATCCCTGCCGTACTCGAGCAGCTGGAATCCTTCTACTAGTTTACCTTGGTGGATTAAATGCCAGCCCCTATTAAATTTCGCTCTAGGATCGTCAGGTAGAACTTGTTGTAATTCTTCTGAGATTTTCCAGGCATCATCAAAATAACCACGAATCATTAAATTAAGTTGTTGATCAATCAAATGCATATATATTTACCTCTTTTTTATACAGCGATGCTCCTGCGGTCACCCGCAGAAAATAATGTCCAGGATCTTGTTCCTACTTGTACTGGCGTTAAACTAGACACTATATTATTTTGACCCAGTTGGCCGTAGGTATTAGTGCCCCATGCATATAACTTACTATTTGAAGTGATAGCTCCAGCATGGTCTCTGCCACAAGATACTGCTGTCCAAGAACTTGTGCCCACTTGTACGGGAGAACTTCTGTTATCAGCTGCCACATTGTTATTTCCTACCAATGCCGGCGCCGACATTTGCGATGTCGTCGCTCCGTCGCCCCGTTGACCCCCGGTGCCATCGCCCCACGTATACAACAAATTGTTACTTATACCGGCGGTGTGACGACCCCCAGAAGATACTATAGTCCACGAATTCGTACCTATTTGAATTGGAGATGATCTGGATGAAAATAATATTCCATCTCCAAGTTGACCTCTGCTGCTGAACGAGCCGTCTGGCCCGGCGCCCCATGCAAACAGGCCGCCGTCTGAACGAATAGCAACCGTATGGCTGAGGCCAGCAGACACAGCCGTCCATGAACTCGAACCAATCTGGACTGGAGATGATCTATCCGTGGTTGTTCCATCGCCGAGTTGACCACCTGTGTTTCTGCCCCATGTAAATAGTTTGTAATTTGAATCAATAGCAGCCACATGATAGGTGCCAGCAGATACGGCGGTCCATGAACTCGAACCAACCTGAATCGGAGATGATATATCGAAATTTCCTGGAATACCGCCAACCTGTGCAGGAGATGATCTAGCAATCCTATCACCGACGCCTTGCGAGCCATAGGTGGCACCCCGGCCCCATGCAAATAATATGTTATCTGAACGAATAGCAAGTGAAACTGCACCGCCGGAAGCTAAAACAACAGACCACGAACTTGAACCAATCTGGACTGGAGATGATTTGCTCACAAGTGTCCCGTCACCGAGCCGACCTATGTTGCCGCTGCCCCACGCAAACAAGCCACCGCCTAAACGAATAGCTAAAATGTGGCCGCTGCCAGCAGATATGGCGGTCCATGAACTCGAACCAATTTGAACTGGAGATGATCTATTCGCGGTTGTTCCGTCTCCAAGTTGACCATAATTATTAAATCCCCATGTAAACAATCCACCATCTGAACGAATAGCAGCCGTAAACGCTCCTGCGCCTGCAGATACAGCGGTCCATGAACTCGAACCAACCTGAACTGGAGAACTAAGATTTAATAGAACGCTACCACCACCTAGTTGTACAGGAGAAGTCGAAGTCTGATAATAGCCTCCAATACCTCTGCCTAGTTGTCCATAGAAATCATGGCCCCATAAAGACACGATCGCATTTGAGCCTCTAGCGGCCGTATGGGTTCCTCCAGCAGATACGGCGGCCCATGAACTCGAACCAACCTGGACTGGAGATGAAATACTAGAGGAGCTGTTAACACCATTGCCAAGCCGGCCCCTCCTCTGATACCCCCATGTAAATAATCCACCGCCTAAACGAATAGCAGCAGAGTGCTCATGTCCAGCAGCCACAGCTGTCCATGAACTCGAACCAACCTGAACTGGAGATGATCTATTCGTGGTTGTTCCGTCTCCGATCACGCCTCGAGTTCCACTATATCCCCACGCAAACAAGCCGCCATCTGAACGAATAGCTAAATTATGATAGCTGCCAGCAGCCACAGCCGTCCATGAACTCGAACCAATTTGAACTGGAGATGATTTATTCACGATTGTTCCGTCGCCGAGTTGGCCCCTATTATTAAGTCCCCATGTAAACAATCCACCATCTGAACGAATAGCAGCGCTATGATAACCGCGATAAGGGCCGCCCGCATCTACAGCGATCCATGAATTCGAACCAATCTGAACTGGAGATGATTTATTGGTGCCGCTCGTTCCATCACCGAGTTGCCCGTTGGTGCCGTGTCCCCACGAAAACAAGCCACCATCTGAACGAATAGCAGCGCTGCGCCTTGATGAGGCAGATACGGCTGTCCATGAACTCGAACCAATCTGAACTGGAGATGATCTATTTGTGCTTGTTCCGTCTCCAAGTGGACCAGTTCCATTATATCCCCATGCAAACAGGCCGCCGTCTGAACGAATAGCAACCGTATGGCTGCCGCCCGCATCTACAGCGATCCATGAACTCGAACCAATCTGGACTGGAGATGATCTATGCGTGGTTGTTCCGTCACCGAGTTGCCCGTGCGTGTTTCGGCCCCATGTAAATAGTCTATTATTTGAATCAATAGCAGCAGTGTGGAGTCGGCCAGCAGATACAACGGTCCAAGACAGGGGAACCAGTAAAGTCAATCCATGACCAAGTTGACCTTGTGTGTGACCTCCCCATGTAAACAAGCCGCCGTCTGAACGAATAGCAGCCACATGGCTGCCGCCAGCAGATACGGCGGTCCATGAACTCGAACCAACCTGAACTGGAGATGATCTATTTGTGATTGTTCCGTCTCCAAGTTGACCAATTGTGTTTCTGCCCCATGTAAATAGTTTGTAATCTGAACGAATAGCAGCCGTATGGCTGGCTGCTGAAGCCACAGCTGTCCATGAACTCGAACCAACCTGGACTGGAGATGATCTACTCGTGTTTGTTCCATCACCAAGTTGACCATAATTATTCACTCCCCATGTAAACAATCCACCATCTGAACGAATAGCAACCGTGAAGCTGCCACCGACAGATACGGCTGTCCATGAACTTGAACCAATCTGGACTGGAGATGATTTGCTCACAAGTGTCCCGTCGCCGAGTTGCCCGAACGAGCCCGAACCCCATGTAAATAGTTTGTAATCTGAACGAATAGCAGCCGTGTGAGCATAACTAGAAGCTACAACGGTCCAACTAAACGCAGCGCCTATATCGATTGGTGTTCCAAGCTGGCCGGATTGGGCATAGCCCCATGTAAATAATGCGCCGTCTGAACGAATAGCAGCAGTTGTAGGGCCAGCAGCCACAGCCGTCCATGAACTTGAACCAATCTGGACTGGAGATGATTTATTCACGGTTGTTCCGTCGCCGAGCCGGCCACTGCCAGCGCTGCCCCACGCAAACAAGCCACCGCCTAAACGAATAGCTAAACTGTGGGTAGGGCCAGCAGCCACAGCTGTCCACGAGCTCGAACCAATCTGGACTGGAGATGATCTATTCGCGGTTGTTCCATCACCAAGTTGACCATAACTATTCAATCCCCATGTAAACAATCCACCGTCTGAACGAATAGCTAAAGTATGGAAGCCGCCAGCAGCCACAGCTGTCCATGAACTCGAACCAATCTGGACTGGAGATGATCTGTGCGTGGTTGTTCCATCACCAAGTCGGCCGAAACTGTTGTATCCCCATGCAAACAGGCCGCCGTCTGAACGAATAGCAACCGTATGGGTGGTGCCAGCAGATACGGCGGTCCAACTAAACGCAGCGCCTAAATTTCTGATGTCGCCAAGTTGGCTATTCACATTGCTCCCCCATGTAAATAATCCACCACCTGAACGAATAGCAGCTGTCATCGTGGTTCCAACAGATACGGCGGTCCATGAACTCGAACCAACCTGGACTGGAGATGATCTGTGCGTGGTTGTTCCATCACCAAGTTGACCACCACTATTCAATCCCCATGTAAACAATCCACCGTCTGAACGAATAGCAGCGCAATGGGTTGCTCCAGCAGATACGGCGGTCCATGAACTCGAACCAATCTGGACTGGAGATGATTTATTCGTGGTTGTTCCGTCACCGAGCCGGCCGACGGCGCCGTAGCCCCACGCAAACAAGCCACCGCCTAAACGAATAGCTAAACTGTGATAGATGCTTGCAGCCACAGCTGTCCACGAGCTCGAACCAATCTGGACTGGAGATGAGATACCGCTGTAACTCGCCACCCCATTGCCAAGCTGGCCCCTCCTCTGATACCCCCACGCAAACAAGCCGCCGTCTGAACGAATAGCTAAAGTATGGTTGACGCCAGTAGACACAGCCGTCCATGAACTCGAACCAATTTGAACTGGAGATGATCTACTCGCGGTTGTTCCGTCACCGAGTTGGCCGCGATTATTATACCCCCATGTAAATAATGCGCCGTCTGAACGAATAGCAGCCGTGTGCGCGGGCTGGCTGGAGAACCTGCTGTAGCTGAACGTCGATACGGCGGTCCAGGAATTCGTACCGATCTGAACTGGAGATGATCTGTGCGTGGTTGTTCCGTCGCCGAGTGATCCCTTCTCGTTTCGGCCCCACACGTATAGGAATGGTGGCAGTGGCCCGGCAGGGATCGCCGCCGCCGCTTTCATTAAAAGATTTTCTATAAGAAACACATTTTACCCCTCAAGATAAACTTAAAATGAAACTAACTGGTAATAGTAGGCCACACGACATTATTAATATTCAGTTCTTCGTTTGTATTGTAAAAGTATGGTAAATGCCGCAACTCTTGACGATAAACAGCCCAATTATTTTTATCATTATCTGATAGATTACAGTCTAGAAGTTGAGTCCAATCACTGTCTTTTAACTTTTGATTCCTAATATTTCTCAATTGCAACATAAAATCTTGTTTTTGAATTTCAAATGATACTGCAGTGACTTCGATTAATTCTAAAGTTTGAACAATCCTTTCTGAACCAACGGTATTAATATAGTCTTTTACACAATAAATATTCGGATCGAACGATTGATGTTCGTGGTCAATAGGCATCCATCCGAGAGCAAGTAGATACTCCAGATCGTTTTCAGCATTTTGAAGCCCGCTAATATTTCTCCAACTAGTTGGTAAATTATAATGTAATTCAACAATGTTATTATCTTCTACAAATGCCCATCGATGCATTGACATTATCCCTATCTTATTCTGTAATATTTATTAAAATTATATTTTACTATCTAACATACTTGCAACGCCACGCCAATTTGTTCCACCATCATCTGTAATAAAAACTAATACGTCGACGCCCGAAGCAGTTAAAGTAGGTGCAGTACCGCCAGGCCATTTTACGGCAGCTGGCCATGTGATAGCGTACGCTCCGGCGTTTGTTAACTCTATTACAAATCCGCATGCATTCGGTGAAGCCAAAGGATTAGAAAAAGTCCATGTCGTGATACCTGCAACTGTCGCAGAGAAATAATTACCGTTCAACAAATTAATTGTAGTGGCACCCGATACAGAACCCAAAGCATTATGATCAAGACCATAATTAATAAAGGTCCTTGAGTCCTTAATTATTGTGTTCCCTTGTATATTAATAGTCATAAAATCCCTCTAGATTAGATTTTTACTTGTACTTTTTAGATGCTCAATTTCTATCTTGAGTTCTTTAATGGCTTGTACTAGAATCGGAATCAATTGATCATATGATACAGATTTTAGTCCGTTATCTTGATTTGTTGCAACAAGAGTAGGCAATACTTTTTCAATTTCTTGAGCTATAACACCGTATGATAATGAGCCAGTATCTTTCCAGGTAAATGAAACAGGATTAACCATGTCAAGTAAATTAGTAGCATCTTGTATTTTTTGTATATTTTCTTTTACCGTTTCATCTGATAATGAATTAAAGTTTGTCGCATTTAAAGTACCAGTGGAAGGGTTATAATACAGTTTAGTACTACTTGTTGTAAGTGTATTATTTGATGTTGCAACTGCAACGATAGGATAATATGTAGCATTAGTAGTAGTATCATCAGTAGGTGTTGCAACAGAACCTTGGGCGCCTTGAGCTCCAGTAATACCTTGTGCACCTTGAGCTCCGGTTGCACCTTGAGCACCAGTATCTCCAGTAGCGCCTTGAGCACCTGTAACTCCTTGAGCTCCAGTGGAACCTTGTGCACCTTGTGAACCACGATCGCCACTAACAAGGAACGATACGACAATGTTTGCATTATTTGCTGGCGCAACAAATGTACCCGCGACATAAGACACTGGAATGTCAAAGTGGCCATTGGCGGCAGTAGTATGTGTGTCTGTAATATTATAGATAACGAAGTTGAGAGTGTTTGCTTCTTCAATAATCTTGACCGAACCCTTAATGGCCGATGTCGAGTCGTCGATTGTTTGAATGAATGGAGCTATGTTTGCACTATTTCTATCAAGCGGAGATATGCCAACAAAGGGTGCAAGAGTTGGATTTGCATTAGTAAGCTCAATATAACCATTAGCTATCGAAATATTACTTGTATCATTTGTCCAATTATAGTAGAATGAAGCACCACCAAAGTTACCTGCAACACCTTGTGCACCTTGAGAGCCTTGAGCTCCAGTGACACCTTGTGCACCTTGAGCGCCTGTAGCTCCTTGTGCACCTTGAGCTCCAGTAATACCTTGTGCACCTTGAGCGCCTGTAGCTCCTTGGGCGCCTGTTGCGCCCTGAGCACCAACAACGCCTTGAGCGCCTTGAGGACCAACTGCTGTTACCCAGTAAGGAGAACCAGTAGCTCCATTCGATGCTAGCACTTGACCTGCAGTACCTACGCTACCATTCGCAGATAATTTTACACCGGCTGCAATTGTAACTTGTGTAGTATTTGCAATAAAGCTAGTGCCGACTGTTAACAAAGCAGAGTTAACGCTAGTGCTTACATTTGCAAATCCGGTGATGGTAGTATTGCCGGCGGCGAGCGTTGTAATGCCTGATGCTGCACCGCTAAGTGTAAGAGAACTTAAAGTACCAACCTCGATGAGTGAAGACGCAAGAATTCCCGTACCCAAAGCTGTAGAGTTAGCAATGGTAGTATTACCGATCTTATAGCTTTTGCCAGCCGCAAGATCGATATGTTCGGAAGCCGTCCAGCTATCAGTTGCATCAATCCAGTTGAATGTCTTATCGGTGCCACCTTTCAGAGTAATACCGCCGCCGTCGGCAGTCGCATTAGAAGGAGTAGTCACATCCCCAAGTATAATATTTTTATCTTCTACAAGAAGATCTGTAGAATTTATATTGGTTGTTGTGCCATTGATAGTGAGGTTGCCAGAAACTGTTATATCACCAGTAATCGTAGTATTACCAGCAGCGAGAGTCGTAATACCGGTGACTGCTTGCGCAGCACTCGTCGACTGAATCGTGGTCGTTCCAACAAACAATGAAGGCAAGCGAGCAAATGCTACCGTACCAGAAGCCAAGTTGGTTGCATTCGCCGCGATAGCAATGGCATTGGTATAAGCAGCATCCGCGTTTGCAACCATCGCTGTATTCGCCGTACCAATTTTTGTGTCGGTATAGCTAACAGCATTGGTATATGCCGCGGCAGCCGAGGTTGCTGCAGTATTCGCAAGTGTATTAGCAGCGATAGCTGCATCATATGCAGTCTTGACATTATTAGCGACTGGAACTAATGTAATTGAAGTATTATTGACAGCGTCGACAGTAGGAAGTCGAGCAAACGCTACTGTACCAGAAGAGATGTTAGTTGCGTTCGCAGCGACAGCAATGGCATTCGTATAAGCAGCATCGGCATTGGCTACCATTGCGGTGTTAGCTGTACCGATCTTCGTGTCAGTATAACTGACAGCGTTAGTGTAAGCCGTAGCAGCGTTTCCAGTGATAGCACTATTCGACGTTAGAATTTTGCCATCTGTATAAGATACAGCATTCGAATAAGCTGCATCGGCATTGGCTGCCATTGCCGTATTAGCTGTACCAATTTTCGTGTCGGTATATGATACCGCATTCGAATAAGCAGCGCCTGCCGCGGTTAATGCGGTGTTGGCATTTGTATTTGCTGCGATAGCCGCATCATAGGCAGTCTTTACGCTATTTGCAGAAGCTACGTGAGAAATCGAAGTATTATTGATAGCGTCAAGTACTGGAATACGAGCGATATTCACAGTACCAGATGTTAAGTTGGTTGCATTCGCAGCGATTGCTATCGCATTCGTATAAGCTGCATCCGCATTGGCTGCCATCGCAGTGTTAGCTGTACCGATTTTTGTATCGGTATATGATACAGCGTTTGTGTAAGCAGTAGCAGCGTTTCCTGTAATAGCACCATTTGCTGTTAGAATCTTGCCATCGGTGTAGCTAACTGCATTGGTGTAAGCGGCACCAGCAGCAGTCAACGCGGTGTTGGCATTTGTATTAGCAGCGATGGCTGCGTCGTAAGCTGTCTTCACAGAGTTAGCTGTGGCTACAAAAGAAACTGAAGTATTGTTTACAGCGTCAAGTATTGGAATACGAGCGATATTCACAGTACCAGACGTTAAGTTGGTTGCATTCGCCGCGACAGCAATGGCATTGGTATAAGCAGCATCTGCATTTGCTGCCATGGCAGTGTTAGCTGTTCCAATCTTCGTATCGGTGTAACTCACGGCATTTGTATAAGCGGTAGCAGCATTTCCTGTAATTTGGCTTTGAACGTTAGCAAGAGACAGCCCACCAAAGTTGGTTGAGTTATTTGCAGTACCAGAGAATGCAGTAGAATTAACAGTAGTAAATACTGTTGCGTTACCAACACTGATCACAGTCGAGTTAGCATTAACTCCATCAGCAGCTGTACCCACAATCAACATTGATGTTGTATTGCCTGTAATTGTGGTATTACCGCTTACTTGAAGAGTTGATGTTACGTTCGCAAAGCCAGTAATCGTAGTGTTACCAGTAGCTAACGTTGTAATACCAGAAGCTGCGCCATTTGCTACGAGTGATGAAGTTGCGAGTGGTTGATTATTAGTTGACCAACTATCATTTGTTTCATCCCACATAAACTGAACATTTGCAGAAGTACCGCGCATGATCTCGAAACCAGCATTCTCAGTAGGAGGGTTAGCTCCAAGATCTGCATTCAATGTAATGATATTATCGCCAACATCGAGTGTTGTGGTGTTGACATAAGTACGCGTACCGGAAACTGTAAGGTTACCAGAAACGGTAATATCGCCGGTGATTGTAGTATTACCAGTAGCAAGCGTAGTAATACCACTGACTGCTTGAGCGGCACTCGTCGACTGAATCGTTGTCGTTCCGATAAACAATGAAGGCAATCGAGCAAATGCTAATGTGCCATTGTTTGCATTCGAAGCATTCGCCGCAAAGATAGTCGCATTCGAATAAGCTGCATCGGCATTGGCCGCCATTGCTGTATTGGCAGTTCCGATCTTCGTGTCAGTGTAGGATACTGCATTGGTGTAAGCGGTAGCAGCGTTTCCAGTGATGGCGCCATTTGCTGTTAGAATTTTACCGTCAGTATAAGATACTGCGTTTGTGTAAGCAGCACCCGCAGCAGTTAATGCAGTATTGGCATTTGTATTTGCTGCGATAGCCGCATCATAGGCAGTCTTTACACTATTTGCGGAAGCTACATGAGATATCGAGGTATTATTGACGGCGTCAAGCACTGGAATACGAGCAATGTTTACTGTACCAGAAGTTAAGTTGGTTGCATTCGCAGCGATTGCTATCGCATTCGTATAAGCTGCATCCGCATTGGCTGCCATCGCAGTATTCGCTGTACCGATCTTTGTGTCAGTGTAGGATACTGAGTTTGTATATGCAGTAGCAGCGTTACCAGTAATTTGACCTTGCACTGTAGCTAATGAAGATCCGTCAAGATTCGTAGAATTGTTTGCAGTACCACTAAACGTTGAACTATTCATTGTTGCGGTAACGGAAGAGTTGCCAAGAGTTAAAATAGCGGTCGTTGAATTTGAAGTAAGCGTAGCGCCAGCTGAGGTTGCATTGATCGTGCTTATTTGTAAGCCACCGACGGCTTTGATGGTGCCCGATTGGACAGTTAAGTCACCATTAGCAGCCAAAAACATGATAGATGTAAGAGTTGCGTTTGCGTTTGCAATTCCAGATGGTGCCTTATACCAATTGTGATCACCACCTTGCATTGAATATCCAGCGGCAGCGCCGTCTTGAACATATTTGTAGGTAGTATTAGCCCAGAAAAGGTTCTGAAAAATGTACACATTGGTTTCATCTTGATAGTTCCAAACCGATGCACTTCCTACTTGCACTGCTTTTGCTGTATTAGCCCAGGCGCTAGCAACAGTATTAACTGTTACAACAGCACCTGTTTTGACATTGCCAGTGACATTTAGTGTACTACTTACGTTCGCAAAGCCAGTAATCGTAGTGTTACCGACTGCGAGTGTTGTGATACCAGAAGCGGCTCCGTTTGCTACGAGCGATGAGATTGCAATCTCTTGATTATTAGTTGTCCAACGATCGTTTGTCTCGTCCCAAAGGAATTGAACGTTCGCAGAAGTTCCGCGCATAATCTCAAAGCCAGCATTCTCAGTAGGAGGATTAGCTCCAAGATCTGCGTTGAGTGTAATGATATTATCACCAACGTCTAGAGTAGTGGTATTGACATATGTTCTTGTACCAGATACCGTTAAATTACCTGAGAGTATCATATTTACAAAAGTTGGAGAATCGCTAGTTCTTATATCTTGATTCATTCGGAACGGAAGGCGTGCTTCAGCTAATGTGCCATTGTTTGCATTCGAAGCATTCGCTGCGAAGATAGTCGCATTCGTATAAGCAGCATCAGCGTTTGCAACCATTGCGGTGTTAGCAGTTCCGATCTTCGTATCAGTATATGATACAGCGTTTGTATACGCAGTCGCAGCGTTTCCTGTAATAGCGCCATTTGCTGTTAGAATTTTGCCATCGGTATAAGATATAGCATTGGTGTATGCCGAACCGGCTGCAGTCGCTGCAGTATTCGCAAGTGTATTAGCAGCGATAGCTGCATCATATGCAGTCTTGACATTATTAGCCACTGGAATCAGTGTAATCGAAGTATTATTCACAGCATCAACTGTTGGAATACGAGCGATGTCGACAGTTCCAGAAGTCAGATTGGTTGCATTTGCGGCAATTGCAATCGCATTGGTATATGCAGTCGCAGCATTGCCAGTGATAGCTGTGTTGGCAGTACCAATTTTCGTGTCGGTATAAGATACAGCATTCGTATAAGCGGCGTTGGCCGAGGTTGCTGCAGTGTTGGCAAGAGTGTTGGCTGCGATCGCCGCATCATATGCAGTCTTGACATTATTAGCAGTAGGCACATGAGAGATTGAGGTATTGCTTACTGAATCAGCGGTCGGAATTCGAGCAATTGCCACTGTACCAGATGTTAAGTTGCTAGCATTGGCAGCAATTGCAATGGCGTTAGTGTACGCATTGTCTGCAGATCCACTAACGCTGGTAGAATTGATGACTGTAGCACCAATTACAAGTTGACCGGCCGTGATTACCACGTTTCCGGCCGTTACTGTTACTCCGTTTGCAACGGTTAAACCGTTCTTAACGCGAAAATTAACTGGTGTAGTCATCTGGTTCCCTATCCCACAGATTATACTCTATTTATACTTCGACACTAATACGTTTTGTTTTTACAACACTCGAAGAGTTTGTAGGAGCAACCAGTAGATTTACGTTACTGGAATTAATATTAGCGCTGACATTACCAAGTGATGTGTTTGAAAATACTGTACCATACTCTGTTATATAGACTTGAGAACCATCATGAAGAAGCAAAGCTTCAGTGATATGATAATCTGATCCAGATGTAATCTGTATATAATACTTAGCTGATCTATAAGTATCTTTTACGAAAGAGTCTACGATAGTGTTTGCAGTTGTCGAAGTTGTCTGAGAGTTAGACGAGCCTTCGATAACATTAAGCGCTGGAATCTGAGAGACAATTTGAACGGCGTCGCCTGCAATGACGTTTGAAGTAAATACAATCGCAGTAGTATTCGGAGTTGTATAATCTGTGGTTGAAATCTGTTTCGAACCGTTGAGGAAAACACTCTCGAGACCAGCAGTATATGAAAGAATTTGTGTGTTAGCGTCTGCGCCCGTAATGACAGTCGTATTTGAAGAGATCGAGTAAGTATAAGTTACTATACTAGTGTATACGTTCGAAGAACTTCCAGCAGGACCCCAATATACCGATGTTCCGTTTGACGCAAGAACTTGGCCAGCAGTACCAATAGAACCATTAGCGATGATTCCAGCATTGAACGTAACATTGGCATTGAATATTTGTGTATTTGCCCACGTAACACTGAGGTTAGCATCAACTCCTGGACCTTGAGGACCGATTGGACCCTGATCACCTTGCGGTCCGGTTGCACCTTGCGGCCCAGTTGCACCGGCTGCAGACCAATAAACACCCGTTCCATTTGATGCTAGAACTTGACCGGCTGTTCCGGGCGATCCGTTAGCTACAATCGTAGTGACAGCGAGAGAAGAAAGATTTGATCCAACTTCGAAGATGGCGTTAGCAGCATCTGAAGAGAAGACTTTACGATCAGTTAAGTTGACCGCGAATTCGCCCTTGTCAATAAAGGCTGAGTT
>Ga0255118_1000244_pt1 | contig 15098 bp, 18 predicted proteins | sample Law_Atlam_RepB_8_2_FD_188584 | JGI IMG/M metagenome (GOLD analysis project Ga0255118, IMG submission 188584) | Freshwater microbial communities from St. Lawrence River, New York, United States - Law_Atlam_RepB_8h | ecosystem: Environmental > Aquatic > Freshwater > River | place: USA: New York... | reverse complement strand
GGCTTATGAGAAGCTAATGGCTATGGGCTTCCGTATCACAGCTATGTATTACGAGCCAGGCATGGCCTATGCTGGTGTATGGGACAACGGTGATGACGACTACTATGAGTATGGCAGCATGTCTAGCACAGAGATTGCTGAAACTCTACCCGCAGAGTTGGACGAAGCATTTGGTATCAGCGAGTCAGCGGCAGAGTGGGAAGCAGAGAACGCTGAGGAAGAAGAGAACATTGACATCGATCTTGATGACGGCGTGAGTGCAGTAAACGAACAGGAACAACAAAAATGAATAAGACTAATAAAGAAAAAAATACAGAACACGATAAGAAAGAACTTCTGCGTGTTCGCCCAGGCAATCAACGATATGACTTTACAGCCCTCGAAGCTGCCATTAGGAGTTGGTTTAAATGAGTAGACTAGCATTGTATGGCCGACCTTGGGTCGTGTTCGATGCTAAAAACAGAGAACATCGCGAGTGGTTTGCTGAGTTTAATAAGTCGGGTGCATGGGGTAAGTGTCCAGTACGCTTCGTAGTTAACGATGATCACGGTGACTTGATCACACAGATCCAAAGGGAACTAATTCAGTTCTATGTGGATAAAGAGTTTGGCACACTAGAAAAGCCAAAGATGCGCCCAAAAAGTGTTGTAAAATTACAACAACTATTTGGTTGACAGGTTGGCGGTTTGGCACTATAATTAATGCTTACACACACTAAACAGGAGCTAGATATGCAAGCAATCGCAACACAGATTACAGAGCAGGTAGTACAAGACGCAACCAACGAAGCCGCTCAACAAGCCCGCTCAGCGGCCAAGGCATTCCACGCCAAGCATGGCGATCGTGATGCTTGTGGCTTTGCTTGGGTTAACATCTACGGCGTTCGCTCAAATTCCAAACTGGGCAAGTGGTTGGCAGCCGCAGGCTTCCGTAAGGACTACACGGGTGCATTGAGCCTGTGGAACCCAAGTGGTTTCCCTACACAGAGCATCTCAATCCTGGAAGCGGGTGCAGAGGCTTACGCAGAGGTTATCAAGTCCAAACTGGGCTTGGACAAGGTCTACGCTGGAAGCAGAATGGACTAAACGAATATGGTTTGGTTAGCCAAAAGTTCTTGACTAATGGCTAGCCAGACTGTATAATAAGACATGTTCAAAAGAACATATTTTTACACACACATAAGGAAAATTAAAATGGCTACAGATAAATTGTTTACGGTTGTTGGTACTTCTAAATTGGACGGCGAGACTAAGGTTCGCTTTGCTAACGACACTCTGCGTACCAAAGTACTGCAGAAACACGGTCACACAGACATCGTGTTGGTAGAGTTGGATACTGCTATGACTAAATTGGAAGCTGTCAAGACTATTCAGTTTGCAGAAGAGTTCCAGAGTGCGGCATCACAGGCAGCTATCGCTGATTACCTTGATGCTAAGAGCCCTAAGGTTAAGTCAGTGGCTACGCCTACTGCTACAAAAGCCAAAGCACCTGCTAAGGCTAAGGCAACTGCAAAGGTTGCTGAGATGGACGAGAATATTCCATTTTAATCCTACACACCGTATCGCAAGGTTAAATAGATCATGCGATACGGTGTTTCATATTCAACAGACTATTTCGACGGGTGTGTGGTCATCCGCGACTTTAAGAGCGTGCCACAGGGACGAGTGCTGGCAATTATACCAAGAGACAATAGACATGAAGCAGAGCAAGAAGCTCAGCGGATATGTGATCTACTAAACAAACAATCATGATTTGGGTACAATACGAGGTTTGGAGCGTCGATGAAGACGGTCACGAGGAAGTAATCGAAACAACCAACAGTCTCAAAGAAGCTAGAAAGATAGCTGAATCAGCGTTGACAGACGAGATAGTTGAGTGTATAATATACAAAGAAGAAGACGGTGAACAGTTTGCAATAGAAGTCATCGTTAAAGAATAACGTCAGTGTGGTGAAATAGGTAGACACAAGAGACTTAAAATCTCTCGCCGCAAGGCATGCCGGTTCGATTCCGGCCACTGATACCAACAAGGGCCGTTAGCTCATTTGGTTAGAGCAGAGGACTCATAATCCTTTGGTGGAGTGTTCGAATCACTCACGGCCCACCAAGTTTCTGGCGGTAGTTCAATGGACAGAACAGTAGCCTTCTAAGCTATCAATCCAGGTTCGATTCCTGGTCGCCGGACCACAATACCCGTATGATTGACAGGGTTTCTTTTTGGCAGTATAATAGATACATACAGACACAAAAGGAGCGGCACATGGGTTACAAGGTTCTTAACACCGTAGACAACATGCGTGACAACTATGGCCCACGCAAGGGCTTAGAAGGCCCGTACAATTTCAACGGCAGAGTGTTGTATTATGACAACAAAGAGGGCAAGTACTATGACCCACGCTCAGACTTCTACGTGAGCCATTCAGAGTACTTCCAAATCGTAGGGTTGTTGACAGCCTGAGCATTTGGCAGTATAATTAACACATAGACACACAAAGGAGCGAACGATGAAATTGGAAAAAGCATTGAAACTATTAAACCGTGAACGTCTAGATTACCTAGAATCATTCACCAGCTCCGTCACTGGGGTTGAGCGAGCAGGCACATTGAGTGCATGGGTTGACTTCCGAGCCAACTACGGTTGTCCAGACGTAGATGAGAAAGAGCATAAGGCGCTTGAAGCCGTGCAGAAGTATGTGGCAAAAATACAACAAGAAGCTCTAGACCAACTAGGCCAGACATATACCTATTGACAGGTTTGCCAAAAGGCAGTATAATCAATACATACAGACACAAAGGAGCCCAAATGTTTCATACAGACAATCAAGTAGAGTTTAAAGAGATCCTGCGCAAGTTCTCCGATGCTACATACGAGAACTATGGTTCACACGCCTATGCCGCTGGCTACTTGGAGAGCATGGCTGTACAGATGCTGGCGCTGATGAGCAAGCGCGAGCAAAAGGGCTTTATCGACAGCATGGCGGCTGTTGTTAAAAAACAACGTGAACTGGCTTGACACTCTAGCCCAAAGACAGTATAATAGACACATAGACAGCAACAAGGAGCGAACCAAATGGCTAAACTATTAATCACTACACAGACTTACGAGAACTACGGTGCCCATGATTGGGACGGTACAGGCCAGTGCCCACAGTACTGGAAAGCCAAGGGTGGTTCAGACTACGTGGTCAAGAAGGTCAACGTCAACAAGGTCACAGAGACTGTGATGGGTGTGCGTGGGCAGATCGAGTGCGACAACTATGCATTCCGTGAGACGATCATTGATTGGACTATCGTTGCTGACGATGCGCTCACAGAGTTTGAGCAGAGCCAATTGGACTACGAAGGCAAGATCCGCTACGGTTCTAAAGAGATTGCCTGGTAACCCTTTGGTTGACTGGGTTATTGATTGGTGCTATAATACATACATAGACAACAAGGAGCAGAGATGACAGGCTTAGAAATTATTGTAACAGTGGTGGTGGTGGCAGTGATTTTTGCTGTCAAGGTTTGGATCCTCACAAAGATTTAAGGAGCAGAGATGAGCGTTAGAGAACACATTGTAATTGATACCCGCCACGGTGGCCCATACGATCGCGGCATGGCAGACAGCTACTACCGCAGAGGCAGGACGCCACACTACTACATGGCAGACACAGGCAGTTCACCTCGTGTAGGCTACAAGGACATGACGCCTGATGAAGTAGAAGCCTATAACGCAGGCTATGATGACAACGAAGAAGCTGGTGACTATAAGGAGTGGTTATGAAACTGTTTGAAGCTACTGTACGCAGGCCCGATGGCTCAGAGTTCAAAGACCGGGTGGGTGCAATGGATGCACAAGAAGCCCGCAGACTGTTGCAAGAACGCCACGGTCCTAGAGCTGTGCCCTATATGCCGCATATGATTCCTAGTTAACCCTACGGTTGACTAGGTTATTGATTGGTGCTATAATTAACACATAATAAGAAATAAGGTTGCTGAAGTAAAGAGCATTTAAGGACGCTGAGGAACAGTGTTCTAGCCCTAGAGGAACTAGGGCACTTAGATGGGGCAACGATTGACAGAGCGATAGATTGGTGCTATAATACATACATACACACACAAAAGGAGCGAGAGATGACTAAAGTAAATTATGACCGTTTTGCTAGTTTTGACATTAACGAAGCCTGTGACCACTTTGACAGCACAGACCAAAAGGCCTGGAAGAAGATTGGCAAGTTCATCGTAGCAGATGGACAGGACTATGCGAACGTTATGGTAGAGGGTTTTGACTATGACCAAGAAGATGTAGGCGATGGCGAGTACGCGGCATTTGACGCAGGTGTTAAGTATGCACTGACTAAGATGAACATTGCCTTTGAGGCGGCAGGCATTGACCTCCAAGTATGCGAGATAGACTTGGTAGAGAGCATGGGCTTTGTGCTTGTACGTGCAGACGACGAGCCCGAGGACTTTGTAAAACGAGTGCTTAAGAAGCCCGTCTTAATGGTTGACAGCTGGATCTAAAGCTGTTATAATAGATACATAGCAAGGCGATCCTCGTATGTAAGAACCCAGCAGAAATGCAAAAAGGGTTGTAACTAAAGGATACGGAGAGAGTTTAGAGACTCTGCCTAAGCTAAACAACAAATAGGAGCGACACTATGCGTACAGTACAAGAGATCAACCAAGCCATTATGTTTGGCGACTTCACCAACACAGACCTAGTATCAATCATTGATGCAGTCAAATGGAAACGTGCTACCCTAGCCAAACTGACCAAAGCGAGTTTGGCAGTAGGTGATTCAGTAGAGTTTACCAGCTCAAAGACAGGCATGACATTGATTGGCCGTGTAGAGAAGATAGCCATTAAATATGTAACGGTCAGAACCAATCAGGGTGCATGGCGAGTGCCGGCTAACATGTTGTCCAAATTGGATGACTTAGTAGCCGCTTAATAGTATAATAGACACACACACAAACACACATAGGAGCGAACTTGATGACTAAAGGATACAGAGTTTTGAGCTTAGAGACCGCAAAGAGCAAGCCATCAAAGGCTACTAGTACAGGCTTTGACATCGACACAGATGCGCTCAAAGCCAAAGAACAACAACTGGCAGGCGTAACAGATGACGAGATCATGGAACGCTTGCGCACACGATTCAACATCTTGGACGACATGACACGTGCCGTTAAGAAGGGTGATGTACGTGCTATGATCGTTACAGGCCCTCCGGGTGTAGGCAAATCGTTTGGTGTAGAGAAGGTACTGTCAAAGCACGATGTGTTCGCAGATGTAGCACAGAACGAGAAGCTGAAGAAGTATGAAGTGGTCAAGGGCGCTATGAGTGCTATTGGACTCTACAGTAAGCTGTACGAGTACTCAGACAAGAAGAGCATCCTAGTGTTCGATGACTGTGACTCAGTGCTGTTAGATGACCTTAGCCTTAACATCCTTAAGGCAGCATTGGACAGCTCAAAGAAGCGTATGATCCATTGGAACACAGACTCACGCTTGTTGCGCTCAGAGGGTGTGCCTAACTCATTCGAGTTTAAGGGTGGTGCTATCTTTATTACTAACATCAAGTTTGACAACGTGCGCTCTAAGAAGCTACGTGATCACTTGGAAGCATTAGAGAGCCGTTGCCACTACTTGGACTTGACTATTGACACAGAGCGTGAGAAGTTGTTGCGTATTAGACAAGTGGTTAGCGAGTGCGGTATGCTAGATGACTACGAGTTTAGCGACTTAGAGAAAGAAGTATTGATTGACTTTGTAGATGATAACAAGAAGAAGCTGCGGGAACTGTCATTGCGTACAGTACTAAAGATAGCAGACTTGAAGCGTAGTATGCCCAGCAATTGGCGTGCTGTTGCAGAGGTTACATGTATGCGTAGAGCATAACTGTAGCAGGGCTAGGCCCTGTAGAGTACACTCTAAGTCCGATTCGCTCCCGGCTGTGTATTTAGCAGGCTAGCCCATGTAAACACTGAGAGGTGTTTCAAATCCTAACTGATCCGATTCGCTCCCGGTAGGTTAGGATTTTTTTTCTCTCTGGTGGCCGGCCGGTGAGGCAATTGGTGGGGTCGGGGTATACAAATATAATCTTAATACTTACTTACTATACGCTTAACACCCCACATGTGCTAAATCACCACCACAGAAAGAAAAGTACTCCACCTAAATTTTTTGCGCGGTAATTTTTTTTTGGGCTGTAGACCCATTTCGGGCTACTCTGCTTATACGGTGTTTTTATTGATTTTTTAAAACCTCTACTGCGAAGCAGTGTGCTAGAGCGTAGCCGCTAGCACTGATAGTCTTTATACGCGAGCCAACTGTTTAATACGCTCTAGTTCATCTGTTGCTGTAGCTGTTACGGGTGCGGTTTGTGGTGCCATCTTAGCTTGTAGTGCTGATACAGCCTGTCCTGCACCTTTACTCACATTACCCACTGCACCAGCAATGTCACCTTGTGCTAGACTAGTGGCAGCACTGATACTTTTGGCTGCTGTTGCTGCCGTACCACCTGCTGCCAATGCGGCCTGCTTGACATCACCTTGTGCCAGTGCTGAGCCAACATTAACAGCTCGTGCTACTTGTGCTAGATTACCACCTACTGCACCAGCTAGTGCATTTAGAGCAGTCTTACTGTCACCAGCTTCTATAGCATCTGCGGCAGCGGCTATAGCTTTGATCAGTCGAGTCTGTGGTATAATGTCCGTTACTTTGTCTAGTATAGGATAAGTTTTCATCCAACCAGACAGCTTGTTTAACAGCGTTTGTGGTTGTTCTTTTTGTGGATCTATTGTGCCTATGAGTGCTTGTATATCAGCTACGTCTTTTGGCGTGGGTTCTGGGTCCTGTGCAGTGGGTGTGGCAACTACGGGTGCGCCCGTTGCAGGAGGTTGAATCAGTTCTCTTAGTAACATAAGTGTATTTATCGATTGGCCTATTTGTGCGAGGTTATTAACTAGGGTTTTAACTGTTGTAAATTTTGTTTTTGCGCTTCGCCGCTTCGCGGCTGGACTCTGGTGCCGATCTGGGCGGGTTCTAGGGGTGGTAAAAAAAGCCCATGTGCGGGCTTTCTTTGAGTGGCAACGGCCCTTAGGCCTGCGCTTCTCCCCAACGTAGAATCAAGTTGGCATTGGTTGCACCGCCTGCTACTTTAAACACATTGATAGCCAACACGTCTGGACCATTGGGGAATGTACCTCGTCCACCAATGGTAGTACTGGTAAGTTCTTTTAAGGCATCTAAACTTAACGAATTAGTTTCCCCGGGGTTAGCCACGAATGAGAATACAGTTTCACCTGGTAGAGCAAACAAACTACCGAACTGGAATGTTAATGTTCCGCCGGCGCTAACCGATGTGGTCATTGACTGTGTGAATGTAATCCTGTAGACAGTGGTAGCTCCATATGTCCTACTGGAAATTACGCTTACACTGGTACCAGCTGGGAATTTAGTATCTGTTGTAGCGACCCTGGTGTTGGCCACTGCCCCACTGGCCGTCCAGGTGGCTGATGTGAAGAACAAGAAGTTAGTACCCGTGTAAGTGTTGGCAGAACCAGCTGCTGTTACAACCACTGTTTGATCGTTGCCCGAACCTGCAGTGCTGTTGCTGTTGGCCGCGGCACTCATGACAATACGTGTATGACTCACAGTGGCCAAAGTGATATAGCTTCTTGTTACACTAAGGATAGTTTGACCGCCTGTGATGAATGTGGCCAAACTCAACGAGTCACCTACTGCAATACTACCAGCTCCTCCTAGAGCGTCGTATGCAGCATCAGTAATCAAGAAGTCAGTTCTACCTGTGCTAAGAGCTTGTGTGTATGTACCACTGCTCGCGGAAGTCACTGTTACTGTTACATTATTGCCTGTGCCTGCTGTACTGCTGGCAGAGCCTGCTGAACTCATAACAACACGACTGTAGAGAGTTCCATTAATTCTAACATAGTTAGCAGTAATACTACTGATAGTTTGACTGCCTGTGAGGAATGTAGTAGCACTCAACGGGTCAGTGACTGCGCTAGTGCCAGTCGATGTAGTTAAAAAGTCTGTTCTAGCAGAACTGATCGCTGAAGAATAAGTTGTGGGCAACACAGAAGTCAATGTAACGCTGACGTTACTATCACCTACAAAAACGCCTTGGGGACTAGAACTATTGGGGAATTGCGTTAGGTTTATACGGGTGTAAGCTACGCTGTTGTAGGTAGTATAATTTCTTGTAACTGAGCTTATGCGCTGCCCACTTACAAGATAAGTGGCTGCAAACAGTTGATCGCCTGATGCACCTGTAATAACTGTTGTATTTGAAGTTAGTGCATCGTATGCCGCAGTAGTAACTAAGAAGTCATTTCTAGAGGTAGAAATTGCTCGTCGATAATTTCCAATGAATGCACCACTATCTAAGTTAACAGCAGTTAGTGTAGCTGTGACACTGCCCGGACTAAACGACACGGCTGTTACAGTTTGTGTACTTGCAGCGAACGATTTAGCCACCAAGTTGGCTGTGAATGCACCCTGTATTGTGGCATTGGTAGTTGTCAAGCTGCCACCCCATGATACAGAACCACCTGATGCAATCTGTGCAAAGCTAGGTTGTCCACCAGCGGCTTGACCGCTTAGTCCAGTCCAAGTGATCTTAGTAGGATCAGTAGGATAGTTAATAGGATTCAATACACCTTCAATAACGATACCACCAGCATTATTAGGAGTAACGCCGGCCCATGTTAGGTTAACACCATATGTACCGCTAGCACCTGTACCTGATGCAAACTCTGGGGCAGTTGAACTGAATGTTCCTGTGCTAGTAGCTTGATACCAGTTCTTAACACCTGCTGCGGTTGTACGTGTGTAATATTGTCCACTAGTAGCAGTACCGCCACTAGACCATGTGTTACCAACAAACGGATCTGCTGACGACACTGGGTCACTGGTAATGCTAATACTTGACAGTAGTAACTGCGCTCTGTTTAACAGTTCTTTTTCACCTAGGTCACCAATCTGAGCATTGCTAACACTAGGTGCTAGACGAATCAAGAATGCAGTTTTCTTTTCTACGCTAATCGCTGTATTAGTTGCAGCATAGTTAAAGATGTAGCCACGATCACTGTCAAACTGACCGTCAATCATAAACGCTGAACCCCAGTGACTAATAATAGGAGTGACTGTGTTTGAAACCAGCACAACTCCTGCCTTGGCTGCGTGTGTTGTAGCTGCCGCTGCTGTAAATGTACGTTGGCTACCTGCTGTGAATTGTGTTAGACCTGCAGCACGAGTACAACCTGTTAAGGCAGTATTTGTTCGTCCAGTAAATCGTATTAGTTCATTGTCAATATAAACAGTGCCGCTGTTCGGGAACCAGTAGGTATTTTCCAACGGAATAGTGGTCTGTGTAATGGTCATTGCTTCAGATAACTTACCAATAGCACCTTCGTTACTGACTTCATATCGAACAGGTTGGTTACCGGTACGCATATATGCTTCAGAGTTCACGTTTGAGTTACGGAATCTGTGAGCAAATACATAATTACCATCGCTGCCCCTTAGCATGAAGTCAATAAATCCTGCACCGTACCATGTATGTTGAATACCGATCATCTGCATTTTAGTGACATCAAGATTGTAACCGCTAGGACCAGTGCCGTTTAATGCATCTAGATTCCAGTCTTCTTGAGGAACTTGTAGATCAACTGTCTTCATCATCTTAGCATCGACAACATTGAAAACACCTCGAAAATCTGGAGTTACAGTTAGGATCGTATCACTAATAATGTTACTAACCACATGAGTCATACCTCGAATAACCACTCGTTCACCTGCAGCTAATTGTTCTGTAAATCTACTATTTGTACCTGTAACAGTATTTGAGTTAGAGTTAATAGCAATACTACCAGCAATCTGGAACGTACTTGATCGTCTAACCACTGCCATTCTTACACCGTCATATTGATAGAACATACCGTTTTGATCGTCAAATATGCCTGCGCGAATTGTTGCACCGTGCCAATTTTTAACAGACATTTGGCAAGGGCTACCAAGTGAGGCAATATTTGCACCTAGTGTGCGTTGCGCAATAATTGATAGCTGTCTTTCATTTGCAACGTCAGTAACTGTATATGTTCCGTTAAACCCACTGGTTATTACACCGCCAATAATAATGATGCCACCTACTTGACATCCGTGATCAGTGTCGTCAGTGACTAGCGTAATAATAGCGCCAACTGCAGTACTAGTAGCAGTTAATGATCTTATATCATAGCTAGGCGCAAATAGAGCACCAGTATTGTACGTAACACCTTTACCTGATTGATAACGAATGTATTTCTTACTCATACGTAGAGCATTTGCTCCATGGCTCGGACTGGCTGTACCTAGCTGGACTCCACCGTCAAAAGGTCTATGAACAAAGAAGCTGTCAGGACGAGCATATACAACTCCAACTAAGGTATTATCAATTGTTCCAGTCGTTCTTGCTGTGTATCTAATAGTATCTCTGTCAGGAACAGATTCTACAAAAAACGGGCCAGCTGCAAGTTGAGCTCCTGTGCCAACACTAGATATTGCAGTGGTAATTGTAGATCCAGGAACTAATCCGTGTGCAGTATTAAACGCAACCTGAATAGTGGCAATAGCACTATATGTTATACCAGTGTTCCCGCTGGCTATTTGGCTTGTAGTTACTTCGCTGGTTGTAAATGCACTATAAAAATCCTTAGAAGGAGAACTAATAGGAGTACCTGCTGTAGTTACACTTTGAATGGCTCCGCCTGAGTTTACACTAGCTACTTCAATAGATGCTGCAGTAGATACAGTAGATACAGTAAATTCTCCGTCGTATGTTGTTACAGTGGCAACATTGAATGTTGCAGTTCCTGTGCCACCTGTGATAGTTAATGTTTGTCCAGCAATAAATCCTGTACCACCGTTAGCAACAGTAATACTAGTAACTGCACCGTTACCTACTGTCTGTACATTAAAAGTAGCATTGCCGTCGCCGCCTGGGATTGTTAAAGTATTACCGACAGTATATCCACTGCCACCATTAGTAATGGTAATACCTTTAACAGCGTTAAGCTCGACAGAGTAGTCAATAACTAATCCAGTTCCAGACCCGCCGGTTGGGCTAACTGCAGACCCAGCAGTGGTATATCCAGTACCTCCTACTAGAGTATTAAAAGCACTAACTGAGCCTATAATGTTAGCAATAATATCTACAGTAGCACTTGAACCACTACCGCCTGAGACACTTACTCCGTTAGCAGTGGTATAGCCACTGCCGCCTACTAGAGTGTCGGTAGTAAGAATTGTACCTCGGGCAGCGCCACCGATAATGCTTACAGTATCACTAGGAGCATAACCAACTCCCGGATTTACAATAGTAATAGATGTTATTCCGCCAGAGACGGCAACAATATTAGCAGTAAGTCCTGTGCCTGATCCGCTAGTAGAAGTTAACAACCCATTGGCAGTTGTATAACCAGTTCCTACGGGGTTCGGTGCACTGTACGTCAATACTGCCCCTATTCCTAACGGGTTAGTAATAGTAATAACTGCACCTGGCGAATATCCGGTACCTCCAGAATTTACAGCTACCGCAGTTACCACACCGCTTGATTGGGTAACATTAACAGTTAGTCCAGTACCTGCACCGCTACTAGTAGCAACTCCTGTTGCTGTAGAATAGCCAGAGCCCCCAATTAGTGTGCCATTATCTAAAGTTGATACAGTGAATGCAGGGGTAGCTCCTGTAACAGTAATAGTTGCGTTGTTTGTTGGAGTTGTTCCTCCTAACTGATTACCATTTATAGTAATAGTATCATTTTCTACATAGCCGCCGCCTGTGCTAGTTACAGTTGTTGAATAGGTGCTGCCGCTTCGGGCAACAGTAAACACTGCCGAACTACCACTACCACTTGTTGCATTTTGCGTTAAACTTGTATAGTTCTCTGAACTTCCTAAAATAGTACTTGTTAACGACCCACCTAGACTAATAGTATTTCCTACAATATTAGTAACAGCTACACCTACGCCGTCACCTCGATCAAATAACATACCCGGACTAATGCCCGTAGTACTATTAACAACAATGTCAGTATCCCCAATACTAGCAGGATTAGCAAGCGTAGTAGATGCGGATACTCCGCCATTACCTACAACACTGGTTACTTGTGTACCTGTAGAAATTCCAGTTCCGGACAACGGAGCTCCAATTGGCGGAATTGTTCCAGTAAATCCAATAAAGTCTCTACCTAAAGGAGTAATTAATACAGTGGTAACAGTTCCGCTACTACCGCTAGAAAATACGCTAAATGCAGGAGTTCCAATTGCTGACCCTGTATAGAACCCGCCTTTTCTTAGCTGTGTAGCTGATGTAGCTAGAACTTGGCCGTTTGTGCCAACTTTAGATTTTGCATAAAAACTTAAAGTAGTCGCCGATCCTACAGCAGCTATTAGGAACGTACCTTCTGCTCTACTGAATCCGCTAACGGCATTGTTTAATGCTTTAATTGTAATAGGGTCGCCTACTAGTAGACTATGAGCACTTACTGTAGTAACAGTAATTAAACTGGCTCCAATGTTACCAGTCCCGGAACTTCCGTCTGTAACTACATTAGATACTGGAATATCTGATCCCGGAATTTCGTAGATACTGGGATAGTTACGCATCTGTGCAATAGCCTGCCACTTAGTTGGTTGTAATCCGTATTCAAAGTCAGCGTCAAGCATTGACTGCGGAATACCAATTTTCATACGTTCCATTGCATCAGTGGCAATCGGATTTAGTCTTACCTGTTGGTCTTTGCCTTCAACAAATATTTGAATGTTGTCAGTAACCATCATATCACTAGTATCAACACTAAACGTTAATTTTGTGATTTTATCAACACCGTAAATTGCACCGCCAAAGTCTGCATCATATTCTTCGCTGTATGTAACTTCGGCTCCTAGTGTAGAGTCTGCAAAGTTAAACATAATTTGATTTCTTGAGGCGTTAGTAATTAATAAGAAATCTTTTAATTTAAAAAATCCTGGAACTTTAATATATGCTGTATTAGAAATTTCAGTAGGGAGGAAATCTATTCCATCACTAATTACATCGAGAATAGTATTGCTTAATTCTTTAATTCGAGTGTTTGCAAATACCTCTGGTACATTAGCATTATCTGTTACTTGGTTAACTAAAATTTGTCTAGAACTAAATCCTACATTATCCCAAATATAATTTTCAATTAGATCTCGAATAAAGGTATGTACTGATATTTCAGGTTCTCTATCACCGTCGACTTGAGCAACACCGTTTTCCCAATATTTGCTGGCATTAAAGTTAGTCTGTCGATTACCGCCATTTTTAAGATCGCTAATATATCCTTCTAAAATATAACTTATGTCTCGTCGACATTTTTCTGCGTTGTATGTATAGAATACAAACGGTGATATATTGTTATCAATATTATATTGTATAAATGCCAGTGCTTCCTCTTGAATATATTTTTTATTTCTATTAAGTAATGATACTGCATTTGGTAATAGGCCGCCATTTTGTCTGTCTGGCGCAACTGGTGCGGGCAATGTACTAAGACCGGTGTCGATCACATCAATGATGATGTCAGCCAATGCAACAAATTCAGAATATGCGCCTGCTTCTGCGGCAGCGCCTAACAGAACCTGCGATTCACCTACAAGATTTAACACAGACGAATCAGCATCGTTGTTTAGAATAAAATCATTAATTAGTGTCTTAATTGTAGTTTGTACATCGACTTCAACATCACCCGATACTACCTGTAACACACCGCCGATATAATATCGCGAGGCGTTAGCATAGGTTAAAGAATTTCCGCCATATGTAAGATCGTAGATATAACCATCTAGTACATACCCTATGTCCCTTTTACATTTTAATTCTCTCGTAGCATCATAAACGTACCCGTACCAAATACTGCCGATAGTGCCACCGTTGGCGTCTATTTGATTTTTAATGTACTGGTTAGCTTCTTCTATTACAAAAGTTTTATTAGCAGTAATTAACGCTACTGCATTGGGAAATTCGTCATAAGCAGGTGGTATTACCCCTGGATAAAACTTATAATTGCTCAGCTGCTTCTTTGCCATTTAACTCTGTCCTTGTTTTTAACTTAATGCTACTGCCATTGCTGCTGATCGTGCGTCGACATATTGTTTGTTGGTTGCATGGGTAGTAGCAGACGGTGCCTGTGCTACTACCACATTAGCGTTGGCTGTGATATTATTGGTTACTGTTAAACTGTTTAGTGTGCCCACGCTGGTAAGACTAGATGACGTTACCGTTGAATTTATAGTAGAACCAGTTAACGCTTCTGCTGATGCTGTTGCCGGTATGGTAATATTTGCGCTGCCATTAAAACTTACACCATTTATCAATCTTGCGGTTCGTAGTGTTGTTGCAGTTGTAGCATTTCCAACAACTGCGCCAGTATGTGTACCTGCGGTATTACCAGTAACATTACCAGTAACATTACCAGTAACATTACCAGTAACATTACCAACTAATGTGCCTGTAATAGTTCCAGAAGCCGTAATGTTGTTGAAACTAGGAGATACAATCGGTTGTACTTCCCACGATATTCCGTTCCACAGCCATGTATCGGCACCCACAGCTAGGGTGTCATTTACTGCTGGACTGCTTGGAAAATTTATTGCCATATTATTATCCTATATACCATATTTAGTTATATTGCCGTGTTGTATCAACTGTTTTCATATTAGAATGTTATCACAGTAGGAGTACCTGTACCTGCTGCATTAGTTAACGCAATATCAGATAATGTTAATGAACTGGTTGCTCCGCTTAGTGATCCAATATTGTCAGCTAATGTACTTGTTGCAGGTGTAAGTGTACTTGCGGCATAGGTATAGGTGAATCCACCCAGTGAATATGTTCCAGTTAACGTACCGTCGCTAGGAAACTTGGTTAATAATGCAACAGCAACACCACTAACATTTGTAACTCCAATATTGTACATACTGCCGGAGGAATCTAGTGCTATACCGTAAGATTGATCGCTGGCAGTAGTGGACAACTTTCTTTGCCATTGTAGCGTACCAGCTGAATCATATTTAGCAGTAAA
>Ga0255118_1000233_pt1 | contig 15315 bp, 14 predicted proteins | sample Law_Atlam_RepB_8_2_FD_188584 | JGI IMG/M metagenome (GOLD analysis project Ga0255118, IMG submission 188584) | Freshwater microbial communities from St. Lawrence River, New York, United States - Law_Atlam_RepB_8h | ecosystem: Environmental > Aquatic > Freshwater > River | place: USA: New York... | reverse complement strand
ATTCTTATTCAATTTAATAATATTCATATACTTTATATTATTCTTATTTATTTAAATAATAAATCAATTTTTATTTTATATTATTTACACTGATTTAACCACATATACGCTTTTTCCATAATGATTTTTAGCTCACTCTTATTTTTCTTCAATTCTCTCCATTCAATTTTGACATTCTCAAAGTTATCCTTCTTATTTGTACTAATCTCTTTAAGCTGATTCAGGCGAAACTTAACAAATATATTATAGTCTGTCGGCTTCTTATCATATCCAATAACATCCTCTTTATTATCCGTAGTAGCCGCATCAACTAAAATCTTTGTCTTTGAAATAGTTTTTTGCATTCCTTTTTTGCATTTACCTACATTTCCACTCTTAGCTTCTTTAAGAATAGAGTTAACATCTGTATCTCCTTCATTATCTCCGGTTATGCATTTAGTCTCATTCAATACGCCTTTTGTTGCCAAAATCTTATCAGATATATTATCTACTTTTTCTTCATTATTTGTAGTTTCAGTACCGATTTCACTAATATTATCTTCATTTTTTATACCTGAGCATTTAGCATCATTTTCACATTTTTCCTCTTCATTATCGAAATCATCGTCGCATAAATTATAAAACTTCTTGACATCTTTTAAATTATAAGAGCCATCTTTTCCACACTTTTTTTTTAATTGATTTATCTTTTCAATCTCTTCGGTATCACAATATAGAGAAAGTATGTTCTTTATTACTGGTTCTTCATGGGTAATACGAGATAGATTTTCGTTTTTTGCCCACACCTTTTTGTTGTTTTTGATATCTACAATCCATAACTCTTTGTCATAGCCCTCCATAATAGAATTAATATCATATCCTTCGGCAGACAATCCATAATGGAGAGGCGATAGTTCTGTCCCCATATAATAATTCTTAGAAGAATTAATGCAAACTTTCTTAACAGCACTCATTTTTATAATGATTTATTTTATAATATAAATCAATTTTTATATAATAATAAATATGTAATACATTAATATCTTATCTGTTAAAAATTGATATAAATGATACATATTTCATTATCAATACGCAATTAATCTCAGACTTACCAAAAGGATTATGTGCTTCTTATATGAACTACATGAGTATATTGAATTATTAAAAGAACAATATAATTTTGATGAGAAGATTTCTGATGATATTGATAATGTTGAAAATAATATTATTGATATTTACTATAATAACAAAATATTCAATTTAAATGAACAAATAAATACTATACTTTCGCAATTAATCATTGAAGATAGCAAAGTAAGCAATATGAGTAATAAAATATTTAAGGAAATGAAGGAAAATATCATAGATATATATGGTATTAATAAAAAGAAAAAAAAGGAATATTATTCATATATTTGCGATATTAAAAATATCATAATAGAATAAATGGCAAATGGTTTTATTAAAAATGTTTTTAATAAATATTTTTCAAAAATGAATCCATTGAGATTTATAAAAGTATCATTGACTATAATAGCTATATTAATATATATATGGTTTTTTTGTTTAATAGCAATATTATACGATTTTTATAGAGAAACTATTTATAAAGGAATTGAAAATTCGCCTGTCGAAAGCCTTTTTAGCCATACAGTAGGCTTCAACCAGCCTGTTGCTGTTATACCGGCAATTATATTTGATAAAATTATATTTAACAAAATATTGATGAATCTTTATACAGGTGCTTTTTACGCTTTAACACTCCTTATATTTATAGTCTTAGCAATTTGGTTTATAATAAAGAATATATTTTTCATTAGTTGGATGGCATATCAATGGCCTTTTGATGAATTGATGGAAGTATTTAAAATAATAATGTTAGAATCTCCTTTCACAAACTTTGCTATTACTAACTTATTGCGATTATTAAAGATATTTTTAGGCTTATTTAAGAAAAAAGAGAAATTTCAAAATAAGATTGATATTTCTTCTATTATGAGTTTGCAATTGGCGGCAATGCAGAAAAAATATATAACTGAAATGCAAAAAAATCTTTACAATAAAGCTAAACAGCATTACGAGAAAAAAGAGACATATATGGTCGATGTTATGAAAGTAAGGGAACATACTACTAACGCTGTTATTTTAAAAAACTTATCGATAATTACATCAGAGAATGATATAGCTTCGGTAAATATAGAAAACACAACAATGGCTTTTGAAATTGGTACAAAAATATCTACAAAACTCTAAGTACAAATGTATAAAGATACTAAATAATTAAAAATATTATTATAGAATAAATGGAATATAAGGAACATTATTCTAATTCATCAAATAATGATATTGAAAGAGAAGCGCAAGATATAGCCAGTATAGTCTATGATTATGAAATAATTATTAAGGTATTCCTTGTTATTATATTAATATACACATTTATTTCTAACATATTTACAATTAGCTCAGAGCTTATTAATGATAATTTAAAACTATATGCCTTCATATCTCTAATGATTATATTATATGTGTTGTATAAGTTAGATATAATATCATTATTAAAATTGTTAGTAATTCTAATTTTTGCTTCATTTATTGCGGCATCAATATATTATAATTTACAAAAGCTTGAGTTTATAATATTGTTCTATTATTCTTTTAATTATCAATTAGAAAAGATATACAATGAGACCAAAACCAATTACAACGAAGTTCTATTCAGTTTTATTTTCATAGCCATCATATCTATTATATCCATAGTGTTATACTGGGATAATATATATACTGATGCTAAAAAATTATCAAAATGTGGCAAAATAATTAATACAATAGAGAATAATAATAAAAATAAAAAACCGTTCATATATAACATTATAATTATCAATAATGATTTAATAGATACGACAACATCAAAATATATATTAAAAATAACATATGATTTTATGAAGAAAAAAACCATAGTTGATTATGGAACAGACGACGGCAATTACAATGATGGTTCAGAATCCTTCAAAAAACAGGGTTATATTTCATTATATAATAAGGAAACAAATTCATTATCAGAGTTAGAAAATGATAATGAAGAAAAAAAAAATATAGAAGAAAAAAATAGAAATCGGTTTCAATTTCAATATAATAAAGCAGAAAGAATCGAAAAAGAAGCAGAAAGCTATTTAGATAATTTTAAAAAGGTTGAGGATGCTAAAATATTGAAAAGTATAGAAGATAAGCAAGCAGATGTAAATAGTGCTGAAAATGCTTATGCCAAAGCCGAATTAGAAATATATAGAATAAGAAAATATTGTGAACTTGCAAGTGGAGTAGCACAAATAAATGAAAAGATAGCAAATGCAAGAGCTAATAAAAATGCAATATTAATAGCACAAAATAGAGTAGATGATAGATTAAAAATTATTGAAGATGATTACAATTTTAACCGTGAAAAAAATCAAGAAAACAAAGATATATTAACTGACATTATTGGCAGAGAAGAAAGTAATGATAAAGAAAAGCTATATTATTATTTTAATCTAAGAACTATGAAGAGTGAAAAAATAGAAAATATAGACGCTAATATCTTGACAGAAGAAAGATTTAAATATATACTAGTAGATGATAATAATAATAAGTTGCCATATGATGAAACCGCGCAAGATTTGATAAAATTCACCAAGATATATTCTAAAAACGAAAAATACAATATTAATATAATAAATGATATATTCTATGCTAAAAATAATCGCGAAAAGTTATTCATCTAAGAAAATATAATGCAAAACTATCAAATACAATTTTATTATATTATTGTAGATTAAATGGATATTCAAGAAAATCAAGAAAACAGCAGTTTTAACGAGATATTGAATATAATAAATGTATATTTATCAAACTTTGAGGCGCGCGCCTATTATATATTATACAGTTTGTCAAAGGTAACAAATAATACTTTTAACATGTCTTTGTATCAGCATTCTCTTATTTTAATATTTATAGCTCTTGTGATATTTATTTTGATAGTTATGTATTATGATGTTATATATAGAGAAGCAAGTAATATAAAGAGATGTAAGGAAATAGAGCAGGCAATAGAAATCAATGACAACTTAGAATACCCTTTCAGGTATAATGTATACCTAATAAAAAAAAATATAGTTGATAAATCATTATCAAACTTTAGCTTTTGTATCCAATATGATTTTGTTGCTAAAACTACAAATGTAATTTTTGGAGAAAATAGAAAGCTCAGCGATATTATATTTAGCCAAGATAAACTTGAAAATGACGATAATTCTTCGCAGGCATTTGTATATTATAATTTGACAAAAGATAATTACGAATATCTAAAATATACTGACGTAGATGTAGATAATGGCAAAAATAAAAGCAGCTCATCAAGAGATACATTAGGAAAAACCTTCTATATTAACAAAAATGTAATAACAGATCCTAAGGAGTATATCTTTGTTATTACAAGATATGATAACAAAGTTGTAGGAAATGATAAGCAAGCATATGAACTTCTAAAGTTTGTAAAAAATGCTGGTTTTGATAAAACCTCGGTAAACCTATCGGCTATATACAATATTTTATATTCCATAGATAATAAAAAAAATAGCGTAGTAATATAACAAGCTTATGGTCGCTAATTACATAAATACTTCTTCGAGTAACTTCTTTAATTCATCAAGCTTTTCAGGATTTTTAATTTTCGGATAATTTATATTAAACTCTATAAACATGTTACCTTTATTATTAGTATTTAATATAGGTAAACCTTTTCCTTCCAATAGATATTTTTTGCCATTTGAAATAACACCTAGTATTTTTGTGTTTATCTCAATAGTATCCTTAAAATACGGTATAGTTATTACTTCTCCTATTATAGAGTTTATAAAAGATATGTCTGTCTTATAATGAAGGTCGTTTCCGCTCCTCTTAAAATGCTTGTGTTCTTCTATTTTTATGCTAATTATTAAATCGCCCGGTTTAATATTATCTGTCTTAGGTTGTTCTCCCAATTCGGGAAAAGCCGTTCTATAAGATTCATTCACTCCTTTCGGTATAATTAAAGTAGCCTTTATGTCCTTATTGTAAAATCCTTTACCACTACACAATTTGCAACTCGCCTTGCCTTTTATAACTATACCTTCACCTCCGCATTTATTACACTGCGATTGAAATATAGTCTGCATTATACCCATATTTTGGATACGATGTATAAATCCCTTTCCATCGCAATCAGGACATTCTTCATTACAGCTCATACAATATTTCTTCAATTTAATATTTAAATCTTTATTAAACCCATCATATATATCATCGAGTGTTAAATTAAATACGCTTTCAATTGAATCGGCCTTCTGTTGTTGCCTATTTCCTCCTCTTCTCCCTCCTCCTCCTCCGCCGCTACCAAAACTGAAAAAACTATCTCCAAAGCCATGTTCGTGTCCTTTAAAAAATGCTTCAAATATATCTTGATGGCTTCTCATATTATCTTGCGAACTTTCATTATAATTATTATCACCACACGCATTATATTTATCCCTCTTATCTTTGTCTCCTAAAATATTATAAGCATTTGATATTTCCTTGAACTTAGTAGCACATTCAGGGTCTCCCTTGTTTTTATCAGGATGATACTGCATAGCCTTTTTTTTATAAGCACTCTTTATTTCATCATCACTTGCATCTTTGTCAAGTCCTAATACTTTGTACAATTTATGATTATCTCCCATCTTTTATAAAATTATATATTAAATGTTTATATATTAAAAAAATATAGAATACATAGAATACATAGAATAATTATATTTTAGTAGGGAGGTAAAAGGAACACGAATGTCTGATTAATTACATACATATCTCATCATAATATTCATAGTATATAGTTCTTGGTTTAGTAATTTGAATGCATAAGGCATTCTTACCTGTGCAATATCTGTGTTATTTTTGCAGTATTTACAGCTATAAATATTTTTATCGGTATTGACATTTGCATGCATCCCGCATTTCTTACAGATAAAGATGCGATAATTATCTGATACATGAAGCATTCTTTCTGCAAGGAAGTTTGATGTTCCATGGGCAATAAAGCAATCTCTTTCCATCTCTCCTAAACGAAGCCCGCCTGAACGAGCTCGCCCCTCGCTTGGCTGTCGTGTAAGCATAACAATCGGTCCATTTGAACCACGCGAATTACCTGTCCATACTGATTTGCCATTTCGCCTTACCATAAATACCTCAGTAGATACACTTAGGCAATATACGGCTCCATGGTAGTAATAGATATTCTCCTTATTTGATTTATCATTAGGGTCATTTACAATAGGTTTGTTCTTATTTTTAATAATAGTAATCTTCCAATATCTATTAAATCTCGATTTAATTCCGCTCCATCCTGCATGAATCAACAGACGCATCATATCATCTGCCAAACTCTCATGCAATGTACAATACATATTCTCAAAATTGTTTTTGATATCATCATTTTTAACAGATACCATAGATTTCACGAGATACCTGCATTGAACTGTACTCAACTTCCATACCCAAGATGGGAAATTGTATTTATCATCCAAGCTATTAATATAATTTGCAATATAATTATTATCGTTATTTCCATATTCGTTAATTAGAATAGTGCTTTCTTTATTAATACCATTATGCGCAATCCATTTACCAAAGAATGATAGCCAAGCTTCCATATTAATAGGTTTGATGTTACAGTCGTTTTTGCTATTGCCATTTGAAATATCAAATTGATAATCTACCTCATTCCACACTGAATCTTTTTTATATCTCATCTTTTTTCCTTGTATTTTACTGGCTTCTACAAGATTAAATGCCGCATTCGCCGCATTCGCCGCATACATTCTGTGTCCAATAGTTACATCTAAATCTACCATATTATTTGAGATGTTATACATATATCCCTTGTAATCAGGGTATTTATATATTTCAACAGGTTTTTCATATACAAGTGCATCATTCTTCAATATTGCCACATTATCATTAATACTAATATCAGCAATTTGTTTCCATCCATTATCTGTGAGAACTTCGTGGTCTTCTGTCAGACAATGTACTTTATCTGTTACCATATGTTTTAGCCTTTGGTAATATGTAGGGCCGATAAAAATCTCTGTCTTTATTTGTTCCCCTGTTCTTCCGTTATACATAATCTCATTTCCATATCTTTCCATTCCAGACATCTCAAGTACCTTCGCGATATCTTCAACGGTACAATCGTTATATGGCGTAGAATCTCCAAAAGCCCCAATATGACACCCAGCTTTTCCCATAATACATTCCATGAGCTGTGCAATAGTCATACGTGATGGAATGGCATGTGGATTCATAATAATATCCGGCACAATTCCATCCTTGGTATATGGCATATCCTGATGTTTATATGTCATACCAATAGTTCCCTTTTGAGCACTACAACTGGCGCATTTATCACCAATCTCCGGCTTTCGGTTCTTGCGAATACGCACTTTGCAAAACTTATAGCCTTCGCTATTGATACCGTTGTAATTCATATCAATATATCCGTCATCATTCGTTTTCATCGTAAGACTGCTGTCTTGATATGAAATCTCGCCATTACTCTTTTTAGGCATAACCTTACCTACAATAATATCATTTCCTGTTACATAAGTATTCTTTGGTACAAAGCCATTCTCGTCCAACTTATCATAACAATATGGCTTCTTTTCGGTTTTATCATTGGGATTCGTAAATATTTCTTCCTCTCCTGTGCTATGATTTTTATTACAAACATCCCTAAGCGCCTTGTAATAAGTGCTCGTAAATAATCCACGGTCCAACGCCGACTGATTAATCATAATACTATCTTCTTGATTAAATCCCGTATGCGTCATAATCGCAACAATTGCATTAACACCAGATGGCAATTTATGCGCCATAGTATATTTTGACAATTTAGTATATACCAAGGATTTTTGTGGGTAATTCAAAATATTCCCCATAGTATCAATGCGTTTGTTGAAATTACTCGCATAAATACCGAGTGCCTGCTTGCCCATAGCACATTGATAGCAATTTCTTGGCGATTGATTATGGTCGCTGAATGGAATATTAGCTCCCAGAATACCATTCATCAAGCTTGGATGAATCTCGCAATGCGTATAACAAGGAGGAAGAGCCGTTCCCTTGATTCCTTCATCCAAATCGGCGGGAAATGTAGCAATCATCGCCGTATTAATTTCATCACAATCCATATATTCAAGAAATCCCTCTTCATCTAAATAGCTCTCGTCACTTTCATCCTCCTCGTTGCCTGCATCTTCTCTATCTTCGCGTGGAACATAGGGTTCATTAGGAGATATGAAATAGTCAAAGTTTTTATCCTTGATATAATCCTCCCATTTAATATTTTTTCTTTTCAAAATCTTTTGAATTCGCAATATGCTCTTCTTCAATTTAGGGTCATAATCTACAATAAACAACGGTCTGTACATACGTCCCGCTTCTGTGCTGATAATAATATTTGATTTTTGAATGTTCCAAACAACTGATGTCATGGGGTGAATAATGCTAGACCTCTTGTAATGTTTAAGAGTTTTATAGAGTTCAATAGGTTTATCATAATAACCAATAATATCGCCATTCACCATGATATATACATTTGAACTATTTCCCATATTTTTAAGGAAATTAATTGCTGATTTTTCCAAATTATCTTCTGATTTATCTTCTGATTTATAGGTGTCGTCATACATAACTACACCCAATTCTTCAAGAACTTTTCTGATATGATAGCTATTCATAGCAATTGATACATTTGTGCTAAGTGCCATATTTTTCACTAATCCTACCGAACTGCCTTCTGGTGTTTCTGCCGGACAAATCATACCTATCTGCGAATTATCCAATTTTCTCGGCTGCACAAGTTTTCCATTCTTTTCCATAGCAGTATTAATACGCCTCATATGCGACAAGGTGCTAGCATAAGACATACGATTGAGAACTTGCGATACACCCTGTTTGATATTCTGAAAACTCCCGATACTTTTGATACCCCAGTTGCCCGTTGAAAACGAATATTTAATCCACGATTCCAACAGAGATTGCTTGAAAAATCGGTGAATGCTAATATCAGAGATAATATTTGAAAGCGGCGTATTTGAATTGCCGCGCCACATACTAAGCTCCTTCTCAATGGCTACCTTCAACTCCTTAGTTAATTTTCCATAGCACTGGCGAAACAAATTACTCATCAAAACACCAGGAGTATCTACGCGCTTATTAATATACGAATCGCGATTATCATATGTATCATAGCCGAGATAAATGCGAATCATCTTGCGAATAATATAGCCGATATACAAAGCCTTTCGCCTATAACTCTTGCCTACATGTGGAAGAAAATCATTCAGCAAATTATTGTGTAAAAGAGTCTTATTTACTGAATGCTCATTGTTCTTGTTGGAGCCGTTCATAATCTTAATAAGAACACATTCTGCCTGCTCTTGTGTCTTAATATCACATGCATCCTCACAACAAGCCATCAATTCGGCAATAACTCTTTTATTCTCTTCCTTCGTCGTATCATATACAATGTGGTGAATAATCTCTTTGTCGCTGAGAATACCAAGAGCCCGAAACATTACAAATACGGGAACCTCTGACCTAAGAAACGATGTATTGATACGAATGATACGCCCCATATGATTTAATTTACCGCTCATATTCAGACAGGTGGTCTTGGGAGGAAGATATGACGAATTGCATACAGAACGAATCTCGGCATACAACCCTTCGCTATTATTGTTGGGATGAAATACAAGCGTCTTGTTTTCGTTAATCCTGTCTTGCGAAATAAGGACCTTTTCATTTCCGTTAATAATAAAGTAGCCGCCAAAATCATAGATACATTCGCTATTATTCTCTTCACAGATTCCTTGCATTTGACTGAGAACACATAGCTTTGAGCGAACCATAATAGGGATTTTGCCGATGTAAATATTATTAACGGTTTTGTCAAACTTCTCAATCATCCCATTTTTATTAGTGTATTCTGTAACAATATGAACATTCACATAGATACCGCTTGAATATGACATATTATTCATTCTTGCAATATAAGGTGTCATAATATTATGCGTTCCATCACCCATTTGATAACTGGGCTTCGTGATACTCGGCTGAAGAATATTAATGGATATTTTATAGTTATTGTCGTTGATTGATAAATCACTTTTAGGATTCGTTACCTTGACTTTGATGGGATTAAAGCCGGCAATAATTTGCCCAAGTGTATTATCTACAAACTTATTATAACTGTCTATTTGGTGTTTTACAAGAGGGTTTGATGATTCTTGTGAACCCCCCTTTAAAAAATAGGTATCCATAATATCCCAACAGTTATTTGATGAAAACATTATATGACAAATGTGCGTTAGTTACGTTAGTTAATTATAATTAATTAATTCTTAAATGTCAATTTTTATTTTTATTTGTATAATGAAAAATTGATTTTTGTTATATGAAATAATATACTAATATATTATATACAATATGTCAAATATTATAGCTATATGTGGTTCTAAAAGGAGTGGCAAAGATGTGTTAGCAAAATATATAGTGGCTACTCGGGGATTTAAGAAATTATCTTTTGCCGAGCCCTTGAAAAAAGCTGTTAGGGAGCTATTTAATTTTAATGATATTCAGGTAGGCATTGATGAAGAAAATGCAGTAGGCAACGAAAAAGAGATTATCGATGAGCGATGGGGAATATCTCCGCGCAAAGCATTGCAATTTTTTGGAACTGAAATAATGCAACACACTATTGATGAACTAATCCCAAATACTAACAGAGGCTTCTTGGCAGATATTTTGCTATCTCGCATATCTGATGCGGCAAGCGATACCTGCAATAACTATGTAATTAGTGATTTGCGATTTTTACACGAATATAATAAATTGAAGAGTTCGGCAAAGATACGTTCTTTAATTATAGTAAAAATAAGCAGACCGTCTATTAATATTGTGGAAAGAGATACTCATATATCTGAAAAAGAATATATAGATATTCCTTATGATGTTGAAATAGTAAATGACGGGGCTATCGGCGATTTAACGGATTTATTTGATATATATTATGATACCCGCGAGGGTATTGCACTTATAGAAGACGCGAATATGTTATCATACAGTTCTCAATAGATGTCCTAATATCCGGAATATTAGGATATAATTCATACAATTTTTCAGTTGATAGTTCAATATTTGAGCGTTTAGAAAGAAGAACCTTGTTCTGCTCTTCTATTGAGAAGTTTTTCCAAGTAAAATTATTATCTACATGCGTTTTATATAGTTCCAAAATCTCGTTGTGCGTTATTGCGCCTTTATTACACAAATTAAATGTTCCTGTCACATTTTTTTTAATCATATCTACAATAACCGGGAACATATCAGGTAATACTGTCATTGAATTAGCTACTGAACAGACGTACTCGTATTTAGTAATTTTAGTAATAAAGTTCCTATCGTGGTCGTAATTTACAATAGGCATTCTAATGCGCAGATTTAGAGTATTATTAGAATACATATGCTGCAATCTATCGGTATATCCCTTGACTATAGAATACGAAGAACCGAAAAAGTTAGGGAGATCATCTTCGTGCTTTTTCTCGTCGTCACCCGCTTTGCATCCGCCATATTCAAATATACAGCCTGTTCCCATATATGTGTAGTGAATGTTATATCTTTCACACAATATTGATAATATAATAGGTGCGTATAAATTGTCTCGGATATTTTCAACTAATTTTCCTGACTGTTCTAGATAATCAATTGTATTGAAGGTTCCTCCATAAGTCCTCCCAATAAAAGAAACGATGTTAGTAGGTTTATATTCGTTTATTTCTTTTTCTACATCTTTCTCATTATCAGCTCGCGAATCACTTTCAATATATAGAATATTATTATTATCTAAATATTCGCAGAATTGTCTTCCAATCCACCCTTTGCTGCCAAAAATCAATAGTTTCATAATTATTATATTTTATTATCATAATCTTATATGTAAAAAAATTGATTATTAATAATGATTTTAAGGCATTATAATTATTATGGAATGCACCAAGTGTCATAAGGTTAAACCATTCGACGAGTTCTCATATAAAAACGACAAGGAGAAGATATATTATATGTATTGTGACATGTGTAAAATTAAATATTATTGCGAAGAGGAAAAATATAAAGAAAGGGCAATTCAAGAATATAATACACGAAAGCTCCTGAATACTATAAAGTGCGAATGTGGTATTGAATATGTATGTTTTAGAGATTTTCATATGCTGAGACATTTAAATAGCAAAAAACATAAAAAAAATATTATTCATTATAATATAGATGAAAACGAAGAAAAATAATTATTAAAGAAAACGAAGAATGGTTCTGAAAATAGTAAATCAAAAACGCAAAAATATAAAGGTAATTATGTCTCTCCAAAAATAAATATCTATATATACATTAGAATAATAAGAAGTAGTAATGCCAGTAGGTTCTGGAAATACTGGCGGGTCTGGATGCTGTAATACTGGTGGTAGCAGAGGCGCAAAAGGTGCCAAAAAGAGAGTTGCTAAAAAACCTATAAGAAAATATAATGCCAAAAAAGGGGGTGCCAGCGACGACGTGGACAATTCTGACGCAAAATCCGATACTGTACAACAGGATAATATAGATGATTTATATTCTGCTGACGAACCAGACAAACACCTAACGGGAGGTGCGAGAAAGAAGAAGGGTTCTAAGGTTGCTGTTAAAAGAGCCTTAAGTCCTTACAATAAGTTTGTCAAGGAGCAATTTGCTATATTAAAGAAACAGTTTCCTGATGATAAGGCGCCTCAAATAATGCAGAAGGTAGCTATTGAATGGAATAAAACGAAAAAGTAAATAATCGTCTGTTATAATAGAACAAAATGGATAAAAAATATGTTAAACCATATAAAACAGATTACACTATATACACAATATCAAACTGTAAATATTGTAATCTATTATGTAGCGATATAAAAGCAAAAAAATATGTAATAAATTGTGATAAATATCTATTGACTCTTAGAGAGCGCGATAATTTTTATAAATATATCCACAAATATACTATAAAACCCTACATATACTTCCCTATGATATTCAAGAATGGCGTATTTATTGGGGGATATAAGGAGTATATCGAGAAGAAAGCTCAAAAATAAAGATATATTTACTCATTTTTATATTTATTGTTTTTTTCAATATAATAAATAACCTATAATAAAAATGATTTTCTATATATATTATTAGAAAGGCTATTATGAGAACAAATATTGGAAAATCTAATATAAGAGGTAAAAAGATAATTAAAAAGATTTCCAAGCCTAAACTCCGAAAAGGAGGTGCGAACGGTGAGGGCGATAAAGAACATACAGAACAGGGAAGTCGTATGAAACCGCTACCGCTAACAGATATTCAAAAGGGAAAAATTAGAGAACTAATAAAAATTATAGAAGTTCCTAGAAATGAAATAGAATACGCAAGGGGCTATATCAAAATGCAAGACAATAGTTATGACATTAAAGATACGCGATATACAGAGACGCGATATTATTATCATTTTTTAATTGAGCTAATAAATATCTTAGATAATGCATTAGAGAATAATGGGAAAATTATTTTTGCGAATGATGATGAATATTATAAGTTTCAAAAAACTATTTTTGATAAGTATAGTGATGAGATTATGTCAATTTATCGCTATATATACGATGACGAAGGTATGCCACTTGGAGGAAAATTTGTTCCACGCGCAGAAATCTATTATGAAAAAATAAATTCCGATGTGAAATCGTTTTTAGTTTATAACCCAGATAAAAAGTATGATTATATTAAATCGTTTCTTGTAAATAACAATTATAATAAAGATAAGAGATTAGATATTTTTATAGCAATTATTAATAAAATAATAGAATACCTACATAAGGAAGTTATGTACCATAAAAAAATTATAGTTATTAGACAACAGCAAACCTCCCATGATGGCGGTGCGTCAAAAGTTGTTGTAAAAAAAGCATTGAACCCTTATAATAAGTATGTCGCAAAACAATTCCCTTCCATGAAGAAGAAGTTTCCGAATGAAAAGGCTTCTGAAATAATGAAGAAGATAGCTATTGAATGGAATAAAACAAAAGCTTAACCAAAGGATAAAAAAAGATAAAATAATGAGAATAAATTAAAAAATACATAATAATTATAATGGAAATCTTTTTATAAATAGATATAAATAATACAGAAACCTCAAAACAAATCGCTTAAATAGTCATAGTCTGTGTAATCAATGTCGATATTGATATTAGCCTCTTCAATACCACAGCGATATACATCATCTTCGCATAATGTGATATTTTTGTAGAAGTTATTCTTTTTCATTTTTTTCCCGAAAACATTCTTGTCATTCCCCTCGCAGATACAATATACCATCGCCATAATTCTCTAATATTCGCCTGCGGGGCTATTGAGGTCGCTTGTTTGCTGGTGAGCAAAGATAACTTGAAGTTTTTCTTAGAATAACCTTTCTATCTGTTGGAAGATGTATTTAGATTACAAAATGAAAAATATCAATTTTTGCTATTCCTCTTTAATATTAGTACATATTTACACCTTAGTGGCGCTAAACGAAAGGGGTTTTTTAGGGAATTCATTTTTATCGATAGTATCTGCTTTCTTATAATGCTTTTTTTTGAGAGGTTCGAGACGAAAAGGCTTCCTTTGGGAAGTAATATTTGCGTTCATAATATTATAATATTCATAGAAAATTATCATAATCAATTTTTGTATATCTAAGATACTATGTGACATAAATGGTGTCTAAAAAAGCAACCAGAATATTATAAAATTTGAAAATTAAAAATTGAGTACATCTCTTGATTTATTTTGTAATTTCCAAAAAACTTTTGAAACTTTTGAAAAAACAGAAAGATGTACTCAAAATTAAAAATGAAAAAAATAAGAATTTTCAGTGTCTCAAGAATTGCTAAGAGAATCTATTAATATTTATGTGTTTATGACAAAACCATTTTATATATTAAGAAAGATAATTAGTTGTCTTCAAAAATTTTACATGACACCTATTTTTTATTTGCTGCGACTGCTTTTTTGGATTTGAGTACTTTCTTACTATTAGATTTTTTTTCCATAAGCTTTCTATATTCTGATAATCTAATAATATCGCCCTTGTATTTAACATGCTCTTTTCTTGAATTAGCTATTTTGTATATTCTCATTTTTTTACCTAAAACTTCTTTAAATTGTGTTTTTACACTATATTTCCCT
>Ga0255118_1000227_pt1 | contig 15452 bp, 17 predicted proteins | sample Law_Atlam_RepB_8_2_FD_188584 | JGI IMG/M metagenome (GOLD analysis project Ga0255118, IMG submission 188584) | Freshwater microbial communities from St. Lawrence River, New York, United States - Law_Atlam_RepB_8h | ecosystem: Environmental > Aquatic > Freshwater > River | place: USA: New York... | reverse complement strand
AGCCCATCCTGCCCTATACGACCGCCGAGACCATGGACGCCGGCTGGGCTTGGCAAATCGAGCACCCGCGGCGGATCAACCGCGGTTACGTCTATTGCTCGAAGTTCATTTCCGATGCGGAAGCCGAAGCGGAATTCCGGGCCAAGAATCCCAAGGTGGGCCCCACCCGCGTCGTCCCCTTCGTGCCTGGTCGTTACGCGCACCAATGGGTCGGCAACGTCTTCGCCGTCGGGAACGCGGCTGGTTTCGTGGAGCCGCTCGAGGCGACCTCCTTGCTTTGCATCGCGCACGAGTGTCGCTTCCTCACGATCGCGTTCACGGAGGGCGGCTTGAGGAGGAATAACAGCATGCGCGAAACCACCGACCGCCTCTGTGGCCGCTTATGGGATGAGATCCGCGACTTCCTGGCGGTGCATTATCGTTTCAACCGCCGCGCCGATACCCCGTTCTGGCGGCATTGTCGCGACCACGTCGCTTTGCATGGGGCTCAGCGCCTCGTTGAGTTCTACCAAGAGAACGGCCCGACCTTCTGTCTGGAGGTCGAGCTCTTGAGTCCGGCCCAGAGCATCTTCCAACTCGAAGGCTTCTGGCTGCACCTGTTGGCGATGGGCGTACCGCATGGACGAGCCGATCGCCTCACGCCGGCGGAGCAAGCCCAGTGGTCGGCTCTCCGGGCGACCCACCGTGCCGTCGCCGAGCGGGGTATGACCGTCGAGGAAACCTTGCGGGTCCTGCATGACCCCCGCTGGCGTTGGACGCCTGGGTTTTATAAGGACGTCGTGTAGGCGAGCCTCTTACCAGCCTAGGAGAAGGCCGGCTCCCGCAGGCAGGGCCAAGAGCAGGAGCAAGCAGCTCCCCCGGCGGGATTCACCGACTTCGCGGTCAATCTTATCCCAGGCATGCTGCTCTTCGTAGAAACTACCGTCCTTGTCGGTGTGGTCGTGGTCGCTGCCGTCGTCCGGGGTGTAGTCGTCGTCGCTCATGCCCGCCACTTTACCCAAGGGTTGGTGGCCTGCAAGGGGCGGAAAGCTCGGTTGAGGGAGCGGTTTGCTCTGGAGGGCGGGCGATTCCTCGCCCACGATGTGGCTCTCGCATGGCTACCGTCCTTTGCATGAAGTGGGGCACCAAGTATGGTCCCGAATACGTCAACCGCCTCCACTCGATGGTGCAGCGGCATCTGACGATCCCGCATCGCTTCGTTTGCCTCACCGACAACAAGGATGGCTTGAATCCGGGGATTGAGACTTTCCCGATCCCGAGCCTCAAGCTCCCGGCCGGTGCCCCCGAGCGCGGCTGGACCAAACTCGTCTCCTTCTCGCCCGACCTCAGCGCTCCGGGCGGACCGGAGCTCAAGGGCGAAGTCCTCTTCCTCGACATCGACATCGTCATCGTCGGCAACATGGATTCCTTCTTCCAGCAGCCGGGGGAATTCCTGATCATCCGCGATTGGCAGAAAGGCGACTACACCGGCAACTCCTCCGTCTACCGCTGGACCGCCGGCGCGCATCCCGACGTCCTGGATTATTTCCGGGAGAACTTGGAAGCCGTCCGCAAGCGCCACCGTAACGAACAGGAGTTCCTCACCGCGCACCTGAGCGCGCAGGGTAAGGTCGGCTATTGGCCGGAGACCTGGTGCCGCAGCTTTAAGCGCCACTGCGTGAAGTATTTCCCGTTTTCGTTCTTCCAGACCCCGACGATTCCCGTAGGCGCCAAGATCATCGTCTTCCATGGCGTGCCCAATCCGCCGGACGCCTTGGTCGGCCGCAGCGGCAAGTGGTATCGTCGGGTTCTGCCGACCCCTTGGATTGCGGAGAATTGGAAATAAGGGAGGGTCGGGGAAGAGTTGGAGGAGAGTCGGTAAGAGTAGGATGAGAGTAGGAGAAGAGTTGGGGGAGAGTCGGGGGAGAGTCGGTAAGAGTCGGATGAGAGTAGGAGAAGTATCGGGTAGGGGAGCGACTGCGTCGCGTCCGTTGTCATCCAGCGGTGTGGGTTCTTGTGGCAGAGCTAAATCCCGATGAGTGCCGTCTACGGTTTCGAGCGGACGCCACGCCGTGGCGCCCCTTCCTCGAGGCATAGTTGACCAAGGCAAGAAACAAGAAGGGCAGCACCTGGTGCTGCCCTTGCTTTAAAAGCACAGAGAGCTCGCGCTTACTTCTCTTCGGAGGCGTCCTCGTTGGCCGCTTCTTCCTTGGCTTGGGCCTGCGTGCTGAGCACCGGCTGGGCAAAGAGACGACCATCGTGGAGCTTGGCGATGTAGCCTTCGCCGATGAGGAAGTTCAGGTCGGCCAGCACGCGCGCCTTGGCGGCGTCGTCGGACGCCTCGCCGGCGACGGCGACAGCGACGTCCTTGCCTTGGATGCCGGACGTCTTATCGAGGCAGTCGAAGATCTTCTGCATCGAATCGCTGAAGCTGGACTTCGGGTCGCGGCACTTGCGGCGCACGCCACAAGCGTAGGTGATGCCCTTGGAGCCCTTCTTGTAGAGGTGGAAGCCTTCCTTGCGGAGGCGGCCGCGGATGCCGTTGGCGGTGTCGAGCGGGAAGTCGCGCTGGCGGTCAAGGGCGTAACGCACGCAATCACGGAGCGGGCCGGGGGGCATCTCGGCGAGGAGACGGCCCGGGAAGCGGACTTGGTTGCGGGAGATGACGGTGGCTTCGCGGCGGAAGGCCAGCAGGAAGCCGCGGGCGGCGTCCATGCTTTCGAGACGCTCGGGTTCGCCTTCCTGACGGTCCTTCGGCGCGTATTCCGTGCGCGTGGACATGGACTTCTTCCAGGCCTCGATGGCTTCGGGTTCGCGGACCATTTCGAGGTCGGCCTTGAAGCGGTCGAACGGGGCGTTGGGGCAGGTGCGCGCGTGGTGTTCGCGCAGGGTCTTCTGGTAGCTGTGGTGAGTCGGCGAGCCGAGGATCGCGCCGGTGCGCTTGCAGCGGGCCACCATCAAGAAGGAACCCTTCGGGGCTTCGGTTTCGACCTCAACCGTATCGAAGAACTTGTCGAGGTGGCGGTTGAGCACGTGGCTGACCGCTTCGGCTTCAGTGAGGAACGGCACGCTGTCCGGAACGGAGATCGAGAGCGTCGCATCGGGGCGCTTTTCGGCATCGGCTGGCTTGATGACGATCGAAAGGCGGTCTTCCTTGTCCAAGATCAAGAGCGCGACGCTGAAGAGCTCGTAGGTGATTTGGCTCTTCTTCATGGCGTCGCCGAGCAATTCGAACTTGGCGTCGTCAGGAAAGAAGCCGGAGGTGACCACCATCTGGGGGATGGCCGGTTCGGACTCGAAGCGGTCGCCACGGTCGTCACGGCTCGGACCACGACGGTCATCGCGTGGGCCACGCGAAGGGCCGCCCGGACCGCGCGACGGACCACCAGGTCCACGCGACGGACCACCGGGACCACGGGAGGGGCCGCCCGGACCGCGGGCAGGACCACGGTTACCGCCATCACGGAAGGAAGGACGGTCGCCGCCTTCGCGGCGGGAACCCCGGCTGGCGCCGATGTTTTCGTTCGGGCCGTCGACCCAAGAAGGGCCAAAACCGAGCGAAGAAAGGTCTATCGGCTTGATAGAATCTTCGGGAGGGCGGGACGAATCGGCCGGATCGGGAGACATTGCGGGTCGAGAGTTGGCAAAGATGCCTCGCTTGGCAAGCGTGGGCACAAACGCTTTTTTCTTGCACTGATGCCCGGGTGTTCCACTTTCCACCTTCCTTAGATTGCTCAGGTGGTGGAATGGCAGACACGCATGCTTGAGGTGCATGTGCCGTAAGGTGTCCGGGTTCAAGTCCCGGCCTGAGCACCAATTTAAAGCTGGCCCGGTTCAATTTTGAGCCGGGCCTCTTTTTTATTCCCTTAAGGCGGCTCCGCGGCAGGAATAGGGGCATGGCACCGCAGGACAAGATCGACGTTCTCATCCTTGGTTCAGGCGGCCGTGAGCATGCGCTGCTCAAGGCCTGCCTCCGGAGCCCCCGCGTCGGGAAGGTTCGCGTGGCTCCCGGTAACGGCGGCATGGCGCTTGAAGCCGAATGCCTCGAGGTCGACATCAACAGCGGCGCTGCAGTCCTCGACCTCGTCCGCCGCACCGGTACGCAGTTCGTCATTGTCGGCCCCGAGGTGCCATTAGCCCATGGCGTCGTCGACGTCCTCGAGGCGGCCGGCGTGAAGGCCTACGGTCCCTTGCAGGCCGGGGCACGCCTCGAAGCCAGCAAGGCCTTCAGCAAGGACTTCCTGTTCCGGCATAAGATCCCCACCGCGGCGGCCGAGACCTTCCGCTCCTTGGAGCCCGCCTTGGCTTACGTCCGGCAGCAGCCCGTCCCCATCGTGATCAAGGCCTCGGGCCTGGCGGCAGGGAAGGGCGTCGTCATCGCGATGAACCACGCCGAGGCCGAAGCGGCCTTGCGCGACATGATGGAGACCAAGGTCTTCGGCAGCTCGGGCGACGAAGTCGTCATCGAGGAATTCATGCAGGGCGAGGAAGCCTCGATCATGCTCATGGTCTGCGGCGAAGAGTACCTCATGCTCCCGCCGAGCCAGGACCATAAACGCGTCGGCGAAGGCGATACGGGCCTGAATACAGGCGGTATGGGGGCTTATGCGCCCACGACGGTCGTCACCCCGGAAGTCGAGCGCCGTCTCCGCGAAGAGATCATCGTGCCCACCTTGCGTGGCTTGAAAGCCGATGGCATCGATTACCGCGGCACGCTTTACGTCGGCATCATGGTGACTGCGATCGGCCCGCGCGTGGTCGAATTCAACGTCCGCTTCGGCGATCCGGAGTGCCAGGTCCTCATGCCCTCGTTGGAGACCGATCCGGTTGAAATCATGGAAGCCATCGCCGCCGGCACCTTCCGTTCGGCCTCGGTGCGCTTGCGTCCGGGCTCGACGATCATCGTCGTCCTCGCCGCGGGCGGGTACCCGGGCGACATCCGCAAGGGCGACGTCATCACTTTGCCTACGCAGCTCCCGGCGGGCGTGGATATCGTCCATGGCGGCACCAAGCGCCTGCCGAATGGGGAGGTCGTGACCTCCGGCGGGCGTGTCCTCGGTGTGGTGGCCCATGGCGCGACTTTGGCGGAAGCCGCTCAAAAGGCCTACGCGGTGGTGCCGCAGATCCAGTTCACCGGCTGTCATTACCGCCGGGATATCGGCTATCGCCAGCTCCGTCGCGACGGGGCGGTCTGATTACGGGTTGAACCGACCGACCGCCTCGACACCCTTTCGTCCATGCCTGTCGAACGCGATACCGTGACGTTTGTCTGCACAGGGAATACCTGTCGCAGTCCGATGGCGGAGGCGTTGTTGCGGGCGGCCTTGGCGAAGCGGGCGGGTGGACTAGAGAAACTGAAAGTCGCCTCGTTCGGCTTGGCGGCGCATCCGGGTGATCCGGCTTCGCCTAATTCGGTCAAGACCATGCAACGCATCGGCCAGGACCTCAAAAGCCACCGGAGCCGTTTGCTCACGCAGGCGGATCTCGATCGGAGCATCGTGGTCTTTGGGATGACGGAGTCGCACCTGGCCGCCCTCCGCCAGCGCTTCGATGCCTTGCCTGAACACGTCCTGCTCCTCCGCGACGTTCTTCCCGAAGGCGCGGACCGTAATATCCCCGATCCCTTTGGCGGCGGTTACCGCGACTACGAAGAATGCCGGGACTCGATGGTGGAAGCCATCCCGGCGCTGTTGGCCTACCTCAAACACCACTTTATCCGACCATGACCACTCCCTTGACCCTTTCCTTCGGCAGCGACCACGGCGGCTTGGCCTTGCGCCGCGATCTGATCGCCGCCTTGCGCGCCAAGGGCTACACCATCCTCGATCGCGGCACCGAGACCGAGGCCTCCTGTGATTATCCCGACTACGCGCATGCCGTGGGGGCCGACGTGACCTCGGGTCGCGCGCGCTTCGGTTTCCTGGTCTGCACGACGGGCATCGGCATCTCCATCGCCGCGAACAAAGTCCCCGGTATCCGGGCCGCCCTGGTCCAGAGCGCCGACGCCGCCGAGCTGAGCCGACGCCACAATGACGCAAACGTCCTGTGTTTAGGGGCTAAATATGTCGATCTCCCCTTGGCGGTCGCTTGTGCCGAGGCCTTCTTGGCGGCCCAGTTCGAGGGTGGTCGCCATGACCGCCGCGTCGCCAAGATGGAGTCCTGTGGATAATTGCCTGCCTTTTCCGTTGTCACGCTTGCCTCCCCTTCTTTCACCTATCTCCCTATTCCCATGACTGCCATCAGCCGCACTCCTCTCGCCCAGCTCGACCCTGAAATCGACGCCCTCATCAAGGCTGAGCTCAAGCGCCAGCAGACGCACATCGAACTGATTGCCTCCGAGAACTTCACGTTGCCGGCGATCATGGAAGCGCAGGGCAGCGTCCTGACCAACAAGTATGCCGAAGGCTACCCCGGCAAGCGCTGGTACGGTGGTTGCGAACAGGTCGACAAGATCGAGCAACTGGCGATCGATCGCGCCAAGGCCCTCTTCGGTGCCGACCACGCGAACGTCCAGCCCCACTCGGGCAGCCAAGCCAACGCCGCCGTTTACTTCGCCAGCATCAAGCCCGGCGATAAGATCCTGACGATGAACCTGTCGCATGGCGGGCACCTCACGCACGGTAACTCCGCCAACTTCTCGGGTAAGCTTTATACCGCCGTCCATTACGGCGTCGGCGCCGATGGCCGCATCAACTACGACGAAGTCGCCGAGATGGCGGCGCGCGAAAAGCCGAAGATGATCACCGTCGGTGCTTCTGCTTACGCCCGCGAAATCGACTTCGCGCGCTTCGGTCAGATCGCCAAGGAAAACGGCGCGCTGCTCCTCGCGGACATCGCGCACATCGCTGGCCTCGTCGCGGCGGGCGTGCATCCTTCGCCCGTGCCGTATGCCGACTTCGTCACCACCACCACGCACAAGACCCTGCGCGGACCGCGCGGCGGCCTCATCCTTTGCAAGGCCGAGCATGCGAAGGCGGTCGACTCGGCTGTCTTCCCAGGTGCCCAAGGCGGCCCGCTGGAGCACGTCATCGCCGCCAAGGCCGTCTGCTTCGCGCAGTGTGCTAGCCAGGACTTTAAGGACTACGCTCGCCAAGTGGTGGCCAATTCCAAGGCCCTCGCCGACGCCCTCGTGGCCCTGGGCTTCGGTCTGATCAGCGGTGGAACTGATAACCACTTGAGCCTCATTGACTTGCGTAAGAGTCACCCGAATGTGTCCGGTAAGGATGCCCAGTTGGCACTCGATGCGGCGCACATCACCACGAACAAGAACACCGTGCCTGATGAGACCCGCAGCCCCTTCCAGGCCAGCGGTATCCGTGTTGGCACGCCTGCCGTCACCTCCCGTGGCATGAAGGAAGCCGAGATGAAGGAAATCGCCAAGGCCATCGCCGTGGTGCTTTCGGACCCCTCAAATCCCGCCAAAATCGAGGAAGGTAAGGCGATTGCCTCGGCCTTGTGTGCTCGTTTCCCCTTGCCCTATTGAGTTTATTCCCTTCTTTTTCGCTTTCATTCCCCTTTTAACCCACCTAACCTTAATAGCCTACCCCAATCACCCCATGAATACCCCTACCCGTAACCGTAAAGGCTTCACGCTCATTGAGCTGCTGACCGTTATCGCGATCATCGGCATCCTGGCCGCCGTCCTTTTCCCTGGCGTTCAGGGCGTCATGAAGCGCGCCAAGCAGTCCACCGCCCAGACCAAGGTGCGTAATATCGCTCAGGCCTACATCGCCTTCGCTTCCTCCGGCAACAAGTTCGTCAAGCAGGGTGCTTGGAGCCTCACCGCTCCGACCCAGGCCAACTCGGTTGCCGATTTCGGTGCCGTCCTCGCCTACAACGGCAGCTTGAACTCCGCTGAACTCTGGTACGTCGAAGCCGACCAGCTCAATGAATCCGCTTCCTTCCCGAAGCAGGTCCTCATCGGCGCCACCGGTAGCCAGACGGTTGACCCGAACTTCGCCACCGGCTCCGTCCAGTACGGTTACCACTCCTGGACCACCTTCGTCCCGACCCCTCGCAACATCGACGAAAAGATCCCTCTCTTCTGGTCGCGCGGTCTGACCACCGCCGGTAAGTGGGACAACACCACGGGCGTCTGGGGTGCTGAAGGCGGCCACATCGCCTTCGGTGACTCGCACGTCACCTGGTTCCAAGACACCGCTTCGGACGACACCAAGTTCGTCTCCAAGAAGTCCGCTGGTACGATGTCCGCCAACTGGCAGGACGCCGTCTCGGTCGGCACGGTGACCGAACTGAAGTCCAAGTAAGCGACTTCGGTTTCTGCGAAAAGCCCCGGGCCACCGGGGCTTTTTTGTTTTCGGACCTCTCCCGTTAGGCATTGTTGGCACTTCATGACGGCCCTGCGCACATGGATCGACGCTTGTCGGCCGAAGACTTTGGTCGCGGCGGCCGTGCCCGTCGCGGTCGGAGGCGCGGTGGTCTGGGCCTACGGCGAGCAGGTCAACGGTCTCAACCTAGGTCTCGTGTTGGGATTCTGCCTGGCCTTCGCCCTATGCGTGCAAGTCGCCTGTAATTTCGCCAATGACCTCGGGGATACCTTGCGCGGGGCCGACACCTCCGCGCGGGTCGGGCCCCGTCGGGCCGTCGCCAACGGTGACATCACGCCGGCGCAGATGAAGCGCGGCATCTGGATCGCCTGTCTCCTGGCGCTGATCGTCGGCAGCCCCGTCGGCCTTATATCACCTTGGTTGGCGTTGGCGGGCGTGCTCGCGATCGCCTGCGCCTTGGGGTACACCTTGGGGCCTTACCCGCTGGCTTATAATGGACTCGGGGACGTGTTCGTCGTCGCTTGCTTCGGCGTCCAAGCGACGGCGTTGACCACTTGGGCGGCTTGGTTGGTTGCGGCTCCCGACTGCGGCTGTTTTTCTCCCATGCCTTGGATGCCGGCCCTAGTCGCGGGTTTGGGGCTGGGCCTACTGGCGGACAACATCCTCGTCGCGAACAACGCCCGCGATTACGAAACCGACCAGGTAGCCGGGAAGCGCACGACCGTGGTCCGCTTCGGTCGGGGCTTTGCGCGTGGTTTGCATGCGGTCAATTTATTCGGTGGCTTGGCCTGCCTGGGACTCGTCTTCGGTTGGCTGCCGTTGCTGGTCTTGCCGTGGGCGGTCTGGCAGCATGTCGGCTTCCGTAAAGCCGCGGGGCCGGCGGATTTCGTGCCTTTCCTTGGCCAAGCGGCGGGGCTGTTGCTGGTGGCCGGTGCCCTGTGCGTAACTGCCTCTTGCCTTGGCCTGACTCCTGCGGGAATCTCCTTCCTGCGATGAAAGCCCCCGAGTCACTCGCCAGCCAGCTTGAGGCCCTCGTCAACGCGGGCGCCCGCCCATCGTGGGACGAGTATTTCATGGCCACCGCCGTCTTGGTCAGTTCGCGCTCCAGTTGCGAACGCCTGCACGTCGGTTGCGTCGTCGTTTCCACCGGCAAGCATCCCAATCGACTCGTCGCCGCGGGCTACAATGGTTTCCTGCCGGGCACGCCGCACGACTCCAAGATTCGCGACGGCCACGAGCAGGCCACCGTACATGCCGAGCAGAACGCCGTGGCCGATGCCGCCAAGCGTGGCGTCTCGCTGCAGGGCACGGTCTGCTACGTCACCCATTTCCCGTGCGTGAACTGCGCCAAGATCCTGGCCGCCGCCGGTATCACCGAGGTGCGTTACCGGCACGACTACAAGAACGACCCCCTCGTCGCGGAGTTGTTCGCGCAGGCGGGGGTCGCCGTCACGAAGTTGGTGGGCTGATGGCCGGCAAGTTCCAGTCGATCGCGGGACGCGTGCTGGTCTCGCACCCCTTGCAGCGCGACGAAAACTTCTGCGAGACCGTTGTCCTGATCCATACGCACACCGCGAAAGATGGCGCCATGGGCGTGATCTTGAATCGGCCGATGGGCCAATACCTCGGTCAAGTGCAGGCGGAGTTCTGCGCGGGGCCGCTCACGGGCGTGCCGATCCATGTCGGCGGGCCGTGCTCCGCCGATCGCCTCGCCTTGGGTGGGTGGAAATTCGCCGCGCGCGGGCCGGCGGCGATCCGCTTCGGCATCAGCCGGGAAGAGGCCGAAGTCTTGGCGGAGCGGGGCGAGTACCGCCTGTTCGCCTATGTGGGCTATGCGGGGTGGTCGCCGGGTCAACTGGAGCGTGAACTCCGCCTGAATGCCTGGGTGGTGTGCCCGTTTGAACGCGCCACCGCGCAACTCACCGAGCAGGCCTATTGGAAGGGCTTGCTGGCGCGGCATCGGCCGGACCTCCGACTCGTGCTCGATTCGCCCGAAAACCCAGGGAACAACTGATCAGCGCGTCCCCGTCAGCAAGATGTCCACGTTGCGGATCAGCGTTTCGCTGGGCATCTTGGCGTCGGCGGTGATCATCTTGCGCTGGACTAGTTGCGGCCGAAATTTGTGGTCGAGGGCCACGTAGCTCCAGACGCCTTTCGGGAGCTGCTTGCTCTCGGGCGGGAGAGCCGTCCAGCGTTTGGGCAGGCCATGCCAAGTGAACTCCACGTACCAACCGGCGGCCTTGGCCGGGTCGCTGCCGGGCGCGAGCAGGCCGGGATAGCGTTGGACGAAGTCGGGGGGGCGCTTGGTGCGCATGGTCACGGCGAGGGCCGTGGGCAATTGCCGGACCGTGTCGAGGAGGTTGACCGACGAGCGGGCGAGGACGGGCACCGGGTCGAAGCCGGCGAGGTTCTGGCCGTTCCAGATTCCATGTTGGTTCGGGGTGCCGCGGTGGTCGGGTTGGACGTTGTACCAATTGCCGAAATTCGCGGAGAGCATCACGCCGATCTCGAAATGCAGGTGGGAGCGCTCCTTCGGGATGGCGTTCGGGCTGGTGGACGTGTGGCCCATCGTCGCGAACGCCGTGCCCTTGGGCAGCTTGTCGCCGACCTTCAGCGTTTTCTCGATGGATGCGAGATGGGCGTAGAGCGTGTAGACGGGCAGTTCGGCTTCGGGGTGATAAAGGATGACGTATTTGCCGTACGGGCCGTTGAGTCCTTGGTTGATGTAGGCGACGGTCCCTTTCATCGCGGAGAAGACGCGGTCGAGCGGTTCGCCGTTCGGGCCGCGGGCGCTGGGGCGGATATCGACGCCTTCGTGGAAGCGCTGTTGGTCGTCGCGGACCATGCCGAAAAGCGCCGACTCGGGCTTGCCGGAAACCGTGGGTTGGGCGTAGTCCTCGAAGGAACGGAGCGACGTCCGATCCATCGAAGTGGGCCAGACGATTTCGGTGGCCCCGAGCGGGCCCATCAGGAACAGGCAGAGGAGCGTACGGAGACCGCGACTCACTTTTGCTCGAGTTCCTTGCGGATGATGAGCGTGGAGGCGTTCAGCTTGTCGCTCAGGAAGAGGGCCGCTTCGCGGCTGGTCATGCCCTTTTGCTCGACGGCGAACATGAGCTTGCCGTCGTTGATCTGCTGTTCGATGGGCAGGATGCCCACGGCGGTGTCGTTCACCACGAGGACGAGGTTCTTGCCGCGTGCTTGGCGGGAGATATCCATGATGTTGCGGGCCGCGGAGGTATTCACATGGACGAGCAGGTACACTTGCCGCAAGTCGCTGGGGCCGGCTTCGACCACGGTCGTGCTCAGGAGGTCCTCCGCGAGGGTGAGCTCCTTCGTCATGATCGGAATGGAGATGCCGCTGACGGGCAGCTTGACGTTCTTGCGCATCGTCAAGGTCGTCGAGGCCGGGGCCTCGATGTAGATGGAGGCGATGTGCGTGACCTTTTCGGTGGCGCAACCCACGAGGGTGAGGACGGCCAGCAGGAGGCCAGCGGGGCGGAGGAATGACATAAGATTAGCCGACGAGCATTTCCAAGGCCGTGCCGACCTGCAGGAGGTGGCTCGGTTGGAGGTCCAAGGCGGGGACGAGGAAGGTCTGCTTGGAGGCGGTGTGTTGATAGGGGATCAGGCCCTTGTCCGCCGGACCCATGGCGCGGATGATGCGCTTGCGTTCAAGGAGCATGGCGAGGATGTGCTTGAGCACGGCCTTGTCTCCGCTGGGGTCCGCGGCGTCGTCGTAGAGCGACAGGAAGAACTCCTCGCGCGAGGCCAGCAACTGGGCGCGGTGGGCTTGTTCCTCTTCATTGCGTTCCTTGACCTCGCGGGTCCAGCGACCGAGCAGGAGACCGTTCGGGGTGTAGTTGCTGGCGTGGTCCTTGAGGACGTCAGCCCGCTCGATGTTGCCGCCGAGAGGCTTGTAGACCACGCACACGACGTTGTCGCCGACATGAAGTTCCTGGCCGGAGGCGGCACAGGTGCGAGCAATAGGTTTAACCTGCCAATCCATGCCGTCAAAATGAGGCTAGGCGGTAGGGCGGGGCAATCCCATTCCCCTCACAACGTGGCTACCTAGGCGCCGGCCCCGGAACCGCTCGCCGACGCCTGCTGGGGGCGGGTGAGGAAAGGCGGAACCATGGGTTTACGGCTGACTCGCAGGCATCCTTGGCCAAGGTGTTCCCCATGTCCGAAAGCCCCGTCCCGCACTTGGCCCTGCTCGTCGTCGATGTGCAGCCGACCTTCCTCAAGGCGATGCCCGACGCGGAGGCGTTCTTGCGCCGGTGCGCCTTGGCGGTGGGGGCGGCCAAGTTGCTCGGCATCCCGGTGTTCTTCACCGAACAGGTGCCCGCCAAACTGGGTGGGACGCACCCCGACCTCCGGCAGGCGGCGGGCGAGTCCGCGGTGGTCGTCGGCAAGTCGGCCTTCTCCGCGTTGGCGGGGCCCGAGCTCGGGGCGGCCTTATCCGACCGAGGCATCAACAATCTGCTCATCTGTGGATTGGAAGGGCCGGTCTGCGTGTACCAAACCGCGGTCGATGCGCTCCGTTTGGAGATGGGCGTGACGTTGTTGGCCGACGCCATCACGGCCCGTCGTCCGGTCGATCAGGAAACCTGTTTCTCGATGCTGCGTCAGCACGGCGTGACGATCCTGCCGGTCGAAACGGTCTTCTACGCGATGGTCCGCGATGCGCAGGCGCCCCACTTCAAAGCCTTCACGGAACTCGTGAAGCAAGGTTGAGCCCTTCGGCTTAGGTTTCTTCCACCGTCAACGATGGCGCGGGCGCTGCCGCGGTCCCGGTCGGCAAGTCGCGGTCGGCCCAAGCGGCGAAGGCGATCATGCCGGCGTTATCCCCGCAATGTTTCGGCTCGGCGATCAGCATCGGCAGGCCGCGTTGCAGCGCGACGTTCGTCAGCCGTTGCCGGAGCGTCCGGTTATTGGCCACGCCCCCGGAGAGGCCAACGGACCTGTAAACCCCGCGGTCGAGCGCGGCCCCGGCCTTGGCGACCAGCTGTTCGATGATGGCGTGTTGGTAGCCGGCGCAGAGGTCGGGCAGGTCGGCGGCGAGTTCCGCGTCGGACATCTTTTCGAGCTGGTAACGCAGGGCGGTCTTCAGGCCGGAGAAACTCATGCGGAGATCAGCCTTCTCGGGGATGCCGCGCGGGAAGACATACTTGCGCACGTCGCCACGGGTAGCGTGTTGTTCGATGAGGGCGCCGCCCGGGTAGGGAAGTCCCAGGAGTTTTGCTCCCTTGTCGAAGGCTTCGCCGGCCGCATCGTCGACCGTGCGGGCGACGACGGTGACCTTGAGGTCGGTGTCGAGTCGCACGAGCAAGGTGTTGCCGCCGGAGATGATGATGCCGAGGTGCGGGAGCAGGGCGGTGCGGGCGACGAGAAAGGCCGCGGGATTTTGGGCGTGCAGGCCGATGAAGGGCGAGTGGACGTGTCCGCGGAGGTGGTTCACGCCGACGAGCGGCTTGCCGGTGGCGAGGGCCAAGGCGCGCGCGAGGCTGACGCCCATGGACAGGCAGGGCAGGAGGCCCGGCCCGCGCGTCACGGCGATCGTCGACACGGCGGCGAGTTCGCTCCGGTAATCCGCGAGCAGCAAGGGCAAGGCCGACAGGTGCATCCGGCTGGCGAGCTCGGGCACGACCCCACCGAAGCGGACGTGGGCTTCGGCCTGCGAGCTGATGACTTCCCGGCGCAGGCCCGCGGTCGGCTCGAACAAGGCGAGCGCGGATTCGTCGCAGGAACTCTCGATCGCGAGGATCATCGGGTTGGAGTCAGGCTATTTCCGGGGTTGGCTCAACCTCGTTTCGTCTGGCGCTCAGGAAAAGAGCCTTCCACGCTGGGGACATGGACGCACAGGCCCGCCATGCCGCGATCGTGGACGTGCTTCGCCGCGAAGCCCGCGGTGGGCTCGTGCCGTTCGTTCGCTTGGTGGAGGCGGCGCTGTATGGGCCCGGGCTGGGCTATTATGTCAGCGACCGCCCGCGCGTCGGCAAGGCCGCCGGCACGGACTTCACCACCGCGGCGGCGCTGGGCCCGATGTTCGGCGAATTGATCGCGGCGGCGGCGCGGACCTTGGTCGGGGATCTCGCGACACACACGCTTGTGGAGGTCGGGGCCGAGCCCGGGCAGGCCCATTTCGCCGGTGTGGCCCGCGACTTCGCCGAAGTCCGGACCTTCCGCGTCGGTGATTCGCCCGCGTTGCCGGCGTCGACGGTGCTCGTCGCCAACGAACTCCTCGATGCGCAGCCCTTCCATCGCTTCATCGTGCAAGGCGGCGCGTGGCGCGAACTCGGCGTCCGCGTGGATGGAGCCGCGCTCACGGTGGAGCCCTTGGCGGATTTCTCGAGTCCCGCCGCGGCCGTCTTCGCGGCGTCGTTGCCTTTGGCTTCCGAGGGGTGGTTGCTCGACGTGCCGTTGGCGGCGGAAACTTTGCTGGAACGCTTGCTCGGCGGTGGTTGGCGCGGCGCGGTGATCCTCTTGGATTACGGCAAGACCCTCGCCCAGTGCCTCGAGGGTTCGCCGGCCGGCACGGCCCGGGCTTACCGCAGCCATCAACTCTCGGGCGCGATCCTTGAGAACCTTGGGTCGCAGGACTTGACCTGCCACGTCCTCTGGGACCGCCTGGAGCCGATCTTGGTGACCCACGGCTTCCGCTCGGTTCGCCTGGAACGGCAGGAGGCCTTTTTCGTGAAGCACGCCGGTGCGGCGATGGAACGCATCATGACCACGGGAGACAGCGAGGCGACGGGCCGCTTGCGGGCCTTGACGCATCCGGCCCATTTCGGGGGTAAATTCGAAGTCCTTTCGGGAATTCGCTGATTTTGGAGCCCGGCGGGCAAGTTTTTTGAAGCCATCCTCGACCTCGGGGGAACAACCCTTTTTCTGGAGTGACTCCCCGTTATCTCCATGAGGTCCCCATCGTTTCTTCTCGCATCCCTTTTGGTCGGCGCCGCTGCCTTGCAGGCCGACGTCAAGGTCATCCAAGCCTTCGAAGGGGACGGCTTCGATAGCTGGCAGACCACGGGCACGGCCTTCGGCCTGGCGCCGGTGGCGGGCAAGGTCGATGGCGTGAATGGCGAATTCCGCAACTATGGCGGCAACGCCTTGGTCACCTCCGGGCATGGCGGCGATGCCGCGACCGGCACCCTCACTTCGCCTGACATCCTGCTCACGCAC
>Ga0255118_1000216_pt1 | contig 15670 bp, 13 predicted proteins | sample Law_Atlam_RepB_8_2_FD_188584 | JGI IMG/M metagenome (GOLD analysis project Ga0255118, IMG submission 188584) | Freshwater microbial communities from St. Lawrence River, New York, United States - Law_Atlam_RepB_8h | ecosystem: Environmental > Aquatic > Freshwater > River | place: USA: New York... | reverse complement strand
AAGTTTAACTCTTGGGTTTTCAGAAATAAATTCAAGAGCTGAATCCATTTGATCTACAGTTTCAGAAAGTCTTATAACATTCTTTTTATTCAATTGGTAATTTTTATTAGATTTCAAATCTTGTTTTTTTACTTCTTCTTCTGAAATTGTAAAATATCTACTTAACACTTTATCTACTGATGATTCACCAAAAGTTCCGTGTGTGAAAGCGTCTGTTTCAGGATAGAAATGTCTTTTTCTTCTACCTTTTGATGCGTAATCTTCTTCATCAATTTCTTCAAAATCAATAACATCATAGTCATCTTCATCATCTTCTGTTTGTTCACCTGTCATACCTCTCATTGCGGCATTACCATAAGCAGCTGGTAAGTAATCTCTAAAGGCGTCGCCATAACTTCCATATTCTTCGGCCATTTCAGGTGATGGTATTTCTTCTTCACCTTCAGGTGACGGTGGAGGGGGAACCATTTCTTGTTCTTCCTCATAACCTTCAACTTCAGCCTCCATATCCATTTCTTCATCACCACCTTCTTCATCTTCATCACCACCTTCTAATTTTGAAATGATTTCTTCGATGTCGTCCTCATCTAAAACGTCAACATCAAGTGCCGATAAAATTGAATTGATTACGTATTTAACGTTTTGAGAAGAAAGTTCTTTTTCTTCCTCATAAGATCTAATTTTTTGTGCTAACTTACCAACAAGAATTTGTATTCTTTTAAGGTCTGAAACTTTCTTTTCTTTTGGTTTTTTCTCAACGTCAATTTCTAGTTCCTCTTCGCCTTCAGGTGCCGGTGGCATTTCACCTTCTTCTCCTTCAGGTGCCGGTGGCATTTCTCCTCCTTCTTCAGGGGATGGAGGTAATTCACCACCACCTTCTTCAGGTGCCGGTGGTAATTCTGTTCCTGCATCGGGAGCTGGTGGTAATTCGGCTCCTGCATCAGGTGCCGGTGGTAATTCAGCCCCCGCATCGGGTGCTGGTGGTAAAGCCGCTCCTGCATCAGGTGCCGGAGGTAGAGCCGCTCCTGCATCAGGTGCTGGTGGTAATTCTCCACCTGTTTCAGGTGCTGCCGCTTTAGGTTTTTTAGTTTTTAGTACGTACTTTTTTTTTTGCTCTCCGATAAGGGGAGTACCTTCTTCGTTTTCAAAAAGGGTATTAACTTCTTTTGTTATTAAGTTAAGACGTTTTAAAGCCTGAGAATAAGATGGATAATATTTTCTACCTTTCATTGGTTCAATATAGTCGAACTCAGATTCATTGATAGATTTTTTGATAATATAACCTTGTCTTTCTTTAGCGATTTCATATGTGTTACCATCAGCCAAATTTATTCTATATTCGGATGACTTTGTCTCATTTACTGATTGAGGAATATTTTCATTGTAACGAGCAATTTCCATTATTCGTCTAATTTTATCCATTCCCTCAAGTTTTTCACTTCCAATAGGTCTAAGTCCTGCCATATTTGTGTTATTTAATGTAAATTATTTTTTCTTAATAAATATATCGATAAACGTAATTATTTTTAATTACCGATTTTTATTGTTTTATCGACAATTTTTTGTCTATAAGATCTGTTGGTAATTCGTATAACTTTTCAATGTACCCATTTCTTCTTAGTAATTTGAATACTAAATTTTCTAAAGACATCTCTCCATTTTTTTCGAGTCCGCAATTTCTAAATTTCTTTAATTTTTCTTTGTACTTTTTAACTAAACGTTTGATCTCATCTGGATCTTCATCACTTATATTATCAATTACACCATCAATAATTCTCATCCATTGATTTGCTTTTTCTTTAAGAAGATCAATATCAATACTTTTATTCTCAGATTTTTTTGGTTCGTTAACCCACATATCATACAGAACAGAATATATACCACTACTAAAAGTTGTCTCACTTTCACTTTGAACGAAACATTCAACATCGTACCCAAATAGTTTTATATTGTGTCGATCATTAAATATTATTTTTTTCAAATCAAAAAATTCAACGTATAGTTCTTGTGAGTTGTTTGGGAATTGGTTATAGTTTACAACTATATGTAAATCTATATCTGAAAACTTTGACCAGTTGTAATTAACTAATGATCCGATCATAATTATGTCAGTCACAATTACATCAACACCTAAAAAATCCATAAAGACATTTGCGGTTTCTAAAAGTTTCTCTCTTACTTCAGGTCTCATCATATATGACTTACCTTCCTTCTCCCAAATTTTAGGATTAAGATTGTCTTGAGATTCAAAACTTTTTATAATTTCTGAAGTATCCATACAGATAAATACTTTCTAATTATAGTTTCTTATATGTATGTGCTTTGGAAATATTTTTGTTAAAGAAGTTTCCTTGAGATTCTGCCATTCTAAATTGAGTGTATGTTTGATGTGGTACTTCACTATACTCATATCTTGCTCCGTTTTTAAACTCCGCAATCATTTTTTTAGTAAGGGTATCGTACTCAGTTCTTACAATATTTGATGATTGAACTTCGTTTAAAATTGTAGTTCCGCTAATTAATTCACTTGTTATTGCCATTTGGTTTTCTTAATGGGGTTATGTCATCTATATGACGAAGTTTATCCATAATATAATAACCAACTTCGGTTCCGTCAACATCAAAACCATAATCTCTAATTGTTTGGTCTATTTCCCGAATCAATGGTTGGATACTTCTGTGATAAAACATTAATTCTTCAGGATAATACGGAGGCTTTTCAATATCCTTTTGTGTCCACCCTTCTCTTTGGAATATTTCTCTAATCTTGAAATAATTTTTTTCTAACTCTTTTGTTAGTTCCAAAGACTCCGCAAATTTTCTCCATGACTCCATAGCTATAAATATACGAAACAAAAAAATCCACCCGAAGGTGGATTTAATTTATTTAATATTAATAGATTATTTCACTTGTTATTACCATAGTTTTTTATTTAAAAAAATTTGAAGAAAAAAAAAACAAAAGTGAATGAAAAGATTAATTATCGTATAATGGAGTTGTCGCCTTGTAACTTAATTCCATTTTTGGGAAATATGCAATACAATACCTCTTTAACATCAATTTACCGGCATCATCTAATTTAATGTCGTGGTTTGCGGTTTTTAAACCATTAAGACTTTTTCTTTTACCCCAACCTCTTGTGCTACCCCCACCTGGTAGTTCAGTTAATCCATCTAATTTTTCACAATCAACAGAATAACTCCAACCTAGTGGGTCTTTTATGCTATTTTCATAATCATTAAGTTTAGCATCTGAAACATAAACTAAAACTACGCCATCGCCATTTTTACTTATTTGTTTGATTGTTTCACTCCCTATTTTAGAACTATTATATGCTTGAAGTAAAAGTTTGGAGTAAGTTGCATTTTTCCCTGTAGAGTCATCATGTGTTGGCACATCAACACCATTAATTTTTACTGTTTTTGCGGTACCACCACCACCTGCAGCAACTGGTTGAGTTGTCACTGTTGTTGCTTGTTCCGAGATTAAAGGTCTAACATCACCCATGGTAGACTCTAATAATTGTTTAAATCTATTTACATTCATAATTTTTTGTATTTGATAATAAATATTACAAATAAAAAAAAATCCACCATAAAGGTGGATTTCTAACTTTAAAATTTAAGAGATTATTTTACTTCCTCGAACTCTACATTTGCAAAGTCTTCTTCTGTTACTTCATCGTTGTTTGTTTGTTCATACAACTTTTGACTTATGTTTTGGAATTTTTTATTAACCTCTTCCATTAAAACTTTTACTTCAGAAATTTCTTTCTTGTCGTAAGCGGATTTTAATTTATTGATTGAATCGTTGATCTCAGTTTTTTCATCTTCGGTAATCTTACCTTCAAGATCCTCCATTGATTTACCAACTTGGAACATTAAAGAGTCCGCAGAATTTAATGTATCTACATCTTCTTTTAATTTTTTATCCGATTCAGCATTCATTTCAGCCTCTTGTTTCATTCTTTCAATCTCTTCTTTTGATAAACTTGAAGATGATTCAATTCGAATTGATTGTACTTTGTTAGTTGCTTTGTCAACCGCAGAAACATTAATAATACCATTAGCGTCGATATCAAAAGTCACCTCAATTTGTGGAGTTCCTCGTCTTGATGGTGGAATACCATCCAAGTTAAATTTACCGATGGTTCTGTTGTCTTTTGCCATTGCTCTTTCTCCTTGTAAAACATGAATCTCCACTATAGGTTGATTATCAACCGCTGTTGAGAATGTTTCTGATTTTTTTGTTGGGATTGTTGTATTTGAACTGATCAATTTTGTAAACACACCACCCATAGTTTCAATACCTAATGAAAGTGGAGTTACGTCTAACAACAATACGTCTGTTACATCACCAGCCAAAACACCTCCTTGAATTGCAGCTCCTAAAGCAACTACCTCATCAGGATTTACCCCTTTTGAAGGTTCCTTACCAAAGAATTTTTTAACCGCTTCTTGAATAGAAGGAATACGAGTAGATCCACCAACTAAGATAATCTCGTCAATCTCACCAACAGTAAGATTTGCGTTAGACATTGCTCTTTTACAAGGTTCAATTGTTCTATCTACCAAAGATTGTGTTAATTGATCAAACTTAGATTTTGTAATAGTCATTACCAAGTGTTTTGGACCTGTGGAATCTGCGGTCACATACGGTAAGTTGATTTCAGTTTGAGGTGAAGAAGATAATTCAATTTTAGCTTTCTCAGCCGCCTCACGAAGTCTTTGAAGTGCCATAGGATCTTTAGAAATATCCATCCCATTTTCCTTTTTAAACTCAGAAATTAAATGATCAATTAACGCTTGGTCAAAGTCGTCACCACCTAAATGAGTATCTCCGTCAGTTGACAATACTTCAAATACACCATCACCAAGTTCTAATACGGACACATCGTGTGTTCCACCACCACAGTCAAATACTACGATTTTCATGTCTTTAGACATTTTATCAAGACCATAAGCTAATGCTGCTGCGGTTGGTTCATTGATAATTCTTTTTACGGTAAGTCCTGCAATTTCACCAGCTTCTTTTGTTGCTTGGCGTTGAGCGTCATTAAAATACGCCGGAACAGTAATAACCGCTTCAGTAACCGATTGACCCAAATAGTCTTCAGCAGTTTGTTTCATTTTTTGAAGAATTGCCGCTGAGAGTTCTTGTGGTGAATAAGTTCTATCATTAATTTGAACTTTTGGTGAGTTATTTTCTTTAACTACCTTGTAAGGGACCTTTGATGTTTCGTTTTTAATTTCATCAAAAGAAGATCCCATAAATCTTTTAATTGAGTAAATTGTTTTATCAGGGTTTGTTACCGCCTGTCTTTTGGCGGGGTCTCCGATTTTTCTTTCACCCTCTTTAATAAATCCTACAATAGATGGTGTGGTTCTTTTTCCTTCACTGTTAGCAATAACTACGGGTTCCTTTCCTTCCATTACAGCAACACACGAGTTAGTTGTTCCCAAGTCAATTCCAATTATTTTTCCCATTTTTTATCATTTTATTTTTATGTTTATTTTTTTCACATTTTTTACCAAATATATGCCATTCCATAAAACCTGTCAATATGTCAGTATATTTTTTTTTATACTGACAAAATAACAATATTGGACTTTTGTAAATTTATTTATTAGTTTTTGAATGTAAAACAATATAAGTATGTTAGAATTTATGGATGAAGGAAATGATAAAGCGAAAAAAAAGTCTGATTCAGGAACACCTGTATTAGATAATTTTAGCAAGGATTTAAACAAATTAGCTCAAGAGGGTAAATTAGATCCTGTAATCGGTAGAAAAAAAGAAATCTTAAGGATTGCTCAGATTCTATCTCGAAGAAAGAAAAATAACCCAATTATTATTGGTGAACCTGGCGCGGGTAAGACTGCAATCGTTGAAGGCCTTGCAATGATGATTCATAACGGTGAGTGCCCTAAAACTTTAATGGACAAGAGAATTGTATCACTAGATATGAATTCTTTGGTTGCAGGAACAAAGTATCGTGGTCAGTTTGAAGAAAGAATGAAGGTGATTATTGAGGAACTTCAGGCAGCTCCAAACATTATCTTATTTATTGACGAGATTCATACAATAGTTGGTGCGGGAAATAGTTCAGGTTCGTTAGATGCATCTAACATCTTCAAACCAGCACTTTCTCGAGGTGAGATTCAATGTATTGGAGCAACCACTTTAGATGAATACCGAACTAATTTTGAAAAAGACGGAGCATTAGAACGTAGGTTCCAAAAAGTGGTTGTAGACCCTGCAACAAAAGATGAAACTTTTGAGATTCTTAAATTAAGTAAGGAAAAGTATGAGGATCACCACAAAGTAACTTATGATGATGAAACATTATGGACATTTGTTGAGTTGGCAGATCGTTATATCACAGATCGTGAGTTTCCTGACAAGGCTTTTGACATCTTGGATGAGGTTGGTGCAAGAATGCAAATCGATATCAAACTTCCTGAAGTTATTGAAAACTTAAAGGATGAGGCTAACAAAATTAAACAAGAAAAAATAAACGTAATCAAAAGACAAGACTACGAACAAGCAGCCGAACTTCGTGATCGTGAAAGAGGTGTGATTGCAAAACTTGAGGAAGAAAAGAAAAAGTTTGAGGATCACCTCAGAAGTAGTAAAAGAACTATTCCTGAAGAATTGGTTTACGAAGTGGTTTCAAACATGACTAAAATTCCAATTTCAAATATCAATCTTGATGAAAGAAATAACCTTATTAATTTGACTGATAATTTGAGTTCAAAAGTAATTGGTCAAGAAGAAGCGGTTTTAAAAATTACAAAGGCAATCCGTAGAAATAGAATGGGTATTAAAGATCCAAATAAACCAATCGGTTCATTTATCTTCTTAGGTTCAACCGGTGTTGGTAAAACATATTTGGCGAAACAATTAGCAAAAGAGATCTTTGGTAGTGAAGATAACATGATCCGTGTGGACATGAGTGAATACCAAGAGAAACACACCATTTCTCGTTTGATCGGTTCACCTCCAGGATATGTTGGTCACGATGATGGTGGACAACTTACAGAACAAGTAAAAAACAAACCTTACTCTGTCGTATTGTTTGATGAGATTGAGAAGGCGCATAAAGATATCTTTTCAACACTTCTTCAGTTATTGGACGATGGTCACATTACAGATTCATTGGGTCGTAAAATCAACTTTAAAAATTGTTTAATCATTATGACCTCTAACATTGGGGTTAAAAAACTACAGGATTTTGGTGCTGGCGTTGGGTTTAAGACTGGAAAAAGTGAAGCAGTTAGAGAAGAAGAAAAAAGAGAAATTCTTAAAAAAGAACTAAGTAAATTTTTCGCACCTGAATTCTTAAATCGTATCGATGATGTAGTCATCTTCAATTCACTTGAAAAGAAACATATTGATGTGATCACAAAACTTGAGGTTGACCGACTACTAAAAAGAGTTTTAGAGAAGAAGTATATTTTCACTTATGATCAAGATCTAATTGATTATATCTCCAAAGTAGGATTTGACGAAACATTTGGGGCTAGACCAATCAAAAGAGCAATCCAAGATAAGATTGAGGATTTAATTTCTGAAAAAATCCTAATGATGGAGATTGAAGAAAACAAAGATTATATCTTGAAGGTTGAAAATGATGAGGTTATTGTTTCTAATAAAGAAGAAAAAGTCAAAAAAACAAGAAAAAAGAAAGATTAAATTTGTAAATAAGTTTTTTTAATCTACATTTATAGAAATAATAAAACAATATGTAATGAAAACGATTTTTCTTACCTTAACTTTTTTACTTAGTTTTTTAACCTTTAGTCAAAAACTAATTATTCACGTCTTTGAAAGACAAGAAATGGTTTCTTTTTCAAAAACGACAATTGATTCGGTATTATTAAATCCTGACATTGTAATGGATAAAAACACCGATTACACCAAATATGTGATTGATCTTAATCAAGAGACCTCAACATATTTTATAAATAATGAAGAACTTAGCACTTTACCAATCAAGTGTCAAAATCTTGGTAATGGAATTTTAAAAATTAACATTATGGAAGAAGGTTTTGATTATGGGCTATTAGTTCAGACGGATTACCAAAATGAATCAGTCACTTGGTTTTGGTTTACTGAATATTCAACGACAGTAAAAAACATTACTAAGTTTAAATTTGAGAAACCCTCATAAAACAAAAACCCCCATCTTTTCAGGTGGGGATTTTTAATTTAAATTTCTATTGTGAAGGTATTTGATTTTTTATTACTTTTTGTATGAAAACATTCTGTTGTTTAGGCGCCGATGGATTATTTGGGTCTGGTTTTTTTACAAAATTTGCGGAATACTTATTCATCAAATTTTGATCAATTAAATCATTACTAACTATGTTAGTAATTGCACTAACAAGTTGGTCAGATGCATTATTCATCATAATTTCACCAGTCACATACTCACCATTTAAAGATTGATTAGTCATTTTATTTACTACTTCCCCATTAAGTATCATAGTGGTTATTATTCCGGTATATTCATTTGCGGCATTTTTACCAAGAGGACCAATGCTAAAAGATATGTTTTTAGTTTTATCAATATAATTATTTTTTGTTGGGATATTTAAAGTTAAAAACATACTTTGAATTGCCTCCATCAACAAATGTTTTGATTTTTCTTCCAATATTCTATTTTCTAACATCAAGTTTGATTCTTTAATGTGTCTAATTTTGCTATAACTTCTAGTCATGTTTTTATATTTTACTTAATAAATACTTTGTATAGTTAAAAAATAAATCTATCTTTGTAAAAACAATTCAAAATGAATCTAAATAAATTTAAAGAACTTCTTTCCGTCCCGTCCAAAACTTATCAAGAAGATAAGATGGTTAAATACCTAAAGGATGAACTATCACAAATTGAGGGTATTGAAGTGGTGTGTGATGAACATAAAAATATCTATGTAACAAAAGGAACATTGGGTGAAGGAGAATTTTACCCAATGTTCATTTCTCATACTGACACAGTTCACGAACTTGTTGACCTTATTGATGTAAAAGAAGAATATCTTCTTCGTCCATATACATTCGGAAAAGACTTTGGTTCAGAACAAGTATTATGTTTAAAGGCGTACGATAAAGACGGCAGACCAACAGGTATTGGTGGTGATGACAAATGTGGTATCTACATTTGTTTAGAATTACTTCGTCAATTAGATAAAGTCAAAGTTGCATTTTTCGTATCAGAAGAAACAGGTTGTCATGGGTCAAAATTGGTAGATAAAGAGTTTTTAAAAGATGTTGGTTATTGTACTCAATACGATGCACCTGGTGATCACTTAATTTCTTACAGTTGTATGGGAACCGTATTATTCGATAAAGATGGTGAGTTCTTCAATCTTTCTTTACGAGCAATCACAGATGGGTTTAAAAATGAGATGATGGTTCAGTCTCACCCATACACAGATATCATGATGATTAAACAACTATCTGATCTATCTTGTATTAACATGTCTTGTGGTTACTATAACATGCACACAGCTAATGAATTCGTTTGTATTGATGATGTTGAGAGAGCGATTGTTGCAGGAAAAAATATGGTTAAAGAATTAGGTTTAAAAAAATACGAATTCAAAACGGAACCAAAAACAACCACCACTACAACAACTTTGTTTGATGATGAAAGTCCATTCTACGATGATATTCATCAACTAACATCTATTGATGTGATTGAGGAAAAAGATGGGTTTATAATCGCAGATATCTACGATGAGAATCAATTCTACATTGATGATGAGGATGGGTACAGGTTGTACGAGATTCTAAAAGAACGTTATCGTTTCAATTGACCTGGTAGTATTCTAAACTCAGTTGGTTTAAATAGACCTGGCTGAGTTGCCATTGTAATTACTTCATTAGGAGTTGATAAACCATACTGACGGTCTCCAAAGTAAGAATTTCTACCAACTATGTATTTTACTTTCAAAGTTTCAGGATCAACTTCCTCAACTCTGATAAACATATTTGTTTGACCTGGTATTTTAACACCACTATTACTAAAAAGACCTAACGCACTAAGTTTATCCATAGTTTTTGCGTATTCAGGAGAAAATTCTTCTGAAGCCTTTTCTATATATTCATCAATTAAATTGGTTAATTTTTCACAGGATTGGGATTGGAACATTTCATTATCCATTACATAATATTCCATCTCATAATGTTCAGGAAGAGAATGTTTAAATTTTTTATCAATTTTTTGTATTAACAAATCAAGGGCATTTCCATCAAATTCACCATCTTCAACAAATAACTGAACTAAATTACCCCAACTTATAAAATATAATCCAAAACACCACTTACCCCATTTCTCAACCCCAAAGTCACTTAATGTATCACAATATACCCTTTGTATTTCCTCTTTAGCGCCTTCTTCAGTTGCGTTTGCTTTAGCAGAACATATGATCTCATCCATTTCATCACCAATCCCTTTAAAGTATTTATCTAATACTGAGGTGATTTCGCCTTCACCATCTACTCTTTTACCATCTTCAGAAATATATTTTACAAGATTAGGTGCAATTATTTTAAGTAATTCTCTTAGTCTGTTGTTTGCTTCACCACAAAGATAACCTAAAGTATACCCCTCAACCCAATCGTCATATGATCGTTCTTGACACGAATCATAAAAGTCATATTGACCATAATACATTCGATCATAGTTAATAGCATCCCATTCACCATCAGATCCTTCTTCAAATGAAGGGTAATGAAAAAATTTCAAAAACTGTTCTAAATCATCAAAGTCAAATAATAAACCATCAGGTTTAACTTGAACCTTATCTAAATCAATTTCATAATCGCTACTTATGAATTCAACATCATCGGAAGACAACTTTCTTTTATTTAGAAGAAGGATTTTTTGAAAATCCGTCATTTCATTAACATCATTTTCTATAAGAAGTTTTTTTTTCATATATTTATAAATATATTGGATAATACAAATCTTTGTATTATATTTGTATAGAAGTTATTTGACATATGGGGGCGTTTTTGGATTTGACAGGTATTGGCTGAGGAATAAGGGCATGTAGGGACTGAGTTAATCTCTTTAAAAACTGACTTAAGAAAACAACTGGCAATGTGCTAAACAAAATGGAAACTCTTGGATTAGTAAGAGGTTCTGAAGTTACTGTAGCTTAAGAATAAGTTCGGAAACGGGGGGTCGGCAGACATATAACCTAGCAACAGAAGTCGTAGTTTGTGGTGGATTACTATTGAACCCTAAATCGAATGGTAACCATTGGTTGTTGATTTACGATGGTGAAGAACAAATCAACTATTTTGGGGTATTAGAAAATACCAACCTAAACATGTAGTCCTTATCTGACAGGATAGACTGGACGAGGGTTCGAGTCCCTCCGCCTCCACCAACTAAACCTCATCTTCGGATGGGGTTTTTTTATCTTGACCAATATCCATCACCCCAACCACCGTCGGTCCAATAGTCTTCTCTTAATATGAAACCATGTTCGTATAAAAATTCGCAAAGCTCAGATAAAGTAGGACACCCCTCATACATTTCAACTGAATTGATTTCACAGAAGATATGATCAATATTTTTGAGGGTTTCTGTGGATCCTTTTAATACCTCCATTTCAAAACCTTGTACATCTAACACTAAAACATTTGAATCCTGAATATTGAATTCATCTAATTTTTTAATCTCGAAATAATCAGATTCGAAAAAGTTTATATTTGGGTATTGTTCTAAATGTTTTTTAGGTTTACTAAAAGATGCACTTTCACCTTTGTTTTCCTTTTCAGTCCAGATTTGTTTTACTTCATTATTAGATCCCAAACCATAGTTATAAAAATAATTGTTAGGTTTAGTTCCTAAATTAGAAATTAAAACATCAAAAACATCTTTTTGAGGTTCAAACCAGTGAATGGTAATGTCAGAACCAAAAAAATTTAAGTACTCTTGGTACTCACCTCCGTAGTGAGCACCTACATGGGTAATTCCACGGACATTTGAAAAATCGTATTTTTCACAGTATTGATAAAATCCTATAATCATGAATAAAGTATAGGAAAGTTTCTGTATAAAAAAATAGTTGGGTTTTAAGGATTCTTCCCTAAAGTCTTAAAAGTAAACAAAGGTGCGGTTATTTGAAAAAAGAAATGTATCTTCTGATTTCTTGGATCTCTTCATTAAGTCTGTTTTCGGTAACAGTTTTTTGAGGTGTTGGTTTACCGGCTAAATCCGATTGAACTTGTTGGTATCCTTTTTGACCTTTTTCAACAGTCTTTACACCTTGTTTTGCCGCTTTAGTTGCAGTCTTGGCGTATTGAGTACCTTTCTTAACTTTAGTTGCGAAGGCATTAAGTTTAGTTAATTGTTTTCTATTTTTTGTTGCTTTACCAACCGTTTTGAGGGCATCTTTTCCTGATTTGGCAACAAAAATACCATTTGATACAATGTCAAAAGTTGTGCAATAAACTGTTCCCCATTTACATATTAATGGTCTTGCCTTCTCAACGGTTAAAGTTTCTCCTTGTGACCACAAAAATTGTTCAATTTTATCAACAGCCGCTTTATCTAACTCCTCAACAACTTTTCTTCCCACTTTAGTTTCAATTTTGGCAAAAAGATTTCTACCTAAACTTTTAACTGCGTTTTTACCAAATTGAGCTAAATAAGTTGTTGATTTATATAATGCTGGAACACCTGCGGCAAACTTCGAAGCGACTTTTGTTACAACTTGTTTTGTAGTACCTGCAGCGGCCGAAGCCAAATTTTTCAAAAATCCACCTATACCACTTAATGCTTTCTCAATAACACCACCTAAACTTTTTAAGAATGGTAATTTAGACACTAACCAAGAAACACCCTTTCGTATACCAGAAATTGCAGATCCCCCCCAAGTCGATATTTTACCTGCTATTGATTTGAAAATTTTTGCTAATCCTGGGAAATTTTGAGCAAGTTTTATAAAAAATGTATCTAAAGTTGTTGCCCCCGCTAATGAAGGTTTCGCTGCTGCCAACTCACCAGTTGTTGCCTTCCCACCAGGTATAAATGAAAGAACCGTAGATAAAAAATCACTAATCGCATTAAACCAACTAAATTTCGGACTACCTACGGATTTTTGATACATGTCCCAACCAAATAATAAACCATTTAAAATTGCAACCGCACCTTGACCAAACCCAGGTATTGAGCCTATAATTATTTGACCAACTGTACCAATTGTCCCACCCACAATACCTCTAATACCTTCCATAATGTCTTCAAAAGACATACCCCTTAATTGATCAATTGCCTTATCTGCCGATTTAACTAATTGACCAACACCTGTCTTTCCTGCATATTGGAGTAATACGTTTCTATTAGCTCCCGCATAACCCATTTTTTCTAATTTAGCCCATATCTGACCATATTCACCATCAAAATCACTCATCTCAGCATTTAACCAAGATTTTAAATCTTTATATTGTTTGGTCATTGCAATCCTTTTATTTAAAGCATCTAAAGTTTCCCTGTTTCTTATTTTTTGAATCGCGGCGACTGCTGTTTTTTCATTTGTACCGTCCCAATCAGTCAAATCTTTATCACCATCCATATCAAATGCTTTCAACAATTCTTGAAATATTGAATTAGCAGCCTTTGTTGACACCTGTTGGATTTTTTGTTTTGCCGCCTGAATTTGTTGTGGAGTTAAATTTTGTGATGGTTGTTTTGGTACTGGTTGTTTTGGAACTGAAGGGTTTTGTTCTAATATAATATCACTATTGGTATTATAATCTATTTGTTCAGAAAAAACTTTTGTTGAGTCATAACCCATCAAAAATTTAATCCTACTAACATCCTCCACTAATAAAGTATTGCTCATACCAAATAAATAGTATGAAAATAAAAAAAGGGACAAAAGTCCCTCAATTTTTTACCGGTTAGCTCCATTCTATAAAAGAAATAAAACGCTGAGATTACACGTTTGTGTGAGAACCTTTAGTAGTATTATTGTTTCCCTACTTATCCACCATCTTTTGAATGGTATTTCTCAATGACGATTAGTTAGACCAATCACTTCTTAAGATATCAGCTACTCTCTTATTACTTAACTCTCTTCGAGGATGCCTCCCCAACTCTTCCTTGCGGGAATAGAGGTTTTTGGTAAGAATATCGTCAAACTTGCGGTCTGATCGATGCAATGAACGGCTCATTACTATGTAGTCACCTTTCACTGATACCTGACGGACACTTTTGCTTTATAGTTTATAAATGTTACTTCATTAACATAAAAGTTTTTGTGTCGTGGATTGTAGAAGTAGTGGTCCGTCACGGGCTTCGTTATCTTTTGAACAACGAAATACTCAACTACTCCTTGAAATGTCCCCATTTCCATACTTTAAGATTACTTCGAGATCAACCCCTTGGTAGAAGTTTATCAAGGTTAGTAACGGCACCACCCGTACTCTAACATACCTTTCGGTTTTAAGTACCCTCTTATATTGGAACACGCAATAATGAAATCGGATAACCTCATGTTTTGCAATATCCCTACGGGTTATTCCTATTGGTGTTCCCACCTCAATTGGACGACCCACATCGCCAAATCACTTAAACAGTTTCCCTACAGCGTTGCCCTCGGTACTCAAGCTTAAGCGGTATCCCGCTTGTGTACTCGACCTCGATTACTCAAGGCGCAAATCGGTTACACTTCCGACTCACTTTATCCTACTTTCGTAGTTTATTTTATGGACTATACACGGCCCAATATCTTTATCATTCCAAGAAGAGACTTACATCTCAATCACTTGTCAAAGAATCTGACAAAACTTTTCCTGAACGGATAATCTATTTTTTCAAAGAACGTTTCAGGACTTTTCCTGATTTGTTTTACAAAGTTAAGACATTTATTTTGTTCTGTCAAGCCCTTTGTGGTATTTTTTTTAATTTTCTTCGTTTACTTGTGTAGTTTCAACATAAACTTTGTAGGTCCCGTAGAAGTTCGCTCTTATTTGTGCAAAAACCTCGTTAGATGTCCAAAGCGTTTTACCGTTTGCAATATACGAATACATTTCGATTTCTTTTACTTCCTCACTCATCGTTTTTTGTTTTTATATTCAAAATGTAATATAAATACTTCTATTGGTCAAGAAAGTTACAATATTTTTTTAATAATATCTTTGATTCTGTCTGTTTGTTCTTGTAGGGCTTCCTGTTTTTCAATATTTTTCTTAAACCCTTCTTCATCACCCTTAGCTAAACTAATCATAGCGTTAAGACCACCTAAACCCATAAGATCCAAAACATTTAATTTTGATTGGTCTTTATCAGATGATTTGTCATCTGTTTTTGCCAAATTACCTGAAGATATTGAATCGGAAGATTGACCCCCAATTTGGAAATTAGCCAAAACTTCGTTTGCCTTTCTTTCACCCATTGATGAGGTTTGTCCTCCAGCATTCTTTGTAACAAAATATTTCACCGCATCATCTACGTTTCCAAACTTATCATTTAATGACGAACCTTCTGGTGCTAAAAAATTGATCATTGCATCGGCAGCACCTTCAGGATTATTCAAATCATCAGGATTACTTTCAAAACCATATTTACGGTAGTTATCTCGACCTGTTATTTGATTGAATCCTCTACCTCTATATTTATAACCGTCACCAGAATCCGTATTACCT
>Ga0255118_1000213_pt1 | contig 15758 bp, 21 predicted proteins | sample Law_Atlam_RepB_8_2_FD_188584 | JGI IMG/M metagenome (GOLD analysis project Ga0255118, IMG submission 188584) | Freshwater microbial communities from St. Lawrence River, New York, United States - Law_Atlam_RepB_8h | ecosystem: Environmental > Aquatic > Freshwater > River | place: USA: New York... | reverse complement strand
ACTCAGAAGATCTTTAAAATACTATAGAGAAAGAACTCAAAGATTAGACGGATATCCAGAAGAAATTTACTACTCTCAATACCGAATTGGAACTATTATGAGAGCTATGGAAGAGCCGTGGAGTTTGACAATGCAAGAGTGTTTAAAGGCATATGCTATGGATCCAGCGAGAGGTGAATCAATTAAAACTATCATTGATTACTATTTACAAAATAACGAATGGCATTTAGCTTATCTTTATACAAAATTTGCTAAAGAAAATTATCACGGTAAAAATCCATATCCTTCAAGACTTCTTTTTGTTGACGAAGCTTTATATGTTTGGAAGTTCGCAGAAGCTCATGCAGCTGCTTCTTTCTACACAGGTAGAATGGACGAAGCTAAAGCAAACTATAAAGAAATTTTAGAATCTATGAAAACACATCCTCAGTGTTTCTCTGAAGAAGATGTCAAAAAGGTTCAGATGAATGGTCAGTTTTTTAACAAATGATAAAAATTATTGTAGCCATATCAAATAATAGAGTTATTGGTGATTCAAATAAACTAATTTGGCATCTACCATCTGACTTAAAAAAATTTAAGGAAATTACAACAGGTCATCCAATTGTGATGGGTAGGAAAACCTATCAATCAATTGGAAGACCTCTTCCTAATCGAAGAAACATCATTATTACAAAAGATGAAAATTATGAGGTTGATGGATGTGAAGTTGTCAATTCTATCGAAGAAGCGCTTCTTTTAACAAACTCAGATTGTTTTATTATTGGAGGTGGTGAAATATACAAACAAACTTTACATATCGCTGACCAAATTTATTTGACTCAAGTTGATGAAGAGTTTGATGGTGATACAACATTTCCAGAGTTACCTGCTTCTTGGTATGTTTCTAAGAAAGAAGATTTTGAATCAGACGAAAAAAATCCTTACAAATACTCATTTATATTCTATGAAAAATTTGAATTCTAAAGGAAAACTTATAATGATAATTGGAGCTCCAGCAAGTGGTAAATCAACTCTTGCTGCTGAGGTTCATACTGAATTAAAAAAGAGAAATAAAAATTCTATTTTCATATCAGAGGTGGCTACGGACTTTATTGCAGAATATGGAATACCTAATTCACCAATTGACCAAGTGGTTATCTTTTATAAACAGTTGAATAAAGAAACAATGTTCTTAGATACAAAAGAATTTATTATTTGTGATTCAAGTTCTATATTAAACTATTTTTATTTTAGACAATTATTCCCTGAAAAACTTTCTAATAAAGATATTGCATCTATCAATCATTTACAAAAAGAAATTCTTAAACACATCAATACGATTGACCACGTTTTTTATGTTCCACCTATGAGAGATATTGATACTAATGACGGTATAAGGTATCACAATGATGATGACATTACTAGATTAGACAGATGGATTAAATCTTATTTAGAATTGGAAAATATAAATCACACTGACTTATCTAATATAGATATGAAAAAAAGAGTTGATTTTATATTAAAAGAGATTATTTAAGTAAAAAAAAGTAAAAAATGCCTATTTTTTTAATATTTTGGCATTAGCTTCTAACCATTTTTTTAATATTTCTCCGCCTGGTATCAATAAAATCCGCTTTCCGGCACCTTTACTGGTTCGACCAGTTCCATCTCCTTGTGTCTCGGTTTCTCTTGGTAAAACTGGTAATCCAACCGTTTCATTATAGTCTTTTCGAGGTGCATATCTTCTCACTTCATCTCCTTCTTTGTAATCTTTAGGATTCAAATAAACAATGTCCTTTTTCAAGTATGTTGTTCTCGGAAACATAGTTTTTCCTTTATCTCTAAATACAACTTCACCCTTAGCAACATCTACTGATACTATACCAGACTCGTCTGGACCAACAATCATTTTCTGGCAGTCAGAAATCACATCATCTTTACCCATTAATTTAGAGAAGAACCCTTCAAATGTTTTAATATTTTTCATAAAATAAATTTATTTTTATAGACTATATATAAAAATTAAAAATCTATTTTGAGTAAAGAAATAATTGTTTAGAGATTAATATATACTCTTATATGAGGAGGCTAAAATCATTTAAGTTATTTGAGAGTTTAGAAGAAGATAAGAATGAGATATTATCAAATTGTGAGGATTTTCTAAAAGAGTTAGATTTGATTTCTTCCGACTTTGAATGGGAATGTAATTTTAAGATTAGGGATGCTTTTAATATTAATAGTGAAAAGACTTTAGTTATTGAAATTTGGAAGAAATCAAAGAGAGGTAAAATTAATTTTGGACTTACTGATATTTCTGATGTTGTTGATTCTATTAAAGATTATATGCATCATTGGGGATATATTATTAGTTACCAGTCACCTGTTCCAGAATACAAGTCTTTTAGAACTTCTGGTACTAGATGTCAGTGGGTAATTCGTTTCGTTGGAATTTTTTAGAAATTAATATAAATTATAAGAACAAAAAACCCTCTAAACCGGAGAATAGAGGGGACTTATAAATTTATTTATAAGTGGAGATTTTAATATTATTTACTTAGTAGTCTAATTAAATCTTCAGTGATTTTAGTAATTAATAACTTATCATCTAACTTAATATTAGGAATGTTTTTAACCATAGAGTATTTATCATTACCATCAACATTAATCTTAGAGATAGATTCACATATTCTTTTATTTTCTTTGAATTTAGTAATATAATAACTTTTCAAATCATTAACGAATTTATTTAAATCAACACCTTCTTTATAGTTATACTTAACCATTTGAAGTTCGTTATCTTTTTCAACCATAATATACCAGATTGATTTCTTAGAAACTTTAACATTTTCTAAAAAGTTGTAAGCTTTAGATGCTTTAACATTTTTGGGAAATTTAGCAACTTTACCAGTGAAATCAACATTACTTTCATGAGTTCTCTCATCATCATCGATATCATTAATAAAGGAATCTTTATCAACATCAACTTCCAAGTTTTGATCCTGTGGTATAATATTTTTTCTTGAAGCCAATCTCTCAACTTTGTTTGAATCTTTAGATAAATTAGGATTCATTGGTCTATCACCATCTGTCTCGGGAGACACTGGTAAAGAAGGATCAATCTCTTCAATTTTAGATTTTCCTTTAATCTCAGAGAACTTCTTAAAACCAACTACTTTTTTGCTATCAGCCATTCTTACAATTTATTTTATTGTTTATATATAAAAAACTGAAAATTGTTTTTTAACCTATTTGTTTATAATGATATTTATTTACCATATAATTTTTAAAATTCTTTATTATATTCATTTGATCGAAGGATAAAGCAATTATTGGTCTGAGTTTATCTAAAAAATTAAACATTCTAACGTTTTGAAACATATATGGTGAAAGACTTTTATTTAAAATATCTTGTTCATAATTGAAATTTGGTGAGATGTCATCGTGAAATTGTCTCATATATCTTAATTCTGGTAATTGTTTTTGGTCGTATAACATTATCCTTGTATTTTTTTAGGGTCCGGACTTTTAGTGTCCTTTCTATCAACTGATCCAACTTCAAAATATCTAACTGGTCCTCTTGTAGAAGATTCTAATGATGGGTCTTCATCAACATACAGATTACCAAATCTATCTCTGAAACCACCTCTTAAAACCGGTAATTCATCCGCTATAAAAAGTATATCACCTAAAATAGGATCTAAACCAGGTGTTAATCTAACATCATATCCAGATTGATTATAGTTCATGTGATAGTCTTCATTTTTCTGACTTATAAAATTAATATTAACAGAATGAATATCGGGTAAGTTTTGAATTATTCTTACAATTTCTGATTTAGGAATTCTATTCAAACGAGTTAAATTTAAAAAATAGTCAGACATAATAGATACTATCTGCTTTTTAACGGCCAGTTCTTTAGCGTCTTTAAATCGTATAACATGCACTTCCATTATATATTTTGAAACTTTTGGTGTTCTTATAACAAACTTTCTTGTTAATTGAATCACACCAGATGACCTAAGATAATTATTTGCAATTTGAGTTTCAGCCTTTTTACCTAACTTTTCTAATTCTTTTTGAGAAACATTTTTTCTTCTATCAAGTGCTGAATTTTGAACATCATTGACAAGTGGAATAGTGAAGTAATTTTCAGTTTTTCTTTTGAATAATCTGATATCAGGAACTGCATAAATATAAATTGTTCCATTTTTCTCTTCAGCATTTACGAGAGTGAATATACCTAATTTTTTCAACTCATAAGCATAATGTTGTGGAAGAGCTAAAACAAAGTTATTTGTTGCAATTGGTAAAAGACTTTTTGTAAATCTATAATCTTCAGCATCTGATCCAAAATTTATATCATTAAAGATTTCAATATTAAATAACTCTTCAGCATTTACTGTCTCATTGTTTGAATCAAGTATATCACCTTCAAACTTCCAATCATTAATATCTCTTCTGTAAATATTACCTGCACTTCCATCTGATTGTAGATATCTAACAGTTATTCTTGATGCTAGTTCAGGAACATATCCGAATCCATAATTTCCAAAAATAATATCAATACCACCATTGAAACCAGTTCTAATAACACAAGAAAACTCATTTGGTAATAAATCATAAATATGTTTTTTAACATCCCATATAATACCATTTACACTTACCTCGTAATTAAAGTTCTCAACATCTTTACCATCAGTATCTTGAATAGAAAAAGTTTGCATTGGCTCACCACTTCCAGTAAAGGTTCTTGTTACCCATTTACCCTGAATCACTCTCATATAGTATGTGCTTGGTAATCTCGTGCTTACTGGAATATTCTCTAATAACTTTCCTAAATCAAGTGAATATTTTAAACCATTTGTTTTATTTTGTAAAGTTAGTTTATTAAAAAACTTTAAAATCGTATCTATATCTTTACCATCTCTTCTGACAGTTAGTTTCAAAGTTCCAGATGCACTGATAGACCTGAATGGAATATGACCTGCTAAGATAGCTGCATTTTTTATAACTCTCTCATTATTGGAGTTTGCATCACCTAAGTCAAATTGACTAATTGCATTTTTTAGATATAAGATAGAAAGTTGATGTAGATTTTCCACAACAGTTAGAATTTGACCATAAGGAGAAGCAGAACTGAAAAGTATTCCAGCTTTATTGTGTTCAACTTTGAGATATCTTTCAATCTCTGTTTTGAGGTTATCAAAGGTTATCGAGGAAAATTGAGGCATATACTATTAGTCTAATTTTTGTAAATAGTCTTGATTAAATCTATTCTTCTCAAAAATATCTTTAATGTCTGATAAAAAGTTATTAATATTGGAAACTCTTTCTACAATACTATTAGTGTCTTCTGGGTTTGAAAGATAAGACCAGTTGAATGTATCTTTTTCTAACTCATATTTTTTGATAGTTAAAATAAGTTCTTTGTTATTTTCAACAACTCTGAATTCTACAAAATTTCCCAATTCTCTGTTAGAGTTTTCTCCGATTTTAACACTCTCATAAAGAGAAGTTAAATCTGAATGTATTTTATTTGCGTTAGTTTTTAAGCTCATAAGAAATTTTTAATTTTTTTTATATATTAAAATTGCAATTCTCTCAATATAGAGGTTACAAAGATTTTTAGATTTCATTTTTAAATATATACAATATGGAACTTAAATTTATTTTAGACTCTCTTAGAGATTACGGTTGGTATGGCGGTGGTGGAATTGCTCTTATATTTATTATATTCAAAATATTTAAAACTCAGTGGTTCAAAGAATTTATCTCATCTATGGTTGAAAAGATGATTCAAAGATATGTGAAGAATAAATCCTCACACATTTCACATACATTAGGTGAATCTGACATTACAAACCATGATATATTCAACTACATCGACTTCTGGTCATATTCTAAAGTACCTACTTTTACATTCTCAACTGAGTATAGAACTGTAGTTTTTAGAAAATATTTATCTGTTTTTCTTAAAAGTTATAAGAAGAATTTACAGAAGTTTGTTCTCGAAAGAGAATACAGAGATATGGACGATGCTGAGTTATTAAAAGCTCTTTTAAATTTAGTTAATACAACAATTTACGACTATGAAAGAGAATTATTAGATGATGGTATTCCTAAGATTGTTATAGAAAAAATGAAAGCTAAAAACAATGACAATTTAGATTTGATTTTAGATTTGATTAACTCAGTTTGTAGTTCTCATTTTTATGATTCAGAACATAATTATTTAAAAGTTTATTCTATTTTGAACATACTTCTTTCTGTATTAGAAAGCACTGTTAATAGTTCAGAGAGTATTTGTAACTCTATAAACGGTCAACTCAAAGGTTTAAACTTTGATGGTAAAACTGAACCTTAAAAATATGAGTAACGAGTGTCAACTGTATAAATACAATAAAATTTTTTATTCTATTAAAAAAGACTCTGCTGAGTTTTTTGCCAATAATTTTACACAAAATGATATTGATACTGACCATACCGCTTGGTTGAACTTTCATTCAATTTCTGATAGGAAATACATTGAAATGTTATGTGATAATCTTGAAATAGAGAAGCTTTGTGTTGAGTCTATATTTATTGAACCAAGAAGAGCAAAAGTAGAAGAGTATGATAACTATATGTTTTTTAGTATCAAATCGGCTATTCTTTCAGATAATCCAGATAAATTTATAACAAGCGAACAAATCACATTTGTTTTAAGTCATGACTACCTTATATCATTTCAAGAAAAACCATCTGATTATTTTCCTGAAATTAGAAAAAGAATTGAGAAAAATAAAGGTGTTATCAGAAAGAAATCGACTGATTTTTTACTTTTTAGAATGTTAGAATCAATAGTGGATAACTTTTTCAATGTTATTGAGGAAATAAATGAACAAATTACTGATATTGATAGTAGACTTCAGAAAACTGAAGATAAATCAATACTCTCAGAAATAGAATTTCAAAAAAGAAAACTAATTGAATTAAGAAAAATAGTTATTCCAATGAGAGACATCACGGTTCAATTAGAAAATGCTGAAACTCCATTTATACATGAACATAATTATCACTATTTTTCAAATCTAAAATTTCTTTGCGAAAGTGTGTTGGAAGAAATTGACGCATCTAAACAAATATTAGATGGTATGTCTAATTTGTATTATGCTGCTCAGGGTCAAAGAATGAATGAGATTATGAAGATATTAACTGTTGTTAGTGCAATATTTATACCGTTAACATTTATAGCCGGTGTTTATGGAATGAATTTTGCTTTTATGCCTGAATTAAAATACTCATATGGATATTATACAATAGTCGGAGTTATGTTTATGATAGGATTATCTTTATTATTATTCTTTTGGAAAAGAGGATGGTTGAAAAGATAATCAATCCATCAAGTCATAAACATCTTCTGCTGTGAAATCAGGATCTGTTATTCTTAAATCATAGTCTATATAAGATTGAAAATCGATATCATCCGCATCTAATCGTCTTTTAATTGAATCATTGTTGTCTTCTCTTCTGAATAGTCTTGATTCTCTGATACTTCTATCAATATCTAAATAAACTACAAAACATTTTTTACGAGTATCTTCATCTATGTTAGAGAACTCACCAGGTGTCATAATGAATACTTGTGACTCGTTAAACTCTTCAAAGGTTACTCCGTAGTGCCAAGTCTCTGGATCTCTACCTTCCGGTGTAACATTAAATGTTTGATAAACTAAAAACTTATTTTCTTTGATTAGTTCTGTAAATTGATTATCACTTACAAAATTATATGTGACTCCTTGTTTCTCAAATTTTCTTTGAGGTCTTGTGGTCATTTTAAGACAACCTTTGAGTCCTTTCTCAACTAACTTTCTCATTAAGTAGTCTTTGCCACTTCCTGATTTTCCCAACAAAATTACTTTCTCAGATTTATCCATTATAAAATAAAAATCTTTTTTATTTATAAAAGAATTTCGATAAAAAGTTTAGTTTCTTTTAATTGGAGTATAATCTGGCATAACACCAGGATAGTTCTTAACACCATTCCTATAAGCTTCTTCTTCTGCAAGACTGGCCGCTTTATATTCAGGGTCTTTTCTTTCTTCATCTTTACAACTCACGCAAATAACATCTGTGTTAAATATAGACATAGTTGTGGAATTATTAGTAGAACCACCACATCTATCACATTTCTCTCTATACATATCGAAAGATTCATATGCTTTTAAGTGTTTCATATTATTTCTTGATTGTATTGAAATCATTTTTTAAGAAATTATTAAAGTTCAATACTTTACCTTTTCCTTTACTTTGTTCTCTTTCGCCTTCACCTGAAGTAAAGTCTTGTCTTTTAGCAAAAATATCTTTAAGAGCTTTGATATCTAATTTTTTAACTCTTGATTTCTTACCAGTTCTTGGCCCGTGGTCTTTACCCATAGGTAATTTTTGAAAAACTCTATTTGAACCTGATGGATTATAAGGAATTGAAACATCTCCTGATCCTTCAGTTCCACCACCGGATGCCCAATTTGTTCCAATAGTTGTGCCAGCTAAACCAGATGGTTGTGATGAAACCACAGCACCCATACCACCAATTGAGGGGCCTCCAGTAGCAGAAGTATCTTCTAAAAGTTTATTTTCTTTATTTTGAATTGTTGATAAAATTTCAACCATAAGCTCATCGTCTTTTAGATTCTCTTTTATCATTCTCCATTTCATTTGATATAGTTCCATCAAGCTTAAATTTTCCATAGATTATATATTAATTTTGCAATCTAGTTCTTTGATAAATAATATCGTGACCATTTCTTTCAATCCAATCTAAAACTTTTTGAAAATCATCACCAATTGAAAAATCAATAAATAATTTAGGATGATCAATTGGAACTCCTTCTATATTAATTATCATTATTTTATTTTTGACCGGAGTGCAATAAACTCGAAGCTCAAATTCTTTTGAGCTTCTAAATAGTGTTTTTTTTGTCTTTCCAGACACCACCACTTGATTCAATAATCTTTTTAGTCTTTTGTAATCCATTACTGTGGTGATTTTTTATGAACAAAATTCTGATAAACTTATATATAAATTAATAAATGTAAAAATAAACTGTGAATAAGTTAAAATCTTTAGAAATTAAGAAGCTTCTCAAAGAACTTGAATTTATCGAGTCTGACTTTGAGTATAGAAATCTAGCTGTAAGTGAGGCGGATAGTCTATTCATTAACTCAATTAGTGAGTTTCTTAACCAACACCCAGAACTTAAAAAGATTTACGATGATAAAATTACGGAAAAAATTAATAAAACAATCGAAAGAATACAAAAAAAATCAAATGATGGAATCGAAAACTCGGAAAACCAAAATGTTCAAGATGATATCTCACACATCGAAGAAATACAAAAGGATGATGAAGATAAAACGAATATTTCTCAAATAAAAAAACTTTATAGAGAGATAGTGAAACTAACACACCCAGATAAAGTTAAGAGTAATAAATACAACGAACTTTATATAAAGTCTTCAAAATACTATGAATCTGGTAATAAAATAGGAATCTATTCTATATGTAATGAACTAGAGATTGAATATGAGATTGAAGAAGATGATGTTGTTTTGATAAATGAACAGATATCAAATCTTAAGAATAAAATTAATTTTATTGAAAGCACTTTTGCTTGGCAATGGTATAATTGTGAAGACGAAATGTTTAGAAATCAAATTCTACTTAATTTTATTAAGTTAAAGATTAAATAACGTTAATTTTAATTTTTCTATCTTTTACTAAATCTTCTAACTCTTCTTTTCTAAATGTTTGTTTATAGACATCATTCTCAACGTCTTTATTTTGTAATACCCACTCATTATTACCATTAGAAGTGGTGTAAATATAGTTTTGGTCACCATCTACAATTTCAATTGTTCTTGATGTTAACTTATCATAGAACTTTTTAACATCATCTTGAATTTTGTAAATTTTCGAATTATCCCAAGAACTCAATGTATCATTATAAACTTGCATCATTATGTAAATTGGATTTTCTAATTCATTACTATTAATATCATAAAGAAACATAAATCTACAAGGTTTGTTTAGAAATGTTTGAAAATCGTCTGAGTTTTGAATAGGTGATTTTTTAAGAGCAATACTAGAAAGAGAGTTGATGAATTCTACGTTATCACCAAGTGAATCTAAATCTAACTTATTTGAAAAGTCATCCTGTCGAAGTTTTAAAGTATCAAAAATGTTTACTTCTTCAGCACCAATAGCAGATAGAAGAGCATCATACCAAACAGTCAATGATTCAAGTAAATCTTCAATACCTTGAAAACTTAAATCAATAACTAATGATTCTTTAAATTGCTTATATGTTTTTATCTTTCCCATCTTTTATAAGTTCTGTGGTTTATATATTAAAAAAAGGAATTCGATTTTAATATATAAGGAGTATGAAATGGATAAAAGACTATCAACTGTTTAAAGAATCAAAGACTTACTCTAATAAAAATCTAATAAGTGAGATATGCATATCAATGGTTTTATTGAATAATGAGTTTCTCGATAATATATTAGACAGAGGTTTAAAAGCAAGGTACTCTGAAAACTCTCAGATATTTCTAACTGACTTAAAAAATCTTCTTTTAGCAAAAAACAGACTTTACTTAGGTAAGTTTGAAGATGGTAAGTGTCAAGTAGATGATGAAGTATCTAAAATCAATGGAATGTTTGATGAGATTAAATTTGATATCGAAAAAGACTGGAATGTTCTTATAAATTCTCGCATAACGGCTAGAAATATTATAGATAAACTTTTACCAAATCAAAAAATTGAACAAGAAGATATCACATCAATTTATTGGATTGGACCAAATAAAGACAATGACCATCAAGAAGATATTGTTTTAGAATTAAAAGATGGCAATCAATATTCTTTTTATTTAAATAAGAGTTTATCTTCTCAAAAAACCTCATCGTTCAATTCATTTGCTGAAGAATTAATTGGTCAAAATTTAGAAAAATTATTCTCTGAAGAGTATATCGCAAAATGGAACAAATTGACACAAACTTGGATAGATTTAATCTACGAAAATTCCATTAAAGAAGTTCAAAAACATATCGAAAAGTTTATTGATACTAAAAGAATTGATACTATTAATTATTTTGAGTATTTTGATATCAGACATTCTGATCCTAAGTTCAAACATTTAGGCGAATTTATTCCAGAAGTGAATAAAAACATTTTAAAGTTAAATGACTTATTAAACGAAGTTTGGAAGAATAAAGAAAATCTTTTCACAGATTATGAAAAAGTTTGTAACGAGTGGTCTGAAATCAAAACGGTTGTCTTAAACTCAAAGATTTTAGAAAACCTATTCACTAATTCACTTAAAACAAATTTCCCAGAGGATATTACTAAGTTAGATGATAATTTCAAACAAGCAGGTGGAACTGTAAAAATGAAACTATTCAAAGTATTGGTTGAAAAAATGGGTTGTTTAGAAAGACCTGTTTACTACTTAGGAAATAACGGAAATCAGTTTACATTTGTTCCATCAAGAGATTTCTTTAGAAAGAATTATGATGAATTAGTCCTTAAATTTGACTACCACGTAAATTTTGAAGATGTTGAAACACAAGATGATGACTTTAAAATGGCAATTAAGTTGGAATTTGAAGACAGAACTCTATTAGAGTTGTTAATCAACATAGGATTCTCAGGTGGTGAAATGTCAGGTAAACTAAACTCAAAGTATAAATTTGAATTATCTTCAGATTTTAACTATATTATTTCAAAAGCTTCTCAACTTTAGCAGATAAATCTTCTTTTAGTTTTTCAAGTCTCACTGTCTCCGCTGCTAAAGATGCTGCGGGATTTGAAGAAGATGCAAAATCAGAAATCTTAAGCGATTTTACTTTATCCACAATAGTTTCCATTTGTGCCGAAGCTTCAGTTGCCGCTTTTTCTTTAGCCTCATCAAAGTTTGGTAATTTTAATTTACCAATTGTGTTTGATAAAGTATTAACTGTTGATAGTAAAGTGTTAAGTGGTGTCATAACCTCTTTTACCTTATCATCAGGTAATACATACTTCAATTTATCTAAAAATCTTAAAGCCGGAGTAAACTCCTTTAATTTAAAATTAATACCACTAATTGCATTTATTAAATTCATAATCAATGTTATTGAACCCGGAACATTAAAACTAACCGGAGCAACCATAATAGCGGCGGCTGGTATTGTTGTTCCTATTGTAACTCCTAATTTTACAACATCTTTTCCCATAGCTTTTGACTTTTGTTCTAAAATATACAAACCATCTTTGACTTCTATTTTAATTTTTTTAACTTCTTCAAAAATTGGATTATCATCTTCAAGAGCTTTGAAAGATGATTTGAGGTCTTTAGAAATGACTCTTGGATTTAATTTTTCATTTTCACTTACGAAAGCTCGATATGAGGTTCCTAATTCTTTTTTTAAATCTTTACCATAAACTATTAAGTTTAAATCAACATCTGACAATTTAGGAGATTTGATAGAAATTATCTTCTTAGCGATTTGTCTATCACTTAACATGAATTTCTCTACTAATTTAGGAAGACCAGTTAATTGATTTTCAGCTAAATCGGTCGCTTTCTTAACCATATCATCAATCATTTTCTTTGCATCTTCAGGACTTGTCATAATAATTTTTTTCTTTTATATATTCAGAATTAAACAATTCCTAATCATTAAACTATAAATCAAAAAAACAATTTTATGGCAACAAGATCGAAACATAGAAAAAATCACAAAGAGAAACTAGAAGCTAGAAAAAGAAGAATAGCTCAGGAGAAAACTAAAAATGAAAAGTTACAAAGGGAATTCATTATGAATCTTATTAAACAGGAACAAGAAAAAGGACTTTTCAATGACACACCAAGTTTAAATATAGATGGGCCAATGATTGATGGGCCAATGATTGATGGGCCAATGATTGATGGGCCAATGATTGACGGGCCAATGATTGACGGACCAATCATTAACGGACCAATCATTAACGGACCAATTATCGATGGACCAATTATTGACGGTCCAATTATCAATAATACTGTATTAAGTGTAGAAACGGAAACTGTGGTTGAAGAAAAAGAATCTGAGAATTAATTCAATAAAGCTACAATAAAGTAAATCAAAGATAGAAAAATATTAGAAGACTTTTGTTTTTTAGGCTTGAATAAGACTCTTTGAACTGTCAAATTTAAATATCTTCTCGCATACTCGTATTTCTTTTTACATTTGCTACTACATTTACACTCAATTAAATAAGTGTTAGCGTCGAGAATTGATTCAATTTGTTCTTTTGACATATTAAAAACTTTTTATTAGAGTTATATATAAAATAAAAAAACCCATTTTTTCAAATGCAAACAAAAAAAAACAACTTAAAGATAAATATTAACAAAGATGACTCTGGTCTAAATGACTTCTTATATCTTTGGGACCTATTCAAAAACAGACCAAATAAAGTTTTAATACACGGAACCTTTGATTTTAAAGAAACTGAGAACTTTTTTGAACAATATGAAAAAGTAAATAAATTCACAGAGATTATCTGTTTAGAGACAGATGATATCATTAATGACAAAGTATTGTTAAAATCAACTGAGTATATTTATATTTCATATATCGCGGTTGATAAACTCACCGAAGATGCTGTTATATCAGATATTACAATTTACTATAACTCATCAGAAGATGCTGATGAAGTAAATGAAATCATTAAAAGTTTATCCGAATATCAAGTTATAGATGAATTAGAAGATGGTCACAATCTTAACGTTGTTAGTTTATCTGGAAATTCTATTGAATTAGACCAGATAAAATATGATGATATTGACAATGATAACATTGAGGAGTATTATTCAAAAGAAACTTTTAAAAGTATCTCTAAGTGGATAAAAAAATCCAAAAAAGAATCGGGGTTATCAATTTTTTATGGTCAAAGAGGAACTGGTAAAAGTTCAATGATAAAATTCTTATCAACAAAAGTCAACAAAAATCTAATATTCATCCCAAATAACTTAGTTGATTTAACAATAAATAGTTCAGATTTTACTAAATTTCTAAGAAAACATGAAAATCCAATTCTTGTTTTAGATGACTGTGAGATGATTTTTAACGAGTTCTTCACTAAGTCAAATATAATTGTTAACAATTTAATGCAACTAGTAGATGGTTTACTCTCCAATAAATTGAATATAAGTATAATTGCTATATTCAATGTTGAAGATAAAAACGAAATTGACCACAATTTAATTGACTGTAATAATTTAATTGATATAATTGAATTTACTGATTTATCAAACACCGAGGCAAATCAACTTTCAGAACTATTGGGATATAAACAGAAACAAAAAAGTGATATCCGATTGTTAGATTTAATAAATAATAATAAATCTAACAGTAAGAGAAAACTGGGATTCTAAAAAAATAATATATATGAAATGATTTCAGAACTAACAGAAGAGGAGATTTTAGACTTTTTAATGACTAGTGATTTTGAGAACGAATTCAAACCAGATGAGTTTAAATATCTACTACTTAAATGGAGATACTTCTATCGAGTTATTCACGGTAAATATGAACTATTGAAAACAGATAGTAGTTATGACGTATCAAAACTTGAAGAAAATATAAAGTTTCTCGAAAAAGAGATAACAAGTTTACAAACAATGTTAACCGAAAAAAATGAAGATTTAACTCAGATTAAATCAAGAAAACTTTCTTTGAAAGAAAGACTAACAGGAAAAATAAATTTAGATTGATGAAAATTCAAGATTACAAAGTATTAGAAAAAAAGATTAATAATCAAAACTTTAATCAGGGTTATAAAACCATCAACTTAGTTTTGCTTGTATTATCTTGGTTTGGTCATTTTGCTTCTATTTTCTTAGCATACTTTATGTTATCTAAGATCTTATCATCAGCAATGACTGATAATCAAGTTGCTGTCTTTATCGCATCCGTTATTATTCTATCCGGACTTGAACTTTTAAAAAGAGATATTTTTGATAAATTTTCTATACAGTATTTAAAGTTAAAATCTATACAAAAAGTTCTTCCACTTTTTCTACTAAGTATTTTAATAATTGGTATTTCATTCTACTCTTCTATTTCCGGTGCGGCTGAATTCGCATCAAAAGATAAACAAATTGAATCAGACAAAGAACTTATATTAACACAATATTCAGACTCTTTAAATAAAATCAATGATAGTGTTTTAGTTGTTAGAGAATTTGAAACTAAAGAACTAAAAACAAAGTTGGATATTAAAGATAAAGAACAAACTGAGATAGAATCGATGCAACCACTTTCGAGACAACAAAGACAAAGAGTCGCTGATTTGAAAAAAGAAAGAGAAACATTAAGAAGTGATATTGAAAAAATTGAAACAACCAAAGAGTCACTAACAGAAGATGTTCAAAAGAAAATAAAGCAGAAAGAAACTGAGCTTGGTTCTAAAACAGATGAAAAGAAAAAAGACAATTCAAAAAATACAGTAGCTTTCGTTATAGTCTCTACGCTTATCGAGTTAATTATTTTAACTGGTGTTTATTTCAGCGAATACTATAAATTTAGGAGTTATAGAGAATTCAGAGATAAATTAGAAAAAGATCCTAACTATCAAAAGTTCCTACTTTATGAACAAATATTACAAATACTTTATCCAGAAGATATGAGAATGAATCAAAAACTATCTTCAAATAAGTCAATAATTGATATGTGCAAAGTCAACGATATTATTGTTCTTAATAAAGAT
>Ga0255118_1000204_pt1 | contig 16226 bp, 28 predicted proteins | sample Law_Atlam_RepB_8_2_FD_188584 | JGI IMG/M metagenome (GOLD analysis project Ga0255118, IMG submission 188584) | Freshwater microbial communities from St. Lawrence River, New York, United States - Law_Atlam_RepB_8h | ecosystem: Environmental > Aquatic > Freshwater > River | place: USA: New York... | reverse complement strand
GATTTCAAGCAATTAAGAGGTTTGAAACAATGACTTATAAAAGGGAATTTGAAGACAAATCTTCTGCATTTATAAGATTTATTTATCGATTTAGGGTCGATGAAAAAACAAGATTGGTCGAAGTTTATTTGTCGGAGGCACAATTTGAAGTTGGGCAAAGTGACCCAATAAAAAGAACAAAGAAATAAAACAAAAGGTATGAAACTAGTTAGAACACAGGAATACATTGAAACGTATTGCGAAATCCTGCAAGATATGGGATTGGACTATACGATAAGGCACGGAACGTACACTACGTCTATTATACACGCAAATGGAAAGCGCAATTTTAGTTGTGTAGAATTCTCAAAGATGACATTTATTGCGGCTCAAAAGGTCAAAAAAGATGTTTTAAACAGTCCTTTTTATCAAGAGATAAAGGATATGACTTTTGACAAACAGAACTACGATTTTAATAAAGATTTAAGATTTATAACAAGCGCAAATACATATAACATAGACATTAACAAGGCTTATGCTCATTGTTTGTTGACTCATAATTTAATAACATCGGAGACGTTTGACTTTATTCAAAAATTACCTAAGGCAGAAAGATTGGTTTGTGTAGGGATGTTGGCTCGTTCCTATACTGATTTTAAATATATTGATGGACAATTAGATGGTGTAGATTTTCATCGTGAACCAACGGCAAATGTTTTCTTCTTTTTAATTAACGAAATCAATCGTGTTATGAAAGATTGTCAATTTTATTTAGGTAAACATTTTTATTTTTATTGGGTAGATGGTATATTTTTCTCAGAGCAAACACCCAGTAGCACTATTAAAAAGGTAGAGGGCGTTTTGGAATATTTTGGTTATCCATATAAATATGAAAAGATTGATTTTTTTGATTATAAATACGATAGCGAAAATGCTAAGATAGAAGTTAATTTAAAAAAGGATAATGAAAATAAATGTTATAATTGGGGCGTTGACGAGGAGTTTGATAAGATAAAAAAACATTTAAACAATGACGCAAAAAAGAAACAAAAAAGGCAAATATGATTCATAATAATTTAATAAAGCAACGCAAAAACGAGCAATCTGTAGTTAAAAAAATGAAGGTTGACCCATTCATTCAATTAACAGAAGAAGAAGTTGAGTCGTTTGCAAGTGATACGCCAATATTATTTATAGATTGGGTGTTAAAAAATGGATACCATAAGCGTATATGTATGAGGTCCGAGGATTTAGAGAAATTTCGTTTTATTCGTAAATTTATGAATAAAAAGGAAGCCGAAAAGAAAAAGGCTATATTTGTAGAGACACAACAATTGAAATTATTATTATGAAAGAATCTTTTTTAGTAGAATCGTTTAAATATCACTATCAAGCGTATATTAACAAATCGACACTAGACTATAGACAATATAAGTATAGAGGGGAAATAATGGAGGAAATGGCTTCCGATACGCTTTTTGGTGTTGGTTGTAATTGGTTTAAGTTTAAAAAGAAAGTAATCGATGAGGGTAGTCCTGCAAATTACACTCCTAATGCTGCTTTTATAGTTGGGTTGTGGGTTTGTGCTTTTATATGGTGGTATGTTAATCGTTTTAAAGAAAACTATGGACAAGACCGTGATAGGCTGCAAATTAAAAAGATTGTGGATAATTTGTGGAAAAATGATAAAATAACTAAAAATCAATACTTTATTTACGACAATGAATTAATGCTAACATTTGACAGAATTGTTGATGAATTTTGCGATAACGATATTGTAACTTTTATTAAAGAAGGTGAAACGCCAAAAAGGGTGACTGATAACAATTCTCCTAATCAAAAAGGTGTTGGCGGTATTTCAAGTGGTTATAAAATTACTGCTAGACAGAAGTTAAATGCAAATAAACTAGGCGTAACGATTAAGCCATCTGTAAAAATTGGTAAAAAAATAGATGTATATAAAAATGGACAATACGTTTGTTCTATTGGTGATATTAGATACCTTGATTATGAAATGCATCTAAAGGAAAGTGGTAAGGCGTATGCAGATGAAAGACGAAAAGCATACAAATCTAGGCACGAAAAGGATAGAAAAGTATTGCGAAGCGTTGGTTATTATGCTGATAAAATTTTGTGGTAAAAGTGTTATATTTGAGCAAATAAATATTTAAATAAAACGTTATGGCAAAAATTACAAAAAAGGTAGTTGTTTTCAAAACATCTACTAAAGGTAGAAGCAAAGAAGCGGCAAGACTTATGGAAGATTTTAAGGTTGGAAAGCGTATCCGTAAAGGACGTTTGCTTCCATCTCCAACAATGACTTTTGAAGAAAGGTTATTTACTCCTGTAGTTAAGCGCAGAAAACCTACGGCAAAAAAGAAAACGACTACTAAAAGCAAGTCTGTTATTTCTCCTATTTGCAGAAAAGCAGGTAGAATGTTAAAGGCAACAGGAAGTTCTGCTGCTGGTAGAACTTTAGGAAGCAAAAAATGTAAAACTAAAAAAGTTTCTACAACAACGACTGCAACTCGTAAAAGAGCAACAACGACTCGTAAAAAAGCGACTACAACTAAAGGACCTTTGAAATCTATTATGACATCGGTAAGTAAATTGTTTTCATCTCCTAAAAAGGTTGTAAGTAAATCTTCTCCTACAAAAAGAAGAGCAACAAGAACAACGTCTTGCGCTAAAAAAGTTGCTGCAATTCGTAAAATATTAAAATAAATTTTTCTCTGTTTTGTATTGTAAAATTAGGGGCTTGCGCCCCTTTTTTTTAGTCATAAATGTAATCGTAATCGTCTAGGTAAATAGGTGTATGTTTTCCTAGGTACATAAACCAATACTCATCAGATAAATACTCTATTGCAGATTCTATCGACCCTCCTAGTTCGTTTATGACCTTTTCAATCATTTTTTGTTTGGAATATGCAACCCTCATATCGATTAGGTCCACACCAATTACACAATCCCTGTAAAATTCAAATTTTATTGGTGAACCAATTGGATTTTCGCTAGGATATTGTATCATAAATCTTCATCGATTAACATTCTGATAAAATCATCAATTGCATAAGATGCGTTTGGCATTGCTTCGGCTAAATTGATTAGATAAATAATTTGATTTTCTTGATTTTCGTATTTAGGAAATTTCATATCTGTTAAAATCGCAGTACATAAATCGCCAATATGGCTATCTTCTTCGTGCAATTCTATAACCATTTCATATAATCTTGTCATAATTTTAATTTGTTTGATAAATGTTAAAAATGTGATTTTCTGTTTTAAATAAAACGTCAAGCCAATAATTTTGACCTTGTATTGTGCTATCCCAATTAAATGCTGACATCAAAAAGTTTCTGAATGTAGCATATTCTCTTAAAAGAACGGCATTTACATCGTTTTGACTTTGTATGTTTTGTAGTATTTCTTCCATTACTTTTGGGTTGCCGTCAAAATAATCTTTTAGGTATTCAAAACCTGTTTTCTTTTCGATAGCGATGTCTAAATTTGGATGTAATTTTCTCATAATATACCTGATTTTTCTAAAAATTCATATTTCAATTCTGCAGTTTGTATTGGGTCGTATTCTAGGTTATGCCTATACGTTTCAACCAATTCTAATAATTGTAGAAAACTTGTTGATAACTTTTTGGCATTTGTATCCTGCTCTTTAATGTGTGCTTGTAGCATATAAATCTTATTGAGTAAACTTTCGTTTTCAATAATTAATTCCTGAATTATTTTTTGTTCGTTAGTCATTTTTATTTATATCTGTAAGTTCTTAGGTATTCAACGTAGTAATCTATCATAATAGTTTTGTTTGTGTAGTTGGGTTATAACTTGCATCATATCTTTTATTTTCGCCTTTTGGATATTTCATTATTTTCATTTTAAATTTTTTTTTCATTTTATTTATATCTGTTTTGCTTCCATTAAAATAAATATATCGATGTGTTGGCTTAACTTTTATTTTGTCAATTATTTTCCCTTTATTTTCAATACCCCTTCTAATATCAAATATGCTCCCATCTTCAAAAATATATTGATGTTTTGGAGTACTAACTCCCGTATAAATCCAATTTGTTGCTTGGTAAATATAACCATTATGACCTTGATTTTGGTCTGCATACGAAACTATACAACAAGGTTTAGGAAGCATTTTTAAGCATTGAGATACAAAAAAAGATAATGAATTTTTTGTTAATCCATCATTTACGACTAATCTATTTAATTCAATAGTTAAACATTTATATTCATTAAATACACATCTACCATCATTATAATTATAGTTTGGGGGAAAACCAAAACTACATACCCCTTCTAATTTATCCGAATATAAACCAAAACAAAATGAGATACTTGGAATGCGTTTTGCATAATGTTTCTTTAAAAACCATTCTTTGCAATCTTGGTAATCAATTGATTTTACTTCGTAGTTCATAAAATTTCTTTATACCGTGTGTAATTGCCTTCAAAACTCATAAATATGTTTCGTAATAGTGACTTAAGGACCAACAATCTTTCTCATTAACGCCGGCGTACCATCCTACATTGTATGCGTCTAAAATTTGCTCCTTTTCCATTTCTTTGGCTTTTTCATAACCATCAAATTGTTTAATGATGTAATTCTGTGTTTCGGGTGGAATCAAATCCCACAAAAAGTCCGTACTAGTTTGTTTTTTAGTCATCGTTACCTCCTGTTCTTAATTTTTCGTTTTTCTGTAATGTAATATCTCTTCCGTGGTTTCTTAAAAAGTAGTCACGGCATAATGCCCTAATGAAATCCTGCTTAGAAATGCCTAAAATATAACACTCCTTTCTAATTTCGTTCATAAAATTCTGCGTCAACCCAATGTTGAAGTAGTGATATTTCGTTTTTACCATATCTATTTTTGTATTTAATTTGTACGAAATTAATACTTTTTATTGGAAATACAAGGGGTTTGGTATAAGTTTTTTTTTACCATATAAACTTTATATTTGTCTCGATGAAACCAATCATAAAAAATACACTAGTCGGCATAGCGAGTTTTGTAGCCTATCGTTTTTATAAAATGTACGAATTAGGGGCTTCCATCATTATAAAACCATTAAATTATAGTTTTGGTAAGGTCGATTGGGCTAATATAAATAGGGGCGGTGTTCCATTATATGTACAATTAGAAATATTAAATCCATCAAATTCTAGTTTGAAAATGAGAGGAATAGATGGGGTCTTAAAATTTAACGATAAAATAATATCAACTTTTTCATCAAAGCCTTTTACAATTAGTGCGGGTCGTTCTACTTTTAATTTAGATTTTAAAGTAAATGGAAGTACTGTAATTAATGAGTTTCTATCTTATGTAAAAGACAATACAAGCGATAAGGTTGAAGTAGATATGAATTTAAAAATTCCTTACTTTACTTTAAAAAGGAATTACAAATTATCAATTACAAAATCTCTTTACGATTCAGTATTTCAATAATGGCAGAATATACCTTACACGCAGACGGAGACAATAAAGCATTGAGAGATGCTATTTTTAAGGCTACGCCTAAAGCGATAGAGCAAATGAGAACGATGTCTCAAAAGTTCAAAGGAACGACTGATATTGACACTTGTAAAAATATTTATAATTTCTTAAAAACAAATATTCGTTATCTTGCAGACGGAAATCATCAAAAGGTAAAACTGCCATCCGCTCTACTTAGAGAAAAGGTTGGTGATTGCAAGTCATTTAGTTTGTTTACTGCCGCTATTTTGCAGAACTTAAACATTCCTTGGCATTATGTACTATCTTCGTACACAAATGACCCAACACCTCAACACATTTATGTCGTTTGTGATAGCGGAATAATTATAGATGCGGTTTGGATTGCTTTTAACCAAGAAAAGAAACCTAATTTTAGATATAAACATAAAGTAAACAATGACGATATGAGAATTTCATACATTGCAGGAATACCTGCTAAAAGAAAAACAATTTTTGGATGTCATCCTAATTGCCGTTGCACACCTTGTAAAACAAGAGTTGGAACAAATGGAATTAGAGGAACGTCTACAATGTTCTCAGGCGATAATAGAATGCTAGGAACAGAATCTAAATTTATGGGTATTGGTCGTACTGGTATCGATTGGTTAAAAGCGGCTACAGGTAGAGAGGCTAGTTGGGGAGAATCTACTGAATACTTTTTAAAAAATAGAACGTTAGCACCTGCGAGATTTGCAATAGAGCAATTAATAAAAAACAATGGTGGTGGTATTGCTAATTTTCTATACAATGCTTGGCTAGGAGATAAAACTATTACTTTGGAAAACGGTAAAAAGTATGACGAAGAATATCAGGCTTATTATAAAATGCAAAGACCATATTATAATCTTTTAGACAAGCCTGCTTTTACGTTTACTTCCGAAGAAATGGCAAAAATGACTTCTAAGTTTACTCCATCTGAATCCCAAAATCAAGTGTTTAATCCATATTTTAAGACAAATACAACAAGCGTAGGGATGACTCCTATACAGGCTTTAACGCCTGCAAGGTATAAAGAATACTTGGCTTATAACGCTAAAAGAGACGCTCAAGTAAAAGAGTTTAATTCTTTAATGAATAAGAAAAAGGCTGAATTAAACGCACTATATCCAGAACCTAGGGAAATTGGTCCATCAACTGATAAATCTAGACAAAAATATAGAGATATAGAATTAATATGGTTTTGGCAATTAGGTGGTTCTCCTGACGATTTTAACAATGCAGTAAAAGAGGGTAACACAAAATCTCCACGAGGTAAAGCGGCTAACTATATGCTAATGAAGGCGGCTGCGGGTAATTTATCTGCTAAAGATATAGGATTAATTTTGCGTGGTTTTATTAGTGCTTTTGGTGGAGATAAGTTTGGACTTGGAGATAAAGGTACATTCGTAGTTACAATTGCAGGAATGCATCAAAAAAATATAGGAATTGGAATTGCAGTAGAGACAATCGTTACGGCTTATGTTTTGCCGATTGCTGCGGGCTTAACTGCAATGTTACCCATATTAGGAGAATTGGGAGTTCTTGGTAAAGCAGACGAAGGAAATGCGAGCGGTGAAACAATAGACCAAAATGCCGTTCCTAACGATTTTGACCCTAAAGGCGGAGGCGGAAACGGAGGAGGAGACGAAGAAGGAGGAGACAACACAAAGATGTTGATAATTTTAGCAGCGGTTGCCGCAGGTGGATTTTTACTTTTAAATAAATAAAATATGAGTTATAAAACATTTTTAGGAGCGACACAAGTTGTTCAATCGTATGACGGAAGTGGTGTTAGTGTCGGAAGTGGTACTAACGTAAGCCCAATTGATGAAGACCCGAAAGAGTCACCTGCAAAGCCTAGAGACGAGGTAGCAGAAGGACCTACAGACGGAGTAGATTATAGTGAACAAAACAAAGGAGGAGGCAGTGACGAAGGTGCAAAACCACCTGAGGAAAAGTCGTTTAATCCCACTATTATTCTTGGAATATTAGCAGTTGCGTATTTCTTATTTAAGAAGAAAAAGTAGTCGTTATAAAATATGTCCAATTTATTGTATATTTGAACCAAATAATTTTAAAGATATGAATTTTTTAAACAAAGACACGCTAATCGAAGTTGCATCAATCGGTGCAGGCGTAGTAGCAGGTAACTTCGTTGCTAACAAAGTATCGGGATATATTCCCGCAAGTGTATCGACTCCATTGGGTAAATATGCAGGAATCCTTAATGGTGCTATTCCTGTTATCGGTGGTTTATTTCTTCCATCCATTGCAGGTAAATCTCCAATCGTTCGTGGTATTGCGAATGGTATGATTGCTGCAGGTGGTTCAAAAATCGTAGATACTCTTTTAGAGTCTTTCGGTGTAGACACTACAGACTACAAAAGTATCGGTGAAGTAATGATGAACGGAAATTGTGGTTATGGAGAAATCTCTGACTCTACAATGATGAGCGGTGCAAACACAATGTTAAGTGGCTCTCCTTTGGATGGTGGTGCTTACGACACTTACACAGACGCTTCTTTTGACACTAGTAGTGCTACTACAGGTGAAATGGACTATTAATATTAAAAATAAATTAGGAAAACATAACTAACTTAAAATCAACAACTTATGAATCAAATCGTATCAGAAAAAAAGTTTATCCAAGAGAGATTGGGTATCCCTTTCCAAAGTTTGTCTCAAGCGTATTTACGCTCTGAAACTCAATTAACTACTTTATCTAGTTATAAATTCATTTTACAACGTTCACAAAATCCGAATGCACTCGTTACTGAGCGTCTTTTAGATTTAAATGACCAGTTTGTAATCACTCACTTAGGTATGTTCTTGAAATATATCGCGGCTGACGCTCCTACAACGGACCAACAAATTGCTGCTCGTTTATTGACTTATGTTGATGCGAACACAATTACTGTTGCTGCGGGTTTGCAAGCGCAAGCATTGTACAATGGTAACTTTAACTTTACTATCGATAGAAAAGAATTTTTACCAAATTTCCCTGCTCGTGCATTTGAGCGTGTTCCTGAAACACAAACTGCTGCAAACGCATTCTTTACTGCTTCGGGTCAGAAGTTAGTGAATGGTTCTCCGAACGGTCTTTTTGGATTTTTCCCATTTGAACCAGTTTTAATTGATGGACGCCAAACGTTAGATATTTCTGTGAATTTAAATGCAGGAACAACTATCGATGGTGCTTCAATGACTATCTATGGTGTATTGGAATGCCGTGGTTACTTAGTAGTAAACGCAAAATCATAAACCTATTGTTCTAAATTGGTTATACCCGAAATTGGGGAGCAGAAATGTTCCCCTTTTTCTTTTGATAAAAAGTGTTATATTTGTTGTGTTAAAACTTTAAAAATATGAACAACATAATCATCAAACGTTCTCAAATCGTGGAATGTCAGTTCACAGGTACTCCTGCGACAAACAAAAGGTATCCATTTTTAACGATACCAAATTTAAGCCGAAATAATATTATCCTTTATGGCATCGAGGCTTTAACTGCGGACCAATTAGCGGTAACCCCAAATAGTAACACGGTGATTGCTTCTTCCAATGCAGTTAACGTTGTTGTTACTTTGAGAGATAACAATAAAGACGAATTTCTTTATCAATATCCTATCTACAATTTGATTAGAGCGAACGTGGGTGGTTTTTTTACCTTAATTAAGCCGAGAATTATCAATTTGACAGACTGCGTTTGCCAATTAGTTGCGGCAGGCACTATTGCTACAAACCAAGTTGCTGCATTTAATTTAATTTATTCTATCGTAGGGGAGGACTAATTCGATGGCTGATAAACATCGTATAGTTTCTCCACTTGTGGAGTATTTTGAGGCTAATAATATGATGCGAGACCCTTTAGATTTATTGGGTCATCGTGTTAAATCGGTTGAAGTAAAATTTACTCAAAACAATTCTCCATATTCTTTACAAAATAGTAAGCGTTTTTATTTTAATCCTGATAGTTCTTTGGATGGCGAAAATGCAACCATTACTGCCATTGAATTTGTTTCACAAACAGAACAAACATACTTAAGTGACGGTCAGACCTTAAACGCAACTGCGGACCAAGGCAAAAAATGGATGCTTGGAATTATGGATAGGGATAACGATATACTTATTTATATACCATTGTCTAGTTTTTATGCTCCTGTATATGTTAAGGCAGGAGATAAGTTTACTAGAAAAGTTATGATGACTCATTTTAACACTCAACAATGGATGGCTTGTTTTCTTGAGGCTATCGATTCCTCGACAATGAGTTATACTGATGGATTTACTTTAAAAATTTACTATAAACCTAATTAATTATGACAACGCCCGAATTTGTAATATCAACGATGAAAGAAATGGATGCTAAATATTTTACCATCCACGATACTAATTTTAGATTAGTATATCATCAATGGCAAAATGTATCAATTGAAGAATCAATTAAGCGTTTTAAAAATTTCTGTGAGAATGCCGCTACAAATTCTATTTTTAACGTAGGTGTTTATACGTCTAATTTAAGATTAAAAAATGGTGAACCTAAAGAAGAAGGATTGACTTTTGAAATTCAAATTCCGAATAAAATAGAAGCAAGTCAAGAACGTAAACAAATGGGAATGGGGAATCCTTATGACATAACAGGTTTTGCAGGTGATTTATACCAAGCAGGCACAAAAGGTGCTATTGATTTGCAGACTTATTTAGCATCAAAGGATGAAATTATGAGATTAAATATGGAAATTCAACAATTAAAAATGGAGAATCGTTATTTAACTGATAAGACCAGTTCTGAAATTGATAGAATTCGTAGAGAATATGACGATAAATTATCGTCTGATAAAAAGATTGAGGGAGTCATAGGTGCTGTACTTCCTCATTTAGGTATTGGAGCGTCAACCCTAGGACTAAGTGGCATCAATGGTATAGCAACAAATGTAGAACAAGAAGTTATGACAACTAAAGACAAAGTAATTAATGCCGTGAATGTATTGGTTAAAAACGACCCAAATTTTGCCACAAATATTGAAAAATTGGCTAAATTAGCAGTAGAAAAACCAGCAATTTATGCAATGGCAGTACAACAATTAAATTCATTATGAGTATAGGAAAAGACATTAAAAATACTTGGGAAGGGGTACCAACGATTGTTCGTGGTACTGTTTATCTTGCTGCGTTAGGTTTCGTTGGCTACAAGGCATATAGATGGTATAGACAATTCCAATTAGCAAACGAAGCGGAAGAGGCTAAAGATAAAATTACCGCCTATGAAAAAGTCGGCATTAAACCTACATATAACGATAGTTATTATAAAAAATTGCGTGACGATATTGTTGCAGGTGGCGAGGCTTATTTAGGCATAAATACTAACGAAGAGAAAATATATGCATCATTTAGAATGCTTAAAAATGATATTGATTTCTTAAAGTTGCAAGAATTGACTTATACCGTTAAAAATATTTTGTTTGACTACAACTACACTTTACAAGAGTATATTGACCGCGTTTTGGATAAGCCCGAAATAGACCAAGTAAATATTATTTTAAAATCTAAACGAATTAATTACGAATTCTGATGAATAAAAATACGACTATATTCTTAGGCTTGCTTCTCGTTGGGGGAGCGGCTTATTATTTTGTAAGTTCTACAAAGGACGATAAAAATAACAACAATGCGGACCAAGGCGGTTATACGCCTAAAAATTCTCCTCAAACACAATCCAAAACAATAAGAGTTGCAAATACTTTGGCTCAAGCATTAAAAGATAACGAAAATGCTTTTATTTATAATGGTAAAATAGTTTGGTTAAACAATTTGTTAAACGTATCTAAATTTCAATTAATTATAGATAAATATACGCTAAATTCTTTGGCGTTATTATATACAAAATTAAAGGGTAAATTTGTTGCAGTAGCAGATTTACCTTATGGAGAACCCAATAAAGGAAATATCGATAGGTATATCCAAGACCGATTGAGTGCGCCTGATAATGTTAAAAAATGGTTTACGACTTAAGATATGAAAAAGGATAATACAATTTTATGGATTATAGGTCTAGGGGGCTTGGCTTATGCCGCATATAAAATGTTTTTAAATAAACAACGTAAAAAAGAAAATACTGGCATAAAGGTTCCTGATGTAAATCCTAAAACAGGAGAAAAATATAGCGATTATGATAAAGCGGTTATGACTTTACAAACGTTATTGGCTGCTAAAGTTGATGCTATTATTGGTCCTCAAACAACTTCTTTATTAAAAGAATTGTATTTAGGTACTTTAAAATATGGAGATATTTCTCCTTTAAACGTTGAAAAATATATTGCAGAAGTTAAGGATAAAACAACGCCTTACAATCTTAAGATGAAGGCGGAGGCTTATGCTGATGCTAACGCAAAAAGTCAACAAAAAGTTACAAAAATTATTGAGCAATATAATTCTGATGATAAATTGGTTTTGAACTTTAATCCTGTTAACGCAGTTAATGGACAATTCCAAGTTTATAAGGTCGTTTATAATACTGCAAATAAAGATTGGGAAAGAGTTGGTACGGAAAACGCTATGGCAGGAAGAAAAACTAGAGATGGTGGAGTTGCCTATTCTTATTCAAAAAATTGGAATGCATTAATTGTTCGTATAAATAAAAGCGGAAAATATTTGTACATTGCTATCAATCCTGATTTCGTTCAAGTAATATACTAATATGTTAATTGGAGGACTGAACCCGAAAGATAGTTTGTTAGATATTTCTACAGGCGATAAATTTATTAGTGCTACTGATGTCGATTTTACGTCTATAGATAAAAGATTAGAGAAAATAGAATCTAAACAAAATATTATAATGATTTTAGTCGGAATTTTATTAATTTTACAACTTAAAGATATTTTAAAATAATGCAAACCACAACCACTTCACAATACGTTGGTAAAAATACAAACATAGAGTCCTATTGTATTTCTATTGCCTTTTTTAGACCCACTACATTAACGAATGCCGTTTATGTGAATGATATTCCCATTGAGGCAGGACAGACCCTTACAATCGCTCAAAATGAGGGTGATTATGATACCACTAAATACAATATTGTTTTTGGTAGCCAAGTGGGTAGTACAAATGAATTATATGTGATTAAAATAATTCCTAAGACTGTACCTGAACATCAATTCTCGTAAATATGGCTGATTTTAATAAATTTTACCCAATTTTAACGGTGACAGAAGGACCAATGGGTGCTGACCCTAGGGACGTTACGCCTGCAAGGTTTCCATCAAAGTATGTTATGCAAACAGGTCCATTTAAAGGATACAAAGTACATACTGTAAAAGGTATTACCTATCAAACGTTTATTGCAAATGCAAAGAAAGTTGGATTACCTGCAACTACAGAAGCGTTTATTGGTTTAACTTATGAGCAAGGTAGGAAGTTTTATAAAACACTTTTTTGGGACGTTGATAATATGGATAAAATAAATAGACAGGGAGTTGCTGAAATTTTAGTTGATTCTAAAATTGGCAGTCTTTTGAAATTTAGATATGTCGTAAGGGAAATGCAAAAGTTTATGAAACAAATTGGTGTGCCTGTAAAATATACAGGTAAATTAGATGCTCAAACGATTGCGGCTATTAATTACGTTCCACCTATTTATGGAAATGCTAAATATGAACAATGGTTGATTAACCTTTTATCTGATAAAAGATTAGAATTTTTTAAAAAGTTAAAGAATTGGAACGTCTATGGAAAAGGATGGACCTCTAGAGTAGAAGCGGCTAGGACAAGAGGTTTTGCTAATATTGCATAATTATGGCTGATTATAAACTTTTATTAAACCACATAGCAAAATGGGAAGGAACGATGGGTGCTGACCCACGTGATACCTGTGGGGATGACCCATCAGATTATATAATGCCTACAGGTAAATACAAAGGTTATAAAGTTCATACAGTAAAAGGTATATGTTTTATGACTTGGAAGGCGAACGCTGCTAAGTTAGGTTTTGACCCATCAACCAATGGTTTCATTAAAATGACAAGTGAACAATGGTCTAAAGTAATTAAAAAAATATTTTGGGATGGTCGTAATTTAGACAAGGTAAATTCTCAAAAAATTGCTGAGTTAATTTTCGAGGCTACTTGGGGTAGTGGTTTTGGTGGAAGCACATCGTTGGTAGCCTTTATGCAAAAACTTGTTGGCGTTGTTGGTGATGGGAATATTGGACCATTAACGATTGCTGCATTAAATAAATACACTCAAACACCTGTTAAAGAAAATGATTTATACAAGCAAATGTATGACTTTAGATTACGTTGGTTACAGGCATTGGCAAAATCAAATCCTGTAAGATATGGTGTATATTTAAATGGTTGGACCAATAGAATGAATGCTTTATTTGAGAGGGCGAAAACGATGGTAGCCACAAATATTGGGACGATTAGTTTAATTCCTTTTATAGTGGGTGCTTTTTTTTTGTATAAATACTATAAGCGATAATATATATATTATATTTGCTTTAATTTAATTTAAAGATGTCAGGCGGAATATATATAACAAATGCTCCAGTTGTCTTAGGAGGTGGGATGCTTAAAACGGCATTACCATTGAACGCCACTTCTCAATTTGTACAGGATAATGCAGGTAATACGTCTGCTTTATCGTTATCGACCTCTTTGGTTGGTATTGGTACGACTACGCCTTTAAGTCAATTAGAAATTAAAGGAAATACAGATGGTACTTTAAGGATTAGTGGTAGTAGTAGTACATCATCAACTAGACGAGCAGTATTTACATATAATAATGCACCCGATATATTTGAAATAGATGTAAGTAATGCATTAAGAATTAAAAATGGAAGTAATTATTCAATTTACGCAAATAGTTCGGGAAATGTTGGATTAGGAACTTTTTCTCCAACTGCTAAACTGCAAGTTGCAGGCGCAGGTGCAACGTCTGCAACAACGTCTTTTTTAGTTGAAAATAGTGCAAGTAATTCTGCGTTAACTATTAAAGATGATAGAAGCACGTTTTTTGGAGGATTGGTAGGAATTAATAATGCAACACCCGCAACAAATTTAGATGTAGCAGGAAATATTTTTTTTAGTGCTAACAATTTCATTGGTTCGGGCAATAGTTTCGCAGTACTAAATAAAGTAGGACTTTATAATGGTGCTACGGGAGATATTGATATAACGATGTGGAATGGCGGTTGGTATATTCGTCATAATGCAAATATGAGTATGGCAGGCTCATTGAACGTTGGTGACAATACTACAGGAACTGCGCGATTACAAGTGAAGGGTTCGGGCGCAACTGCCGCAACTAATGCCGTAACAGTTAAAAATAGTTCTGGAACGCAAATATTAAATATAAGAGACGATGGATTTACAACTATCGGACAAAGTAATCAAGGACTTACTACTTATGGTGTAATAGGAACTGGTTATGTAGAAACGGGTTCTACAGGACAATTTACTTCGACTTCACGATTTGTAATTAAACCCGATGCGAGTACAGGTGCAGATGGTAATATACTTTTATCAAATACGGCTGGAAGTTCTTTTGGAATATTAAAATTAGGTGGCACAACGTCAAGTTTTCCTGCAATAAAACGCAACCTTGCAGTAATTGATTTTAAATTGGCGGATGATAGTGGGTATTGTGATACTCAATCAGGAAATTTAAATTATCAATTTTTATTAATAAATGGTAATTATGGGTATAATCGTTTGCAAGATGGTTTATATGTAACTGCTGATTTTTCCGTTGCAAAAAATGCTTCATCTATCGTTGAGTTTAAAAGCACAACAAAAGGCTTCCTACCCCCACGAATGACCACCGCAGAAAAGAACGCAATCGTTACACCCGCAGCAGGTTTAATCGTTTACGATAGCACACTAAACAAACTTTGTGTTCGTACAGCAGCCGCTTGGGAAACAATACAATCAATATAAATTATGAAATACATACAAATTGACGCAATCGTAAATTTATCTAGTGGGTTATCAATACCTGCAGGTTCTATCTGTGTTGTAGCCGAAGGCTATGCAGATGTTAAGTCTCAAAAAGATGGTTTTATACCATCTCAAGTTTCAACGTTGGTTTACGCCAATAGCGAAGCATTTTTAAGTGGGAAACAAAACGTTGTAGGAATTGCAGATTTTAATCCTGTATTTTCTACTTTACAATTATCTGTAACTGATTACGAAACACAAACTGCTGAAGAATTATTAATCAATGCAGTTTACGATGAATTAAATTTGGTTTATCCAAACGAAGTTGAAATAAAATCTATTTAATATGCCAATACATTGGGGAAACGAAATAAGATTAGGTAAATCAGGGGTCTTTTTAACAAAGGCTTATTGTGTTCCTTTATCTTTATTAACGTCTCCTGTGGTGAGTGGAACAGAATCGGTGGGCAGTACATTAACTTGTTCTGATGGAACGTATAATGGCAGTACTCCTATAACTTATTCGTATTCTTGGAGAAGTACGCTCAACCCATCTACTACAATTGGTACAAACTCAACATACGTTATTTTAAGCGCAGATATTGGCTATCAATTATCTTGCATTGTAACGGCTTCAAATTGTGGAGGAACATTAAGTACTCAATCAAATCAAACTGGCATTATTCCTGCTCCTGTTTCTTATTTATTTGATGTTTTTGCAGCAAGTGGCGTTACGCCTTATGCTGCGTTTTCTTTAAGAAAAGTAAATAGTGCATATACAGGTGCTTGTATAAGAATAAGACGTGCAAGTGA
>Ga0255118_1000192_pt1 | contig 16774 bp, 31 predicted proteins | sample Law_Atlam_RepB_8_2_FD_188584 | JGI IMG/M metagenome (GOLD analysis project Ga0255118, IMG submission 188584) | Freshwater microbial communities from St. Lawrence River, New York, United States - Law_Atlam_RepB_8h | ecosystem: Environmental > Aquatic > Freshwater > River | place: USA: New York... | reverse complement strand
ACCTGCGTGATGCCGCAGCACCTAACGGTGTGAACATCAGTATCAGCGAGAATGGTCAGGTTGTTATTTCCGCTACGGATCAAGCAGCACCTCTCCAAGGGGCTACCGTTGGTGTTGCTCGTCGTCCCATTACCCCCGGCGATAAGCTTCGTACGTTCACCGAAGAGAACAAGGCTATCATCGACGACATTAACTACAAGATGACTGTCCTTGGTCGTCTGGGTGATGTTGGTCAGTCCACTATGGATATCCTTCGGGCTGAGGTGCCTTCGGCAGAGACGACAACCAGAGCAGGTGGTGCAGGTAGTGGGTCAACTAGCACAGCCAACCCAATTACCTACGCACTTCCAGAAGCTATCGCAGCAGACACCGAGTTCTTGGACAAGGTAGTTTCTGTGTCGTCTGAGCTAGGGTTTGATCCTAACGATCTTCTCCGAGTGATTGACTTTGAAACTGCAGGGTCATTCTCCCCCAAGGCCCAACCTATCCGTAAGGATGGAACTAAAATCTCGTCAGCTACAGGTTTGATCCAGTTCCTTGAGAAGACCGCTAATGGCCTTGGAACGACAACGGCAGAGTTGGCTGGTATGACTGCTGTCGAGCAGTTGGACTTCGTTAAGGATTACTTCGAACCCTTCAAAGGACGTATCAAAAACTTCGGTGATATCTACATGGCTGTCCACTGGCCTGCTGGTGTGGGTAAGGACGACTCCTACGTCATGTACAAGGCTGGCTCTGACAGTTACAAGGCTAATAAAGGGCTTGATACCAACGGGGATGGAACGGTTACCCGAGGTGAAACACTAGCTCGTCTCTTCTCTGCTACTGGAAAGGGTGGGAACCCTACGGCTGGTACCCCAGCGAATGAAAACACTGTAGCTGCTGCTGCTGGTCCTGCCGTACAACGCGCTGTAGCCCCTTCTGGTGGTAGCCCTAGCTCAGGCATAACTATGCCCTCTGGTGGCGCTCCTGCAGCCCCTGTGACGACGGGTGAAGTTGTTGTTGCTGACGCTACTCTCCCCGAGGCTATCCCGGCTGAAACCCCTACTGGTGGTCAAGGAGCAAGTGAGCTTAGCCCTGCTATCGCTGTCGACAAAGACGTACAGGCATTCATTCAGGAGATCGCTGGTGACCCTGACAAGACCTACGCATCGGCTGAGGAGTTTACTGCAGCACAGGAACGTGGGGAACTTGAACCGGGAGACACTGTTGTCGTCAACGAAGAGATTTACGTGATCCGTAAGGATGGCTCTGCTCGTAAACTTGGCTCTCTTACGCCTTAACACATAGGGGAATGAAATGGACGCAGAAGCCATTCAAAAGGAAATCGCTGAGATGGATAAACGTTTGGCTCTCCTTGAGCAAAAGGTGGACCAGATCGACAGAAATGTCTGTAACATAAACAACAGCTTGTCAAAGATTCTTTGGATCATTGGTGGTGGCTTCATCGCGTCAATAGTAGCATGGGTGGTCGGCGGTGGCTTGGGTCAGTAACCTTAAAGCTAACCTGACTGTTATTGTTTTGTCGGCAAGCCTGCTAACGGGCTGTGGTATGAGTCCTCTATCTCTTATGAAGGGAGGTGGACCAAACGTAGCAGCCAACATTCAGGCGGGGAAGACAAATAGCCAGACTATCGGGACGACAAAGAATGTCGAACAGAGAACCGAGAGTGGTGACATTAAGTCCGTAGAAGCTAAAGTGTCTGCAGAAAGTGTCGACGAAGTAACAGTGAATGAAGTACAGCCGTGGGTCATCTTACTCCTGATCTTAGGATGGCTCCTCCCTAGCCCTAACGAGATTGGTCGTTGGATCACTAACATACTCACGAGGAAGAAGAGCAATGGCTAAAGGTCTTTACGCCAATATTAACGCTAAGCGTAAGCGTATCGCTGAGGGTTCGGGAGAGAAGATGCGTAAGCCGGGGACTAAAGGTGCTCCTACGGCTAAAGCCTTCAAGGAATCCGCAAAGACTGCAAGGAAGAAGTAAGATGGCTAAAGACCCTCGCCTTGAACGTGCTGGTGTCTCAGGTTTCAATAAGCCTAAGAAGACCCCTAGCCACCCTACCAAGTCCCATGTTGTCGTTGCTAAAGAAGGTGACACAGTGAAGACTATCCGCTTTGGTCAACAAGGTGTGTCGGGTGATAAAGAACCTACGGCACGTCAGAAGTCCTTTAAGGCACGTCACGCTAAGAACATCGCTAAGGGTAAGATGAGTGCAGCGTACTGGGCAGATAAGGTGAAGTGGTGATGGCTAGAGATTATAAGTCAGAGTACGAGAACTACCACTCCTCCGACAGAGCCAAGAAGAAACGTGCGGAAAACAATGCTGCACGACGTAAGATGGAGAAGGCTGGTAAGGTGTCGAAGGGTGACGGTAAGGACGTAGCCCACAAGAACAACCGTACAGGCGACAACCGTATGGGTAACCTTAAGGCTGAGGCTCCCTCGAAGAACCGTTCCTTCAAGCGTAACTCTAGCGCAGGGCGTAAATCTTAATGCCTATGACGACACAGAATACACGACAACTGACGAGGAAGAAGGTCATGCCCCTCAAGCAAGGCTCAAGCAAGAAGACGATCAGTGCTAACATCAAGAAAGAGATGAAGGCAGGTAAACCCCAGAAGCAGGCTGTGGCGATTGCACTTAGCTCTGCTCGTAAAGCTAAGAAGAAAGGCAAATAACTATGGCTCGTGATAACGACAACTACAAAGAAGGTAAAGACTTCACTTGGGTCGATATGAAGGACTCCAAAGGGAACATCGTTAAGGATGGCTTTGGCAAGGCGGTGAAAACCCGTAAGTTTGGTGTCAAAGCTGAGGCTCCCGCTGCAGCCCCTAAAGCTAAGACTAAGGCTGCTTCTAAACCTACCTCGTCTGCACCAACGAAGTCCATTCGCCCTAAGGCTAAACCAGCGGCTGCATCTAAACCGACCACTGGCTTGACGGATAGCCAGAGAACGTCACTCAGGGAAGTTGGGTTGACCGGGGTGGGGTTAACAGATCGGCAGAGCAAGTACATGACGACCAACACCAAACCCAAGTCGGCTGTTTCAGGTGCTTCGCGTAGTGCCGACAACAAGGTTAAGCCTAAGGGCCGTACGCCTGTCCCCGGTATGGCTATCGTAACTGCTATCAAGAACGCTTTCACTGGCAACGGTGCGACGGACGCAGCTAAGATTTCTTCTAGCGGCAACATTAATCTGGGTCGTAAGCCTAAGCCTGAAGGAGCTAAAGTCCCTGCTGGAGCACCTAACCGTGCTGATGTAATCAAAAAGAAAAAGAAGTAAGGAGAACTACAATGATGATGGGAATGAAAGCTAAAGGCGCTGCTAAAGGCAAAGCTGGTGCAGGTGCTAAGGCTTCGGCTACTGTGAAGGTTAAACCTGCCGCTAAGAAGCCTATGGCTAAGGGCAAGTAACCTACGTTACACTCTAGAATGACTTAAGGGGAGCTTGCGCTCCCCTTTTGTTTTGCGTTAGTCGCTTTCGCTAAGAACCCAGAGCAAGACGACAACGAAGGCTACGAAGAAGAGAGAGCCATACATGATTACGTCACTCATCTGGACCCTCTAGCTCTTCAATCAGACGATCAAGGTACCAACGTGCCTTCTTTAGGTCTTCCAGAGGCTTCGTCTTGTAGCGCCAACGGTGCAGGTACTTCTTGCAGTTGCCCTCAAGGTATCCCGTAAAGCCTTCCCAAGACATGTTGTCCTGAAGGTACTCAATGCACTCAATGGACCCTGTGTTGTAATGGTCAGGGCTATTGACGTTATCTACGTCTTCCATGTGTTCACTGAGGTCGTACCCTTCGTCTTTCTCTACAACTTTCCATTTAGCCATCTTAGAGATTCTCCTTGTAGAAAGCTTCCAACCACTGTCGGCATATATCAGAACGTACCACGTCGTCAATACCAAACTCAACGACACAGGCATCTATGCTGTACTTTTTAGCCAAGTGTATCGCCTTAGACAGACCTGACTGTTCCTTGATGTCAGACTGACGAATATCACCGTTCATCACCAATCTGCAGTTGTCGCCAATACGGGTCACCAGCATCTTGAACTGAGCCACATCTAGGTTCTGACACTCATCTGCTAGTACGAACGCATCCTTGAAGGATGATCCTCGCATGTACTCCAACGGGGCCATCTGAATGTTACCGTTCTTGATCCCAGTTTCGACGACACCCTTACCCAATTGCTCCTCAAGGACCGACAACACTGGTGACAGCCAAGGACTAAACTTCTCCCCAATGTCACCCGGTAGAGCACCCAAGGACTTGCCGACAGATACTGCAGGGCGAGTGATAATGATCTTGTCGATCTTACGGAGAATGTACAGATTGGCTGCGTACGATGCTGCAATGTAAGTCTTACCTGTACCAGACGGACCCAAGACGATGATCTGTTGGTGGCTACTGAGGGCGTCAATGTAAAGCTTCTGATTGTCGTTCATGGGAACTAGGCTTACCGTACGAGACGTAGCCTCCTCGGGTGCTCCCTTGTACTTTGTCGTCCGCTTACCCCGTGGCTTCTCTAGGGGCTTGCCCCGCGAGCTATGCTCTAGCATTTACTTAATCCAACTTGATGATTTTGTAGGCGACAAAGACTAGGATACCTAGGATAAGGAAGTCTAGGAAAGGATAAAGTGCAGGCATTGTGTCGTTCCTTTATGTTAACAAATGAGCAGTTTTTTAACATCATGCTCAGGATGTGTTAACGTTAGCGCAGCGTAGCGAGCAAGCTCTAACTTAGGTTAGGTCAACAATCTCACAGACACCAGAGCTACAAGCAAACGTCTGGGAACTCTTGGTCATGTCTTCCTTCTCGTAGTCACTCAGCTTCGTCCAATCAATCCGTTCAGGCATCAGGGCAAGAGCGTCAATGTACTCACGTTCACTGCAATCCTGATAGGGTGCCTGTTGGTAGGTGTGGTCCGAGTGTGGCAAAAATGATACACCAGAGACTTCATCGAAGTACTTGTAGACCCACGCACCAACTTCCAGCCATTCGTGATCCCTTACGGTAACAGTCACAGATGGTTTATGTTCGCACCAATTACGCTGATACGTAAGCCACAACGACAACTGTTCAATAGCGGTCATGTCGTTACGAGTGATAGCACCCTGAGGAGACTTCTGTGGGAAGCTAAACACCGTTGTCGTCTCAGGCTTCATAACGCAAGGCTCGTTAGGGATACCTTGATCCTTCATGAACTGCGTAAGAGGGTCTTTGTTATCACCTCGAACAGTTCTAATATAATAAGCACTATGGCGAGCATGGATACCTGACGCGGAGTCAACCAGTTGTGAGACGGTCCCCGAAGGTTTAACACAAGTAATAGCAGCAGAAGCAGGGATGCCAAGACGCTCAGCCCACTCAGCGTTAGTTGCAACAGCGACATCTTTTATCCTTTTCAGAGTTTTGTCGAGACCTGCGTTGGTAGGCCCGAGGAGTTTATTATCCATAATGCCAGTCAACGACACACCCAAGAGACGCTCTTCCTCAGTGTTCTTCTGCCAAATCTTACGCAGGTAGGGGAAGTGCGTGTAGGTGCTTTGGATGGTGCCAAGGATCGTAGCCAGAGTTACTTTCCGCTCCAAGTCCTCAAGTGTATCCGTAGCTCGGACCACGACTTCCGTGAGATTACAGAACTGATACGGGCGAAGAATGATTTCACTGCACGGGTTAGTGCCAAAGTCATAGTCTGCATTGCGTCGTCCACTTTTGTTAGCTTGCTTCTTGCTGGCAGGACGCGAGAAGATACCACGTTCACCAGACTTGGATTCGACCAGAGAAAGCCACTCACGCATGAAGGTTTCCATGTCGGGCTTCTCAGTGTATGCTACAGAGTTGTTAGCCAGAGCACGTTGACCTTGGCCTTCCCACCAGTTGCCAGACTTAGCATGACGCATACGGTCGTCAGACAGGTTCGACAAAGAGATCATGGCAGAGCGGCGTACACCACCCACAACGACAACTTCACCAATCTTACACATCAGGTCATGACATTCAATGGACGAGAGCTTACGCCCCTGAGCACCCTTGAACATAGCCACGGTGAAGCGGAAGAGGTCTTCCAGAGGTGCAGGACCAGAGGCACGACCACCAAAGGTCTTCAACTTAGCACCAGCCTTACGGACCTTCGAGGTGTCCCACGTAGGGATTTCCCCTGCGTACAGCATAGCCACCAACTTACGGAAGGACTTAGCCCAGCCCTCTTTGCTGTCGTGGACTACGATAACATCCTCAGCGACGAAGAGTTGGTCAGGAACCTCGGGCAGCTTCTGGACGTATTGACGCTCAACGGAGAAACCTACGCCAGTGCCACAGAGCAGGATGAACATAGCTTCGTCGAAGGACTTGGGGTCGTCCACAGGGAGGTAGCTGCAGTTGTAGCCAGCGGTGTTATCACGATCCAAGGCAGGACCAGCAGTCATAAGCGCCCGCATCGAAGGCATGATCTCAAGGCCAAGGATAGCCTCTTCAATGTCACCGACAACAATCTCGTCACGGGTCTTCGGAACGACAACCTTAGTCATGTAGCGACCGACAGTCTCAGCCCAAGTCTCACGGCGGTTCTCTTCTTCAAGCCAACGTGCATACCGCGAAGTATGAATGAAGGCTTGGTAGTCTGTAGGCAGGTGGTTGCTCATTATCGGTTGTCTCCGCTTCCTTTGATTACGTTTCGATTGACACGATCAGCTAGCTTCTCAAGGTTCATATCCGCGATTTCAGCTAGGTCGTACCCAAGGTCTTCGGCTAGGTTCGCAATGTACCAGAGCACATCACCAAGCTCCTTAGCCACTTCTTTGTCGTTCATAACTCCGTCACGGAGATACTTCTTGATCTTCTCAGCGACCTCACCAGACTCACCACACAGACCCAACGCTGGGTAGATGATCTTGTCCTTGTAGATAGCCGTACGTCGTGCAGCCTTCTGGTAGGCATTGAGCGTAAGATCAGCCCTACGCTTCTCATCCAAGAACGCTTCGATATCCTCACCACTAATCATTCTTCGATCCTCTTCCATTCTTCCATTTCAGCATCAAGGTTGAAGTAGTCGGCTAGGTCAATGTAGCCCTCTTCGACAAGAAACAAGACGACAACATACTCAGAGATATCGTTCTGTTCAAGGAGTAATGCAAGCCCATAGTTTTCTATCAGGGCATTAAGTTTGCTCTCCAAGTCAAACATTACGAATACATCCTCTTCATGGTGTCGATACTGACCCACTGGAAGTCGTAAACACCGTTCTCTACATTACCGCAGATAGCTACACCAGCGGTCCAGAACGAGTTGATGTCACCTGCCCAAGGGCTACGATAGTCTTGGTAAACACCAGCCACAAGACCCATCCTAACACGTCCACTACTATCACGGTTCACATGGTAGTCAAACAGATGGCTGTGGCCTACGGTGGTCGAGGTGTGACGTTTAACCGTAAGGTCATACCCGTGGTGGATTGACGACAAAGCCCGACCAGATACACCTGAGACAGCGTAGTGGCAGTAGTCGATCCCGTCTAGGTTAATCACACCGGGGGTAGACGCATCGTATTCGACAACAGAATCGTAGTAGTCTTCGAAGGCTAGGTTCTTGAACGAGACCCCGAAGCGATCACCCTCAAGCTCAGGGGAGTACTGGATAGCCTTCTTGATGCGGTTCTCGTGGTTACCCTCAAGGACGACACGGTGGGGTAGCTTACGCTTCGCCTTCTTGATGGGGTGCCACATACGATCTTGGAAGTCTAGGTGGGCCTCAATGTCCTTCTGGTAGTTACGCCCGTGAAAGGATGCCTTTCCTTTGTCGAAGGAGGACATGGACGCTAGGTCCGCAGTGTCTCCCATGTTGACGACAACATCAGGCTTGAGGTCCAAGATCAGCTTACCCAACCAATCAGCCCGTGCGTTAGAGTAGTCAGGGTGGGCGTGGGGGTCGCCAATGACAAGATGAGTTTTCATGGTTAGTGATCCCCTGTGTCGTTAGCTAGGATGATGGGTTCGATACTCTTGGTGAAGTGATGCTTGAAAGCGTAAGCTTCGTCGAAGGTGTCGAAGTAAACCTCAATCTCCGTAAGCTCTCCATCTTCTTCCGCAAGGCAAAGCATCCAAACTTCATCCTCGTCGTCGCTCTCGAACGGACCCTCAATGATCCTGTGGACTTTTACTTCGTTAGCCATTCTAACGGTATCTCCTTGTCGGCGTAGAGGAAGCCGTGTTTGATGCACCATGCAGCGTAAGTAGTCTTAGACGCTTTACTTAGCTTAGCCTTACTATTGGAGAAGACAAAGCGAATGTCAAGCTCTGGATGCTGCTTACGGATCAGAAGATGTTTCTTACGGTCTGCAGCTACGAACCTACCCTTGGTTTCAATGACGACACCATTCGGTAAGATAAAGTCTGGGGTGTACGTTCTGTCCTCCTCTACCCTGTACTTGATCTTTGTCGTCTCGTACTCAGCCCTTACGCCTAGCTTCTTAAGCTGATCCGCTACGGTTTCCTCAAGGCCAGAACGATAGCCAGCCTTGAGTGCTTTCTGTCTTATCTTTGATTTGGCGGGTACCATACGTCTTCCTCTTTGCGTCGTAGCCACAGGAGACGGGCGTTAGTGAGTACACGTTCCTCGTCGTTGTCGTAAGCACCTAGAACCTTGTCGTACAGTTCTTGCTCCGTAGTGCATTCCGACAAGAGACGTTTAGCCTTCACAGGTCCGATACCGTGGATGCCTTCGATGTTGTCCGCTCTGTCACCCATAACGATCTGGGAGTAGAAGAACATGGTACCCTCGAACTCACCTACGGATGCCCACTCACCTTTGTTGGGGTTGTAGTGACGACAAGGAATCTGTTTGAAGTCCTTATCTGTCGACACAATGGTGCAGTCGTAGGCAAGCTCTGTAGCACGAATAGCAATCAGATCATCAGCCTCTTGACCACTACTGACGACAGCATCCCACGCCTCAACAAGATGTCCACGTACAAGACCAAGGTGTTCAGGACGTGGTGTATCCTTACGGTTAGCCTTGTACGTAGGGGACAGATCGTAGCGGAAGTTTCCCTTACCCGTCAGGAACACCTCCAACTCTTCCCCTCTTGTCGTCGTATCGAAGGCGATGTTGTCCATCAGTTCGTCAGCCTTCTCTTTAGCTGTCTCTGCTGTCTCACCTTCGGTCGAGTAAGCTGCCCTGTACGCTACGATATCCCCGTCTACCAGAACCCTCACTTGATATCACCTTGGTTCCAGTAGTCCCACCCCGGTGTGTCCTGAGGCACGTCCTTGTGGGTCCACTCAGGGATATGCTCCATCTCGTAGTCCCCTGAGAAGTAGATGTAGGCACGGACCATACTGTCTAGGTCTTCCCAGTGCTCCTCAAGGTCTTCCCGTAGAGCCTTAGGTAATCCACCTTGCGTACGGTTACGGAACTCAAGGGCGTCGATAGAAAGGCGAAGCCCAAGGATAGTCTCACGGATACGGTAGGTGACTAGGTTGTCGACAAAATCACTCAGGAGAAATTCGTCGAATAGATCGTAGGCATCTCTGTTCATTTTATCTCTTCTCCAACTAGGGCTGTCCAGCTTACGGGGTAGATTTCTCTCATTACTTTGTCGATCTGCTGTGCTACCAGACGTGTCTCGTACTGGGTGTCTTCCTTGAGGCGTAGGTTGCACATATTCGCGAAGGCATCCATCGAACCTGACCAGTACCATTCGGTGTACATCGACTGAGGCAGAACCATACGGGCCATTTCAGGGGCGACACCAGACTCAAGCAGCATAGAGTAGTAGTGTAGAGCATCGTCATGCCACTGGGGTAGAGCATCCGTCTGAATGTCCTTAACGACACCCTCAGAACCTTGCTTCTTATCCTTGCTACGACCCCGCCACACATCAGGTACATAGAACTCAGGTTCACTATCGACATAACGACGACTAATCTCATTCATACGCAGGTACTCATGTTTGACCAGTTGTCGTGCTACGAAGATAGGTGCCTTGATGTGGAAGGATGCGAAGCAGTGGCCGAAGGGTGAGTAGTGTCCGTGCTTGGCAAGGTAGTGGATCAGCTTGGTGTCTTTGTCATTTACAACAGGCATATCCCCACACCAATCACCCATATCCACCCAACGTGTTTCTTCACAGTGAGACTTCTTACCGAAGCTAACCCGTGCTGCGTTGACGACAGACAGATCACTTCCCATGTGGTCGATATACGTAGCCGTGATAGCCATTACGTTCTCCTCTGGAGGTTAGGGGGAACTTTCGCTCCCCCTTAGTATCTTACCAGCCGATAGCGCCAGAGGCTTCGAACTGCACCAACTCAAGGACGCCTACCTTCTCAAGGCGCACAGAGGCAGTGGAACCTTCACCGTAGATGCTGATCTGAACGGCAACCTTAGTGCCATTCCCAAGCTCACCGTCAATGTCCATATCCCAAGCCTTGTCGGTCTTGCCGTGGGTAACCACAGGAGCACCACCGAAGTCTTCGATCTTAGGGTGAACGTTAGGACGCTTGAGCTTCATGCCCTTACGACCACCTGCAGCTTCGATCTCACGGACCATAGGGTTACCCATCGACTTCTGAGGGAAGCCAAGCTTGAGCATCTTCTGCAACTCTTCTTCGTCTTTCGGAACGAACATGCAGTTGTACTGGCCTTCCGTGGCCTTGTGGTATTCGCTATCGTCGATGTTACCGGGGAACACACGCGCCCAGTAGATTTCACCTTCGAACACACCAATTTTCGTCTTACCCATTTGTCGTCTCCTTTAGTGGGTGTCAAACCAATTCCGACCGATATCAGTCGATCCTGCGAGAGGGCATAGTATACTGAGTTTTACCCCGGTGTCAACAATGGACTGACGTTGGATGGAACCCAGTAACTCTGCCTGTTCTTTGTCTCCGTACACTTCCGTCTGCCATTCATCATGAGGCCACGTGACTAGCTTGAACTTAATCCCCATTTCTCTTGCGGAGTTTGTCCATCTAAGCGCCGCATGTTTCATGACGACAGCCTCACCATTCTGTAGCAACCCTGCAAGTGTCTTGTGTTCGTTAGGAACCTTGACCTTGCGTCCGTCCAAGCCCTTGAACCAACCCATCTCTGCGATGTGAGGGATCACTTGCTTCTTTAGACGACTCAGACCGTTGATACTCTCCATGAAGTTTTCGACAGCCTGACCCGCTTCCTTGGCACTGACCTTGAGAATCTGCCCCACTTTGTCGTTACCTGCCCCGAGGAGGAAGGCGTAGATAAAGGTCTTGGCCATATCCCTAGTCACATGCGACATACCCAAAGCCCGCTTGTTCAGGTTATGGATATCTGTCTCATCTTCCTTACGTCCACTGACGATAGCGTGAATGTACTCCTCAGACTTCATCAGGTGGGCAAGGATGCGTAGCTGGATACCCTCAGCGTCAGTGCCTACGAGCCAGTTACCAGCCTCAACACCCCACAGCCCACGCATCTTACCATCGTACTTCTCCTTCACCTTGTCGACAGCACTCTTAGCGGTGCCGTGGAAGGCCGCAGGGATATTCGCTTGGTTAGGTGCTGAGTGAGCCATACGACCCGTCCATGCCCCAATGTGGGTGAACCTACCGTGGATGCGTCCGTCGTCCTTCACGTGGCCCAGCCATTCGACAAGACTTGATCTACGACCCTCAAGGGTGAGCCACTCCGATAGGTTCCTAGCGCCATCAGGTGCATCCTCTGGGAGGGTCGACAGGTTCATCTCATTGCACATCCACCCGTAGCGGGCAAACTTAGCGCCACGATCATCTTCCTCGTCCTTGCCACTTGGACTTGTTTTTGATCCGTTGCTCACGCTCATACTCTATGTGTCCTTTTGTCTTGTCTACGGGTGTCCATCCTGCTTCCCACAATCTGTCGATACGCTGACGGGGTGATGCAGGGTCGAAGGGTACCCAATCCTTGCAGATCAAGTTTTCTCCATCGACGTGAGTGACAGGGTATTTCTTCTTAGCATCGACAACAGTGGAGTACAGTGACCCATCCTGCTTTACCCTGAACTTGACCCTGTGTACCTCTTGAAGCTTAGCTGGGAAGTCCCTCTGGAAGCCAGCCTCAAGTTCATTCATACGTTCAGTGACCTCAGCCAGATACTCCTCAGCCTTCTCCTTGTCAAACTTGAACCCATTGGTCGTCATTTCTTCGCAGAGGATTTGGATGTCGTGTTCACAACGTAGACCCATCGCCATCTCTTTGTCGAAGATCACCTTACGGAAGCGTTCGAATAGAGCACAGGTAACCAGAACGTCTTGGTGGCAGTAGTCGATCATCTCTTGCGAGAGCTTAGACCAATCCTTGTGTTCACCCTTGTGGAGACCGAGGCGGATACCCCAAGCCTTCAAGCTGTGTCCGTCCTTGATGTCGTAGTCGATCATACGGGACACAATGAGGGTGTCGACAACAGATAGATAAGGTATGCAGTCAGGGCTAATGAGGCTGTGTAGAACAGGAACGTCAAAGCCAAGACCGTTATGAAATACAAACCTTCCCCCACTATCCACAACATCTTTGCAATACTCACGGAAGCGTTCCTTCTCTTCGACGACATGAGATGGGTTGAGGAACTGCATGACTTCCCCGGTGTCCAAGTCCTTAGAGCAGATCACCCAGATGCGCGTAGGGTCCAGCCCGTCAGTCTCGATATCCATAGCGACACACTTCATCCCATATCTCCTTTACGACTTCTTCCGTTAGGTTGTGCTTACGTGCGAACCACCAACCCCTTCGCTCCCACCAAGTCAGGAAGTTATTCATCTTTGTCCTCCTTTACCCACGGCTCCCTAGGTAACGTCACCTTGACGACCACAGGCTTGCCTGTAGACCACGACAGTGCATGGTGTGTCAATACTGTCTTATAAGAGCTTTGCTCGCTACGCTGCGCTATCTTCACTCTTACTCTCTTCCTTTTGATGCTCAGCAATGAGCTTAAGGTTCTCTAGCACATACTGCAGGTCTAGTCCGTAAGAGGCACAGTAGAGCATAAACTCTAGGCCGATATTCGCTATCTCTACCTGAGCTTTGTCGTCCATAGCGAATGAGTAGGTAGCTGCACCATCCTCATGTTCCTCAACGTTAGTGACGACAACTTGGAAGGGTTCGTTCTCAGTCATGGCTCTTTCCTTTGATCTTATGTGTCTCCGACACGGCTCCGAGGGTGGCGCGGGCGATGGAGCCATCATCATCATACCCGGTGTAAAACTCCAAAGCCTCCACCGCCTTCGCTAGCTTGGTTTCAAGGGCTTCGATGCGGTTGGCGGATTGGCGGCACCAATCGCAGGCGCTTTCTTTGGTCGCATGTACTGGATAGCCGCAAGCGCCACAGCATGTTTGGTCAGTCATAATGACACTCCAGTTTACCGCAAATCATGCAGCGCGTTTCAAATACGATGTGACCGCGATCAGTGACATGGACTCGGCTAACCTCGTTCTTATGCAGACCAATCCAGTGCAGGAGTTTCCAGATCATTTCCCAGATTTGTCCGTTGTTGTAGTCACTCATCGTCTTCATCCTTTCTGTTCATCGTAAGAACGTAATCTACCACGATCTCTAGTGTACGCCAAGGCCAGATCACTGCGTTAGTCAGAACCTTAGCCTCGCTGTAGTCGTCGACCTCCTTGAAGTAGAGAATGGTTATCTGGTGCAGGTAGTAGAGGAAGGCACCAAGGGTGTAGAGGATGGCGCAGATCGTAGGTAAAAGCTGCATATCACATAAACTTCTCTGAGAGGGTGAACGTCTCGCTATCGAAGAACAATTGCCCCGCGTAGCCTGTGGAACCTGTCGGTCTATTCTTGACGACAAGAAGCTTGGTAGTGTTACGGCTTTCATCATCCTTGGCCATCTTGTCACGCTCAAGCTTGATGACGACAGATGCACGTTTACCAATCATGCGGCAGTCACGGATAGCCCCATCATCATTCTCATGGGCAATGGTCACGATCCCTACGTTAAGCTCAGCGGAGATACGTGCAAGCTTGGTCGACAACTGGGACAAGAACTGTTCTACACTCTCGTCACCCTGACGCGAATACGCAAGGTCTTGGATGGGTTCGAAGAAGATGTAGCTTACGCCACACGCCTCAGTCAGGAAACGAATACGCTCCAGAATCTCCAAGGGGTCTTCGTCGACACCCAAGGTAAACTGGTACAGGCGTTCATCACCCGACAGCTTCATAATAGCCTGATCCACTTCGGTCTGGTTATGGATCAAGTCCTTACGGGTCACGTTCTTCTTCAACTCATACGACACCAGACCCAAGAGGCTACGCTTCTTTACCTCTTCCATGTGGCAGATAGCGATCTTGATGTCGTCGTTCTGGGTCAGCAGGGAGTATTCCAGATAGCGCATGAACTCGGTCTTACCGATACCTTCGGGTGCTTGGAACACCGTGAAGTGACCACGCATGAGGCCGAGGATCACGTCGTCAAGCGATTGGATACCTGTCGACACATAACTACTATCATCATCGTCATGGAGGATCGACAAGAATTGGTCGGGGGTGTTGAAGATATTCTCAGGGATAAACTTCTTCGCATGGCTGAACGCATTGCGATAGCTCTCACGCGCACCCGCCTCAAGGAACTCATTGGCATCCTTATACTTGTCGTGGGGGATGGCATACACCCGGTTAGGGAAGAGGTTAGCAAGCTTCTCAGCCACACCCTCAGCCTTGTTGTCACTGTCAAACGACACATAAATCTTGTCGAAGCTGTCAAGCCACTCCTTGCATTTCTCGAAGAGCTTCTGGCTAGGGGTCGCTGACGGGATACTTACGCAAGGCGTCTTGCCACCAAGCATCTGGAAGGCTGACATAGCGTCAAGCTCACCTTCGGTAATGACGACAGCCTTAGCACTGCCCGCATTGAACTTGTCCATGCCGAACAACTCGTCACCCTTGAGACCAGCCTCAGCACGGAAAGACTTAGGCAAGGTTCTTACCTTACGACCACCAGACGGGTAGACATAGGCTTGCTTGACGCTCTCTCCGTCAGCATTCACCATAGTCTTAACGTCATAGAAGCGCATGGTGTCTTCGGAGATAGAACGCATAGACCGATAGACGGGCGTAAGGAACTCCTCAGCGACGACAGATAGCGTAGGGGTATTCATGTTGGCTGCATCCTCTCTTGTGATGTGGTGCGTAGGGTATTCTTCTGAGGCCCAATCAAACCTAGGCCACTTACGACTAGGATAACCTTTACCACAGGAGTGGCACTTACCACAACCCTTGTCGTCGTCCCATGAGAAAGCATCAGTGCTGCCACAGTCAACGTAGGGGCAAGGCTTATGTGTTAGATTAGTCATTCTACTTACTCCGCCTTAGTGCCATGACGTTCAGTGAACCCATACTTGGCTGCTGCTTCCTTACGGGCTGCTGTCGCTTCCTCAAGGGTGTCGAAGTAGCCAATGTGTATTCGGCGGTAACCGACACATATCCGAGCAAGCCACTTACCCGTAGATTTATGCAAAACAACCCCAGTAATTCCACTCGTGTTGTTTCTCTTCATGTTTGCGTTACGGAGATTCTCTTGGTGGTTTACGACGCGAAGATTGCTGATGCGGTTGTCGCGCCTAACACCGTTGATGTGGTCGATCTGATCGTCTGGCCATTCCCCGTAGTGGATTGCGTAAGCAACACGATGCGCTAGGAACATCACACCACAGATACCGCCTATCAGATAGCCGTTGGAGTAAGCAGTGAAAGCTTCCTTACCTGCCCACCTAGTGAGCCACCTCTGAGGCATACCCTCGTAGTCCAGCCAGAACAGCTTACCTGTCTCAGGCTCATAACGTAGGCGCTTACGTAGGTAGTCTACAGAGGGTAGAGATTTAGTGTTAGTCATTTACGTTAGTCCTTACGTTAGTGCCATCTGCTATGGCCTGACCTATAGGGGATAGACATATAGAACCCTTGTCAGGGACAAGCCCTAGGGTATCAACTTTCTCTGACCCGTCAACTCAATTCTTCCATAGCATACTAAAGAGACAGATCACTAGCGGAAGTATGAGGTGAAGGTTCAGGACGACAAGAAGAACAAGGATGGTCCACGCCATTAGAAGTTAGGCTCATAGAGGTAACCCTTGGCGATCTGATCCTCTACCCAGAACAGTTCTTCTTCCATACTGGAGAGACGTTCAGCCTCCCCTAACCACTCTGCATCCTCTACAGCCTTTCGTAGGTCACCACGCTTCTTTGTGAGGCACGTAAGGTTAGGGTCACCAGAGGGAAACCTAGCCTGCTTAGGTTCCTTAAGATACTTCACGTGCATAGTCATTCCTCCCAGTATCCAAGACGTTCTGCATGTTCAAGGTAAGCTTCTTCCACCTGAGCTTGGAAGATACCGTAGGAAGTAGGGTGGAACCACCCGAACCCTTGCAGCGCAACCCACATGATAATCATGAAGTCCCGCACGTTAGCCAGTGTCATTTCAGGTAGCATTTGTCGTCCCCTTATGTTCAATCACAGGTTGTGTATCTGGTGGAATCTAAGACCCACCCATCATCCGTATGGTATACCTGATACCGATACCCATAGCCATAGAGTAAAACCTTGCAGCGTTCACCCTCAGCAATCGCCTCCACCTCTGTGTCGAAGTGTTCGATAACTCTTTTCATTTCCCGACCCTTTCCATGATCGACCAAAACTCCAAATCTTCCTTGACGTTCAGGATGTTATCCCTAATAGCCTTGACGCCATCCATCACGCCATCCAATCCGTCGACAGCATCCGCCACATCATAAGACC
>Ga0255118_1000173_pt1 | contig 17529 bp, 21 predicted proteins | sample Law_Atlam_RepB_8_2_FD_188584 | JGI IMG/M metagenome (GOLD analysis project Ga0255118, IMG submission 188584) | Freshwater microbial communities from St. Lawrence River, New York, United States - Law_Atlam_RepB_8h | ecosystem: Environmental > Aquatic > Freshwater > River | place: USA: New York... | reverse complement strand
GGTGGTGGACACACTGCGCGAGATTGGCGGCATTTTCGGAAATTACCTCCGTGGGATGGTACAGGTTTCTCTCCTGTACGGAGTTGTAGCGACGGCAGCATTACTGTTGATGAGCATTGTTGCACCGGGTATACGGTCTTATGCGCTCCTCGTCGGCGTCGTGGCAGGCGTGCTCTATGCCGTCCCCTATGTCGGTTTCCTTGGCACCGCGCTTTTGACCCTCATTGTTGCGGTTATTGGGCATATTCCAATGTCGTGGGTTGGCGCAGAGATCGGTTTACTGTTCACACTGAACATGGTGTTTGACAATGTTGTCACACCGCGGATTGTCGGCGGAGGTATTGGGCTTCATCCGTTACTTGCGATGCTTGCCTTGCTTCTTGGAGCGAGTCTGTTTGGCTTGGTAGGGATGTTAATTGGTGTTCCGGTTGTGGGATCGCTGCAGGCACTCCTGATCAAGCGTTTCCCCAAGCTCTCCGCACCAACATCGGATGAAGTCTACGCTCTCGCCGAACATCTCACCGAACCGACTACAGGTCCAAAGCATTCACACGGTAATCGGGGATCGCTCTGATGAACTACGCGATGGAGAGTGGTTGGTGTGTGGACTGCGGGATGCGTCGCGGGACGGATGGACGCTGTGCTAACTGTGACCCATGGTGGACGCATCCGGTGTTATCGCACGGTGGAATGGCCGTTGTGTTGGCGGTGATTGGCACAATTGTCATGGTTACAGTCGGAAAAGCGAAAGAGCGCGACTTTGAGGAAGCGGCACGCAATGGCTCCTCTTCTGCGGGTGTATCTCGGCCGCAGCAAGGCTGGTCGCCCGTGGGTGGCAGTAGAGTGGATGCACCTCTTCCCGGGTTTGGTGGAAATTCTGCGCCTGTGTCATCCGGTGTTTCGATTTACGCGCCACCGCAGGTGAGTGCACCGGCTCAGATGTCGGGGAGTGTGTACCAAATGTCGGATGAGGAGCGGGCATTTGCGGAGCTGAGTGCGTTGCGCGGCGCCGTTTATCAGGCGAATACAGCAGCGCGGTCCCGCTTGCAGTTCGTTTCAGAGTGGGAGCGTCGCAACCCTATTGGACGGCGTCAGGACTACAACATCTCCCAGTAGTGGATGAGGGTTTCGTTGTGAAATGCAGCGCTACTTCATACGATTGACGCTGCGGATAAAGGCAGCGATTTCCTTAATGGCTTCCGGTGCGAATGTTTCATCGATGGTGCCATATTCCTGCGGACTTCCCGTTTCTGTATGTTGGAACAGGTGATTCAGACCGCGCATCAGGCGAACAGTCACCCGCTTGTTTCCACCTGCACGCAGGGCTTTCTCGACCTCTGGAACGTTTTGGGATGCGATGACCTGGAGATCCTTGTCCCCATTCATCACAAGCACAGGGACTTTGACCTTGCGGAGGGCTGTGCGCGGATCGTAGTTTAGGAAGTAACGGAACCACGGTGTCGCAAATTGCTGCACCTGTGCATCCACCATCGCACGGTTCTTCTGCGCTTCTATGCGCTCTGCTGGGGATAAGGCTGCAATGAGGGCATCGGTTTCCTTCTTGAGGGCAGCCACGAGCTTCTTGGGGTCAGGATTACTTGGATTCTTGCGGACGACAGCCTCAACAGCAGCGAACATCTTGAGCTGTGAGTCACGACTTTTCTTAATCTCCGCGGGGGATGCCTTCATCGCCTTCATGATGGCTTCGGACTGCTTGAGGATGACATCCTTTCCGGGAACGCCCGGCCCGGCGAGCATCACGACAAATGCAATATCTGGGTTGCGGGCAGCCACCATCGGTGCAATCAAGCCACCCTCAGAGTGCCCGATGAATCCGATTTTGGTGCGTTTCATGTTTGCTGTCGTCTTGAGGAAGCGATGTGCACCTTCTGCATCATTTGCGAAGTCCTTGGATGTCCCTACAGCCTGGTCACCATTTGACAAGCCGACACCACGGTCATCGTAGCGGAGCGTTGCAATGCCAAGTCGCGCGAGCTGATCGGCGAGCACATGGAATGGCTTATGTCCAAGCATGGTTTCATCCCGGTCCTGGCCGCCACTGCCGCTTACAAAGACTGCCGCCGGGAATGGTCCAGGGCCTTTCGGTACAGTGAGCGTTCCCGCGAGGGTGATGCCTTTTGCCGACGAAGGGAAGGTTATGTATTTCTCGGTGTACGGAAACGGCGCCTCGGGTGTCTGGGGGCGCTTTACCGGGACGATGGGCGTATCGGACAGCGTGACGGTGATGGGAAGGGATGCTCCCCCTTGTTCCCAGCGTCCGGTGATGACCTTGCCACTGTCATCCAGTGTGCCGTTAAGCAATCCATTAACAGCAGGAAGGTCGAACTTGACCGCCTTGTCCGTGATTGTGACATCACCAACCGGAAGTCCATAGGCGCTCTGATCCGGGCTGTCCATGGTAGCCGTGAGCTTGCCAGCTGAATCGGCTTTTATGTGAAACACGATGCGTAGTGAGATGGCACCTGTGTTGAGCTTTCCCTGCCAATCGCCGATGAGGGGTGATGGACCTTGGGTGGATGCGATTAATGGAAAGGTGATCGAGAAAAGACTATGCAAATGTGACCTCCTGATGGCAATACGTCATAAAGTTTTCGGAACTACGAGGAAGCATTTTCGGGAAAACAGCCGTGTGTGTTGAGAATACTACTGCATCCACAAATGGTTCGAGTTTTCTAAATATTTTTTCCGTGGTCATAGCCTCACCATTACGTTTATTAACGTAACAAATCATCTAACTTAGACACCGTCTAAGAGATGCCTATGAGCGATCACTTGACGCACCAGTGCTTATTAATGCCGATTAATATAACAGGTACATTTAACGGGTAAAGAATCAGTTCGAACACGATGTCATACGTGCACCACATCCTAAAAGTGCCGTTCTGTGGCATCAGGCTTGCAACAACTTCTCACTGTGAAAGCAACGCTGGCAACGACCAGTGTGAAGTGAGTCAAGTTTATGATTTTTGAAGACCCAACCGACCCAACCCTCACTCAGGTGAAGGAAGTTCCAAGCACTGCTCTTTGCTTGGCAGTTCCAGACACCGAAGGTGAGGAGCTCGTTGTTCACCGCGAAAAAGGCCGTGAATTTGTGTTTCTGTTCGAGTCGCTCGATGATGCCTATGACTGTTGTCTGATGGCTAGCCAGGCGCTCGGGTTTATGCCACGCATCGTACGTTCCAACACGGAATCGCTGCACTTTCGGTTTGCCCGTTACAAGCCAGCGGGTCTGGACACGATTGATTTGCCACTGAAGGGCTAAACAACTTGGTAGCTGCTGTGAGCACTCCGCTCCTACACTCTTCCCAGTCCCTCGGGAAACTTGTGGTGCGGATGCAGGAAGGCAGCTACCGCCTGCTGAAACGTTAGGCATGTTCACTAAAGAGTTCCTCTTCGACACATCCGATGTTCCCTTTGCGGAGTGCCATGCATCCAGTCTGTGCAGAACAGCTGATGGTGGATGGTATGTGGTGTGGTTTGCAGGCACGCACGAGCGCCACCCCGATGTTCGCATCTGGGGATCGCAGCGGTCGCCGGATGGTGTCTGGAGTGCTCCCAAGGTTGTTGCAGCTTACGGTTCAGAGGCTCACTGGAACCCCGTTCTCCACCGAGACAATTCAGGACGACTGCATTTATGGTTCAAAGTTGGGGCAAATGTCCCCGTATGGAGAACCATGGTGCAGACATCAGAAAATGATGGCCGTTCCTGGAGCCGGCCGACAGAGCTGGTAGTAGGAGACATCGGAGGACGGGGTCCAGTCAAAAACCCAATCCTGGTCACGCGCTCTGGCGTGTGGCTTGCGGGTGCCAGTCTTGAAACGGCATCCGATGAAGCATCCGATGCAAAGTGGGATGTCTTTGTCGACCGGTCGACCGACCACGGCATCCACCAAATGGATTGAGCGAAGTCCATCCCAATTTCCCGACCCGGGAGCCATCCAGCCAGCCCTCTGGGAGTCTGGCGCCGGACAAATTCACATGCTTTGCCGTACAACCAGCGGATGGATAGGCCGTTCTGATTCATCCGATGATGGCCGTACATGGTCACCATTTCGGCGCATCCCGGTCCCGCACAACAACAGTGGCGTGGATGTCTGCACGCTGCCGGATGGCCGTGTTGTTCTGTGCTGTAACCCCATCCCGCGTGGCGTCTGGCCAGACCGCTCTCCCATCAGCATCCTCGTTTCGAACGACAATGGCGAAACCTTCACCAAGGTCTGTGACCTCGAGACAGAGCCACAGTCCGAATTCAGCTATCCAACCATCGAAACCAGCGGACCTAACAAAGTCACTGCCGTCTACACGTGGAAGCGTCGGAGAATCGTCTGGGCGGATGTCAACATCCCATAGGCGATGATTCCAGCCTCCTGGTGGGTGGGCGTAACGATGATTTACCCTGCACACCCCCGTGATATTCTAAAAACATCCTCTTGTAAGGGAGACAACTAGAGTGTCCCAACCTTCGTCTGTGGATGAGCTTTCATCGCCATCCGATTTCATTTCCCGCATGCGTCACACCACGGCGCACGTCCTCGCCCAAGCAATACGTGAGCGGATGCCAGAGGCCCAAATGGGTATCGGTCCGGTCATCGACAATGGCTTTTTCTACGACTTCCAGCTTCCACAGCAGCTTTCTGAGGATGACTTTCCGGCGATTGAAGCCCGGATGCGTCAAATCGTAAAGGCTGATTTGCCGATGGTGCGTTGGTCTGAGCCTCGTGAAGAGGCGCGTAAGCGCTGCGAGGAGCTGTCTCAAACCTTTAAGGTTCGCTTGATCGATGATCTCCCGGATGAAGCCGAGATTTCGTTTTACCAGCAGGGTGACTTTGTCGACTTGTGCAAGGGTCCCCACATTGAATCCACCGGCAAGATTGGTGCATTCAAGCTGATGTCTATTGCGGGTGCATATTGGCGTGGCAAGGCTGAAAATGAGCAGCTGACCCGTGTCTATGGTGTTGCCTTTGAGACCCAGGATGAGCTTGATAGCTACCTGATCAAGCTTGAAGAAGCCAAGCGCCGCGACCACCGTGTAGTCGGTAAGCATCTGAAGCTGTTCCACATCGATGATGCGGTTGGCCAGGGCCTAGTTCTATGGACGCCTGCCGGCGGTGCCATCCGGACAGAGCTGCAGAACTTTATTTCAAATGAGCTCCGCAAGCAGGGTTACGATCAGGTTTACACACCGCATATCGGCCGGTTAGAGCTCTACAAGACGAGTGGTCACTTCCCGTACTACGCTGAGAGTCAATACCCACCATTGGTTCAGCGTGAATTTCTGGCAGCACTTGCCAGTGATGGCTGCACCTGCGGTGAGTTGAGCAACAAACTCTCCGATGGTGATGTTGAGGGTTATCTGCTTAAGCCGATGAACTGTCCGCATCACATCAAGATTTTTGCCAGCCAGCGCCACAGTTACCGTGACCTTCCGATTCGCCTGGCTGAATTTGGCACGGTTTACCGCTGGGAGCAGTCGGGTGAGCTAAACGGGATGACCCGTGTGCGTGGATTTACGCAGGATGATGCCCACCTCTTCTGTACTGAAGAGCAGGTACCGGGTGAAATTCAGGGATGTCTACAGCTGGTAAAGACCATTTTCGGAACACTTGGAATGACGGACTTCCGTGTGCGTGTTGGTCTCCGGGATCCGGATTCAAGCAAGTATGTCGGTGATCCGGCAAACTGGGACAAGGCCGAGGCGGCATGCCGCGAAGCGGCAAAGACGCTTGGAGTTCCATTTTCGGAAGAGCCTGGCGAAGCAGCATTCTACGGTCCAAAGATTGACTTTGTGGTTCAGGATGTCATCGGGCGTGAGTGGCAGCTCGGCACCGTCCAGGTCGACTACAACCTCCCGGTGCGCTTTGATCTGACCTATACGGGTGCCGACAGCATGCCGCATCGGCCTGTGATGATTCACCGTGCCCCATTTGGTTCAATGGAGCGCTTTGTTGGCGTGTTGATTGAGCATTTTGCAGGTTCATTCCCGACATGGCTTGCGCCAGAACAGGTACGAATTCTTCCTATTGCCGATCGTCATGCCGAGTGGTGCGAAGCATTGAAGACCCGTTTGGTCGAAGCTGGCATCCGCGCAACAGTTGATTCCCGCTCTGAAAAGACGGGTAAGAAGGTTGCCGAAGGTCAGGTTGCCCGAATTCCGTATCTCCTCGTGATCGGCGATCGTGATATTGCGGCTGGAAATGTGTCCGTTCGTCATCGTGAGCTGGGTGATCTGGGTGGGCGCTCAGTTGACCAGTTTATGGATGATTTGTTGCACGAGGTGCGTGAGCGCCTTTTGGTCCCGATACCACCGGTGAAGGAGGACTGAGATGTCTCCGATTCAGCTTGCGCTTGAGCGCGTAGTTTCCGGAATTCACCTCACACAGCAAGAAGCCATGGATGCCATGGGCGTCATCATGGATGGTGATGCAAGCAATGCCCAGATTGGCGCATTGCTTGCAGGTCTCCGTGTGCGTGGTGAGACAGTGGATGAGATTGCTGGCTTTGCGAAGGCGATGCGTGCCCGTGCGATGAAGGTTCCAACACATCGTGAAAACCTCATTGACACATGTGGTACCGGTGGGGATGTCATAAAGACATTCAATATTTCTACCGGTGCGGCCATTGTGAGTGCTGCGTGTGGTGTTGCGGTCGCGAAGCACGGAAATCGTGCGGTGACGAGTAAAGCAGGATCAGCGGATGTACTAGAAGCCCTTGGCGTCGCCATGGACCTGACATCCGAGCAGGTTGGCTACTGCGTGGACACCATCGGAATCGGATTCCTCTTTGCACGTAACCTGCATCCAGCGATGCGTCATGCGGCATCCGTGCGTGCGGAGCTTGGCTTCCGTACAGTCTTCAATGTCCTTGGTCCGTTGACAAACCCTGCTGGAGCGCAACGCCAGGTCCTCGGCGTGTATCACGTCAGTCTGTGTGAGCAGCTTGCACACGTGATGGATTCTCTTGGATGTGTCCATGCACTGGTTGTTCATGGTGAGGCGGGCCTCGATGAGATTTCGACCTTTGGTCGGACATTTTATGCTGAATTGGTTGGCGGAATTGTCACAACAGGTTATCTGGTCCCAGGGGATGTTGGAATTGTTGAGAGCTCTCCTGAAGAAGTCTCTGCAGGCAATAACGCTGAAGAAAATGCAGAGATTTTGCAGCGTGTCTTTAGTGGAAGCGACCCTGCCCGTACGGATTTGATCGCCATCAATGCTGGTGCTGGGCTATTGGTATCCGGCAAGACAAGTACATTGGTGGAAGGTGTGCGAATGGCTCAGGATGCGATCAAGTCTGGTGCTGCGCTATCAAAGCTTCAGGAATTGATAGAGCTTACGAATCTTTTATCCCGCGGATGAGTACGATACCAACGGTTTTGGACCGAATCATCGCTACCAAGCGCACTGAAATTGCTCCCTTGAAGGCATCCGTGCCCGAAAAAGTGCGCTTAATGGAGCGTGCGATGGCGATGCCAGCCACGCGTGGCTTCCGCAAAGCAATCGAAACTGCGGGGCCTCCCTGTGCTCTGATTGCCGAAATCAAGAAGTCCAGTCCGAGCAAGGGTGTAATTCGTGCCGATTTCGACCCAGTGTCGATCGCAAAGTGCTATGAACAAGGTGGAGCGACGTGTCTGAGTGTCCTCACAGACGTTTCGTATTTCCAAGGAAGCCCGGATTACCTCCAGCAGGTGCGGGATGCGGTTGCATTGCCACTCTTGCGCAAGGACTTCATCATCGATCCGATTCAAGTTTATGAGGCTCGGGTTCTTGGCGCTGATGCAATCCTGTTGATTGTCGCAGCCACACCGAGTGCTGCAAGGCTGGCAGAGCTCCGGACCACTGCTGAGAGCCTTGGTATGGATGCCTTGGTTGAAGTGCATGATTCAGCTGAGCTTGAGCTTGCACTGGCATCGGGAGCGACTCTGATTGGCGTAAATAACCGGAATCTGCATGACTTCAGCGTCGATTTAGGCACATTTTCCTCGCTGGCAAGCCATTTTGGGACTGGGATCACCGCCGTGGCTGAATCTGGCATCCTGACGAATGTAGATGTCAAGACGGTTGTCGACGCAGGCGCACATGCTGTTTTGGTTGGCGAAGCACTGATGCGTCAGGATGACATCACGGCTGCAACAACACAGCTTCTAAGTTTCTAGTACTAACCCTAGGATAAGCCATTTCCCCACGGTGAATGGCTGAGATTTCCCGAAGGGTCATGCGGTGAATTGGGCATCTTATGTAATTTGGGATGCCCATGTCGTTCAGCAGCGTTGTTTTAAGAAATTTCCCAAGAGTCGCTTTCCATCTTCCGTCAAGACGCTCTCTGGATGGAACTGAACGCCTTCGATCGGAAGGGTTCGGTGCCGAATGCCCATTATTTCGCCATCATCCACAGACGTTGCCGTCACTTCGAGGCAGTCTGGAAGGCTTGCTTGCTCAATGGTGAGGGAGTGGTAACGCGTAGCGATGAACGGATTTGGCATCCCTTCAAACACACCAGTGTCCAAATGGCGGATCTGACTGGTCTTTCCGTGCATTAGTCGTCCCTGCACAACGGGTGATTGCTTCGACCGATATGCCAGCCTCGGTTGGTGAGCACGGCCCAGGCGATACCAGAAGGTGGCTTGGCGCCATCGTAATGATGTCATCCACGGTGACCATGTCATTGCGTTTAATCACCATTTCAGCGCCTAATTCGCCGAGGTAGTGGACGATGTTGTACGTAAAGGAGTCGTAATTATCGATAACAAAGATCATTGCGTTGCCTTCTCCCGGTTGAATGTCGTCCGGGAGTGAATATCACAGATGGTTAACTCGTAGTTTTCGTACCAAAGTTGCTGCCCCATCGCCTGTGCGGCCCTATGCTCAGGGTGATTCCCCCAGCTGTGGATGGCATCCAAGGATTCAAACTCACCGAGTGTCACTGTTTCTCCATCCGTGTGTTGAAACGTTTTATGGCTGATATAGCCTGGAATTGTTGTGACAAGCTCCGACATTTTGGTTGCCATGTCGCCATAGGCATCCGGCTGCTGTTCGGTCTTTCGAGAGCGAAATATCACAATTTTATGCTGATCCATGTCACTCAGGGAGCCTTTCGCCGATGGGATGGTCATCTAGTTCAAGGTGATCCCAGCGTGATTCATCATCATCCAGGTCAAATTCCTGTACCCAGACATCCCCTTGAATCCAGCCGGCGATGCGAAAGCATCGTTTGCACTGAAAAATCAAGCGTGGCATGCTTTGTTGATTGTTATTGACGCCGGTCATATCGGGACTGGAACCGATCTGAAGTTCTCCTCCCTCACACGATGGCCTAAGTATTTCAGAGCATCCAGGGCACGTCATTACCATCCGCTTGGAAATCAGCTGCCCCATTCTTTGGAGATCATTGGAGTCGATTTGCGGACGTTGTCTATCTGGCAGAATGCGTCGTCGCTTCATCATTTATGCTTATCCAAGCCTTTTTCCGCCAGCTCGACAGCGCGTCGGATTGCCCCGCTTTTGTTTACGGTTTCGATGTATTCTGTGTCGGCCACAGAGTCAGCAACAATGCCTCCGCCTGCCTGAACGTGGACAAGACCATCCCTAATAAGAGCCGTCCGTAGCGTGATACACGCATCAAAGGAGCCTTTATAGGACAAATAGCCAATCGCCCCGCCATAGGTTCCCCGTCTACAGGGTTCGAGTTCATCAATTATTTGCATCGCCCTAACTTTAGGGGCCCCTGAGAGTGTTCCTGCTGGAAAAGTAGCCCGAAGGAGATCGAATGCATTACGATCGGGCGCAAGCTCACCGACAACGTTACTAACAATGTGCATCACATGTGAATAGCGCTCAATAACCATCAACTCATCAACGCGGACGCTTCCGTATTTGCACACGCGTCCGATGTCATTGCGTGCAAGATCGACGAGCATGATGTGTTCTGCCCGTTCTTTTTCATCAGCTAGGAGCTCGGCTGCCAGCTGGTCATCTTCAGCACGGGATACTCCTCGTGGGCGTGTTCCTGCGATTGGTCGAATCGTGACTCTACCTTCATCTTCGGTAACGAGGACTTCCGGGGATGCGCCGACAAGTGTGGTCCCGGTATCGAACTGCAGATAGTACATGTACGGGCTTGGGTTTATGGCGCGAAGTGTCCGGTAGATATCGAATGGATCGGCATTCAGAGGGCGTGTGAAGCGTTGTGCGAGGACGACTTGGATGATGTCACCTGCGGTGATGTACTCTTTCGCGGTTGAAATCATCCGGTCATAGTCATCCCGCGTGAGATTCATATCCCAGTGGCCATCCGGTGGCGGACAGTGAACCTTTTGTGCATGTCGCGTTGGGCCATCCGGGCGTGGTGCAAGGGCATCCGTTTCCAGCTGATTTAGTGCCGCACATGCATCATCGTAGACCTGATCGAGATCGGCTCCATCCGGGCAGTGAGCATTCGTCAAAAAGATGAGCCGGTGTTTCACGTGATCAAAGATGACCATTGTGTCGACGAGGAACATGTGGATGTCATCCACGCCAGTATCATCGGCTGCCGTTGCCGGAATCGGCTCGAGGTGTTTGATCCAGTCCCACCCGATGTAGCCCAGTGCGCCTCCAACAAAGCGCGGCAGGCCAGGCCGGTCAACAAAGCGTACATCCCCGAGAATTTTCTGAATCACCTGCATCGGTTCTTCACCCGCTTGCAGCTCGGTCTCGGTTACTGAGTCATTTTCGGTGAAGAGAATCGTATTTCCGCGTGCACGAAAGCTACATTTAGGATCTGCACCAAGAAATGAGTATCTTGCCAGGCGTTCGCCGCCGGCGACGGATTCGAGGAGAAATGCATTTGGGCGGTCAACAAATCTCCGAAAGACCGAAACAGGCGTTTCCATGTCAGCGAGCACTTCGCGTGTGATGGGGATGACATTTCCTTGCTTAGCCAGCTGGTGAAATGTTTGTCGATCTGGAGTGATTTCAGTTGAATACATAGCTTGCCACAAAAAAAGCAGGTCCGTCTGACCTGCCTGTACTGTTGAACTGGGAATATGCTGTTTGAGAGGCGCTTAGACGTGGAGGTGAGACTGGTAGTGCCAGCTCCACTTCTCAAGATCGGTCATTGGCAACAGCATCACAATGGCCAGACGTTACCATTTTTACGGCTTCACATGCCACGGGGCTGAGGTATATGTAGTGCATGCGTAATGTATTGCCGCGGCTCGCGCCTCCCAGTGCGCTTACAGATCCATTTCCAGCCCAGTGGCTGAGGAGTATTCAGTCTGCCGGGCATCCCGTCTTTGAGTCGCCCCTTGGTGGAACATGGCAAGACATTTACATCAGTGATGGGTGGAAGCTTACCTCTGATGGCATTATCCGGCAGGGGGGGCATTCGATCGAGTTTGGCATCAAGATTGGCAAGTCAATCAAACCGCTACGGCAGCTCCCGGTATTGATTAAATGGTGCTGGCCGAAGGTCAGTATTCAGATATTGGGCAAATCAACACCGGACCGCTTTATTCATGTCATCCCAGCAGTGTTTACGGATAGTGAAGCCGCTAGTGCTGTCGCTATTGAGATTAGTGGGAAAGAATCAGGCATTGCCGTCAGAACCCGTGGTTTGTATGCATCCACCGGCACACTTCCGACATCGGGTGGATGGACTGTTATCCCGGCACAGCCAGTGGCGCAGCGTATTGTCTTTTCCCGCACTAAGCCAACGCAACGGATAATCCAACAGCTAGCGCATGCATCATCTTGTGTGAAGTGTCTGGATGACAGTGATATTCCATCGTGGCTCATGACGGCGATGTCTCCAGCTCTTCAATATTCCGCCAGTCGACCATCGTGGATCAATACGCTTCTTGGCTACCCGGTGCCGGGATCTGACCCAACTGCGGAGCTCATTGCAAAGTCTCGCTCTGTTTTGTTATCGGGTGTGCCGAATAGCATCGCGATGTTGTCAAAGTCTCTGGATGTCCGGAACCCACCATGGCTCCCAGAAGTGGGATTGGCGTTAAAGTGGCTGATTGCAAACCATCCAGCATCTAAGGGTGAATTCGAAGCGATTGCCACTCAAATCGTGAGGAGCCCCATTGGTAACACAGCCCTTACGCATGCGCTAGCCTATGCCATAACACGTACTCCTCTTCCTCTAACAGATCAGACATCCGGCTTCACGAGAGAGATCAGGGCGGGAAGCTTGGTCGTAAACGCTGGACAAGCGGCGGCGATATTTGCAGCAAAGGGGGATTTTGGGCTAGCATCGGGAGCAGCTTTTCTAACCCAACCATCGGAGGAACGTCAGAACAACCAGTTGACATCCAGTGACTGGCTAGCATTGCTCTATGCAATCCCATCCGGGCTTTCCCTATCGGGTTGTCTGGCTTTGGATGCGAATGCAGCCTCACCATTTGGCGTCCGCTGCCCATTATTGACATCAACCGTTGCAGCCACGCTGACATCCCGTAAGGATATTGAAGCGAATCGAATCCGCATTTCAGTTACATCCGGTGTTCTAAATGTCCATGCAGTGCGAACCTGGCGTACGGACACAAAATCTGCATCCGCATTGGCACTGCTTATGGGCAAATCAGGCTTATCAACCAACTTGGCACACACAGTCGATGGAAGTGAAAGCACGCAGATTGTGTTTCCAAAGCCAGTCAGAATAGTGCAAAAGGAATCTTTGGTCATATCCACCGTTGGCACATCGTGACGAATTGTTTCACGTGAAACAAATCTAAACTTCGACAGTGGCCCCAAACACTGACCCAATCCTACAATTGTTTCACGTGAAACAATTGCACATTCCAGTTCATCCCTCAACGGTACACTGATACCTACTTAGAGGACAAAAATGGCAAGACATTGGGCAGTGGTCAATCAAAAAGGTGGTGTTGGCAAGACCACAACTGCGATCAGTCTTGCGGCCGCGCTTGCTATCCACCGGCGTGTTCTCCTCGTCGATACTGACCCGCAGGGAAATGCGACAAGTGGCGTCGGGGTTGTGAGACGTGTCGGCGAACCAGACACGTACCGGGTCCTCACTGGGGACGCGACGGCGCTTGATGCCATTATTCCGACGGCTATTGGTAACCTGGACCTCATTCCAGCGACGATTGATTTGGCATCGGCCGATTTGGCCCTCTATGAGCTCCCTGACAGAGAACGGATTCTCCGAAAGGCACTCGACAGCGTCAGCCACCGGTATGACTACATCATCATCGATGCACCTCCATCCCTTGGCTTGCTAACTATCAATGTCCTTGCGGCAGCGGATGAAGTCATTATCCCAATGCAGTGTGAGTATTTTGCGTTGGAAGGTATTTCGCAGCTTTTGGAAATCCTGAAGCGCATTCGCAGTGGTATCAACCCTGATCTTTCCATCGCTCGGGTGATCCTAACGATGTTCGATGGCAGGACTAATCACGCGAATCAGATTCTCAGTGAAGTACGTAGTTTTTTTGGTGACAAAGTCTCAAATACTGTCGTACCTAGAAACATAAAGCTATCCGAAGCTCCAAGCTATGGACAGCCAATCACCGTTTATGATCCCCGCTCCAAGGGAGCGGTCGCCTACACAGAAATCGCCAAGGAGTTGTTGACCCATGCTGAAGGACGGGATGCCATCATCGACACAGAAGAAGGGGTTGGGTCGCGGACTGGACGCGCTACTGCCTGGTGGCGGAAACGCCCCGGATCTTGATGGTCTCCTTCGGAGCGAGCCACAACGTGAACTAAGCATCACCCAGATTCAACCAAACCCAAACCAGCCGCGGACATTCTTCGATTCGGATGCACTCGCAGAGCTGGCGGCATCGATTAAGTCGACTGGCATCGTCCAACCGATTCTCGTTCGACCTATTGGCAACGGGACATTTGAGATTGTTGCGGGCGAACGTCGCTTTAGGGCGGCCTGTTCAATCGGGATGCTGCGTGTGCCGGTGGTTATCAAGCCGTATTCGGATGAGGAAGCCCTCACCGTTGCATTGATTGAAAATCTACTACGAGAAGACCTCAGACCACTTGAAGCTGCCATTGCGTACCAGAAGTTGCTAGACACGTATGCGTGGACACAGGATGTTCTTGCCGCGAAAATTGGTAAGAGTCGCTCCGCTATCGCAAACTCCCTCCGTCTTTTAGGTTTGTCCGCGCCCGTTCAACAAGCATTGGATGCAGGTGAAATCTCGGAAGGACATGCCCGAGCTCTCCTTGGGAACAAGGAACAACGCACGGATGACAGCTTTATGCGACGACAGCAAGAGCTGCTGCGTGAGGCTAAAGCTGGCAGGATGACCGTCCGACAGCTGGAGTCTGAAATGACATCTAGCGAAACGAAAGGTGAAATTCGACGAGCTGACCGAGTTGCCAAGCGAGGCTCAACGGAGGTTCAAGCTGTTGAACAGCTGCTTAGGAGCTCACTTGGGATGCGAGCTCGGCTTACAGGGAACCTCGACAAAGGCACCGTTGTCATTACCTATGCTTCTCAGGAAGAACTGACGCAAATCGTCGACAAAATCACAGGCGGAGATGGCAGTTAGTGCTGGAAATCCGAGATCTAACCGTGACCGGACGACTGCTCAGCACATCCTTTTCTCTTGGAGGTGGCGATGCGATCGTCATCACAGGTCCCAACGGCTCTGGAAAGTCCACTCTGCTGGACTGTATTTCAGGTGTCCTCAAACCGTCAAGTGGTGTCATTTCAATCGATAACAAGGAACAACCAGCCTACCTCCCACAGCTCCCGCCAAGGCCATTCGCATATACAGTGCGTGAATACTTGACTGTTGGTGAAAAGCAACATCGGGTAACGAAATTCAATGCGACCTTTGATGTTGACGCACTCATGGAAAAGGAAATAACAGCTCTTTCGGCTGGACAATGGCAACGCGTAGCAATAACTAAGGTGTTATCTCAGCCGAGTTCACTGATTTTGATGGATGAACCCGATGCACCTCTGGATTCCCACTGGTCAGAATGCTTGAACACAGTCCTTTCGGATGTCATCTCAGAGGGCAGAGTCATTGTGGTTACCCTTCATAGACAAGATATCCAGAAAAGCTGGAAATATCAGAGCCTAAACTTAACCCCTACATACACTTCTTAACGTTGATGGCAGAAGTTCTTAACATTTGTGCCAAGTAGGTTGCTACACTGGACGCACAATGTCTAAGGAAAAACAGTCTGGTGATCTCGAGCTGATGTCTATCACAGCGATGATCATCGAAATGAGTGTCACCGCCGAAGACATGCTGAGCGCCGCCGTGCGAGGACTAACACTTCAACTGACCGATACATGCCAGAATGTCATCGATCGGGATGCCATTGTTGATGCTCTTGAGGTCTCACTTGAGGCAGCTTGCGTCAAGATTATGGGGCGTCACAATGATAAGACCCTCGATATTCGCTCCATCAGCAATATCATCAAGAATGCCAGCGACCTGGAACGTATCGCTGACTACTCTGTCGATATCGCACGGATTGGACAGCGGATGGCAGATGAAGCCATTTACAAGCCACTGATCGATGTTCCCCGCTATGCAACCGTAGCCTACGGGATGATTCATGACAGTGTGGATGCCTATTTGTCCCACGATACAGAGCTGGCCGCTCAGGTCATCAAGAGGGATGACACAGCCGATCTGTACTACGCGCAAATGCGTGCAACATTGATTCAGATTCTGCAGCAAGATACGCGTAGCGTGATGCAAGCCACCTATCTTCTTCAGGTAGCCCACTTTCTTGAACGTATTTGCGACCATTGCACCAATATTGCCGAGCGGACGACCCATATGGGTACGGCACCAAATCGCGGCAAAAAATCAGCCTGACAGAGTTGCCCGCACACAGGTAAGATTGTCTTCATGGAGACAACGGATGATGTCATCGATGACTTTATGGGCGGGACGCCCAGAGCGAGTCAGTGGCGTGAGCTGAGGCTTGTCCTTGAAGCAAGACTCGTAGATGCAAAACTGCAACTGGTGGATACACCGGCAGGTAGCTCTGCGCACCGTAGTCTCCAACGCAAAGTTAAAGAAATGACGCTGCAGGTTAATGCTCTCCTTCAGGAAGAAGCTGTCGCGCAGTTTGTCGAAGATTCCGTCATTGCAACGGTCTCGCGACCGCATCCCCTTGAAGTCATGGATGGCTTTGACGACTAGACCGGTTTGCATCTGGTTTGACCTAGATGACACACTGATCACAACAACCGCAAGCCTTACGGCAGCAATCAGGGCCAGCAAGGCATACATCGAAGCCGATTACCCTGAGTTCAGCGAGCGGGACATCGCATACAACAGCATGGATGTCTGGCTTACTGAGCTTGGACCAGGGACGGCAGGCTTTGCCCACCTCTCCCAGATGACTCTGAACTCGTTTCGCAGCCACATCGTGCGTGGCACCTTATCCCGGATGGGCATCGAAACGATTGATGCTGACAGCCTGATGGAATGCAGTGCGTTAGCGGAAGAGTCTGCGTGGAGCTGCTTTCCGGGCGTTCACAAGCTGCTTGAGGATCTAGAGCAGAACGGTGTTACCCTTGGAATCATTTCCAATGGTCCGACAGCACTGCAAAACCATAAGCTTTTGCTGTGCGGCTTGAGCCAATACTTTACGCATATTCTTCTTGATTGCGAAGTTGGAGTGAGTAAGCCTGACAGCAAAATTTTTAAAGCGGCAGAGACCCTGATGCCCAAGTGTCACCACATGATGATTGGAAATGACCCTGATGCGGACATCAACGGGGCAATCAGAGCCAACTGGACAGCCTTTTGGTTTACGCCGGGCTGGGATGCTGCAACAAAACCAACAGAAGTAGGTTATATTCCCATCCAACATCATAGTGAGATACTTGAATATCTGACAAAAGGTTAGTCACGTTGAGCCTGCAAATCTGGACACCTGGACAGGGTGCATCCGGTCTGATCATCATCCCAAAGCCTACTCCCATCCTAATCGTCACAGGAGGGAGAGTTCATTCGTGGACGCCTCAACAAGTTTCGCCCACGGAACCAACAGCACCTGTTGAGGTCCACCGAACATCCGGTGGCATTCTTATCGTAAAGCAACGCCCTGCGAAACCGCGGCGGATTATTGGGCATCCGGAGCTCGCGATGGGAGCCACCGTTCGCAAAGATGACACCCTGTATGTCAGTATAAGTGAAGCCATTTACCGGCAGCATCAAGGCGAAGAGGTCGAATTACACTTCACATCAACATCGGATGATGACAGAACCCTCTCATATACCAAGCAGCAAGTCTGGAAGCAGTGGGATGAAGACACGCTGCCGGATGGTTGGACACGCCCCCGGTCTACATCCCCAAACGCCAGAGGGAAATTCGAACAAAATCAAATCCCAGCAGGCATTCCAAGTCCAAGTGATTCTGACTTGACATCGGCTCTGGAACGCCTTAGAAGCCTGCGTGGATCCTAATATCGGTCAAATTATGGCGCTTCTGAGAGCTGTAACTCTACTTCGCCCTGCTGATTTCCACGGCGAATGGCGCACTTCACTTTGGAGCCGATTTTCTGCGCTTC
>Ga0255118_1000155_pt1 | contig 18868 bp, 17 predicted proteins | sample Law_Atlam_RepB_8_2_FD_188584 | JGI IMG/M metagenome (GOLD analysis project Ga0255118, IMG submission 188584) | Freshwater microbial communities from St. Lawrence River, New York, United States - Law_Atlam_RepB_8h | ecosystem: Environmental > Aquatic > Freshwater > River | place: USA: New York... | reverse complement strand
TGCAGGTGTGACAATTGTGAATAAGAGTGCAATCGAGGCAGCTGTTAATATCTGAGGAACAGTAAGTGGTTTTATTTTAGATAAAACCCAAGATGATACAGTTACCGCAAGTGAAGCAATAACCATTATTGCTGATACTATTGCCGCTTCTTTGATTGTCATCGGTCCCCCGGTAGGTCCTTTGATTTTTGAAACACGTTCAAAAGCATATGCGACTAATATAATACCAATGCCTAAAGCTAAAACAGAAAGTATGTTTACTTTTCCCACCAATTTAAAAGCCATACCAATTGCTAAAACAGCAACTGCGATTAACAATATAGAAGCGAGACCTTTTTTAATTTTTGATTCTTTTTTAGGATCACCTCCTTCCATTTCCTCAGTTTTCTTCTCGTCTTTTTTTTGTTTAAAAAGACTTATGATAGTTTGCTGATTCTTTAAAATCTCTTGAGTATCAGTTTTTATAGATTGAATATCAACACTAATTTGTTCTAAAGATTTACCAAAGTCTCCTGATTGCAAAGCAGATCCGGTGTCGGTTTTACTCTCACCTTTATTGTTTAGTGCTTCAACAAGTTGTTCCAGACCAACTGATAAGTTGTCCAGTGCTTTCAATAATTGTTTATCCATAAAAAACTTTTAGTTTTCACACTTATATATTAAAAATAAGATACTCTTTAGAATATATAATTAAGAGGAGATTGATAATTATGAAAATAAAAAGACTAATAAAGTATTATCTTTTAGGAGAATCTTTAAAAGAAATAGAGATGAATAGAATTTTAGATAAAATATACAGACAAGTTAATCTAACAGACCGAGAAAGAGGTTTTTTAGAATTATATAACTATACTGTAAATAAACCAGAAGATAAAGATTGGATGATGTTGTCTAAAAGTGCAACTTCAACCAAAATCAAAGAACTTATTGAATTAAATCGTAAAGTTATTTGTGATTTACACGACCGAAATGGTAAAATTGGCTTACAAATTTTAAATATAGTTGATGATATAGAATCAGACTTTTCAATTATTATAATGAAAGGTGAAGAAAAACATAAATTACAAGATAAATTCCTTTATAATTTAATATATAGTGTTAAGAAGAATGAATATTCATTACAAGAACATGATGAATATTTTGAAAAATTAACAGTAGAAAGAGATGAGAATTAAAAAATATCAAGATTTTATTTTTGAAGAAATATCAGGAACCGAAATGGTTGGACCAGTTGGTCCAGCTTACGGTGAAACCAGAACTCAGAATAAAACTGTGAACAAAGACCACACATCACTTTTAGGAGTATCTGATAGAAAAAATCCAGATTCTCAGAATAGTCTTACAAGTGATTTATTTTTTGAAGATGACTACAATAAAATATACAATGATTTTTTAAAATCAGGTGGTAATCAATCTCAACTCTCAGGTAATAAAAAAGACGATATAGCAATGATGTTAGATTTTTTACAAGAAAACTAACTTTTTATATATAATTTGATAAAAACAGAAATCAAAATTTATGAGTAAATTAATTAAGTTAAACACTTCTGAAGATAAAGCGTTATTAAATGAAATTTTAAATGACGAATTAATCATAGTAGAAGATATTCAAGGTTCCAAAATTTGGATAAAGTGGGATGGTCAAGAATTTGAAATAAGACCAAAATCAGTCACAAATGAGCCAATCAATCTAATTGATTTGGCAATGCAAAATTATTATAATCCAGTAACTAAATTCTTTTCCGAATTAGATGATAGAGTTAAAAGTTTACTTAATCGTAAATGGTGGTTTTGTTTTGAGTATTTTCCAGATGAACAACCGGCTAATATTGAATACGCTAGAATTCCTAAAAACCATTTAGTATTAAGTTCAATTAATAAAGGAGGTAAGTTTGAATTTAATATTGAAGAGCTTGGTGAATATTCAAGACTTTTTGATGTAGATTTGATTCCAGTCATTTATCAAGGTAAATTGACCGAGACTATGAAAGAAGCTATTATCTACTTCCTAAACACATCTGAAGATGATTTAGATTATGTTTTTGGTGATAAATCTTTCTCTTATTTTTTCTACAAGATATTGAATCCACTTTCAGAAAATTCATTCTTAATGGAAGAAGACTTTCAGAAAAACTTAGAGAAACTTATCATAAGAAGTTCAATAAGAGATATTTCTTTTGAGTTATTGAATCCACTTTATAAAAGAATGAGTGATTCAAACTCCACCGAATTTGTTGAAATCTATACACTAATTTTAGTTAATTTTTTAAATTTTTGCCAGTCTATTCAGATAGAATCTATTAAACTAAAAGGAGATACAAAAGAAGAAATGTATATTTATTTAGTTTGTAAATTATTTAACATTTATGTTGGAGAGGTAAAAGAAGATTTACTTAATTTTGATTTTGTTGTTCCTGAATTTTTTGATAAAGAAAAGTTTAAAATAAATACAGAGTTAATTAAAAATAAACTTACAAAAGATTATCTTAAAGAAGATGATAAACTTGAGTATATCTTTAAAGTAATTTTAGGTTCTTTTAGTAAAAAGAGAAAAAAACCAATTGGAATTTTCACTGAAAATACAGTCAAACTATTTAATAAATTTGTAGATGATATCGAAAATTATATCGGTCAATATCTTAATAAAATTCAAGAAATTGAATTAGGTAGAGCTGGTTTACTTGACTTTGGTGACTTTTTTGATATACAATATGACACTGATGGTGAAGGACAAGTTTATCCAGATGTTTATGATGAGTTTGAAAAAGAAACAGAAACTGGTAAAAAGAAAAAAGGTAAGGGTGGTAAATTCCCAATTGAACCTACAAGTGGTAAAGAACCTGAAACTCCTACTAAGTAATGAATTCAATTAACCTTAATATGACTTCTGTTGAAGTTAAAGCTGAAGTTAGACCACTTAGGTCTACTTGGACTGCTGAGATGGATTCTGATTTAAATAGTTTTCATGGATTAGATCCTAGTTTATTTGAGAAAGTATTGATAAAAGAAACGAGAAGAGATAATCGTAAAAATTCAATCAAAAATATCTTTCCAGATTAAAAACCATATTATTGATTTCATATATAATTTATATGAAAATATCAAACGAATTAGAATCAGTTTATCGTTCAACAATAACTCAAAAATTAGATAAAAAAACCAAATCATTACAATTCTTACCAAAATGTTTAGAGGAAATTAACAAAGTAAAATTTGTTAATTTTTTGGATAAAAAAATCAAAACAGCATATCTTGTAGATATGATTCATAACATGATACTTAAGTATTATTTTAAGAAAGAAAATAAATTTACAATAAATGCAACTGTTTTAAAGCAAAAATATGGACACGAATATAAAGCTTATGTGGATTTTTTAATTCATAAAGATATTATTAAAATGAAATGTAACTATAAAGCAGGAGTTACATCAAGAATCTATGAACTTAATCCTTTAGTTTTTAAACAACAAATTAATCGTGTTAAAAATGAAGATAAATTTCTGTTAAAAAAGTATAAAAAGAAAATCTATGACACTATAGATTTTGTTAAACAAAGTGAATCATCAATTCAACCTGAAATTAGAGAAAAACTAATATCTGACCTTTTTAATGTTGAGATTGATTTTGAAAGAAGTATACTTTTCTTGAATTTTCTTAAAAAAGAAGATATAGATATTTACAATCGTAATGTTTATTCAGTTGAGTCTATAAACGATAAACATATTTTTTACCACTTTGATAATTATGGTAGATTACATACAAATTTCACTATTTTAAAATCATTTATAAGAAAAAATTGTTTACTAATTGATGGTGAAGAAACTTGTGAAATTGATATTAGCAATTCTCAACCACTTTTTTTATGTAAACTTATAAAAGATAGCCAAACAGCTTGGGTAAATAAAGATGAGTTTGATTTTTTTAGAGCACTGGTGACAAATGGAAACTTTTATCAATATATAATGCAAGTAATTGGTGAAAAAGATAGAACTAAAGTAAAAGAAATGACTTATAAAGTTCTTTTTGGATATAATAGAGTTAATTCTAAATCAGATAAAATATTCTCTTCAATATTTCCAACAATACATCATTTTATCAAATTGTATAAAAAAGAGTGGGGTAATCACAAGATATTAGCTCATGACTTACAAAGAGCTGAATCAAATTTAATTTACAATAAAATTATTAAAAAAGTAATGATACTTAATCCAGAGATTAAAATCATCACAGTTCATGACTCTTTAGTTTTTCCGAAAAAATATAGAGACATAGTTCAATCAATTTTTGATTATGAATTATCAAACGAATTGATTTAAAGCAAAATCAAAATTTAATATATAATTTGTGATAGATTTAAACAACCCTAAATTGTCTTTTATTCTTATTTCATCTGATTCTTTAGATGATATGATGTCTATTTTATGGGCAAAGAACTTTGAAATTATACCAATTAAAGGATACTATAAAGGTCAATATGAGAACTCAGCAATGGCTTTTGCTACAGTTGATAATGATGAATTAAGAAAAGAATTAATATTTTTATTAAACCACTTTCATCAAGATTGTGGGTTTATAAAATACTCTGGAGAAAGTGACGTAACTAAAGTTTTCTCTGATGGTTCAGAAAAGCCAATGGGTATTACTCTTTATAACACCGACGAAGAAAATATATCTTATCTTTATAATGGAGTGAGTTTTTCTTTTGTTGAAAAGGTTAGATACTGGAAACCAACAAAAATGGAAGATTTTAAAGTAGGCATGCTTGTTGAATATCTTAGCAATAATAAGTGGTATCAGAAAAAGGTTGAAGATCCTTTAAGGGACTGGAATGATATGTTTAAACTCCTTACTAAATACGAAAAGGTTAGAGTTGTTTCAAATTATTAAAAGGACTTAAGATCATAAGTAATAATTAACTTTTTTGATAACTCTTCTTTTTGCTCTTCAGTTAATTCTTCACCAAATTCATCTATATACCAATCAACTAATCTTTCGGTAGCTAACTCTTCTGCTTCACCATTACCATGGTCATCATACCACTCTCTTTTAGTTTCATATCCTTCTTCTTTGTCTAATCTTTTTGAAGAAAGTGTTATATTAGAAAGGCTACTATCATCTACCAACTCTTCGATTTCTTCGTCAACTAAATTTTTAATATCATAGTCAGAGTAATGGTGTTTTATTTTAGCCATTATAAAGTCTATGTCAAATTCTCTAAAATTCTCATATGTTTTTACAATTCTCATAGTTGAAAGTATTTTTTTATTGAGTACAGTTTAATTAATTTCATAATTTTATTTTAATTTTAAATGAAAATAAAGCCAGAATGATTCTGGTTTAACACTAATTAAAACTTTACTTGACCATTTTTTTGACATTAGCCAATTTGTAAAATTTTGTTTTAAATTTTGATATTCACCGTCATCTAATTTTCCGTTATCCCAACGACCAATTCCATAGAAACCAAAAGTTATAACTCTATCTCTTAACATAGGGTATAATTTTTTCTCAAAATAACCAGGTTGGAATGTCAACATATCTCTTTTAATTTGACCAAGTGTTAAAATATCTAAATAATTTAAATTAACTATTTCTTTTTTAAGAGAAGCAGCTGATTTAGAATCTAAACTTAAAATCCATTTAATAACAGATTGTGATAGTTTAAACTGACCAATTGCAAATCTTGTATCATATTCGATTCCATATTCAAATTGTCCTGAACAATTTAACCCAAAATAAAGACTTAGTTCATTTTTACCATAGTCTATTAAGTGTGAGTATCTTTCAAGAGATCTAAATCTTCCAAATATTTGTTTTATTGATTCAGATTGTATGTTTTGAAAAGAATAATAAAGTAAAAAATCATCTGGACAATTTGACCAATTAGGATTAGATTCTTTAAGACCAAGAGCCGTTAATGATTTTAAAAAAGAAGTAAAGATTCCTTTACCAGCAACCGTTACTTCAGACTGAGCTTGAATAGACTCTCCTAATAGCTCAGTAGTGTCGGTTGATGGTAGAACTACAGGTTCTTTTTCTTGTATACCTGATTGTAAATATTCATCAATCTGTTGTTTTATTTCTAATTGAGTTCTCTCATCTAAAAGATTAACAGCATTTGATAAATCAATTGTAGGATTGACATCATCTCCACCATATAGTTTATTATAATCATTTATATAACGATTGACTATATTTAGAATATACTCATCATCTGATAGGGATTCAATCCATTTACCAAATGAATCAAACTCATCTACATTTGATTCTGAAATAAACTCTAAGTATCTTTTAATCATAGACTATATATTAAATTTATAATCCAAATCTATTTTTGGTAGCATTGAAGTTTTGTAAAACTTCAATAGGAGTTAATACATTATTATACATTCTTGATAAAGCAATATTACCAGTCAAATAACTACCATAATGTTCTCCTAATACAAAATTTGATGTTTGTATTTGTCCTAATCTATTAGCAGATAGACTAGCTGTGCCATTCTCAACACCATTTATATAAATTCTAGCAGTTCCTGAGGTATCATCATTAGAATCACCTTCATAAACACAAGTAAAATGATACCAAGTACTTGATGTTAACGAATTAGAAGATGTAAAAGATTGTCCTGACTCTACTTCCCATCTAATATTAGTACCTGATTGAGCTTGAACATTTATAAAATCACTATCACTAGGAGAATTAAAAGCAAACAATCCTTCATATTCAGAACCTGAAAAATTAGCAACAGATTCAACAGTAAATCCATTGCTAAAATTAATAGAATATGTTGCTACAGAATCAGCAGTATGAGATCCATCAAAAATAATATATCCACCATTATTAGAACTATATGATAAACTATCCATTGTTAAGTTTCTTGAATTTCCTGAAATATCATACCAAGTTGTTCCAGTTCCAGAATATGATTCTGTTAATCCAGCATCAACATAAAACTGTAAATTTTCGGTTACATAAAGAGTAATAGAAGGTAAACTACTTGTCCACCCAATATTAGAAGCTGTTACACTTTGTAGTCCAGTTAAATCCGCAGTTGGATTCATCTCCTGAGAAGCAATTAACAACTTAGTATTTGATTCGGTCCCACTTAGTTGAACGTCTGGAATACTAAAAGTTCCGGTATATAAACCTGTTCCATTTATTACTCTTACATTACTAATGACACCATTAAAGTAATAACCATCAACAGTAGTATGGTATCTACCAAGAACTAAATCATTGTTTTCATAGCTTAATGTATCAGCAACTTCATTAAATAAATTACCATTAACAAAGAAACTTGAAGTAACACCAGTTCTTGAGATAGCAACATGATACCATTCATCATTACTAGCAGTATATGTTAAGAAGTTACCACCAGCACTAAACTCAATTAAAGGAGTTGATGTATCAGCTGATGTTAAATTTATATTAACACCATTATTGTAAATATCATTATTTCTCAATGAGACAATACCAGCAAAACCATCACTTGATGTTGCTGATTTAAAGAAAGCTTCAACTGTAAAATCATTTGTTCCAAAAGCATAATCACTTGAATTACTTATTAAATAAGAACTTTGAGCATCGTTGAATGTCATACTACCAAAAGTATATCCAAATCTATTTTTTAAAGAATTAAAATTAGAAAGTAATTTAGGAGCAGATAAAGCTTTAGTGTGTAGTTTAACAATTGATATTTTACCTGTAAATGGTATACCCATGGAATTTCCAATTGTAAAAGTATCACCAGTTGTAATAGAATTTGTAACACCTGGAGTATCAGAAGCAATCAAACTTCCATTTAAGTAAATTTTTCTATCTGTGCCATTATATGTTGATGATAAATAATACCAATTACCAGGAATCATAGATTGTGTTGGACTAGATAAATTATTATCGATCCAATCAACAAATATAGAAGAATTTGATAGACCTATAGCATTTGCACTATTTCCACCAAGTGTTCCATATACAACTAAAGCAGTGAGTTGTGAAAGGTTATCAGGATTAATCCAAGTTTCAATTGTATATTGTGAATCACCAAGTGGAAATCCATTAGCAGTGGCAGCTAAAACAAATGAATCATCACCATCACCAAATTGAAAACTACCACCTCCACTAATACTGTATGTTGGGTTTGGATTTCCACTAACTGTAGTGAAAACCGTATCATTATTAAAAATTGTTAAATCTGACCAAGTTATTCCTGTGCCTGGATAACTTAATACATTATTAACATCAAGTGACAACACCAAACTTGGTGTAGCACTTGTGCCTTGAAATAAACCACTTGGTCCTGAAAATGTAGATACTTTTCCTATCATATAATTTAATTTTAATTATGCAAATGTTCCCATTTGTCCAAGTGTTTGTATGATACTACCAGTTCCGCCAAATACAAACATAAGTCCTACAATATCAATTTGACTAGGATTGCCTTCAGGTTCTGTTGCATTAGCCCATTTAATAGTTTGAGAAACTGTATTAACAGTCACATCAGTAACCATATATGGTGTAACATCTTGATTTATAATCAAAGTATAAGTTATTGTTGTATCTGGTATTGATGGAACATTCACAAAATCAACCTGGAAATCGTTAGATGCACTACCAATGTATTTAATAGCACCATCTGTAAAATTAATTGAGAATGTTGAACCTGATACAGTACCACTTCCCGAAGTCTCAATAGTTTGTCTAAAGTTTGTAGTAGCATTTAAGAATACTGTATTGTCTCTTCCACAAATAGATAAGTCTTCACCACCTAATATAACTGAGTTTGAAGAACAACACATTGTATTGTTATAACCACCTATAATAGATGAATTCGTAGAACAACAAGCGATTCTGTTATCACATCCACCAATAATTGTTGAGTGGCAAGATTCACAACAAATATCATTACTATAACCACCAATTATTGCTGAGTCATTAGATCCCTCATAAATTACATTATAAATACCACCAACTATTGATGATCTTTCAGTGTTGCAACCATCACTACAAATTCTATTATCATATCCACCTAAAATTGTTGAACAATTAGCATCACATATTGTATTGTTATATCCACCGACAATAGTTGAGTTATCTGAATCCTCACAAATTCTATTATCATAACCACCAACAATAGTTGATTGACAAGAATAATATTCTATTCTATTATTACAACCTCCGATAACAGAAGAAAAGCAAGAGTTATTATAAATACAGTTATCATATCCACCTAAGATAATAGCTCCTTCATTATTACCTTCAATACCATTACATGCACCTCCAATAACAGAAGAAAAGCAAGAGTTATTATAAATACAGTTATCATATCCACCTAAAATAATAGAACCTTCATTATTACCTTCAATAACATTTCCACAACCACCAATTATAGCCGATTGACAAGAATACTCACAAATACAATTTCTACAACCACCAATAATAGATGATACTTCAGAACAACACATTCGATTACAATAACCACCTGATATTACAGAACACTCTGACTCTACTAGAATATTATAATAACCACCCAAGATAGATGAACCTTGACTATAATTAATTTCATTACATGCGCCACCAATAACTGATGCGTAATCATCAGCATATCCATAAATTGTGTTTTCACAACCACCAATAATTGATGAGTGGTCAATTTCACCACAAATTCGATTACAATAACCACCAATAATAGAATTATACTCACAATTAAAAATACCATTACATGCACCTCCTATAATAGAAGATTTTAGTGAATTAATAATAAAGTTAGAATAACCACCAATAATAGAAGAATCACAAGAAGAATATCCTACACCATTACATTGACCACCCATAATTGATGAGTCACAAGAATCTAATGAAATAGCATTACAACATCCACCAATAATTGATGAATCTAAAGAACCACAGTTTATTATATTACACTGACCACCAATAATACTTGATCCAGGCGAACAAGAAACTATATTAAATACACCACCAATTATTGAACCAGCATTTGATGATGTCATACTGTTATAAGCACCACCAACAACTGATCCGACATTTGAGTTATAAATACTATTCAAAAATCCAGTCATTGACTCAGTAGCTCCAACTACGATACCTCCAAATTCAGGAACTAAACCAGCAACAGTTCTATATCTAATTCTACCATTAGCATCAGAAGTAACAATTCTAGTATCACCAGGTTGATTTTCAAGAGTGTCAATTTTAAGACGATTTACAAAAACTGTATCATCTTCATTATCAAGAGTCATACTTGAACCACCAATAATAACAGATCTATTTGAATTACAAACTTCATTGTTGTAACCACCAATTATTCCAGAATTATTAGAATCATAAATACAGTTATTAAAACCACCAATTATAGTTGAGTTATCTGAATCACAACAAATTTCATTATTAGACCCACCAACAATAGATGATTTGCAAGAATAATAGTTTATTCCATTATTACAACCACCAATAATAGAAGATAAACAAGAGTCATTACAAATACAGTTATCATATCCCCCTAAGATAATAACTCCCTCGTTATCACTTGCAATACGATTTCCACAACCACCAATTATAACCGATTCACAAGAGTAATCAGTAATACAATTACAACAACCACCTACAATTACAGAGTTTTCATTACTATTAGATAGTAAGTTACAAGAACCACCAACAATAGCTGAGTAGTATTGACTTTGACCACATATTGTGTTATATCTACCAACAAAAATACCTGAACCATCAGCACAACAAGCAATTGTGTTACAATATCCACCTATTATACTAGCACCATAATCAACACAAGATAAACAGTTGCGATGTCCACCAATAATAGTACCTTCGTTAGTACCTGAAATTATGTTACAACATCCACCAATTATTGAAGATGTGTTAGAAGCCGTCATGCTATTACAGGATCCACCTAAAATAGAAGAACATTCACTATTATTATAAATATGATTACAATGACCACCAGTAATTGTAGAATGACAAGAATAATTACAAATACGGTGAGCAGATCCAGCAAAGATACCTGATCTATCAGAGTTTTGACAAATTAAATTCCAACCACCACCTACAACAGTGGCTCTATCAGAGTTTTCAATTACGTTGTGACATCCACCCATAATTGTTGAATCCTGTGAGTTATAAATTTGACCACAACGACCTGCTATAATAGATGATCTATCAGAATCAGATATATAATTACAACATCCACTAATTATAGATGAGTTACATATAGTACCTTCATTGCTTGAAATTATGTTATAACCACCACCAATAATAGTAGATGAGTTAGAAGCAGTCATACTATTATTACAACCACCAATAATATTAGAAACAGAACTATCACATATTGTATTATCACAAGAATAGAATGAACCACCTCCACCCAATGAAGAAGCTTCTCTATAGTTAATATTACCATAAGCATCAGATACTAAAATTTTATTATTACCATTACAACAAGATAAATTATTTATTTTTAAGTTAGGAACTAAAACAGTATTACTTTGAGTTCCTAATGTTAAACCAGTACCACCTAAAATAACTGAGTTTTCAGAATCAATGATACTATTTGTAAGACCTCCAATAATTGAGTTACCACCAAGACAAACATTATAATATCCACCAGAATTATCACTAGCAGTAAGACCACTTGTGATAATTAAATTTGATTCACCACCAATTATTGATGAATTAGTTGAAAAACAATTTATAGTATTACAACATCCACCTAGAATTCCAGAATTATCAGAATAACAACCTAAAGTATTATCTGTTCCTCCTAAAATAACTGAGAATCCTCCTTCATTAGGACCACCTACGCATATACTATTACAACACCCCCCAATTATAGCAGAGTTTTCTGTTTCTAAAACTAAACCGCATTCTCCGCCAATTATAACAGAATAATCAGACTCACCATAGATTTTGTTATAACGTCCACCAACAATTGATGAGTGGTCTGAACAACAAATCGTGTTTTCATATCCACCTATAATAGAGTTTAATCCAGAACCATCATATCCAACAATTTTATTATAACATCCACCAATAATTGATGAGGCATTTGTATCACATATTATTTGATTACAGTAACCCCCAATAATAGTAGAGTTACAAGAACCATAATCAGAATCATTATCATATCCACAAATACAGTTATTAAAACCACCAACAATAGCAGAATTACAAGAGTAATCAGTTACAGTATTACAACAACCACCAATAATAGCAGATTGACGAGAATCATTACAAATCTCATTAGAATGACCACCTGATATAATTGAGTAGTCTGAGTTACAACAAATAGTGTTGCCGTAACCACCTAAAATAACAGATCCTTCATTTGAACAAATATTGTTACCACAGCCACCAATAATAGCAGATTGACAAGTATCACTAGTTATTGTACTATCAAGCGAAGCTAATAGATTACTACATACATTATCAAATGTGAAACTTTCTGATGATGTTAATCCAGTTCCGGTTCCTACTGGTATAAAGTTTTGAGGTGTTGTGCCTCCTTCTTCCGCTAATGACTCTAAGTATGTGAAGTTACCATCCATTTCAGCGATAGTCAATCTTCTTCCAATCTCACCTCTTAATGTTAAACTTTGTGTTGGCATAATTATGATATAATTTTTATAAAGTATATATTAAACACACAATGTTAAAAAATTCTTTTACACATATTTTTAAAACAAATATATAACAACTTATATAATTAATATGAATTTAACTGCGCATAATTTTAAAACAACGAAAGAAAATAGAGAGTCTATTAAAAATCAAAAATCTCAAACTATTTGGATGTCAGGTCTATCAGGATCTGGAAAATCAACTATAGCTAATTTAGTTGAAGAAAAATTAATTAGTTTAGGTTATCACACTTATATCTTAGACGGTGATAACACTCGTATGGGTCTTAATAAAGACTTGGGATTTTCAGAAGAAGCAAGAATAGAAAATATTAGAAGAGTATCAGAAGTTTGTAAACTTATGAACGACGCCGGACTTATTGTTATCTGTTCTTTTATTTCTCCATTTGAAAAAAATAGAGAACAAGCTAAAGAAATTATCGGTGAAAACTTTTTTGAAGTTTTTGTAGATGCTAGTCTTGAAACTTGTGAAGAGAGAGATCCTAAAGGACTTTACAAAAAAGCGAGATTAGGTGAGATTAAAGAATTCACAGGAATTTCATCTCCATTTGAAATGCCAAGTAAAGGAATTATGTTAAAAAATAATACAGAAGAAGATTTAGAGTATAATGTAAATTTTCTTACTGAATTAATCGTAAAAAATAATAATTAAATATGTGGTCAAAAGTAAATCACGGTGGAGAACCCACAAATAATACAGACAAAAAGTATGCTATCTTTGTAGGTAGATACCAACCTTATCACTGGGGACATATTGAATTAATTCAACAAAAATTAGATGTTGGTATTCCAGCACTTATTATGGTTAGAGACATCGCACCAGATGAAAAGAATCCATTTACAACAGAACAAACAGTAGAAATGATTGAGAAATATCATGCTGCTAAAAATGATGATGTAAAAGTGATGATTATCCCAGATATCGAATCTGTTAACTACGGAAGATTTGTGGGTTATGAAATTAATGAGTTTACACCAACTGGTGAAATTGCATTTATCTCAGCTACAAAAATTAGAGATTCAATTAAAAATGGTGATGATTCTTGGAGAACAATGGTTCATGAATCTATACAAGAAGATGTAATAAAATATCTAACAAAACATGCAGAAGCCTAAAGTTTATCAAATAAGATTTAACACAGTTTCAAAATCTGAAGAAGATAGATGGAGACTAATCGAAGATGGAAATGAAGTATTAGTTTCTAATATAATCATAGATGGCCATACTTACACAACAAAAGATTGGATAGAAGAAGTAAATGATTGGAAGTGGCATATTAGTTGTTCAGGGCACTGTGAAATTAAAAATAATGTGGCTTATGTTACTACGATTAAAGAACAATCTGTTTTTTTAAGACATATACTAAAAACTATAAGTTATAGATTCTTAGGAACTTTAACAACTGTAATTACAGCTTATTGTCTTGGAGCACCAGTAGCTTTAGCTTCGATGTTGGGAGTTGGTGAAATACTTTTAAAGCCTATAATTTATTTCTTTCATGAAAGAATGTGGTATAAATTCGTAAGAGTTAAAAAATAAATCAAATTAATGTTTTCAATATTTCATATAGAAGGCGGAATTGGTAAAAATATTTTAGCAACCGCAGTGATCGAATCACTAAAAAAATCTGAACCTGAAAGAGAAATTATTATTGTTTCAGCTTGGCCTCAAGTTTGGTTCAATAACCCCAATGTAAGTCAGATTTATCCAATGGGTCAAATAGCTAATTTTTATAAAAATTACATAAAAGACAAAGACACAAAAATATTCAGAATGGATCCTTATCATACTGAAGACTATATTTTAAATAAGAAACATCTTATCGAAATTTGGTGTGATTTAGTAGGAGTTGAATGTTTAACACTAAAACCACAACTTTACTTCTCAGCACTTGAACTTGATAATGTTATGAACAAAATGTTAAATAATGTCACAAAGCCAATATTCCTTTTACATACAAATGGAGGAGGTGCCGGTCCTAATGCAAGACCATACTCTTGGTATAGAGATATTCCTATTCAAAATGCTACAGAAATAGTAGACCATTTCAAAAGAGATTATCACATTTATCATATTGGGTATAAAGACCAACAAGTATTACCAGGGTGTCATAAATTAACTTTAGAAACAAGAGAAATATTAGCAGCTGTTAATTTTTCAAGAAAAAGACTTTTAATAGATTCTTTTTCACAACATGCGGCAGCCGCTTTTGATAAAAAGTCTGTTGTTTGTTGGGTAGGAAATAAACCTTCTGTATTAGGATATGAAGGTAATATCAATGTTAAACCAAGTGTTGAACCTGTTATGGATACTTATCATTCATCATATTTAGAAGATTTTGATATTGGTGGAAATCCAGTTCAATATCCATTTGATAAATTAAAAATATTTGATTCAGAAGAGATTATAAAAAAAATAAATGAACTATGAGAAAAATACATTTTATATCAGGACTACCCAGATCAGGTTCCACATTATTAACTAACATAATTTTACAGAATCCTAAATTTGCAACAACTGCAACATCATCTTTATTAGACTTTCTTTTACAAGTTAGAGATAACTGGAATAAATTAGAAGGACACAAAGTATATGAAGACGGTCAAGATAAATGGGCAGTAATCAGTAGTATTTTACAAAATTATCACAAAACAGATAAGGAAATTATATTTGATAAAAATCGTGGATGGTCAACTCATATTGAGTTTATTGAAAAAGCAACTAATAAGTCGGCTAAAATTATAGCATGTGTTAGAAATTTAGAAGATATTTGTTCATCTTTTGAGAAATTATTTAGAAAGAATAGAGCAGATGGTGAAATTCACGGAGAGTTTTCAAATACAAAAATGAAAACTATTGAAGGTCGTATTGGTGTTTGGACTTCAGATGAAGGAGTAATCGGAAGACCTTATGTTTCTTTATTGGATACTATTCAAAGAGGATTGGGTGATAGAATTTTATTCTTTCCTTACGAAGAGTGGAGTTCAAATCCTGACTTTTGGTTTAAAAAGCTTTATGATTTTATAGGCGAAGAATACTATCAACATGACTTTGATAATATTGAACAAAAAATTCGTGAAAACGATGCTGGATATGGTTGGGGAAATGATTTACATGAAATAAAAAGTGGAAAACTTCAACCAGCTAAGTCAGATGCTTCTAACATAATTGGTAAAAGTTGGTCTGATAAATTACACAATACGGAATTTTGGAAAAAATCTAAAATGAAATAAAAAAACCCACTCATTTGAGTAGGTTTAATTAATTAGTTTGTTAATGACTATGAATATAACTCAGTCAATCTAGTTTGAACATCAGTATCAGTCCATTGACCAATAGCATCGTAAGATGCTGCTTCCCATAATACTACGGGCTCGTCAAGTTCTTCAACAAAAGCTCTAACTATCTTTTTCTTCGGTAAGTCCACAATTCGGTTAACTGTTAGTGTAGTTACTGTTTTACTTTTTTCTTCTTGTAAAACTACTTTCTTTGGATTTGATAGATTAATTTGCATGTGTTTGTTGTTATTTTTTATTATATATTATATTTCAAATACATATTTTTTATTATATTACTTTTAAAACATTATTATATAGAAAATGTTTGCGTACTAGCATATCTATCATCAGTTATCACAACATTTGATTGAGTACTCAAAACTACCCAACTTGTATTATCATTGGAGACAGCTAAAGTCCATGATACTGGATCTCTATAATCTGCATCACCACCAGTAACATAATAATAAGAATTAAAAAATATTGGATTGACATTATCTATATAAATAGATGATGTTCCAAAACTTGTATTTCCAAACCCATAGTCACACCATTTTGTATAGATATCATAATCTAAAAGCTTATCGGCCGTTTCACTTGGTGCACTTTCGCCATCTGGATTAGTAGCACTTGCTGATGGTCCCCAACTAACTGTGACACCATTGTATAATAATACTAAATCAGCAGCTTGTATAGCACCCGTACTTATTTCATCAACATCTTTTGTTTGAGTCATTACCCATCTAAGATATCTATACTTATTAGGCACATCTGTAGAATGTGTAGCTCCCTTATTAACCAAAGTTTTATTATATGATGAATCTATAAAGTTGCCAGTAGAAACTTGATATTCATTAATCAATAGAACCGTATCCGGAATATTAGTTGGTGGTAGAGAAACTTCATATGGATTAAAATCAGTTGTATAAACCACACCATTATTTATTCTAATTCCATATAAAGAACCATTAAAATATTGAAAATTATTATAAGGCCCTCTACAACCAATTGATAAGGGATATTCATTATCACTTAGATTACCGCCACTACCAGAGACAGATTGACTAAGACCATTATAATATACTGATAGGTCAGTATTATTTGATACTATAGCAACGTGTGTCCAAACACCAGGAGTTGGTTCCGCTGTAACAACCACACCATTTCTTATAACCAAATTACCTGATTGATAAAATATATCTATACTTGAACTATTATCTTTTTGTGACATAACAGTAAAAATTTGACCAGCAGTACTACTTGTCGCAGCTTTACTCCAGAATTCTATTGTATAAGAAGTTCCTAATGCAAAATCATTACCTCTAGGAACTTCAATAGAAGTGCTACCATTTAATACTATACTAGCAGTAGCAAATACATATCTTGGACTAATACTATTATAGTTGTTTAAAATTTGAGTTGATGTTAATGGTCCATCCAATACTCTAACAATATCTATTTGACCATCTATAAATTCGGAAGTATCAAATCGTTTTCCTATGTTGATACCCAATCCACCTGAAGATACTTGTAAACTATAATCAGTTGAAGAATAAAGTGCACCATCTAAGTATAAATTTAAATCCACCTCATCATATGTTAGGATAACATTATACCAAGTATTAATTTCTGGTGTAAATCCATCTGTATAATACCAAATTGGATATATAAAGAAACCGCCAAATATTTTGAAATCGGCTTGAAAGCCTAATGAAAAGTTTAAATTACCACCAGCGTCATAAATATCGGTTACAATTTGTGGTACATTAAATTCAGTTGCTGGTAATGAATTTAATTTAAACCAAGTATCAATAGCAAATTTATTTAATGTTCCAAGATCACTACCAGTAGCATACTGACCTAAATCACTATTAAAATTTAAAGATCCATTTGAATAATTTGGTAAATTGATAAGATTGAAGTCATTAGCATTACCTGATATATCATTCCAAATTGGACTTAATGAACCAAATTCAATATTAGTTACACTTATTCCAGCATCATTTAAAAATGTTGTAAATAAGTATAAAGGAGTAACCATTGGACTAGAATATGAAGTATAAACTAAAACATCATCAATATAATACCTAACTCTTATACCATCAAAAACAATACTATAAATAGTAGATGTTGTATATATTCCAGGTATTTGATATATTTCATAAAAAGGTATGGTATTTGATAAATTACTTTGATTTTCAACTATAGTTACCAAACTATCATTTTGTAAATAAAATCCAAAGTTTATGTTAGTGTAAGTACCACCCACTGATAAATCAGATAAACCACACATCAAAGCCCCACCAACTGCTCCTTTTTTAAATTTTAATTTAATCGGACCATTATATGATTCAACAGAACCAATGTATGTAGCCCACCCACCACCACCATCTGAGGTTACTGAATCAGAACTAAAGGTTACTCCAGAACTATTAACTGAATCAAAACTAAATGTTTTTCCGTAAAAATCATAATCTAATGAATCTAAACTAAGTATAAGACTAATAGGGGGTTCTCCAGAAGATGAAAAGATACTAGATAAAGGTCCTGAAAAACTAGATAACCTACTTAACATATTAGCTAAATGTATTTATATTTCCCAATACTTGTGACCAAGATGATTCCGTTCTTATGAATGTAAATCCTATAATATCAACATTATCAGGACTACCCGAAGCAGATGCACCACCACTCCATTTAACACTCTGTGTAACACCATCAATTTGAACAATTGTTGGTACATAAGCAGTGGGTCCTTGTGATAAAATAATAGTTGTGTTAATCACTCTCAGATTTTCAGTAGAAAGATTTATAAAGTTTGCAGTAAAATCATTAGAAGCTGTTCCATGATACCATATGGATCCTGTTGAGAAATCATAAACAACTGTAGATGATGTCGCACCAGGTGTTGTATTTATTACTT
>Ga0255118_1000147_pt1 | contig 18989 bp, 10 predicted proteins | sample Law_Atlam_RepB_8_2_FD_188584 | JGI IMG/M metagenome (GOLD analysis project Ga0255118, IMG submission 188584) | Freshwater microbial communities from St. Lawrence River, New York, United States - Law_Atlam_RepB_8h | ecosystem: Environmental > Aquatic > Freshwater > River | place: USA: New York... | reverse complement strand
CAAGGCAATCCGCGTAACGAGTTCCTTACGACCAAGCGCGCCTTTTATAACTTCCGGCTGTCGCTCGAGTATAAGCTGATCGGCACCGAAGGCTTCGTGAACGCCGGCGTGCAGTTCCGCAGCCAACGCACGACCAATCCGCCCAACGAGATGATCGGCTATCAGGCCGACATCGGCCATGGCCATACCGGATCGCTCTACGACGAATCTCGTCGCAAGAAGTTCCTCGCTCGCGCAGGCGCCGGCTACGGTGGCGTCGGCGTCAAGGACGAGTCGGAAATCGCCGACCTCGAGAAGAAGGGCGAATGGAACAAGTACGAGATCCTGGCCATGGGTCCGCTCATCATCATCCGCCTCAACGGCAAGCAGACGCTGGCCTACAGCGAGACCGATCCGTCCGTCGACGACGCCTACGGCCTCATCGGCCTGCAGATACACGGCAATAACAAGGCGGAGATCCGCTATCGTAACATCACCCTCGACCCCTTGAACGAAGTCCCCGTCGTCACGAAAGGCGACGTCTTGAACCGCTTCGGCGTACCGAAGGCGGCGTGGTCTCCGCCGGCGCCGTTCAAGGACGGCAAGTTTTCGCTCGGCCAAGATGAGGTCGTGGTCTTCATCGGCCAGGAGAACCTTGTCCGCGAGGCCAAGTCGGGTGCGATCGAGTCACGGCTCGCCTCGGCCTATGCCACCAAGAACCCCGTCTTCCGCTCCATGGCTTGGGAGGCCGACACGGTGCATGAACAATGGCGTGACCTCAATTTCGGTCCGTGGAAGGGGCAGCTCGAGACCGCCGGAGCGACGACTTTGTTCGTACAGTTCGGCCAGGCCGAGGCGCTGCAAGGGCAGGGCGGTCTGGCCAAGTTCAAGGCCGACTACCATAAGTTGCTCGACGACCTGAGCCGCCATACGCCTCGCATCGTCCTGCTTTCGCCGGTTGGGTTCATGACTTCGACCCGTCCGCCTGACCTGCGTTCTCCCGAGAGGCTCGCTGATCTCCAAGCTTACGCTACCGCGGTGGCCGAGATCGCCCAACAGCGTGGCCTGCCTTTCGTGAATCTTACCGAGGCAGCCAAGCATCATGTGTCGGTCGATGGCCTGCACCTTTCAGATGATGGGCTCGCCGCTATCGGTCAGGAGTGCGCACGGGCGCTCGGCTTGCCGGAGCCTTTGTATCTCTCGGATGGGTTGCGCATTGCCATCGTCGAGAAGAACCGCCTCTGGGCGGATTGCTGGCGTCCGGCCAACTGGTCGTTCGTCTATGGCGACCGCATCTCCCAGAACTACGGCAAAGGCTTCGGTCCCGTCCCATCGCTTAAACAGAACTTCGAAGCCTATCGCCCGCTCGTGGCGGCCTGGGACAAGCACATCCAGGCGCTGGCCCGTGGAGAGAAGTCCGTCGAGCCGGCCCCTCAGGCCGGACCGAACGTAGGTACGGAGAAGGTGATGACCGCCGCCGAAGAGCAGGCCACCTTCAAGGTCGCTGACGGCTTCGTGGTCAACCTCTTCGCCGATGAATCCCTCGGGGTCGCCAAGCCCACCCAGTTCGCCTGGGACGCCAAAGGGCGGCTCTATGTCTGCTGTTCACCGACCTATCCGCAGGCCGTCCCTGGGGTGAAGCCGCGTGATTATATCCTCCGACTCGAGGACACGGATGGCGACGGCAAGGCGGACAAGTCCGTGCGCTTCGCCGAGGGCCTGACCATGGTCCAAGGCGTCGAGCCTCTGACCGAAGATATGGGTAATACTTCGGTCCTCGTCTGTGATTTCGATCGCCTGATCAAACTGACTGACACCGATGGAGACGGTAAGGCGGACAAGACGGAGGTTCTGATGTCGGGCTTTGGCGTCGGCGATACCCACCAACTCGTGAACTCGATCAGTCATGGTCCAGATGGCACGCTCTGGATGAGCCAAGGCCTACATGCCATCACCCGCGTCGAGACGCCGCGTGGTATCGTCAGCCTACCGAAGTCGGGCCTCATGCGCTACGACCTCAAGAACCAACGACTCCAGCCGTTCTTCCAGTATGGCAAGGCCGGCCACAATTGCTGGGGCGTCGCTTTTGACGACTATTTCCAGCCCTTCCATAAGAGCGGTGACCGCGTCGCCGGTTATTACAGCCTCCCAGGTCTCGGCGCGATCGAGACCCCCGACGAATATGCCGGTACGCACTCGCTCTTCGATTCCCCCCTGAAGTCTAACTCCGTCGACATCGTCGGCACCAAGGCCATGCCGGCGGAACTCCAGGGCGCCGGCTTCATCGGCGGCTACTACGGCAACACGCTCGACCTGCATCGCTTCGTCGACGACGGCTCCGGCTTCAAGACCGAGCGCATCGTCAGCCCCATCATCTCGAGCAGCAAGGCCTTCCGTCCCGTCGACGTCTCGGTCGGACCGGATGGCGCCTTGTATGCCTGCGATTGGTTCAACGCCGTCATCGGCCATTACCAGGCCAGCTATGCGGACCCGCGTCGCGATCGCTCGCATGGACGTATCTGGCGCATCACCGCCAAAGGGCTGCCGACCGTGAAGCAGCCTGGCCTCCATTACCTGATGGAGATAGACCTCTTCTCGCATCTGTCATCTTCCGAGCGTTGGACGCGCTACCATGCCCGACGACTGCTCTTCTACCGTCCGACCGACCAGGTGGCCGCGGCGGCGGACAAGCTGATATCCCGATCCCATGACGAGCGCATGCTGATGGAGGTCGCGGGTGTCCTGCAGGCGCACGGTCTTGTCCGTCCTGCGCTCATTGACCGTCTGCAGGGGGCGGCTGACTTCAGGATTCGCGCCTACGCCACCCGCGTCGTCGGCGAATGGGCGGCCCAGCTACCCGATACCCGGGCGCGTCTGGCCAAGGCCATCGCTGACAGCCATCCGCGTGTGCGGCTCGAAGCTGTCGTGGCGCTCAGCCATGTCGGCGGGCAGGCCTCGCTGCGCACCGCCCTCGGCGCGGTCGACCAGCCTACGGATAAGTTCCTGGATTACGCCCTGCGCCAGACCGTGCGTCACCTGTTACCCGTCGCTGGCCAGCTTGCGGCGGAGCTGCCCGCTACGCAGGGCGCTTACCTCAAGAAGATCGCCAGCAGTGGCCCGGCCATCGTCTCGCCCGGCCAAGCCATCTATGAGGCCCTCTGCCTGAATTGCCACCAGGCCACGGGACAGGGTCTGACTGGAGTGTATCCGCCGCTCGCCAAGAGCGAGTGGGTAGCTGGCGATCCGCAGGCGCTCATCAAACTTACCATCCATGGTCTGGCTGGTCACACCAAGGTCCTCGGCAAGGATTACGGCCTCGTCCCCATGCCCCCCATGGGCCTGGACGACCAACAGCTCGCCGATGTCCTGACTTACGTACGTTCGGCTTTCGGTAATAAGGCCCCGGCGGTGACACCGGCAGAGGTCAAGGCTGTGCGTGATGCGACCAAGGGTCGGACCGCGCCCTGGACAGCCGCGGAGTTGGGGAAGTGAGTATGAGGTAGGGACGGCACCACGTGCCGTCCTGATGGATGTCGAGGTCGCCAATTAGGACAGCACGTGGTGCTGTCCCTACCTCTGCTTCCGCGTCAGCGACTGCACCCAGGCGACGCCGGCGAGGGTGACCGCGCCGCCGATCAAGGTCAGGAGGGAGGGTTGTTCGCCGAGGATCATCCAGCCGAAGAGCACCGAGAAGACCGGAATCGCGTAGACCGCGCTCATCACGGTCGTGATCGGCAAGGTGACGAGCACCCAGGACCAGATCGTGTAGCACAGCGCGGCGGGAACCATACCGAGGAAGAAGAGATGCACCCAGCCCAGCCAGGAGAGGCCTGAGGCTGTGCCGACAAGGTTCTCGGAGAAGGGCAGCAGTCCCAGGGTACCCAGCCATATGGCCCAGGTGGTCACGTCCACCGCCGCATAGCGTTGGGTGAGGGCCTTGCTGATGAGCGTCTGGATGGCGGCGCAGAAGGCCGCGCCGAGGATCAGCAGAGAGCCTAGGTTGAAGGTCAGTCCCGTCTCGGAGCCGGCCGCGGTCAGGACCACTCCCGTCATCGAAAGGCCGATGCCTAGCCAGGCGAGTAGACCGACCTTTTCACGTCCGGTGAAGACGCCGAGCAGGATGACCAGGACCGGGATGCAGGAGATGAGCATCGATCCCGTGCCGGCGTTGACGGTCCGTTCGCCGTAGTTGATGCCGAGGTTGTAGAGGCAGAAACCGAACAGACCAAGTGATGCGACCGTCGGCCAGTCGGAGCGAGCGGGCAGGGGACGGCCGCGATAGATCCAGATCGGCAGCATGACGGCCGAGGCGATCAGGTAGCGCATCGCGCCGAGCTGCCCCGAGCCGACTTCCGGGAGCACGGCCCTGACGTTCACCCAGGACATGCCCCAGGCGACGACGTTGAAGAACATCGCGAGCGTCGCCCAACGACGGACCGTAGCAGTCTCGTTCACGAACGACAGCCGATCAGCTCGATCAGCTTGTAGGCGCAGGCCTGGGCGAACTCCTTGTCATTGATGGCGAGGTCGAATTCCTGGACCGGAACCTTGGCGTTCGCCTTCAAGGCCGTGAAGAGGGCCTCGTCGGCCGCGGCGTCATGGAAAGGCTGGCCAGCGGCGCTGATGACCGAGATGGCCTTCTTCGGGATCATGATCGCGGTCCCTGCCTGGTAGGCGTTGGCCTTTTTGGCCACGATCTCGCCGAGCTGACGGCATTCGTCCGCGGTCGTGCGCATGAGCGTGATCTGCGGGTTATGGATGTAGAAGTTACGTCCGGCGAACTTGGCCGGCACCGAGGCCTTCTCGCCGAAGTTCACCATGTCGAGGCAGCCTGGGGCGACGACCACGGGGATGTTTGCCTTCGCGGCGGCGTCCATGCGTTCCGGGCCGGCGTTGAGGTTGCCGCCGACAAGTTCATCCGCCCATTCGGTCGTGGTGATATCGAGGACGCCGGCGACGATGCCACTCTCGATGACCGATTCCATGATACGTCCACCCGTGCCCGTCGCTGCGAAGACCAGCACCTCGTAGCCGGCGGCCTCGAGGACCTTCTTGGCTTCGGTGACACAGGTGGTCGTGTTGCCGAACTGGCTGGCGACGATGAGGGGCTTGGAGGCGCCGACTTCGGGGACGGCGCCGACCATGCCGCAGATCGCGCCGGCGGCGCGGGTGAAGATGACGCGAGAGAGGCGGTTCAGGCCCGCCACGTCAGCGATGCTCGGCATCATCGTGATGTCCTTCGTGCCGAGGTAAGGGGCGACATTGCCTGCGGCCAGGGTCGAGACCATCAGCTTCGGGAAGCCGAGGGGCAGGGCGCGCATCGCGGCGGTACCGATGGCCGTACCGCCGCCGCCGCCGAGAGAGATGATGCCGTCGATCTTACCTTCCGCGGCGAGCTTGGCCACGCAGGCCGGGGCGGCCTTGGTCATGGCCACGACGCATTCGCCGCGATCCTTCTTTGCCATCAGGCCGGCCAGGTCGATGTCCGCCGAAGCGGCGACCTGCTCACGGGTGATATCGGGCTGCACCGTGGCGGGGCCGCCGGTGCCGACGTCGATCAGCAGCGGCTTGTGGCCGTGCTTGACGATGAGCGCGGCCACGAAGGCATGTTCTTCGCCCTTGGAATCAAGCGTACCGAGAACTGCGATCGTGGCCATGGGCTCAGAAGAACTTACGCTTCACCGGGATCTGCTTGAAGCGCTGGGTCAGGTCGGTGAGGGACTGTTCGACCGCCATACGTTCGAGGCTCGAGGCGCCGACGAAGCCGTCGGTGTCGGTGTGCTCGTTGATGAAAGCGGCGTCTTCCGGGGTATTGATCGGACCGCCGTGGCTGAGGAAGATGAGGTCCTTGCGGACGGACTTCGCGGCGTCGATGATGCCCTGGGTGATCTTGGCGGCTTCCGGCAGGGTCATCGTGGCGTTGGTCACGCCGATCGAACCGCCGACCGTGGTGCCCACGTGGGCGATGATGACGTCGGCTCCGGCTTCGGCCATGGCCTTGGATTCTTCAGGCGAGCCGACGTAGACGATGGTGAACATCTCCATCTTGCGGGCGAGGGCGACGGTCTCGAACTCCTTCTTCACGCTCATGCCGGTCTCTTCGAGGATCTGGCGGAACTTGCCGTCGATGATCGTGTGGGTCGGGAAGTTATTGATGCCGGAGAAGCCCATGTCCTTCACCTTGCCGAGCCAGTGCCACATGCGGCGGCGGGGGTCGGTGGCATGGACGCCGCAGATGACCGGGATCTCTTCGACGACGGGGAGGACTTCGTATTCGCCGATCTCCATCGCGACCGCGTTGGCGTCACCGTAGGCCATCATGCCAGCGGTCGAGCCATGGCCGGCCATGCGGAAGCGGCCGGAGTTATAGACGATGACCAAGTCGGCTCCGCCGCGTTCGATGAACTTGGCGCTGATGCCCGTGCCGGCGCCCGCGGCGATGATCGGCTTGCCCTTCGACATCGTGTCGCGGAGGCGCTCGATGACTTCGGTGCGGGTGTAAGGGTTTCCTTTTCCGGTCCAGGGGTTGGGCATGGTGATATGAGAGGGGAAGGGTGGTCGGGGGTTGCTCCGAGTGGAGATAGGTCTTATGCAAGGGAGGTGGCCCGCAAGAGCGATTTAAAACACTACAGCGAAACGCAACTCCGTCATTCTGAGGCGGACATCGAGAACCCGCGTTCCCGCCGTCAGATCGTGGTGGCCGCCGACTATCAGGACGAACGTCCGTGGGTCCTGTCCGGGGTTCGTTGCAAAGAGCTGGGGCTTTTCGAAATCGCCCACCTTGGAGTGGCCGAGATGCTGGCGCCTTATGAGGTCGTCCGAGCCAACCAAAGCGGGGCCTTCTTCATGGCCTGCCTGTCCGGACAAGGGCAGGTCTGGGTCGACGGCCGCTGGCGTACCATCGCGGCCGGCCAGGCCTGCCTGCAGCCGGCGGGTATCCGTAACTCTTTCCGCATCGGTCGCAGCAAGCGGTGGGATTTCTGCTGGATCCGCTTCGCCGGCGGCGTGCGCTCCAATACCATCTTTCGGGCCAGTTCCCCCGTGCTCGCCGATTTCGATGCCGAGCCCTTACGTGCGGCCATCACCGGTCTGCTCGCCGAGCTCAAGGGCGTCGGGGTCTCCCGTCGCAGTCATCAATGGATCGAACTGACTTATGACTACGTCCGCAGTTTTGCCGGCAGCTTCCGTGGCGATCCGCGCGTCCAACGACTTTGGGATCTGGTGCAGGGCCGGCTGGACTTCGCTTGGGACACCAAGTCGCTGGCCCGGGAGTCCGGGCTTAGTTTCGAACACCTCCGCCGCCTGAAGGAGATCGGGCGGACGCCGATGAACCACCTGACCCACCTGCGCATCCAGCAGGCCATCCGTTTGATCAGCGAGACCGACGACAAACTGGCCGTCATCGCCCACAAGGTCGGTTTCGCCAACGGCAACAGCTTTTCCTCAGCCTTCAAGAAGTCGACCGGGCACGCGCCCTCGCACTTCCGGGCCGAGGCCTGACCCCGCAATCGGAGGGAAATGTGCATTTGAGAGGGGTCGGGTTGCGGTTAGGGATGCTCCTAAGTGTTGTAGGCGGACGGAGGCTTCTTTTGATGACTCCATGCTTCCCCGCATCGCCCCGTTCCTGAGCTTCGCTTTGGCCTGTGCCGCCGCCGTCCTTGGCGCCGCCCCGCTCAAGGTGACCGTCGTCGCCGACGACCCTGCCGCCGTCAAATCGCTCGTCGCCGAGCTCACTGCCGCCGGCGCCGTGGTGACCGAAGCGGACCGTCCGCGTGACATCCTTTCTGCTAAGCACGACAAGGACGAGGTCATCGTCCTTTATCGTAAGGACTATGCTCCTTACGAAGTCATCGATCGCGCGGCCTTGGCAGACCTCTCGAACCGAGGCATCAGTTTCGTCGCCTTGCGCGGCGCCATCGCCGGTCCGTCCGCCTCCTGGGCGCGCGACACCTTCGGCGCGGGTTGGACGCCGGAGAGCCGCCGCTTCCGCACACTGATGATGCTTAACGTCCGGACCGACTCCCATCCTCTGGCCAAGGATGCCTCCACTTTCGACGTCACCGACCAGACGGTCTTCAATCTCGAGCTCAACGAGAAGATCCACGTGCTCGCCGCTTCGTTCACCTCGAAGGTGAGCGCCAATCGTAAGAACATCGCCGAAGTCTCTGACAAAGCCTCGGTCTATGACATCCAGCCGCAGGCCTGGGTCTTCGAGAACAGCCGCCTTCGTTCCGCGGTCTTCCTGCAGGGCGAAGCTGAGACGCTCGCCCACGCCAGTTACCGCACCTTCATCAAGCGTGGCATCGCCTGGGCCGCTCGTCGGAGCAACGTGGACGAACTTTGCACGCCTAAGGACCTCGTCGACATGCGTTACCCCGTCGGCGGTCCGAGTCGCGCCGAGAAGGCCATCGCCGCTTTCCAGATGCAGCCTGGATTTAAGGCCAGCGTCGTCGTGACCGAGCCCCTCATCAACAAGCCCATCGCCGTCCAGTGGGATGAGCGCGGCCGCCTCTGGGTCGCCGAGACCCCGGAATACCCGAACGGCCGCCGCCCGCTGACCGCTGAGTCGTGGCGCGAGGGCGGGGTGCTGGTGCCTGGCAGCTATGATCGTCCGGCGCAGGACAAGATCAGCGTGCTCGTCGACACCGACGGCGACGGCAAGGCCGACCAGAAGCAGCTCTTCCACGAAGGCCTCGAGCTCATCACCGGCTTTTGCCATTACAAGGACGGTATCATCGTCGTCGCCCAGCCGAACATCGTCTGGCTCCGCGATACGAATGGCGACGGCAAGGCGGACAAGGAAGTCATCCTCTTCGGTGGCTTCACGCCCGGCGATACGCACTTCGTCGCCAATCACTTCGTCCTGGCTCCGGATGGTTGGGTCTACGCCAGCCACGGCGGCGGCGGCGAAGCCACGTTCCCGAACGACCCTGCGAAGAAGGTGCGCATCTCGGCGGGCACCTTCCGTTTCAAGCCCGACGGTTCGGCCATCGAGCAGATCGCCTCACAGGGCGGCAACAGCTTCGGCAACGAAGTCACCGGCAAGATGGAGTTCTTCCACGGCAAGGCGACCAACGGCAACCCGATCCAGCACGCCGTCATCCCCGAGTCCATCCTTGCCAAGGCCCCGGGCACGCCGGCCAAGGCTTTCAGCTCCGTGAATCCGCGTCGTCCCGTGTTGCGTACCGATCTGCCGGATCGCGCTCCTCTGCTGCAGATCGACCAAGTCGGCTATTACACCGCGGCTTGTTCCGTGGCCGTCCAGGAGCATGGCGCCTGGCCCGAGGACTACCGTGACGGTATCTTCATAACCGAGCCGATCCTCGACGTCATCCACTTCGAGAAACTCGTCCCCAACGGCCCGACTTTCCTCGGTGAAGTGACCATCAAGGATCGGGAATGGCTCCGCTCGACGGACCATTGGTTCTGCCCGATCGACGTATCCTTCGGCCCTGACGGCGCGCTTTACGTCCTCGATTTCTACACCCCGGTCGTCGCGCACAACGACACCCGTGGCCCGTTGCACAGCAAGTCCGGCGCCTCCGTGCGCCCGGACCGCGAGCACTACTTCGGCCGCATCTACCGCATCCAGCATGACGCCGCGCCCAAGCTCGCGATTCCTGACCTCTCCAAGGCCGACGTCGCCGGACTGGTCGCGGCGTTCGATCACCCGAACAAGGTCGTCCGTTTCAACGCCCTCCGCGTGCTCATGGACAAAGAAGCCGGCCTGCTCGCCTCCGCCATCGGTCCGCTCGTGACCATGGTCCGTAGCGAGGCCAAGTCCGAAGCCCGCATCGCGGCGCTCTGGGCTCTCCAGCGTCTTGATCGTCTCGAAGACGGCCTCTTGCATGCGCTCTGCGCTGATGCGGATGCCTCTGTCCGCAAGAACGCCTTCCTCGTCGCCGAGGCCGCCCACAGCAAGATTCCCGCCGCTGTCTACGCCAAGGCCTTGCAGGATCCCGAACCGCGCGTCCGCCTGGCCGCCCTGCGCGCCATGGGTGCCGCGCCGCTCGAAGCCTCCGCCGGCGCTTTACTGCTCTCCGCGCAGGCCAGCCTGACGGATGATTGGTCCAAAGCCGCCGCCACCGCCGCCGCTGCCGCCAACCCGGGCCCCGTGCTCGCGGGTATTCTGGCTGGTCCGGCTGACGCCACTGGCGCCGATTTCGCCCGCACGCTTGCCGCCTCTTTGACTGGTGAAGATGCCGTCGCGGTCCTGGCGGCCTCCGCCAAATCCGCCAACAAGCCGGTGGTCACGGCCGTCCTGCGTGAACTGTCTGCCCGCCGCGTGGCCGCTCCGGCTGCGCTCGACTCGGCCCGTCAGTCTCTGCGCACGCTGATCGCCGACCAGGATGGGGCCGTCGGTGCATCCGCCGCCGCGGTCGCCGCGCTCTGGTTCACCGATGGCAGCCTCAAGGCCGAGCTCGCCGCCGCGGCGGTCCGTCTCTTGCCCGTGCTCGCTGACGCCAAGGCCTCGGCCGAAGCACAGGTCGCCGCCGCCCGCGTGCTCGTCCAGCTTCGCGACGCCGCCCCCGAAGTCCGTCCGGCCCTCGCCCAAGCCCTGGCCGGCTCCAATGAAGCCGTCGCCGTAGCCATCGCCGGCGCGCTGGCTGCCAGTGGGGATGTTTCCGTGGGCAAGATGCTCTACGCCGCCTTCCCGAAGTCGGTCGGCTCTTTCCGCGCCACCTTGTTCTCCGCGCTCGTCGGTCGCGCCGAGTGGTCGGGGCTCGTCCTTGACGCTCTGGAGGCCAAGAAACTTTCCGCGATGCAGCTCGGACCCATGCAGGTCTCCCAGCTCGTGCGTCACCCGGACGAAGCCGTCGCCAAGCGCGCCGCCACCGTCCTCGCCAAGCTGAACGCCGGCAGCAGCCCGGCCAAGGATGATATCGTCTCGAAGCTCCGCTCCGAGGTGGAAAAGCCCGGCGACATCGCCAAGGGTAAGGAACTCTTCGTCGCCGTCTGCCAGACCTGCCATAAGATCGGCAACGTCGGCAATGAATTCGGTCCTAACCTCCAGGGCATCGGCTCGCACCCGCCCGCCGAGATGCTCGTGCACATCGTCGATCCGAACCGCATGGTCGACGACGAGCATCGCACCTGGAACTTCAAGATGAAGGACGGCACGCAATACTCGGCCTTGATCGGCAGCGAGAATCCGACCTTCGTGAAGCTCAAGCTTCCGGCCGGTCAGTCCGCCGAGCTCAAGGTCGCTGATATCATCAGCCGCGAGCGCAGCCCGAACTCCCTCATGCCGGAAGGCTTCGAGTCGCTCGGCGCCGAAGGCCTGCGCAACGTCATTGCCTACCTCCGCAGCGTGGCCATCTCGCCCGAAGGCGAGACTGTCGGCCGTTTCCGTCTGCTCGACCTTCGCGCGGCCTTCACCGCCTCGACGAACACCGGCCTCTACGCCAACAAGGAAGCCAAGCGGGATACTCTGCCGTTCGCTAAGTTCGGCCAGGTCGAGTCGAATGGCGTGCCTTATAAGGTCATCGACCCCAAGGGCGCCAAGGACGGCCTCAATGTCATCGTGCTCAAGGGCGGCGCGTTCAAAGGCGCTTACTCCAAGAGCTTCGCTCAGAAGGTCGAGATCCCCGTCGGCTCCGTGGCCAATCGCATCCACTTCCTCGGCGCGGTCGGCGGCTGGGGCGCCCATGGCGACGCCATCGCGATGATCGCCGAGGTCCACTTCCTCAGCGGCAAGGTGCAGAAGAAAATCTTCTACGGCGGCGTCGACTTCGCCGACTACAACGGCACCGGCGACGTACCGAAGTCCAAGTCCGCCCGTCAGCTGCTCTCCGGTGACGGCCGTCAGGTCCGTACGCATTGGATGCCGGTCGAGAGCAATGAGATCATCGACAAGCTCGTCCTGAGCTCCGCCGACACCGAGATCGCCCCGACCACCGTCGCTGTCACCATTGAGATCGGCGGCCCGCCCAACCCTCCTGCGGGCAAGGACGACGGTGCGCCCAAGGCCGGTAAGAAGAAGGGCAAGGCCAACGAAGGGCCCAGCGACCTCCTCCCTAAGGACAATCCCAAGACCACTCAGGCTTTTGGACAGGCCTTCGCTCCGCGTAAGGCCGGCCAGCTCCGCGTGCTCTTCGCTGGCGCCGGCAGTTCGCACAACTTCCCCGCGTTCTTCCTCGGCACGGACGCCCTGACGGCCAAGGCCGCTGGCTATGACATCGCCTCGACGCCTAATCTGAAGGAAACCCTCGCGCTGCTACCGGAGGCGGACCTGTTCGTGTTCAGCGGCAATCACGCCCAGTTCGGCACGCCGGAGTTCCAGAAGGCCATCCGGGACTTCGCCGCGGCCGGGAAGGGCATCGTGCTCCTGCACGCCGCCACCTGGTATAATTGGCCGCTGACGACCAAGTATAACGATGAGTTCGTGTGCGGCGGTTCGCGTAACCACGGCCATAGCGACTTCACCTTCACCGTCACCAAGCCCGAGCACCCGATCATGAAGGGCGTGCCCGCCACCTTCGTGATCAACGACGAGAGTTATAACATCGAGCTGACCCGTCCCGAAGGCGCCGAAGTCCTTGGCACCATCCCGCGTCAGACCCCCAAGGAAGGCCTGTCGAACATCCTGCCGTCCGTCTGGACGGTCAAGTATCCCGGCGCCCGCGTGGTCTGCATCGCCCTCGGCCACGACGCCAAGTCCCACGACCACCCCGCCTACAAGCAGCTCCTCCTCAACTCCCTCACCTGGGTCTCGCAGAAGTAAGCCAGATGTATCCGCCCCTTGTCACCGTGTCCCCCTGTCACCTTGCCCCCTAATCAAATGGTCTACCACTACGGAACTTTCGTCTTCAAGCAGGGCGTCACCCCGGCCCAGATCGACCGCTGCTTCGCCGAGATGCGCGGCATGGTCGGCAAGATCCCCGGCCTGCTCTCCATGCAGCACGGCGTTTACCAGAGCGACGAAGGCCTCAACGACGGCTTCACGCACGGGTTCGTCATGACCTTCGATACTCCGCAGAGCCGCGACCGCTATCTCCCGCACCCCGAGCACGAGCGCGTGAAGGAGATCGTCGTCCCGAATCTCGAGCGCGTGATGGTCTTCGACTTCACCGTCTGAGAACTCGTTCGGTGCGCCGTCAGGCAAATAGGCGATGCCGTAGGCTCGGGCGGAGCCAATCCCTTCCGATTCCTACCGCGCCTCGCGGCGAAGGGTAAGTTTCCTGGTTGATCCGCCGGTCAGCTTGCCCGGAGCCCGAGGATCTTATCCGCTCGCAGGCTATACTCGCGGTACTGCTCGGCGTTCTCAGGTAGCTTGATATCCAGGTCGTAGGTCGGGATCATCGCCTTCATCCGCGCATGCCCCTCGGGGCTGGCGAGCAAGGCGGGGAAGCATTTCCTGATGACCTCGAGCACGATATTCACCGAGACCGAGGCGCCCGGCGAGGCTCCGAGCAGAGCGGAGATGCTGCAAGCGGCATCGGTGATGACCTCGGTGCCGTAGTGGACGATGCCGGCCTGACCATCCGTCTTCTTGATGGCCTGCACCCGAATGCCTGCGTCGATCAACTTCCAATCCGCAACCTGGGCGGCCGGATAGAAAATCTTCAGCACCTCGATGCGGTTCCGCATGCTCTGCGTGCCCTGCTGGATGAGGTAGCGGACCAGGTCGAGGTTATGGATGCCGATATTGACGAGGGTCGAGAGATTGTCCGGACGAATGGAGAAGGGCAGGTCGGTGTAGCGGCCCTGCTGATGCAGGAACTTCGTCGTCCAGGCGGCGAAGGGACCGAAAAGCAGGGTCTTCTTGCCATCCAAGATGCGGGTGTCGAGGTGCGGCACAGCCATCGTCGGGGCCGCGGCGAGCGGTTGACCATAGACCTTGGCTTGGTGCTTCTCGACGATTTCCGGATTGTCGCAAATGAGCCACTGGCCGCCGATAGGGAAACCGCCCAGGCCCTTTGCCTCCGGAATGCCGGACATCTGTAGCAGCGGAAGCGTGCCGCCGCCCGCGCCAACAAAGACGAACTTGGCGCGATTTGTCCGAACGCGCCCCGTCGCTGACTCCTTCACACGGACTTCCCAGCCCGTGCCGTCTCGACGCAGGCCGATCACGCGATGGCCGGAGGCGACCCCGCATCCCTCCTGCCGTCCTAGCCAGCTTAGCAATTTGCGAGAGATGGCGCCAAAGTTCACGTCTGTGCCCCCGTCCATCTTGGTGGCGGCAATGGGTCCGTCGCCCCGACCTTCGACCAGGAGCGGTGCCCAACTCGCCAGGGTGGCGCGGTCAGTCGTGAAGACCATCTCCCGGAAGAAATGGTGGGCCGACATTCCGGAGTGGCGGGCCTTGAGGAATTCCACCTGTTCAGCTCCATGCACGAAGCTGATGTGGGGGACGGGGTTGATGAATTCCCTCGGGTGACTGGCCATATCGTTGGCCACCGCGTAGCTCCAGAAGTGTTTCGATTGCTCGAACTGCTCGAAGATCTCGATGACCTTGGCCACCTTCACCGAGCCATCCGCCTCGCGCTTGGGCGTGTAACTCAGCTCGCAGATCCCCGCGTGACCGGTGCCGGCGTTATTCCAGCCATCCGAACTCTCCTTTGCCAAGCCATCGCTGGCCTCATAGAGCTGGATGGAAAGTCGCGGATCGAGCCGCTTCAGCATCGCTCCGAGATTGGCCGACATCACCCCGCTGCCAATCAGGATGACATCGGGGTCTTCAACGTGGGTGGCGGGCGGCATTTGTTTTGGAAAGCGTTGGTTAATGGACGTCGGGAGATGGTCGGGTCGGGCTGCCAGCGGAACCACTGGACGGCTTTTGCAAGGCATAGCCCTTACTCCCCGCATGGCAAGTCCGTTGGGGGCCGAACACGGGGTCAAGCCCCCGCACCCCGAGCACGAGCACGTGAAATTGATCGTCGTACCGAACCCTCGAGCGCGTGATGGTTTTTGACGTTACCGTGTGAGCCCTGCTCAGGCTTCGTCGTAGAGTCCTTTGCGTCCGGCCACCAGCCAGCTGATCGCACACGCGACCAGGGCGTAGCCGCCGATCGACCAACCGAAGAGTTCGCAGGCCATGACCGCGCAGGCGAGCGGCACGGCGCCGGCACCGGCGAAGACGGCGACGAAGCCCAGCGCGGCGCAGATGTTAAAGGGAAGGCTCAACAGGACCGCGGCGGCGCTGCCGAGGGTGGCGCCCACGAAGAAGAGGGGGGTGACCTCGCCGCCACGGAATCCGGCGGTGACACAAATGATCGTGAAGAGGAACTTGAAGACGAAGGTCAGCGGAGCGGCGGGTTCGACCAAGGCGGACTCGATGATCGGCAGGCCAAGGCCCGTGAAGTCCCCCATTTGCTTGAAGTAGACCGCGGCCGAAAAGCAAGTAGCGGCAAAGAAGATCCGGGCGTAAGGCTCAGGGTTAGGCCTCGCTGCCTCGCGGCGGTTCAGCCAGACATAGAGTCGCGCGATCAGCCCGCTGGCCAGGCCGAGGGCCACGGCGGAACCCAGCCCCATAAAGTCGTAGACCGCCGGGAGGGGTAGCTTGTAGTCGGCGTGAGTGGCGAAGAAGATCTTACGTCCGACGAAGTCCGCCAAGAACGCCGTGGCTAGGCATGGCACGACAGCCCAGCTGCGTTGGCGCACGAACTCCAGGGCGAAGATCGCCGCGGCGATCGGGGTGCCGAAGACGGCCGCGAAGCCGGCGGAGACACCGCAGAGGATGAGCGCGCGGCGCTCTGATTCGTTCAGCTCGATCCAGCGCGAGCCTTGGTCGGCGATGGCTCCGCCCATCTGGAGAGCCGTGCCCTCGCGACCCACCGAGGCGCCGCCGAGGTGCGAGAGCAGGGTAGTGCCGATGATGGAGGGACCCATGGCGGCAGGCAGGGGGCTGGTCGGATCCTTGATCTGGGCGATCAGGGTCTTCACGCCCCCGGCAGAAGCTTTCAGCGGGCCCTTGTAGAGCCAGACCGTGAGCAGCCCGATGAAGGGCAAAGAGACGAGCAACCATGGGGTTGAGCGATAGAGCGCCGTTACCGCCTCCAGGGCATGCAGGAAGCCAGCCCCCGCGGCGCCGACGACCAAGGAAACCAAGGCGAGGATGGCGACCCAGAGGAGGACGTTTCTCGGCGGTTTGGCGAACATCAGGCAGCGGTAAGAATACCTTTGTGAGCCTTCGGCAGACCCCACAATCTCAAATCATGGAACACCCCATCCAACGTCGCGATTTCGTCTCCACCCTGGCCATCGGCGGTCTCGCCTTGGCCGCCGCCCCGGCCGTCCTGCGCGGCCAGTCGGTCCCTTCCAAGATCAAAGTCGCCCTGATCGGTTGCGGCGGCCGCGGCACTGGCGCCCTCGGCCAATTCATTGCGGCCTGCAAACTGCTCGGCGCCGAAGCCGAGGTCGTCGCCTTGGCTGATGCTTTCGAGGACCGTGCCAAGCGCCTGAACGACACTTACAAGCTTCCCGCGAACAAGATCTTCGTCGGCTACGACGCCTACCAGAAAGTCATGGCCACCGACTGCGCCTTCGTGCTCATGGCGACCCCGCCGGCTTTCCGTCCCGTGCACTTCGCCGCGGCCGTCGCCGCCGGTAAGCATTGCTTCGTCGAGAAGCCCGTCGCCGTCGACCCGGTCGGTGCCCGCGCTATCATCGCCACCGGCGAAGAAGCCAAGAAGAAGGGCCTGGCGGTCGTCGCCGGCACCCAGCGTCGTCATGACGCCTCATACATGAAGAACAAGGCCCTCATCGACGCCGGCGCCATCGGCGCGCTCCGCGGCGGGGTCGTCCAATGGAACGGCACCGTGCCGTGGATCCGTCGTCGGGCCAAAGACGATACCGATGCCGATTACATGAACCGCAACTGGCTCAACTTCACCGAGCTTTCCGGCGACCATATCGTCGAGCAGCACATCCATAACGTCGACGTCGCCATCTGGTTCCTCGGCCGCACGCCGGTCAGCGCCCTCGGTTTCGGCGGTCGTGCCCGTCGCGAGACCGGTAATATGTTCGACTTCTTCAGCGTCGACTACGACTTCGGCGACGGCGTCCGCATCCACAGCCAGTGCCGCCAGATCACCGGCACCACCGGTCGCGTCGGCGAGTTCTTTACGGGGGCGAACGGTTCCTGTTTCGGCGCCGGCAAGATGTTCGGCCAGAAACAGGTCGATATCCCGGCCATCAAACTCGATACCGACGACTCCATGGTCCAGGAGCATGTCGACCTCATCCGGGGCGCCTTCAACGGCAAGCCGCTGAACGACGCCCGCCAGATCGCCGAGACCAATCTCGCCGTCATCATGGGTCGTATCTCTGCCTACACCGGCGAGATGGTGAAGTTCGACGACCTCCTCAAGCACGAGAAGTCCCCGTATTATAATCTCAAGGCCTCCGTCGGACCGCTCGATTTCGAGAAAGGCACCGTCAAGCTGCCCGCCGAAGTACCGACGATTCCGGGTAAGGCCTGAGGTAGGGACAGCACCACGTGCTGTCCTAGATGCAAACTACCACGGAAGTTAGGACAGCACGTGGTGCTGTCCCTACCTCTGATTACCCCTGGCGGACCTTGGGGAGCAGGGCGGAGGCTTCGGACCAGGAGACCTCGTGCGGGGCGCGCTTGGACGAGGCGGCGAGGGCGCTGGTGACCCCGGCGGCTTCGCCCATGGCGACGGCGTTACCAGTCACGCGATAAGAAGCGTGGGCGATGAAGTCTCCGCTGATGCAACGTCCGGCCATCATGAGGCCATCGACGTCACGGGCGATGAGGGCGCGTAGAGGGATGTCGTAAGGCTTCACCTTCACGCCGGCGTTTGAGTAGGCGGCCTTCTTGTTCTCCTCCGCCGTGAGGGCGTGGATGTCGACGGGGAAGGTCGCGCGGACGACCGAATCATCCTGGCGCCGGCCCTCGATGAGATCTTCCTTCGTCATCAGGTAGCGTCCCTTGATGCGACGACCGTCACGGACGCCGATCTGGGCGGGGGTCGCCACGATCTGGGCGCCGGACCAAGCGCCGCCGGACTTGCGCAGCTTGCGGACGATGTCGTTGACCTCGGCGCGGGCGCGCATGGTCGCTTCCGTGACTTGGGCCGCGTCGGTGGCGTTGATGCCATACTCATGGTTGGCCATCAAGAGCACCAGGTTGTCCTTGATCGGGAAAAGCGTCGCTTTGCCGTAACTCGGGGTGACGCCGGCCGCCTTGAGCGTGGCCTTGAACTTGTCCGGGCCTACGTGACGGCCGTTGCCACCGACCGGATGAAGCTGATCGGCGAGGCCGCGGGCGTCATGGACGGTTACCAAGGCGTAAAGGGTCATCGGCTGGCAAGGACAGGACTGTTCGCGGCCTAGTTCGAATTCGCAGCCTGCGCGGGCACCCAGGTCGCCGTCGCCGGTCGTGTCGATGAAGACCGGAGCCGCCCAGGCCTGACGGCCGGACTTGGATTCCGTCACGATCGCCTTGAGCGTCCGACCCTCTCGCTGCGCCGCGACGATGCGCGTGTGCAGCTGGACCTTGACGCCGGCCGCCATGCAAAGCTCCTCGAGGATCAGTTTCATCTCCTCAGGATGGTAGGTGACGCCGTTGACGCCGTCGCCATCGATGGCATCTCGTTCGCGCAGACGACGGACCAGTTCTTGATTGAAACCTGGCTTGTCGAAGTCGAGTAGGTAGCCCAGCAGCGAAGAAGTCCAGACGCCACCGAGGGAGCCGTGGGCTTCGAAGAGGCGGACCTTGGCGCCGGCACGGGCGGCGGAGATGGCTGCGGTGACTCCGGCCGGGCCAGCACCGCAGACGATCACATCACAGTCGGAGGTGAGCGGGATGTCGCGCTCGGGTTCGGTCAGCATGCCGGGCTTCAGGGTCGGCGAGGCCCCGAGTTTGCTCAGGGCGCCCAGGGCGCCGAGGCCGAGAAGCGAGGAGGAGAGGAAGCGACGGCGGGAGGACGCGGGGGAATCCATGGAGGCAGGTTGGGCGTTTGCAGGGAGAGGTCGAATCGAATGGTGTGTCTTTAATCGACGCAACGTGGCACAAAAAAGCCCCTCGCGGGAGGGGCTTAGTC